>Ga0210248_100059_pt1 | contig 80285 bp, 43 predicted proteins | sample ChrtobMetP3_32mM_FD_155493 | JGI IMG/M metagenome (GOLD analysis project Ga0210248, IMG submission 155493) | Chrysochromulina tobin associated microbial communities from unialgal haptophyte culture, Seattle, Washington, United States - P3_32mM | ecosystem: Host-associated > Algae > Haptophytes >...
CATTTCATATGATAGCCGAAGAGACAGATACAAATGTATCTTGTTGTATCTCAATGTATCTTGATGTATCTGAACGGGACACATCGAAATACATGCAAGATACATGCAGGATACATGCAGGATACATCAAGATACGTATTGTATAGGAAACCCCCCCCAATTTGTATAGGAAACCCCCCGTCACCCCTCACACCGAAGCAACGAACATATACGTCGGAGCCCGTGCACAATTCCAGCGAACGCAAAACACCGAGTCTACGGTTCCCCACAGCAACGCTCTGCGCACCTATCACACAATCACACACACACACACACACACATGTTGAGAGACACACTGACACAGCTGGGGAGGCCATCCTATATAGCCATCCCACGTGACAAGTATCCCCATCCCCCGGGAACTTGCCTCACATAACGCTCCCTCCAGGACCTCTTGCGACAATACCGCTGCACCAGAGAGACATACGCAGATGGGGGGATCTCACCCCATATCACTCGGTTCATTCCCTCTCTCATGTTGTGCTGAGCACCCCTCGCTCCGATACCCCGAAGTTGGTGACGATGAGGGCTTCCTTATTGTTGCCCAGGGCGAAGCGCACGCCGTCCGCCGTGGAGGCGGCGTCACCCATAACGCCAATCCGTGCCCATCACAACGCCCAACAGTGCCCATCACAACGCCCAACAGTGCCCATCACAACGCCGTCCGCCGTGGAGGCGGCGTTACCCATATCTATAGAGCCAAGGCCGATGAAGGTGACATCTGGGCGCTCTACATGCCCTCGTGCAGCGCGTACGACTCGTCGATCACGAGGACCTTGCCCTTGCAGATCTCGAGCAGCGCCGCCGTCTTCTCTTTGCTGCCGCCCACCGCGGACGCGATCAGTTCAGGTATGTTCAGACCGCGAATCCGTTCAGGTATGCGCGGCGAAGCGCACCGTGCGCGCGGGCCCCTCGTGCGGCGGCGCTTTCGGGCCAGAGCTCGGTTTTCTCACCACGCCATTTCCAAATTTGATCATAAAGAGCTCGAATAGTCTCCGTCTTCGTCTCCTCCCGCAGTCGCTGCACCGGAACGCCCCACACGACCCCCGAGCCCGCACAGGCAATGGCCGCGATCGTCAGCTCCAAGGGCGGCTCGCGCACCACAGGCCGGCGCCCCAGTTCGGCGAGTTGGGCGAGATCGGCGAGCGGATCGGTCGAGTCTTCGCTGCCAAGCCAACGTAACTGGGCCAAGCGCCTTCTTAAAAGAACCTCGCTGATGGCTCCATCATGTGCATCAACTGCCGCCTGGACGGACTCCACCTCTCCCACCTTTGAGATGCATCTCATGAGCGCCTCTTTAAGACCTGCGCCGCCATCAAGCTTCCTGAGCAGCAACGAACCCCTCTGCAAATCCACGGCCCGTACGGCGGCCAAGTCCACCACAAATCCGTAGCCATGGAGGCGTGCCAGTCGGGGCAGCATTCGCCCCGCTATGGCGACTTCCCACCGCCGGCCGCCCTCGATGAGCTTCTCCGCATCGAGGTCGGTGATTTCATCCAGTTGAGTGGGTGCTTGCTGCCCGTCGCGTGGGCAAACGCGCAAGCAGAGGATGCGCCGCGCCAGCGCGCGCCACGATCGATTGACGCCCTTGAGCTCGCACAGCGTGGCCACGTCCACAAGGGCCAGGGCAGCCTCCTTGGCATCATCCGTGGCTGGCACCCCCGAGAGCGAGGGCTGCCGCCGAGGTACGCCAGGGTTATACTGACTCAGCAGCGCAAACATGGCTTGGTCCCCCTGCAAGAAAGCGAGCGTGAGTGGCGTGTAAGGACCGAGCTCGACCTGCTGTGGCGCCTCGTAGCCTTCTGGTAGAAACAACGGCTCAGCGAGAGCCGCCGCGCACTCCTCCGCGCTATCATAGTCACTACTAGCGCCTAGCACCACGCAGAGGTTTATAGCGCGCTGGCCGTTGAGCCGTTGTGCGATCGCACACTGGATGAGAAAGAGCGCCCTATTGGCGTCGAGAAAGAGGGCACCCTCGACGAGCTCCATCAGCTGCGGCATCGAGCACTTATCGAAGCTTGGCCGTGTGGAGTCAGGATCACTCAGCTTCCCCAGCAAGTCAAGCGTCCAGGCCGCAATTGCCGGCACTGGGTACACGCCATCCTCGGGAGGGGCGTCGTCCATGAGATCCTTCAAGGTGCCCGCATTTCGCGCGGCCTTGCGCGGCCACGTGACCTCTTCTCCCCCTCGCGCTCGCACGCGCATTCGCTCGTCGGCCGTGCCCGTTGTGTGCTCCCGTTGCTCCGGTGTAGACTCACCTCGAAGACCCTTGCGTCGAGGGTTGTCTAGCGCGTTCCTGATGATGTGGTTGACGATGGCGTTGACGATGGACGCCATCGAGCATGGCTTCGAGCAGCCGTCGAGGGTCTTCGACGTGATACTAAGCTCCTGCTCCTGCTCCTGCCCGAAGCCAATCTTCCTGATCCACTGCTGCGCGGCCATCCAAGGGTCGTCCCCGCAGTTGAAGGGCAGCTGAAGGGCAGAGCCGTTGACGTTGATGTCGAAGACGTAGTCGTACTCCTTGCCCTCGAAGACCTCCTTGCCAAACATGGTGCTAGACGAGTCGCCTTTGGCGTTGGTCACCTCACCCACACCGGCAGCGTGCTCCTCGTCGTCCGTGGTCGTCGGATGCCGAACCTGCTCGGCCAGAGCGTCACTTGCGCTGGTGCCGAGTGCGTCGCGTGTGGCCATCGCGTCAGCACGTTGCGGGACAAGGCCATCGCTCTCGGGGGCGCAATGCGAGTCGAACTCGGCATCAGCCTCCTCCTCTCCCGCCTCGGGCGTGTCCGCCAACGGCGCGTCCGCCAGCGACGCCTCGGCGGCGCCCTCCGGCGCATCTGACTTTGGCGCCGCCGGCGCCGCCGTCGCCGCTTCCGCCGCCGCCGTCGCCGCAGCCTTCTCGCGCTGCTTGACATCTTCAATCAGGCGCCGCCATCGTTCTTCGTCTTCTTCATCGCTTTCGGTCATCGCTTTCATCATCCTCTTCTTCATCGCCTTGGGCAAGGCCCGGAAGATGGTGGCAAAGGGCCCGCGCTCGGGAGATGGCACAAGGCCGACCAGGATTCCAAACTTGCAAAAGGCGCTCGGAAGGTGCAATAAAACGTATCGAGGCTGGCGGGTATAGCTCGGCAGGGAGCGCCCACAAATATGCGGTCAAGTAACGATACATGTATACATCTGACACGCGCACGGCATACTCCGCTCTATTGAGCTCACACATCGACGCTCTCCCGCAGCGCCCACAAGGCACAAGCACAATTCACGCCCTACTGATGATGATCTGCTCGTGCTGCTCGTCCGCGCTCTCCGCCTCATCCTCCGACGAGAGTCCGTCGTCGTCACGCGCGGCGCCGTCCCGAGCGCGGGGGCTGCGCGGACCGCGACCGTTGAGGATGCGAGCGATGCGGCTCACGTGGCGCGGCGCCGCGCGGCTCGTGCGCACGGTACTGGGCGCCGAGAGGCTCTGTCGTGCTTGGGCTGCACCAGTGGGCGAGCGCCGTACCGGTGAGCGCGCCGCGGCGAGCGCGCGCGCATGGAGCAAATCAATAGTGGCCACCGGCGGCGCGGCGGCAGCCGCAGCTGCGGCGGTGGCTGCCGCGGGTGCGGCGACGGTCGGGGTCGCCCAACCGGCGGCTGATGATGCGGTGTGAATGGTGATGCAGCTCGCGGTGTGAATGGCCGCCTCCATCCTCGCCATCGCCGCCGCCAACGGCGCCTCCGCCGCCTCGTAAGGGCTTGATGCGCGCTCGGGACGGCGCCTCACTGCCTCGTAAGGGCTTGACGCGCGCTCATCCCGGCGCTCATCCCGACGGGGTGCAGAAGGATGGGGTGCAGAAGCAAATGGCGAGGCCCACGGCAGCTCCTCATCGGAGGGAGCAGGGAGGCGCCGTCCCGAGCGCGCCGTGCTGGGCGAGACCCACGGCAGCTCCTCATCGGAGGGGGCGTCGAGCGACGGGTCGCGCGCCGTGCTGGGCACGTGCTGCGGCGCCTGGTGGGAAACGCTGTGGGAGGCAGCGGCAGCGGCGCACGCGCCAGCGCGGGTGGCGCCCGCGACGGCGCCTGTACGGGAGGAGGGGCGCGATGGGCATAGGGAGGCGTTGGGCGAGCCACAGGGCGACACCCATGGCGAGATCTCGTCGAGATCTTCGTCGAGGTGCTCGCTTTCGTTGGCGGCGAGGTTCGGCGCGCCGCACCGGTACGGCGCGGCGCCGTCCCGGGCGGCGAGGTCAAGGGCGGCGGCGTCGAAGGCGGCGGCGTCGAGAGCGGCAGCGCCCAGAACGGCGCCTCGAGCGGCGGCGGCGCCCAGAACGGCGCTCGGAGGCGGCGAGGCCGGCTGTGCTGCCGGCGAGGCCGCGCCGGAGTCGACGCGTGAGTCGAGGCGGCGCTCGAGCGAGCGCTTGATGGCGTCGGTGGCGTCGAGTTCGTCGGTGGCGTCGAGTTCGTCGGTGGCGTCGAGTTCGTCGCGTTTCGTCAGCCGTTGTCCAACGTCGAGGCGGCGCTCGAGCGAGCGCTGCACGGCATCGAGCTCGCGCAGGCAGCCACCGAGCTGCGCCAATCCCATGCTAGGCTCGCACGTCGAGATATGATCTCGATCTCGATCTAGATCTCGATCTCTCAGATCCGCCGACGGGACGGCCGTAGTCGCGGGCAGCACGGCCGACGCGGCGGCTTGTGCTTGGTAATCTGGGAGCTCCACTTGGAGCTCGAGGCGTGCTTCGTCATCTGGGAGCTCCACTTGGAGCTCGAGGCGTGCTTCGTCATCTTGGAGTTCCTCTTGGAGCTCGAGGCGTACACGCAGCGCCCCGTCCGCCCGCGGCTGCTCTCCGCTGAGCAGCAGCGTGTGCAGCGCCTCCGTCACAAACGTGCGCCCGCGGCCTGTGCGCCCGCCGCGGCGCTCGACGCCCATCTCGGCGCTCGAGCCTCCGGCCGCCTCTTCGCCCATCTCGGCGCGATCGCCCATCTCGGCGCGATCGCCCATCTCGGCGCCGTCGTGCGGCGCGGCGTAGCGGAGTGCCCGCAGCTCCCGCACTCCGTGCTCGAAGGAGATGAACGCGGAGCCGATGAGCTGATCTCCGCTGCTCTCCGTCGATCTCCGTCGATCTCCGCTGATCTCCATCGATCTCCGACGATCTCCTTCGATCTCGGCCTCGTCGCCCTCGGCCTCGTCGGTCGTTGTCGCGTCGGCGGGCCACGTGCGCAGCTCGAGCACTGCGAGCAGCGCGCCCGTCGACGCTCCCGTGCCAGCGCCGTCTCGGGCATCGACTTCCACTCGCCCACGATGCTCGGCATGCACCTTGAGGCGATCACGACGCGAGCCGCCCGCGCCGGCGCCGAAAGGGACCGAATCCATGGTCCGCTGCGCGCCGTGCCGGGCGTCGTGCCGGGCGTCGGGGCGGGCGTCGGGGCGGGCGGCGCCGTGCCGGGCGCTCACGGGCAGCTGGATGCGCAGGTAGTAGCGCCGGCCGCCGTGTCGGGCGGCGAGCTCCGATGGGGGCAGGATGACCTCCGAGACGACGAGGCGTACCTGTGGGGAGGGGGGGGGCGCCGTAGTGAGCACTTGCATGCGCGAGCTCCGATGGGGGCGGGAGGATCGGAGACGACGAGGCGTACCGAGACGGCGCGCGGCTGCGCGCTCGGCAAGGGGGGCGGTGCCGCGACGGGCGCCGCGGCGGGCGCGCGCGCGTCGTGTCGGTACGGCGCCGCGGCGCACGGCGTGCCCGCAGCCCAGTCGAGCGCCGTGGCGAGCGCCGCGGCCTCGGCGGACGTTTGCTCCGTCGCGTAGGGCGTCGTCTCGGGCGCGGGCGTCGTCTCGGGCGGCCGTGGAGCGGCGTGTGCCGAGGACGCGCCCGAGATGACGCCCGCGGCGACGCCCGCGGACGCGCCGGGCTCGGGCGAGCTCTGTGAGTGTGAAATGAGCCGGATCGAAGTGTAGCTAGGAGGGAGCGTCGTCAGGGACAGGCGCGGCGTCGCGCCGTCGTGAGCGCCACCGTCGGAGGCGAAGGTGGCGGTCACCGCGAACGGGGACGACGCGGCTCGGCTGGAGAAGGTCGAGGCAGGTGGCAGCCGAGGCAGCTCGAGCGGAGATTCGCTCTCGAATCTCCCCTTGGAGATCCGAGGCAGCTCGAGCGGAGATTCGCTCTCGAATCTCCCCTTGGAGATCCGAAGGCCGACGTGCACGTCCGCCAGCGACGGCACCGCCAGCGCGTCGGCGCTGCCCGGTCGCACGCCGCAGACGAGCTGCACGCCCGACTCGGCGCCACAGAGCGACGCAGACGCCGTCCCGAGCAGCACGTGGTCGAAGAGGGAGTTGCGGTCGTGGGCGGCGGGTGGCGCGCGCCAGAGCTCGATGGAGGCCAGCTGCGTCTGCAAGAAGCTTCGGAAGGCTTCGTCCGGCAGCGTCGTCTTGAGCGTCGCGCGCAGCTCGTGATCGAAGCGCGCGCCGAACGCGCCGTCTTGGGCGCCATCGCCGCTGCCCTTCCGACGCGCGCCCGCCACGGCGCTCTCACTGTCGCCGCCGCCGAGGCATACGGCCGGCGTCTCTCCGTGGACCGGCGTCGCGACGGCACCGTCACCGAAGAGGGAGCAGAAGAGGTAGATGCGGTCCGAGGGGTGCAAGCTGCGCGGCCACCGAGGGGCGTGTAGGCGCACCAGGCGCACCTGGGGGGAAGAGGGGAGGCGCCGTGGTGAGCGTGTGCATGCAAGGGCTTGGGCTCGTGAGGCGCCGTGGTGAGCGCATGCATGCAAGGGCTTGGGCTCGAGGGCGAGCGCGCCAACCGGGCGCCGTCTTGGGCGCGCACCGACAGGGACCAGACGTTGGGCTCGGGCGCCTCGGCCTCGATGACGTGGCGCCCGACACGGCGCGCCGCCGCCCGCGAGAGCGAGGGCAAGGGCGCCTCGGCCTCGGCAGAGGGAGCGTTGGCGGCGAGGATGGCCCCAGATTGGCTCCGCTGCCAGATTGGCTTGGGTGCGTCCACAGCCTCGGCGTTTCGTCCCACAGCCTCGGCGTTTCGTCCCACAGCCTCGAAGTTTCTTCGATTCGCCGGCGGTTCGTCAACGTGCTCGAAGTTTCGTCGACCCAGGCGCTCCGTCTCGTGCCCGAGACGGCGCTCCTTCTCGTGCCCGAGACGGCGCTCCTTCTCGTGCCCGAGACGGCGCTCCTGCTCGTGCCCGAGGCGAAGCTGTCGAAGTCGCGCGTTGCGGCAGCGGCGCCAGTGCACCTGTGGGGAGGGGGGCGCCGTGGTGAGCGCTTGCATGCGCGAAGACTCGAGAATGGCGCCAGTACACCTGGATCGTCGAGATAGCGAGCCTTGATGGCGGACGCAATCAGTCGCAATCAGCATGCACTCAGTCGCAATCAGCGTGCACCTGGATCGTCGAGATAGCAAGCCGCAGCTGGAGCGCCGCACGCAGCTGCGCCGCCGTCCCGAGCCTCAACCGCACCGTGAGCTCACCTGTGGGGAAGGGACACGGCGCCGTGGTGAGCGCTTGCATGCTGGGCGAGGAGGCAAGGCACGCAGGGCCCGCTGTGAGCTTACCACGGGAGGTGATGTCGAAGGGATTGACGATCGCTCGGCTGCCGTCGATGACCGAGGTTGCGTAGCGCTGCAGCGCAGCCGCAGGCGGGACGCGCACGAGCGCACGCACGAGCCCCACGAGGGTCTCCGCCATCGTGTCGTCGGCAATGGACCAAATCTCGAGCACGATCTCGCGCGGGGTGCCGCGGGCGCCGCCGCGGGCGCCGCCACGGGCGCCGTCGTGGGCAGCCGTTGACGAGCCGCCACCGTTGCGCGCAGCATGGGCGTACGACGGGGCGCCGTCGTGGGCAGCAGCCGCCGGCTGGGCGCCGTCGTGGGCAGCCTCAGGGATGAGCGGTGCGCTGTGGCGGAAGAGGTAGTTGGGCGTGCTGGCTCCCCAGCAGACCTGCGTGCGCACGACGTCGCCTTCGACGGTGCCGCGCGTCGTCGTGGTGCTCGCGCTGCCGTGGGCGCCGCCGCCCGCGGGGATGAGCGGGCAGAGCCGGCAGACGACGTACGTGTTCAGTGTGCACGGGGCGCCGCTCACGTCGACGATGCGAGCTCGATCAATCTCGAGCTCCATCATCAATCTCGAGCCATCTCGATCTCGATCCATCTCGGGCTCCCTGAGCGACGGCTCGGTCGAGAGCGCACACGCGGGTAGGGAGGCCGCCGCCGCCGCCGCCGTCGGTGCAGCTGTGGACGAGGCGGCGGCGGCTGGCGGGCTCGTGGGCGGCATCGGTGCCATCTCGACGCTCTGCTGTTGTAACGGCTGCTGTTGTAACGGCTGCTGTTGTAACGGCTGTTGTAACGGCTGTTGTAACGGCTGTTGTAACGGCCGTTGCGGATGGAGCGGCGGCGGCGGCGGCAGCGGCGGCAGCGGCGGCGGCAGCGGCGGCTGCTGCTGCTGCGCGCTTGCAGTCACGCTGTGGGGGCTCGTCTCTGAGGCTTGGCCAACGGTCTCATCTCGCTTGCTGCATGCTGTGGGGACGACCATTCGAGCCTCGATCTCCCGAGCTCCAGATCGATCTCCAATGGCATCTCGATCTGGAGCTCGATCTCCGGATCTCGAGCTCGATCTCGCGCCCCCAATGGCATCTCGCGCGCTCTGGATCATCGCACTCCGCAGCCTCTCCGCACGCAGCAAGATGCGGCTAGTGTCTTCGAGGATGTCGCTGTTCACGTCCATCGCCGCGGCGGCGGCCGCTGCAACGGCGGCCGTGGCACCCCGGCGCTCATCACGGCGCTCATCACGGCGCGCCGGGCGGGCTGGGGGCGTCTGCGCGGCGCCGCGGCCACTGGCGGATGGATGTGATGGGCGCTCATCACGGCGCGAGTGGCGCGGGGCGGACGATGCTCGTGCGCCGGGCGCCGCGCTGGGCGCCGCGCCCGGCGCGGCGCCCAGACGAGCGGGAGCGGACTTGCGTGGGAAGACCTCTTCGAGATCGAGATCGCCGAGATCGAGATCGCCGAGATCGCCCTCGAAGCCATGGAAGCCGTCGGGCGCAGGCGCCTCGCTGCCCAACGGGGCGGCGGCCGCCGCATAGCCGGTTGCCTTGGGGTGCTTGACTTGACTTGCCTTGGGGTTCGGCTGCTCACGCGGCTGGTGGCGGTGTAGGATAGTCGTGTCTGCGGCAGGCAGCAGCGGCAGACTCGCATCGAAGAGGGCGAGCTTCTCGTTGAGCGCAAACGACGAGGCGACCGACAGGCTGGTAGGCCAGCAGCTTCCGAGAGGCACCGCCGCCGCCGCCGCCGCCGCCGCTGCCGCCGCCCCAGTGTAATCCACCAGGTGCGAGCCATCGAAGCTGGCGGCGAGGCTGGGCTGCGGCGTGCGCCCGCCGAAGCTCACAAGGAGCGTCACGCTGAGCACGCCCACCTCCACATTTGCCTGGTCGTACACGCTCAGCTGCGTGCAAAAAGGCGCCTCGAAGTGCGCGAGCGCTAGGTGCAAGTAGGCCTGGCCGAGCGACGACGGCGGCATGGCAGCGCTGGTGTGGCCGGCGGGCGCAGGCAGCAGGTTGAGGACCAGCACGCGCATATCGTGCAGGTAGCGCGTCATCTGCTCCGGGCTGCTCGTCACAGCATAGGTTACGCTGCTGCTGCCTCGACGTGCGGCGACATTGGGAGACTCGGCGGGAGGCCAGAGCAAGACGCCTTCGCCCGGCTCTCCCCACCACTTGACACGAACACAGCAGCGCTTCTCCTTTTGTGACGAGGACCACGCGATCTCGTTCACCATCAGCGTGAGCGAGCCGCGCGCATCGCCCACCACGCCTGGAGGCAACGAGGTCAATGCGCTCGAAGCGCCCATAGCGCTGGCTCTTCGCCGCGGGCGCGCGCGAAAAAGTTCGCGCCGCAACGTCTCAAGACTCAATACAAGTCAAGTCAAGTCTCTAGGAAACCTACTGGACGAGGTACTGTCGAAAGTCGCTCTCATCCGGTCATTACGTGACAGCAACGTAAGGCCCACTTGTCACGATAGTGCTTCGAGATCTCACTAAACCGGCGCGGGGAGGCGGGTGCGGTGCCGGGAGCTACATACAGTTTGGGGGGCTGGCTATTCGAGATCGACCGGCGCCACGGCTGGAGCGGGCGCGGGCGCAGGCGCCCCCCCATCGGGAGGACAGGCCGGCGGCTCCTTAGCTGGTACCTCGTCCTTGTCGTCATCGGGCGCCTCGACCGCTGGGGCCGCCGTGCTCGCGTCGCCGTCTGCTGGATTACTGCTGCCGGCACCAGCATCCTCGGCGGCCGGCGCGGCCGCTTCTGCGCCGTCCGCAGGGGCTTCGTCCTTGTCCTTGTCCTTCTTCTCCTTCTTCTTCTTCACAGGCCCTGCGGTCGCTGCCGCAAGTGCAGCCTGTGCTGCCGCCATTTTTGCTTGCACTTCCGCCTTGGTGGGCTTCTTGGGGGCCTCGCCGTCCTTCTTCTTCTTCATGAGGCCCTTATTGCTTCCCTCAGCGCTCTCGGCAGCCTCGATGGCAGCGCGCTCTGCCCTGCGTGCCGCAGCTTCAGCATCATGCTGGCGGGCCGCTTCGTCCTTGCTGGTATCCTTCGCACCGACTGCCCACTGCGCATCGCGCCGCTCCTGTTTCTTGGCGAACGCGGCCTCCTCCTTTTCTCGCTGCGCTGCCTTTGCCTGCGCAGTCGCCTCTTCGCGACCCATAAACGCGATTTTAGTGTGGTGTGAATCCACAAGTGTGAAAAATTCACGGCGCGAGGTCCGGCCCAAGATTTTGCGTGAGCACCCGCCGCCCTCTCGCACCAACGCCGCGCGCCCCTTTCGGCGTCGGCCTGGCTCGGCGCGCGCATGAAAGCTCCTAGCGCTACTACGGGCGGCTCACGGCCGGGGCTCTCGTTGCTCGCATCCGCGGCTCGCGGGCTTGCGGGCTTCCAAGCGCACCCTATCCGCTATATGTATTTAATATGCTCGTATCCGGCAACAACGAACAAGGAAGAAACCAATTGGAAGAAAGGGTACCCCCCGAAACTAGTTAACTAGGAACAGATCCTGTACAATTGAGATCCTGTATAAACTGTATAAGTTTCTCCCTGAGACCGTGTACAGCGCGCTAACCGCGCACGCCACAGGCCAAGCGGCGCGGCAATCGCGATGGCCAGAGGGCGGAGAGGCCTTCACCCTTCAGAGGCCGCACATAACACGCGATACATGCGCGCGCCGCCCATGCGGTCCTACGTGCATGAGAGCAAGAGACGGAACCGTGGTGCCCTTGCGTTGATCTCTCGACCAAAGGCCATGGATTGCACGCCTGTGGCCCGCGGCGCTGCCTCTTTATTTCGACTTCATTTCGGCTGCATGCCTCTTCATTTCGACTTCATGCCGCCGCTCACGAAGACCTTCTCGCCGAGCTGCAAGCTCTTCTCGCAGTGCATCATGAACTCGTCGCGCTTCATGTGGTGCTTCTTGTCCACCTTGGCGCCCCACCCCTGGTCCTGGTAGAAGACGTGAGCCGTCTGCATCGTCGAAGCTTGCTTCACGTCCGTATAGCCCGGGTTCGTCGAGACCCACAGGCCAGGGCCAATGTCCCTCAGCATACTCTCGATGCTCAGATCGCCGGTGATGCGATGGCTCTTGAAGGTATTTGCCTTCACCCGCTCGGCTACCTGCCGCCGCATCAGCTCGTACTTGGGCGGATGCCGCACTGGCGGCTCAATGTTGAGCGCCGCGAGCTCCTCATCCAGGCCGACCAGACGCATCTCCATCATATCGCGCTCGCTCCGCCCCGTGTGCGGCTTGCTCATGGTCGAGCTGAGCTCTGCAATCGCCGCCGCCTCCTCATCCGCCTCGCGCTGCTGCTCCTCCGGCGTCAGGTACTTGGCCTGCCACTTGAGCTTTGCCATCTTCTCGCGGTGGAGCGTCTCGCCCCACCGCATCGAGTTTTGAACGTCCATGGCTGGGGCGGGCGACGGCTACCTGCAGAGGGATGTGCATACACAGGGTGAGCGATCCGCCGGTTGTGGGGCAGCAAACGGCGAACGCGCCGCATATGGAGCCCTGCATTGCTCACCAGGTCGCGGACGAGCTTGTTCTGCTTGGGCCTGGGAACCGTCGTTTCGCCACGACGGCGCTTTTCCATGTGCACAGCTGCACACAGTGTTTGAAGGCGGAACACCGAGCCCTAATTACCCCCCCCCCTAATTTCACTCCGACCGGGGTCCCAATTCGCCCCGCGCGGCTCGCCACTTGAGCGAGCCCGTCTGTCGGCCCCGCGCCTCAGCCTCGCGGTCGCCGAGCAGCATGCCGGCGCTTGCCGCGCGGGCGGCCGCCTTGGCCGCCGCCGTGGCGTCCCGTGCCTCGACGGACAGCTGCAGCTCAGCCAATTGCTCCGCCTCGGCGGCCGCGCGCTGCGCTAGGGTAGCCTTGGCCTCCGCGGGCAACCCTGCCTGTCGAGTGGCGTTGATCGTGGCCAGAGTGAGGGAGAGCCAACCCTCAGGCACCCATGTGCGGCGCTCTCGCATCGCCGACCAGTCGGCCGCATAGCGCGGCGCCACATCCACCACGTCGTGCAGTCCAAACGAAAACACGTACCTGGAGGGAAGAGGGGGGGGCGCCGTGGCGAGCACCGGCATGCTCAGGCAGTTTGAAGCCACTCAGCCCACTCGAGGAGACGTGCGAGAGTTTCTTGACGAAACTCGGGCGATTGAATGGCACTCAGCGGCAGTTGACGAAGCTCGGGAGATCAAATGGCACTCAGTGGCAATCGGTGGCAATCAGACGCACGAGAGCTTCTTGCCCCAGCCCCTCTCATACATCAGAGGCGCATCGAGCACATTCTCGCACGGGTCGGCATGCACCCAGCCCGCGCGGCTCGGCAGGTACACCTCCGTCCACACGTGGTCGGTTACATCCAGCACCCATCGTGCGTCGAAGCCCACCGCGCGGCAGCAAAGCGTGAAGCAGTTGGCAAACTCGCCGCACCGACCGCGGCGCGTGCGCAGGAGCACCGACGGCACATTGTAGCGCGGGAATCGGGTGACGTGGCCTGTGGGTCCACGGTACAGCTCGACACGGCCTGCGCCTCCCGCGCGCTCCTCAAATGTCGGTTGTCCCATACCACAATGCTCCGTCGGTCCGCCAGTCGCCTCGCATGCCGGCTGATTGCACCATGAGAAGAATTCAAATTTGAACCAGGCGAGGAGCGCGCGAAGCTCCCACTCGTCGGGAGGACTCTGGTGTGAACGTTCACAGCTCGGGCTAGAGAGCGGCGGCGCAGCCGTGGACGCGCTGGACGACGCGGCAGGCGCGCAAGCAGCAGGAAGGCCAGCCGGTGCCGCCGGTGCCGCCGGCGCCGCCGGTGCCGCCGGTGCCGCTGGTGCAGCCGGTGCCGCTGTTGCCTCTGGTGCCGCTGGTGCCGCCGGTACCGCTGGTGCCGCTGGTGCCGCCGGTACCGCTGGTGCCGCTGGTGCAGCTGGTACCGCTGGTGCCGCTGGTGCAGCTGGTGCGGGCGGCGGGCCGTCCGTCAATGCGCTGAGGCCCTCTGGTGGCTCGAGGTGTGAACGTTCACAGGGGCGCTCAGGTGGCTCGAGGGCGAGCATCAGATCCGCTTTGCGCGCCACCGGCACTGGCTGCGCCCGTCCCACCCGCTCGTCCAGGACCGCCCACTTGCCAGTGAGGACTAGCCGTCCTTCCAGTCGCCAGCACACTGGATCGCGCTCTGGGGCGTCGTTGCCGGTGGTGAGGGCGTAGCGGGCGACACACGCGCCGCCTTGGGCGCCGAGCGCCGCCTCGAGCGCGTGCCGCCCGTGGCTGAGCCACTTGGTATCGACAGAGCCGTCGATAGCCTTGGTTGGCTCTTCCCCTTGAGGGCTGCGGCCCGCCTCACACTCGGCTTCGACCAGAAGGAGCTCCGCCCCGGACGTATCGAAGAGGCGGAGGCGCGCGAGCTGGAGCAGCGGGCACGTGAACTCCCGCGTCTCGATCGGCACGAAGCGCACGCGGTCAATGGCCGCGCCTGCCGCCGCGGCCGGTAGTGTGCGGCCCTCTGCACACTTCTGGCCGCGATCGTGCTCTGCGGCCTCGATGCGCGCGCAATGTTCGGCCTCGAGCTCACGCGCTCTCGGCAGGATCTTGGACTGCCATGGGATGACCTCACGCGCCGCCGCGAGCTGATCCGGGTCGTGGTGCAGCCTCGCCGTCTCGAAGCCAGACGAGATGCGCGCAGCCATCTCCTCAAGGCCCCGCCCGCCCATCATGGACGGGTGCGTTGGTGCAGGAGGCACGGGCGCGGGTGTGGGCGTGGGCGTGGGCGGCGCGCGCTTTTGCAGAAACGCCCACGTGCCGGGCGTGACGGAAAGAAGCGACGATTCATCCGACAGCACGCCAGTCACAAGGCCGGTCACATGCTGCTCCTCAGGGTGCAGTCCGCTCGCAGACCAGAGCTGGCAGCGGAAGAGCGCGGCCGATTGATCGGGGTAGCAGTCCAGCGTGTACTTCTCGGAGCCGTACACGATGGTCACAGCGACGACTCGCGCGGGGGCCTGGTCGGCGGCGGTCGCTTGCAGAGTTGCGGCGGCAGCGTCGGCCATTAATGAACTTCAACGTCGTTTCACACCCCCAACCGAGACGCGTCGCGATAGCAGCAGAGAGGGAGTTTCATGACCTAGAAGTAAGCGCGGCCCCAAACACAAGCATCCGAGCCCGACGAAGCTCGCGCAGTCGGCAGGCACTCCAGAACGATGCTTCGAGCCCTGCCCCGAGTCGCGCGCATCGCTGTCCAGCGGCCGGTGCTCCAGTCGCGCCGCGCGCTGGTGACCAAGTTCAGCAAGGTGCGGCGCAAACCACTCGCGGCATCAGCGAGCAAATTGCCTGCCGCCGCTGCAAGGGCCGCGCTCGCCGAGTCATGGCCCCTTGCGATGCCTCCAGTCAGGCGAGTGTGAATGACCGACGCGCGCCACCTGCGGCCTGGCAACGTGCGCAGGACCACGAGTGGATCAAAGTCGAGGGCAAGATCGGCATCATCGGCATTACCAACCACGCGCAGGAGCAGCTGGGAGACGTCGTCTTCGTCGACCTGCCGGAGGTCGGCAGCAAGGTGGAGAAGAACGAGACGATGGGCGCGGTGGAGTCGGTCAAGGCGGCGAGTGACATCTACTCGCCCGTGAGCGGCAAGATTATTGAGGTCAACAAGGCGCTCAACGATGAGCCCGCTCTCGTCAACTCGTCGGCCGAGGCGGATGGTGCGCGGCCTCTGCTGCCTCTGCCGCTCCCGCAGCCACCGTGGCCGCTGCCACGTGGCACGCCGCGCTGTCAAGCTTGCTGCCGAGCTCACAGTCGGCGGCCATGCGCTCCTAATGCCGCTGCAGGTTGGATGGCAAAGATCGAGCTGTCCGACAATAGCGAGCTCGACAGCCTGATGGACGCCGCTGCATACGCGAAGTTCTGCGCGGCCTAGAGATGAGCGCTCGTGACGGCGCTTACAACAAGTGCCAGCCGGAGCACGCGCCCGGCGGCTGCGTGAGGCGCGTTGCGTCCGTGAGCGCCGAGGTGAGCGCCGAGGCGCACTGTCGTCGTCGTCGCGGCGCGCACGCACGGAGCGATTGAGTGGAGAGCCGGGGACGTCGCAGCCACAGGAGCCCCGCCTTCATCGATCACTGCCCGGATCATTCTTGCGGCTTCTCATTTTTTGCTTGCATCAAGAGCTTGCGCTGGCTGGCGGCGCTGGCATGAGGTATTTTTTCATAGGTCAGGGTCTCAACGCGCAAATTTTGCGACAAGGTCAGCTCTGAGAACGGGCTCCCGCAAGTGTATCCAAGCGTACGCGCGCACCGATTCGGGCTCTCCTTTTCTTTCTCTTTCGTTTCAATTCTTCTCGGGATAGAAGACACGTGTCCTCGGAGAGCTCCTTTCTCTCTCAGAGCCCTGGCTTATAAAGCCCATGGAGCCGGGTGCTAGCAAAGACCCATCCATGGCCGCGCCGTCGATTGGCGGCCGCATCCGGGTGCATTGGCCATCGCATGATGTGTGGTACGAAGGCACCGTTCAGGACATGCGCGCCGAAATCGAAGCCACGGGCCACGTGTCCTTCGCCGTGCGCGTGCACTACGACGACGGCGAATTCCTGTGGCATAGCCTGCACGAGACGAAGCACGAGCTGCTGCCGCCGAGCACCTTGACGCCACCTGCGCTGCCAGTTTCCACCGGACCCGTGCTAGGCGGTCAGCCATCTCTGCCGGCTGTCTCGACCGTCCTCGGGCCGGCTCCTGGGCCAGCGCGGCCGCCAAGCGCTGGCCTTCCGGCCTCGGCTGCTGTGTCCACCGTGCTCCCGCCGATCGTGCTGTGTGGCCCTGTCTCAGCCGACTCGAGCCCGGGGCTCTCGCGAACGAACTCGGGGCACCATGTCAACGTGCAGCCTTCACACCCGCTTGGGGTGGTGCCGCCGTCGTCGTCGGCAGCGTTGCCGTCAATCTCGCTGCCCGCTGGCGTGCAGGCCATGGTCATGACGAGCTCAGGCATGGCCGTCGCGAGCCCGTCCCAGTGGCCGCCCGCCGCGCAGGCGGCGCTGCAGCTGCATCTGCCGCCCCACGGCATCCCGTCGCGCATCGTTGCAGTTGCGTCTGCCGCCCCGGCGGCGGCGGCGGCGGTCGCAGCAGCAGCGGCAGCGGCAGCGGCAGCAGCAGCAGCAGCCGGTGCCGCCTCTCCGGCCTCCCCCAAGAAGAGCCGCAAGCGCCCGGCGCCCGCGTCCGCCACCTCCTCGCCGCTCCCCTCCTCGCCTGTCTCGTCAACCGCCGCTGCCGGAGCGCATGCATGTGCGATGGCGGGCTCGAGCGCCGCGGCGGGCGGCCGAGCGCCCGTGCTGCCCACCACAGCGCCCGTGCTGCCGGGGGGCGGGGGGCGCGCGACGCTGCCTGGCGCCGTGGCGGGCGCGCCCGTCACGCCCGATGCGAGCGTGCTGCAGGTGCCCGCCACGGCGGCACCTCCGGCTGTCGCTGGACTCGCCCCTTCCATCGCCCCTTCCATCGCCCGTCCCACCGCCTCTCTCACCGCCCCGCCCATGTCAGTGCTGCTCTCGCCGACGGCAGCGGCCGCCCACGCGGCCGCCGCCGCTGCTTGCCAGGCGGCAGCCGCGGCGCATGCAACGACCATACACTCGGGCTCCAGCGCCGTCCTGAGCGCGGCCTCGGCGAGCGCCGTCGCGGTCGCCGACCCGGCTGCTGCAGCGTTTGCGATGGACGGCGTGCCCCCTCCGACCGGTGAGCGTTCACACCTGCCGGCCGCGTCTTCACAGCCGTCTTCACAGCCGCCGGTGGCCGAGCAGGGCCTGCCTACCGGCATGCTACGCCTGCACGAGCGGGTGGAGGTGCAGCTGAGCGCCGTCGAACCGCTCGGCCAGCGACGCGACGGGTGGGTCGAGGCGATCGTGCTTGCGCCGCCCACGACGGCGCCGGACGGTGCGATTCGCGTGCGAGTGGGCAGCTGCGACGCCGTCGTGCCGCTGGGCACCGTGCGCGCGCCGCCGCCCGCTCAGCACAGCGCGAGCCCCGAACGCTCACCACAGCGCGTGATGATCGGCGACTTGATCGAGGTGGTCGAGGGGGGCGTGTGGCGTGCGGCGCGACTGGTCGGCTACGAGACTCCAACGGCCGGGAGCGGCGTGGGCGCCGTCGTGGGCGCCAGTGCTGCCGAGGGGGCCGCCGGCGCCGTCGTGGGCGCGCGGCTACGAGTCATGTTCTTTGACGACAGCAGCCTCGGCGCCGTCGCGAGCGCGTCCGCGCCCGATCCGCGCCCAGCGAGCATGACCGCGGTCGTCGAGCCGCGCGCGGTGCGGCCGTACAGCCTGTGCGCCCCGCTGGGCTTCGGCGGCGCGGCGCCCGGCACGGCGCCCGGCACGGCGCCCGGCACGGCGCCCCGTACCGGCTCGTGCAATAGCGCCGTAGTGGGCATCCCGAACGGCCGCTCGCCTTCGGTCCTCTCCGTCTCGGGCCCGTCGCCCCTGCAGTCGCCACGCGGCGGGCTGCCGTCCCCTTCCATATTAGGCAACGGCGGGCGCTTTTCGGACGCGTCGCCGTGGGCGACGCTGCAGCGACAGATGGCGGGGCTGCCCTCGACGGCCGGCGCCGCGCCCGCCGCCGCCGCGTTCGCGGCCGCCACCGCCGCCGCCGCAGCGGCCTTCGCGACTGCAAGTACAGGCGCCGGCATGAGCGGCGGCACGAGCGGCGGCATGAGCGGCGGCACGAGTGGAGGCACGCCGACGTCGCCGCCGCTAGGGGGAGGGGTGGCGCCGTCGTGGGCGCCGTCGGCCAGCGCACCCATCGAGCCCCTGAAGAAGAAGCGCGGCAGGCCGAGTGGAAGCGCTAGTGGTGGCGCGGTGCGCAGCCGCCCGCCGCCGCCCACGACGACGCCATCGCCACCAATCGCTCTCGCGCCCCTCGGCGATGCCGCCGCGCTCGCCGCCGCCGCTGCCGCCGCTACGGCTGCCGCCGTCGCGGGCGCCTTGAGTCCCGGTGGCGTGTACCCCATCGGCGGCGGCAGCGCGAGCGGCGGACGGGTGACTCCTCTTTGCTTCTGCTCGACACCCAACGTCGGCAGCAGCGCGCTCACTGTCGGCGGCAGCGGCGGCGGCGGCGGCGGCAGCGGCGGCGGCGGCGGCAGCGGCAGCGGCGGCGGCGGCGGCGGCGGCGGCGGCAGCGGCGGCGGCGGCGGCAGCGGCGGCGGCGGCGCGCGGCCGCCGCAGATGTCGATCTCGCTCCCATCTCCGCCTGCGACCCGTCAGCTGCCCAGCCCTCTGATGAGCTCGGCCATCTCGCCCGAGCTCAAGCGCTCGCTTTCCGGGCTGCACGGCGTGCTCGAGCTCGTCGGCGAGCTACGAACGCTCCGAGGCGCTGGGACCAGCGCCTCGCCTCGCAGCGGTGTGAACGTCGGTGTGAACGTCGGTGTGAACGTCGGTGTGAACGCATCGCCTCGCAGCGGCGGCCAGCCCGCCGGCAGAGGCGGCGGCGGCGGCGGCGGCGCGTGCACTGGAGCCGTCGCGACGATCGGCGCCGGGGTGGGCACTTGCATGCAGGGCGGCGGGGCGGCGGCAGGCCACGCGCCTCTCGGCGCCCACGCTCATCTCGGCGCACAGACGCCCCACCCTACTCCTCAACGTCCCCCCCTCTCTCCTCGCACGGCCGCCGGCCCCGTGCAGGAGGTGCGATTGCCGATGCCATCGGGCGCGAACCCCGGCCAGACGCTCACCACGGCGCTTCTATGCTCACCGCGGCGCTCCTACGCTCACCACGGCGCTCCCACCCCCTCCTCCCCACAGGTGCGATTACCGATGCCATCGGGCGCGAGCCCCGGCCAGACCCTCCTCCTCTCCATACAGCGCCCTCACGAGTATCTCGAGCTCGTCGTGCCAGCGGGCGCCGTCGTGGGCGACACGCTCGCGGCGCCCACGTCGTTCGGGCACACAGTGCACGTCACGTGCCCGCCGGGCGCCACCGCGGGCGCGCGGCTGCTCCTGTGCGTGCCTGTCCCCGTGCAGGGTCTTCACGTTCACACACCGCCCGAGGCGCGCGCGGGGCAGACGATCGCTTTCCCTCTGCCCTCGCCCTTTGCACCCACGAGCGCTCAGGACGGCGCGTACAGCGCCAGCGCCATGCTCGCGACCGACCTCGCCCTCGCGCGGGAGCAACGCGCGAACGGCGGCGGCTCCAACGGCAAGCGCCGTCCCGGCAACGCCGACGCACCCGAGGACGAAGTGCCCAACTCGGCGCCCGGCGGCGGCGCGCCCTGGAGCGGCGGCGCCGTTGCGGGCACCGAGGCGCTCGCGTTCGTGGGGGCTGGGCCGTCGTCGGCGCCGCCTTCGCCCGCGATGAGGCGGGGGCGGCGCCCGCAGACGGACGAGCTGCTGCGCTCGGCGCAGAACGAGGCGCTGCAGACGCTGCGCAACTTCAAGACACTGGCGGACCGCATGGGGGGTGCGCCGGTGGGGGCTGCGGAGCGGCGCGGCGCGGTCGACGTGCCCGCGTTGCACCGACTGCGCTGCTTGCCCGAGGTGCTCGCCACGTGGGCCCTCTGTGAGGTCGTCCGTGGCCGCATTGGGATGCGCCTCATCACGCTACCGCAACTCGAGTCGATGCTCTGCTCCGATCTGCCCACGACGGCGCCCTGGGCTGGGCAGCCGTCGCCTCCGCCCACGCCCCAGTCCACCGCCACGTTGCGCGAGCTTGCGGCCGTCCATCACACACTGCTCCTAGCGCTCGCGCAGCTCGCGCCGCCGTTTGCAACCCTAGGGGCGCCCATCTCGGCGCCCGTGCCCGCGCCCGCGGCGGCGCTCGCGCAGCTCGCGCCGTCGTGGGCGACCCTTGGAGCGCCCATCTCGGCGTCCGCGCCCGCGCCCGCGCCCGCGGCGGCGCTCGCTTCGGCGCTCGTGCTCGCGCCGGCGGCCGTCGGACCGGCGCTCACTACAGCGCTCACGCCGGCGGCCGCTCCCGCCCCGTCGGGCGCCGAGATGGGCAGCAGCGTCGTCGTGAACGCGGTCGCCAGCGCCGCGGCGAGCGCCGTCTCGAGCACCGCGCGCGCCGCCGTGGGCGCCCATCTCGGCGCCATCGCGGAGGGATTGTACCGGTCCGAATCGGAGAGCCATGCGCTCGCGACGGCGCTCGGACCGCTCGCGACGGCGCTCGCACCGGCCGTTGCGCAACAGGGCAGCGGCGAGGCCAGCAGTTTCACCACCGCGAGTGACGAAGCCGTCGTCGCCGCCGTCCCACCGTCGCTGCCGCCTCTCGTGGCGGCGGTGCGCACAGCCGCGCCAGCCGCACTGGCAACTCGCGCCGAGATGGGCACCCCTGCCACCGCAGGTTCGTCACTCGCGGGTTCGTCACTCGCGAGTTCGTCACTCGCCGCGCCTGCAGCGGCGGCACTCGCGGCCGCGGCCATGTTCACGGGCGGGCCCTTCCCGCCCGTCCCCTTCCCGCCCGGGATGCTGCCACCCGGCATGCTGCCACCCGGCATGCTGCCGCCGGGGATGCTGCCGCCGGGGGGCTTGGGTGCGCCATCGCCGACTGGCGCGCCCTCATCCACGCCTGCGCCCCCCGGGGCCATGTCACCCGCCGCCGGGGGCGGGAGTGCCGCCGGGGGGGGGAGTGCCGCCGGGGGGGGGATTGGGGGGAGTGCCGCCGCCTCGCCTTCCATACCCAGGAGGCCGAACACCGGCGGTGGCGCCGGCTGGGAGCGCTTGCTATTCTTGGCGATGGGTTCGGGGCTCTGGCAGCTCTGCCACCCGAACGAGCCGCTGCCGCTCATCAGTGGCAATCCGTGGCCATCCACGGCACTCTGCGACGCGTCCAATGGCAACCCGACCGAGCTGCTCGGCACGGCGCTCCCCCTCACCGCGCCCCGCCTCTCCACCGGCGCTGCTCAACTCGGCGCTTCCGCTGCCCACCCCCCCTCCTCCCCCTCCTCCTCCGGCGCCGCCGCCGCCGCTGCCGTCGCGCTCTCGAAAGGCTCGTCCAGCGGCGACGGCGCGGCTGACGAGCTCGCTCCTGCACAGCCCGCGCCGCCGCCCGCGCCGCCCGCGCCCACGAGCAGCGCAGTGGTGAGCAGCGGCGACCCTCGCGGCAGCAAGTTTGGGGCATGGGTCACGGAACGTGGCCCCGCGCTGTGCGGCACCTTCGGCTGTGTGCTGCCGAACAACCACCCGGGCCTGCATAAGCTGCCACAAGTCTCCGGCAACCGGCAGTCACGCGGCAAGCCCTCGCCCAAGCTCAGCCCCTCCGCAGACGCGAATGAGAAGATCTATGAGAGCGTGGTGCATGGCCATCGCCCCCCCGCCCCCCCGGCGGAGCCGCCGGAAGTTCGTCATGAGGTTCGTCACGAGGTTCGTCATGAGGTTCGTCATGAGGTTCGTCACGAGGTTCGTCAAGAGGTTCGTCAAGAGGTCGTGCTGCAGGTCGACGAGGGTGCAGCTGGCGGCCCGTCGGCGGGTGCCTCGTCGATTGCGGGCGTCATCAAGGTGGAGCCCCCTAATGAGGCACACGCGTCTGCGGACGTCGAGATGATGGACGTCATCAACGCCGGCAACGCCGACGCCGACTCGTCGAATGCCCACCACGGCGCGGTCGCCTCCCCCGCCGCATCCACTCTGCTTGCTGCCCCCGGCACGCCGCAAGCCCTCGCCTTGAGAACCGCTGCCACAGCGGCCGCGGCGGCGGCGGCGGCCGCGGCGGCGGCGGCCGGCGCGGCGGCCGCGGCCGTTGGAGCGAGGTCCCCTCCAGGCGCCTCGTTCCCGACGATCGGGACCGTTGAACACATCGAGGCGTCGCTCGATGCGGCGGCGCGGACGGCGGCCAATGCAGTGCGCTTCGCGCGCGAGCACGGCAACCTTGTGGTCGCCCCGGACCCCCCTCGACCGTACGCGAGCCTGAGCTGTGAAGAGCGGCTCAAGCTGCTCTACGTGCTCTGCCGGGCGGTCGCGACGCGCGAGGAGCGTGCCGCGGCGCTCTCGGCCCTGTCGGAGGCGATGATCGGCAAAGATACCGACGGTTACGCGTACTGGTACCTGCCCGCGTTCACCAGAATCTATCGGCTGCCGCCGCCGCTGCCCAACGCGGCGCGCCGTAAGAAGCGCACGTCGTCCGACGCCGACGCCGACACGCAGCTCAAGGACGCCGATGAGGGCGTCGTCCCGGGCGTCGGCGAAGGCCCGTCGAGGGGCGGTGCGAAGGTCGAGGGTCGCGACTTCCCCATTGGCCTCCAGTGGCTTCCTCTGTGCACGAGCGCGGCGCACGTCGGCGAGCTCGCCGTGGTGCTCGCGCGCTGCTCGTGCACCTACGCCACACCGTCCACCGCCGCGGCCGCAGCTGCCGGTAGCCTGGCCCCCTTGCCGACGCCCGGGACGACGCTCGCCTCGCCCACGGCCGCTAGTGCGTCGGCGCGCCAGCTGCTTGAGAGGCTCCTGCCGTATTTGAGCCTCAAGGCCCAGCAGCGCGCCATGAGTGCCGCGACGCTCGCCTTTCCTTATTTGGGGCGTGAGCGCTCGGAGAGCAGCCGCGACCGAAACGACGCTTCTGCACGCGTGGCGGACGTGGCGCTCGCTGCGGTGCCTCCCCACAGTGCGATGCCTCCCCACAGTGCGAGCTGCGCCAGCGCCCTCTCGTTCGCATCGCCCGAGGCGGCAGCGCTTGCGGCCGCCACCTCCGCCACGGCGGCCGCGGCCGCCGCCCACTCGAGTTTCGTCGGGAGCGTTCCAAATCGGGCCGCTCCAAAAGTCGGCGCAGTTCCCAAGGGCGTCGTGCTGGGCGCGCCCGACGTCGGGAGCGTCGTGCTGAGCGGTAGCGTCGTGTCGAGCGGGGGCTTCGACGCTCAACACGGCGCGAGTGGGGCCTCTCCGGAGGGTGGCGCCGTGTCGGGCGTCTGGGTCAAGGCCAGCGTGCGGGCCGACAAGGTACCGGTAGGCCATCGACGGGTCGAGTTCCGCGCGGTGCTCAAGCTCTCGATCCCGCGCCAACGCAAGGTCTCCTCCACCCTCGCTCGGTACCACGACATTGCCGGCGGCGTGGACGGCGGCGGCGCGGACGGCGGCGTACCGAGCGCTCAAGTCGGCGCTTCCACCCTCACCGTGTCGCCCTCGATGGGGTCCCTCACGCCCTTCATGTCGCCCGCTGGCATCGCCCCACCGAGTTTCGTCAGCACGGACGGCAGCGCGGCCGCGTTGACCCTCTCGGCCAGCGGCGGCGGCGGCGGCGGCGGCGGCGGCGGCGGCGGCGGCGGCGGCGGCGGCGGCGGCAGCGGAGGCCGCTCGAACGCGATCAAGCGGCGCCATGACGGCACCCTCGGCGGGCCGCGCTCGTCCGGGCGTGGAGGGCGCGGTGGCGGGCGCGGCGGCGCGGCGGCGGCCGCCTCCCTCGCCGGTCTGGGCGCCGTGGTGGGCGAGGAAGCTGCCGAAGTCTTCGAAGTCGAGTCACTCCTCGGGCGCCGAATCGGGGTGGGTGGCGAGCCGCAGTACCTGATTGCCTCCCTCATCTTCATTGATTGCCCCCCTCATCTTCGTTGATTGCCTCCCTCATCTTCGTTGATTGCCTCCCTCATCTTCGTTGATTGCCTCCCCCCTCATCTTCGTTGATTGCCTCCCTCATCTTCGTTGATTGCCTCCCCCCTCGTCTTCGTTGATTGCCTCCCTCATCTTCGTTGATTGCCTCCCTCATCTTTGTTGATTGCCTCCCTCATCAGGTGGGTGGCGAGCCGCAGTACCTGGTGCACTGGCGTGGCTACCCTTCCTCTGACGATACTTGGGAGCCGTGGACCTCACTAGTCGCCTGCACCGACGGCGTGAGCGCCTTCCACGAGTCCATGTTCGCCGACGGCACCGCGCCGGTTGGTTACGCGGTGGGCGCACCCTCGCCCTCCCGCGCCGATACGGATCCGTCCATGCCCAGATGGCGCATTTTGGTGAAGCGCACGTCGAGCGGGCGTGAGTATCGCGTCTATTATGGACCTCTAGGTGAGCACGTGCGCTCGCGTGCGACCGCTCTGCAGCTGCGAGGCCTCTACGAGATCCCGGCGCACGTGGTCGTGCCCGAAGTCCCGTGGGACACAGCCGCACACAGCCGCGCCTCGGGCCGCGCGGTCGCCGCCTCCGCGGCCGCCATCGCCGCCGGCAACGCGGCCGCCGTCGCGCTGCTGCGCCAGCAAGAGGGCGTGGCGGTGTCCGGTGCGTCTACCGGTGCGTCTACCGGTGCGTCTACCGGTGCGTCTGCCGGTGCGTCGACGCCCAATGTGGCTGGCCACGTGGCCGGCCTGCCCCAGGGGCCACGGACGCCCGATTTGGGCCTCGTCGGCGGCCTGAGCGGCGGCAGCCTGGCTGGTTGCCTCAACATCGGCCCGATGGAGGGCAGTGCGGGCAGTGCGAGCAGCCTCCACCACTGCAGCCTCCTCCTCTCCCCCACGATCAACCTTCTCGGCCAGCCGCTGCCTCAGCTCACCTCCGCACAGCTCGCGCAAGCGGCGTGGGGCTGCCAGGCCGCCTCGGCCGCCTCCGCCTCAGCCGCCTCCGCCTCAGCCGCCTCCGCCTCGGCCGTAGCCGCCGCGGCCACCGCGGCCACCGCGGCCACCGCGGCCGCCTCGGCGCCGCCGTCGGCCGCAGCTTCGATGCCACCCTCTGCCTCGGCGGCCTCGATGGCCTCACTTGGTTCACAGGATGGCGGGCCCGCGGGCTCATGCGATTCGTGGACGTCCGACGCCGAGGCGGCCGCCCTGGCGGATGCTCTGTTCTCGTGACGAACCGCATTGACGAACCTCAGTGACAGGCGACGAGACCCCCGACCTTCACACGCCCATGTGCTACACCGTACACGGAGATTGACTGTGTTTATTGCGCGTGTGACAGTGAATCCTCGCGAGACTGCAGCCACTCCCCACCCTCCGGCTCCGCGAGGCCGAGGAGGCCGTGTCATTGCGCTCCGTACTGCTGATGTAGTGTTACTGCTGTGCATGTGTGATTTTAGCTCTGTGAAAAAGGAGATTTTACGCATTTTAGCTCTGAACTCTGAGTGTGAAAATACTTCCTCCGTCCTGGTCGGTCCCTTTTGTGCAAGCACTGGGATGTGGGAACCTGGGGCAACTGCTCTAAAACTGCTCCCCGAGTCGACAGTCAGCCTCCTGGCGGTGGTAGCTGTGGAAGTGTTCTCATGCCTCTTGGAGGTCCTTTCGGGAGCACGGCGGAAACAGGGAGAGATATCGAACGCGCCGTGCATTTCTCGGAGAATTGCGCATCTCATTTGAGAAACGATTGAGGGAGTGACTGTGGAAGCGTCCCTCCGATTGACTGTGGAAGCGTCCCTCCTTACGTCAGCGTCTCGTCGACAGCCAACAAGCAGGCATGAAGCGTGAGCAATCCGGGTCGATGGAGGCGGTGCGTTGGGCGCGCGAGCGGCTGCGCCCGCGGCATAGCCGGGCAGGATCATCATCGACGCGCGCGCCCCGCCCGACCCTCCACTCATCCGCGTCTTCCCTGAACTGCCCGCCCAGCACGCGCTTTTTTGACTTCTCGAACTCGCTCTGCCTGCAGACGCTCCAACAGGCCAAGGAGCGCGTGCTGCCGCGGAAGTGCGGCCCCTTCTACGAGAATTGCTACAAGTTCCTCGTGATGTACTGCAACTACGTGTACTCGGGGAAAATCAAGAAGATCGAACCAGATGTGCGTTCGCCATGCACGCTTTCGCGCGCTCCCTCACGTTCTGTTGAGCTCAGGTCGCTGATGCGCCACGTGTGCACGCTCCCGCAGACACTCCGCCTAGCTCGCGAGATGTGCGAGAAGGCGAAGACGATCGGCGACCCGAAGAACCAAAACATCTTGAACCGGCTCTGCGAGCTGCTCGAGCGGCGTCTCGCGAAGAAGGAGAAGAAGGAGAAGCGCAACGCAGGGCTGGTGCGTGTGATCTCGATCCGTGCACGTACACATGATGCACGCACGCGCGCCACCCATGTACCAACACGCTTGATGCCCTCACCGATCACACTGTTGGGCCCCCTCTCCTTGCTCGGGTGTGGTTTCACATTCACAGGAGGAGAAATACTTATGGGAGGATGTCGAGTCCATGAATGCGGACCATTTGAAGCCGGCCAAGTACATGAAGAACGACAAGGACCTGATAATCGAGGAACTGAAGGTGCGTGCCCAGCCCCTCCCATCTGTGTGGGCACACATGCATGTAGGGAATCGCATCTCAACGGGGAGATCACATCTGGGGAATCATGCATACCATCGGGCTTCACAGCATCTGAGGGGCTGGACCTCGACCTCGGACCATGGCACTCGACACGGCACTTTGACGCGGCGCTCGGCGCTCAACAACATGTCGCCCCGACATGGCCAGAGGCGGCAAGGCTCGCACTCCGAGCATGTTCTCTCATTGCTTGCGTGATCGACTGCTTGATGACCACGTGGAGCTGGTGCGTGATGTCGGCCACGCTCTCAAGATGCGCCGCAGCGCACCCAGTGGGTGAGCAGCCGCAACGTGGGCACACGGTCAGGTCAGTGGGTCGTCAGGTCAGTGGGTCGCGAGCGCCGCCGTGGCGCAGCGCCTTCACGCGACGCCTTCATGGGACGCCTTCATGGGCGCCTTTGCGCGACGTGCAGTGCAGCATGCAGAGCGTAGGCGCGGCGGCAACTCGGTGATGAGTGGCAGCGGCCGTTGCGAGAGCAGCCAGCAGGAGCCCGCTTACAGGTCGTACAATGCGGGCAGGCCCTCGCGGCTGAGTACCTGGCACATCTGGAGCGCCGGGGCGCTGGCTGCTCTGGGCTAGCTGACCAGCTGGAGGAAATTCGTGCGAGGAGTAGGCTGCGCGAGGCCGAGGCGGGCAAGGGCGCCCACAAACAGTCACGCAGGCATTGGACCTCCGTGTCGGGCGCGCTCAGGAAGAGCATCTGCGAGAGAGCCGCCTCTTCGAGAAGGAGCGGCGGCTGTGCGCCGGCCCCGTGGTCCAGATCCCCTCGAGCCGAGGATGCACCGTGATCCAGATCCGAGGATGCACCGCCCCCGGTTGCTCTCAGCCCAATTCTCCTCCTTGTCGCGATGCATCAGCCTGGCTACGTACTGACGAACGGCACACTGGCCAGCGCACAGCACGATCCAACTGAGCATCGGTCCACAGGCCCACTGGCCAAACGTTGGCAGCCCATGAGCACCGACAAGTGCCGGGAGGGCACCGAGGAACTTGCCCAGGATGGTGCGCATCTGGCTCACGTACTCTGCTGGGCCCGATCAGCTGAGCTCTACACCGTGCCCCTTCTCCCGCCTTCGCACTTTCAACCGAACAGTGCGAAGGTCGAAGCACGGAGGGGCTGGGCTGTTTTGCGTTGCTTTGAGTATGCAACCACAGCTGAAAGGAACCCCGCCTACGTGCTGCAAGGCCGACCATGCACCGAGCGTGCCTAGCTCATGACATCTAACGATGCTCCACGGCGTCACGTCGACATACCCCCATTCCCGCACCTTCTGAGCTGTCCTGAGATCAGAGAAAGAGACGTGAGCGGCGACATGGCCTCAACACGGCAAAATGGTGTTTGAGGCTCGAAATGACACAGCATGGCTCGAAATGACAGGGCATGGCGCTTGGGGCTCAACACCAATACACCATGCTCAGCGACTCAACTGGGTGCTCTGCGCTGGACACCATGCTCTGATCTCAACACTGGCTCCCTTGACTGGCTCGACACTGTGATCGGCACTCGACACTCAACACCATGCTCTGCTCTCAATACTGGCTCGAAACGGCACTCGACAATCAGCCGCCATGCTCTGCTCTCAACACTGGCTCGAAACGGTCGGCGTTGGCGTTGGCACTCGACACGGCACTTGGGGCTTGACGAGTACAGTCCCCACGTTTCACATGCAGCCATGCAGCCGTTTCACGTGGAGCCACGACTACCGATGGCTCATTGACGTTTCTCCTTTCACCTTTGAGCACGACTTTTGTATTCAAGCGCTCATTCCCTTGTCCAAGAGACAGACAAATGGTCATCCTCCACACAATGGGCATGGGGACACTGGAGATTGGGCACACACATGCACTCATGCATGAATGCACAAAGCTTGCTCATCACTTATTTTGTCTGTGCCTTCAGGTGGAGCGTGATGCACTCAAGGCAGAGTGTGATGCACTCAAGAGATCGCACAAGGCAGATTATGATGCACTCAAGCGCACATATGAGGATCTCAGGCATGGGTGTGTGATGCTGAATGCATGCAAGGGCCCCTTCAGCAAGGGCCCCATGTCTGATGATGTAGATGACATTGGCCGTGAGGACAAGAAGGTCAAGTCAGAGCTGAAGCAAGTCAACAAGAATTCGTTTGCTGGGCGAGAGGAGCACCAAGGGAACATGCTACCCAAATCACCGCCAGAATCACCGTGGATGCTGCTGCCAGACCCAGTCGCAGACCAAGAACATCCTTCAGATGAGCTTGAGCCTCTTGATCTTGGCCAGCTTGACCGCCAGCTTGAACTGGGTGACATGTCGTGGTCCATCCCCAACATGCAACAGAATTGTATGAGGATGAAGGCGGCCTCAGACGCCAACACAGCACAGCATCGAGACGATGCATCTTTGGTGCAATGACTGCACTGACCATCACACTGCAGTGTTGACTGCAGTGCACTGACCATCACTGCAGTGCCACGCAGCCGAGCGAGGCACCCCTCTGCAGCCCACTACCTCAGCATCACCTCCACAGCAGCTCAATCAGCTCATCTGAGCACTCGACCCGCCTGCCACTCCACTGCGATGACGAGACCGCCATCTTGCCACTGCACTGCGATGACGAGACCGCCACCGAGATGGCAACTATGGCAAGCGCCAGGGGTCACACCAACCCCAGACCCTGCCACCGAGATGGCGAGCGCCAGGGGTCACACCAACCCCAGACCCCGTGGCCCTAGCCCTGGCCTCTATTCTGATTGTGTTTTGCCGGCCGGTATGAGGACAACCTGGCCACCCAGCTTCTGGTCACCCAGCTTCTTGCGCCTGCTGTGCTCACGTCGACATCATACATCATGAATTTGATATTTGTGCTTTGGGTGGCACTTGCCACTTGGCGGCCATTCGAAACTCTGTGCAGGCGAGCATCTTCTCGAGGCCTGGTGATTTAGCGTTGGCCGTTCACAATGAGGTTTGAGCCCTGGGCCCCTGGCTGTCAAGCTGTCAAGCTGTCGAGGCGGCTGTGGGGCTGTCGAGGCCTTGCCTGCTTGCCTGTCGAGCCTATCAAGTTCCTGTGAGTTCCTGTCGAGCCTGTCGAGGCTGACTCCATGTGCCTGGGCGTCGAGTAGCTGTCAAGTTCCTGTCGAGTTTCTGTCGAGGGGGCTCGCGCCATGGCAAGCTCCCGCGGCATTCTAAACAGATCAATCGTCTGAGAAGTCGAGTTCCTCTGTCGAGGCTGTCGAGTTTATATACTGTCGAGTGTGCTGTCGAGCTCGAGCCAGGCATGTAGCTTTGCTATTTTGCATGAAGCACTCTGACTCTCACAGCAGTAGGCCTAGAGGACCCAACAACCAAACTAGGTCAAACGGATAAAGAACTCAGGAGATCTATCGGAGATCAGGACGTCAAAACTCAAATCGCATCGCGTGCAGCATGTTCTGTGCGACCTGCACTACAGTATCCACTGAGACTGACTACTTGGCCACAATACCAACAAATTGAACGTGGTCTATTCCAAACCAAAAATAGCCCCCAATCCTCGACCTAACGCTTTCAACAGCCTTGGCTGGCACCCCCGTCATCGCAGCGATGCTCTCAGGGCTCGTTCCACACGACCTGGTGCTCCGCTGCCACCCAGGCGCTCATAACCGGTAACTCATGGTTTTTGTTTTCTACTTTTTTTCATTGACAGCGTCATCGCCTGTCTCCCCTCCATTTCGTGCAGGCCCACAAGCGCTGCGATGTCCTACTAAATGCATTTGAGGGGAAATCCGAATATGTGTCTGAAAGTCGTGCCGTGGAGGCCGAATTTGGGGGTGCGGGGCTATAGCCCCACGAAATTCTTTGGGACGCAGCGGTCCAGATTAAGCGTCGCATTCAATCTGAAGACTGGCTGGCTGGCGAGAGGCGGACGCGCAGGCGGCTTCGTGCCGCCCACGCTGCCTCCATGGATGCGCCAAGTCTGTGGAAAAGGGCCTTGCCGATGTGTCCATAGATTGCTTTTGCCATCAATGAACTCGGGGCGCCGCTAGGGCGCTGCCCCGAGTCGATTGCCGCATCGATGGGTCTATGGACACATTCCTATACCTCCCCCCTATTAGGAAACGCGCCGTACCGAGCGCATCCGGCCTCCGTTCGTCCACTTATTCGGATTTCCCCTCATTTACTAAATCTGAGTCTTCGTGTGTACGCCTAATAGACAAAGACATGACGGGTGTGTATGTCTGTGAATAGGCCTCTCCGTTGGACAAGTATCTTGAACCAGTAAAATGTAAGTAAAATGGGTCCGCAGTATGTTCAAGATTGGCCCGGCGGAAAACCCGCCTCAGGAAAGAAGGGTGGAGGCGAAGATCCGAAGAACCTATGGCTATGCCGGATTCAGTTTGAGTTTCAGACATCAGAGACGCCTCTCGTTTGCGCTCTGGTCATGGCTCATGCGCCGCGGCGCGTGTGGACTGTGCCCGCTTCCGTGCGTTCCCAGCCACACGGCAGTGCCAGTGGTGCTGGTGGCGGTTCCGTAGCGCGATATACATACGATTCCGGGTCCGATATCAGTCATTAGGGCTACCAAACAATATAGCGCTAAATTGGTTGTCTTCAGAGGCGAACAACTGTCAAGGCACAAGGGCGGCCCAGGCGCAATACAGGCGCAACGGCTCGACGTCCAGTGTCCAGACGTCACCGCACGTCACGTCACCCTAAGTGCGTCGCGCATGATGATGTAAGAGATCATCCACGCTCCGACAGCTTTGCGTGCCGTGCGCAACTTGCGCACACACTGCGAACCTACGCCACACTGCGGGCCAAACACCGCCCAAACACCGCCCGGTAGCAGACGTCGAGGAAAGCAATCAGCCCGTGGCCTTCATCGGCGAGTCCAAGCAGTTCGCCTGCCTGTGCGGCAACTGCAGGGATGGGGAGGTCTGCCCGAAGCCCAAGCCGTTCACACAGGGCTGCAGCCTTGGAAGCAAGTGGCAACTCCGGAGCGGCCGGCGCGAAGGGTGAGCCACTGAAATTCGTTCGAGGGCAGTTTCTTGCCCAGTGGCCCGTCTCCTTGCAATTGTAGCACACGCATTTCCGCCGCCGGCTGTCCCCACCATACCGGCGCTCCCACTCGTCCATGCTGGGGAGCGCCTGGCCCTGTGGGAATTGTGCGTCAAAGCTGGCAAAGGAATGATGGGCCATGTAAAGGTCCTTCCACGTCGCCAGTGTGCTGCCGTCAGCGCAGCGGATGGGGGCGATCCGCTGCGGGTGCTGCACCACGGATGCCCACCACATGGGCACGCCGTTCAGAAACTCGTCCAGCGTGCCCGCCTCGAGATGCCTGTAGAATGCGACGACGAGCTCGCTGATCTTCACCTTCGATGGCGCATAGTTGCGAATCTGCAGTCCTTCGATATTTGTCGCTCGAGAGACGGCGACGTACGCGTGGCCCTCGGCAAAGCACCTGCCCAAGTCCGCCACCACGTAGTCGAGCGAGGCGCCTTGGGACTTATGGATTGTGATCGCCCACGCCATCACAAGCGGTATCTGCACCCGCATGCACGTGCCGAGGACGTAGATGCGTTTCTCAAAGTCGTCCGCCGTGATCACCTTCTCGCGGCCGTTCAAGAACTTTACGAGTGGGTACAGCACGACGCGCTGATCGTCGTCCTCCGCCGCTTGATTGCCATCCGCCGCTTGATGGCCATCCGCCACTGCATTGGCCTCCGCCGCTTGATGGCCAGGCTCTCTGTGCCGTCTCAAACGCTGTGCTGTCTCAAAATCGTCACGCCTGGGCCCTGCGCACTCATCCTTGTAGTAGTCTGGCGGTGCTGGTGAGAAGCCGATGACGACGCCGCGGCTGCCATTGACCAGACGCTCAGCCGCAGGCACGCGGGCCTTATCCTCATCGCTGAGTATTTCATTCTTGAGGAGCATCACCTGCGTGCCGAGCCGCAGCTCGAGCTCCTTGAGAGCGGGGCAGTCGTCTTCCTTGACGAACATGGGATCGTTCCACAGCTCCTTCCTCGCGCTCTCCTCCCAGCCCTTGGTGGCCTCGGCGTCGTTGAGGACCTTGTCGACGGCGTAGTACGTTTGGGAAAGGCTCGGGTCAAGCTTCTGGAGCTCACTCAGGTTCATCATCTTGACATCGCACTTCGTCGCCATAAGTGTCGTGGGTACGACGCCGTTGCGTGGATGCAGAGTGCGCGCTGTGGCCGCCACCAGCGCCTGGATCTCTGCGCCCGTCTGCTTGCCCTGGCGCATCGCACACATACCCTCAAGCAGAACGTTGTCCGATGTGCGAAAGATGCGCGACAGCACACAGGGCACCAGCTGCGCATGCCGCCAGCACGCGGTCTGGAATGCGAGCTTGCCCTTCGTTTCCTTGAACCCAAACGGCACGTTCGGATTCTGCCTGTGCAGCTTCGCCTGGTCGAGGCACTGCTGCAGGAATGTCGTGTATGCCACGCCGCCCGCGTCGATGGCGTCCGGGTCGGGCACCTGATTGATGCTCCGAGTGGCAGCCTCGCCGCCAACGGGCGGCAACTGGTAGAAGTCCCCCACGAGGATGAGCTGGATGTGATGAGACATCGAGGCCAGGATGTCCTGCAGGGTGCCGTAGTACCTGCCACGTGCCAGTTTAGTGCTCATCAGTGCTCATCAGTGCTCATCAGTGCTCATCAGTGCTCATCAGTGCTCTTCACGCACCAGTCGAGGAACTCTCCATCGACCATTGAGATCTCGTCGATCACGAGGGTGCGAACCTTGCGCCACGTGTCCTTATTGCCCCACATGAAACCGAACATCTCTGTCGTCGGCAAGGGCCTCCCCGGCCCCGGCTTCGTGAAGAGCGTCTGCCCTTTGACAAGAATCGCAGCGACGCCTGTCGGCGCCGTCACCATCACAGTTTCATGCTGAGCCTGCTCCACTTCAGCGCTGGCTCGGTCGACGAAGACACCAGATCGGAGCAGCTGCTCGACAGCCTCTTCGAAGTGCTTCTTGCGCAGAGCTTCTATGATGCGCTTGGTAGTGAAGCTCTTGCCGGTGCCTGGGCCACCCGTGAGAAATATGCTCGTACCCTTAAGGGCCATGTCGAACGCACGCTGCTGCGATGGGTCCAGCGCTAACGGCGGTGGTGGCGGCTCCTCGTTCTGTTCAGGGCGAGGCGGTGCTGCAAAAAGCGATGGAGTTGCCTCTGGTGGCTGCATAACACCAGATCGAGAATGCTGCAAAGTCTCGACACGGTGGCGAACCCTTCGGGCCTGCTGCGACAGATTCGGACTGTGTTCAGCCTGTTCACGGAGAATTTCCTGCTCACGCGCGTACAAAGTATCCTCATCGTCGCTGCTCATTTCTCGACAGCTGCCGGGATCTCGTTCGGACATGCGACGACGAAGCCCTAGCATGGTGTGCGGCCTCTCTGCTGCTGCTGTGAAACCGGTGTCTTGGGTGTCGAATTCTAAACATTGGCTGTGAAACAGCGGCCTCTCTTCCGTTTTTCCCACGCGTGGGGGTTCGCGCCGGCGCGCGACAGGATTCCGGTAAAAAGACACCGGGGGGAGCCGGGACACACGCGAGATTCCGGTACCGGTACAGTAGTTTTTCTCGTTGAACCGGCCTTGCCCACCTTAATTGCATAAATAATTTATAATAAAATGTATCTCGACGCAGGCCTGCCTCGGCCCTCGCTGCCTGGTCCACCCCTGGTGCCTGCGTCGCTGCCTGCCTGCCGATCGTCCACTTAATGCCTACTTGTAAGTGAGTGGCAATCGTATAGCGCGTCCGAGTGACGACGATTCGGCTCACTTATCTTTCTAACTTAAGAAATTGATTAATTTCTCGAGACCCCCACGAAACATGCCACGAAAGCACGTGCACGATAAACTATTTGTGTGAATCCAGAAATTAGCCCTCCAAACTCCCCTTTGGATCAAATTACACCGTACATCTGGGAGAGCTCTGCGGAACGGAGAACCCTGGTAGTGGCACTTGTCAGTACTGGAAGCGCTTGAACTTGTAGCTGGCGCGCCGTCCGCCGACGGTGAGGACGTGGCGCAACGCCGTATCGAGCGCACCCCACGGCAGGAAGAGATCCGAGTTGTACGTGCCCTTCTTCCTCGCGTCGGTCGAGACGGCCCGCGAGCCGTTGGAGGTGACGAGTTGGTAGTGAAGCACAGTCGGCCCTTCATACGAGTACATGCGGCGGTACATGTCGCACGGGCAGCCGTATTGGAACTGTTGCGGCGGCATCAGCTCAAGCACCGAAGCGCCTGCGTGCATGCCAAAGCCGTTGATGATGTCCGCGCCGTGTGACACCACCAGCACGTCCGCACGCCAGAGAGTGGGGAGTGACTTGATCAACCCCACACCGAAGTCGTGTGCGGTGCAATTGATGGTCAAGCGCCCGTGTGGCGGCGGCGGCTGCCACCGACTGCAGCGCGCCACGAGATCGAGGATGTTGGCGATCTTGCGCCGTCCCTTGCGGTCCGCAAACACAATGTTGAGCGCACAGCCACTGCCACCGCCACCAAAGCTAGTGCCCCCACCGATTCCGCCCTTGGCGCCTCCTGCCTTGAACGACGGAACGAGCGCCGCCTCCTCACCGTCGCCGCTGGCGGCGGCGCCGTGCTGAGCGCTGTGCGTGCGTGCCGCCGCCAGATCCCGCGCGACCTGCTTCTGAAGGCGTGCTACGGCGCGGTCCTCTGCGGACCTACCACCTCGGGTGACGAAACGGCCGCCGCCATCGCCGCCGCCGCCGCCGCCGCCATCGCCGCCGCCGCCGCCATCGCCGCCGCCGTCGCCGCGTGTCGCGCCGCCAGGCTCGCCGCCCGGCGCGCCGTTGTGAGCACTGCTTCGACGTGGCGGCGCCTCGACGACCGCCTGATCGGCAGCGAGCCGGCGCCCACCACGACGCGAACCGTGCGCTCCCCTAGCATGCACGTGCTCACCACGACGCTCTCTCGCCTGATCGGCAGCGAGCCGGCGCCCATCCGCGCTGTCCGGGCTCGCCACGACGCTCTCCGTCGCCGCCTCCACCGCCGCCGATGCTGCCGCTGCCCAGGGTCTGCCGATGCCTTCCGGCTCAGATCCCTTGGCGGCTCCACGCCCAATGGCGGCTCCACGTCCCGATCCCTTGGCCGAGCACGCCCGCATACGCGACACGCCCACACGACGCGTCTGCGAGGCCTGCAGAGCGCCGCCGTGGTGCGCGGCGATCATCTGCACGGTCGACCACGGGCGGAGGGTATTGCCCCATGGCATCCCGGTGAAATCGCACACGAAGGCTCTCTTATAGCATCGTGGGCCGGTGCGCGCCGCGAGCACCGCCGCCGACTGGTTCGCATAGCGTGCGATCTGCTCTGGGCTCGCCTGTGCGCGCCATATGAGCTTGACGAGCTCACGCGGCGGCGTCGACGCCATGACCTCCACCGGTACGCTCGAGAACGGGAGGAGCCAAAATTTGGCATAGTCTGGACCCCACATGGAACCCCACATGGCCGGTAGCAGGTGCAGCCGCTCGCGCCGCTCGCCAGTGGCGAGGAGTGCGCACCAGAGCTCGTACAGGCGCATGACCGCACGGGAGAAGATCTCGGTGAACGAATTGGACCACGACGTGAAAAAGGCGACGGCCGGCTCGTCAGAGTACGTGAGTGCCGCGCTCGGCGTGTGCCTCCGCATGTAGAGGCTGCGCAGCTTCTTCGTCGACACTTTCTTCGCGCCGGTTGCAAGCGGCAGGTACTCGTACGGTTGACCGATCGGCGGGTCGACGAGCACCGTCGGCCGAGCGAGCGGCCGCAGCTTGGAAAAGACGTCTGACGGGTCGCGAGTGCCGTTGAGCAGTCCAAGGAGGCGTGGGAGCGCCGCAGCGGCATGCTTGCCACGCAATATGATTTGCTCGGCCTCGAAACAGACGAATGGCACGACGACGCAGCGCGAGGGTGGCTCGAGCCATGGAGAGGATGATGTGGCTGGAGAGCGGCAGAAGGTGTCGGAGACAAAGGCGTGCGCCCTTGGCATTCGGCTGACGCCACGTTGAGGTCTTTTGAGTGTGAATGCTCGACATAATTGAATGCCCAAAGTCGCTGACTATCTGCGGACTCCTCGAAATCGTGCGGACCTCGTGCGGATTGACGATTGAGGTCACAAATTGAAACCACACCCTACTGACGAATCTGAAGCCAAGCGATCTCATTGGAAGCTGCTCGGCCTCGCGCTTCACGCGCGTGCTCTCACTCGCTTCCGCGCCGGCCCCTCTCACTAACACTTTCCACGCAGCACACACCGCACATGCCAGTTGCCGCATCGCGAGATCGCCGATAGACCGGGCCGCGCGGGCGAGTCTCCGCTTTTAACCGCTTACTGCACACTGGAGCCACGCGTTGGCGTGGGCCATAACCGCAGCCCAGCACGCGTCGCCGAGCACGGGGCGCATGATGCGCGATGCGCGAGGTGGGCGCGGTCACGAGTGTCACTCCCGCACTGGCTGGCACGCAAGCAGGCCAAGAAAAGGCCAGGTACTTGCAGGCGGCGCATATGCCTCGAACACGATCACGGCCTCGCACAGGATGAGGTCCTCGTGCGGAACTGTGGTCACTGTCTCAAGGCGGCACACCAAACGCTCCTCATGCTTGCCAGGGTGCTTGCGCTTGAACTGCTTGCCGGCCCGTTTGAAGAGCTCCGTGCTCGTCGTTTGGTAGTTGGGCACGGAACAGCTTGGATTGCGCGCGCACCACCTCTCAGAGCTTCAAGTGGGAGGGAGCGCCTCGCCATGCGTTTCGGAGGGCTTTCTTGGCTTGCTCATCGAGGCCATTGTCCGCAAGGCTGCGCACACACAGAGGGTGTATTATCGGGTTGCAAAGAGCAGTGGGGTCAGAGAGGCCTAAATTCGATTTAAGTTCGAGGCGAAACGTACCATATTTTGGTCAGCGCGCCGTTAGCGGTGAGTGCTGGAGCTAGAGCTGCTGCCCCCTCTGAGCCAATAAGGTTCCGGCTTAGACTGCGCAAGAAACAAAAGCATGCACTGGCCATCATCAGCAAGGCAAGTGGCGGTTACGAATCAAGTTTGGATTTGGGGCGACAAACTTACTCTATTTTCGTCAGCGCGCCATTAACGCGCAGGGCATCGGCGATTGCAATGATGCCCTCTGCGGTGTAGGTGCCTTGTTGGCTACTGCACCTGTCAGTCCAGATTCCGCATAGCTTGTTTCCGCGGAGGTCGATGCTCGTCAGCGCGCCGTTGACCAAAAGCATATTGGCCACATGCTTGGCGCCTGCTGTCCCACCAATGTTGGAGACAGTGTCACGTAACGAGGTGTCTCCGCTCAAGTCAAGCTCCTTGAGAGTGTTGTTGCCGACGAGAGCATCACAGAGGAACTTTGTGCCTTCCTCCCCCAACTTGTTTTTGGCGAGCAACAGCTTCATCAGCCCGCCATTGACGCTGATCAAGGAGGCAATCAGAACCAAAGAAGCAACGCGAAGATTCTTGCCCGAGAGGTCGAGCGTCTCGACGGGGTCGGTGCCCTTGAGCTTCTTGACAGGGAGAGCAAACCCATCCAAGTTCACCTATGCATGAGGGACCTCCAGAAGTCAGTGCAAGAGGGAGCACATCTGGGCTGAGGAGCTCAGCGTACCTCCGTCAGCGCGCCGTTGACACGCAGAGCGTCGGCAAATTCTGTGATGCCCTCTGCAGTGAAAGTTCCTCTTCTGAGATCATCGAGGCCGCACAGCTGGTTTCGGGAGAGGTTGAGGCTCATCAGCCCGCCTGTGACGCTCGTGCGGAGCGCCTCGGCGATCAGCTTAACACCAGCCGGGCCGATGTTCTCACCGGACGCATCCACAGACATGATCTTGCTGTCCTTGTTGCCGCAGATGGCGGCGAAGATGGCACCCCAGCCCTCGCCCCCGAGCTTGTTGCCACTGAGCTCGACGGACGTCAATGCGCCTGTGACGCTCGTGCGGAGCGCCTCGGCGATCAGCTTGACACCAGCAGGGCTGATGTTCTCGCAGGACGCGTCCATAGACATGATCTTGCTGTCCTTGTTGCCGCAGATGGCGGCAAAGATGGCTCCCCAGCCCTCGTCCCCGAGCTTGTTGCCCCTGAGCTTGACGGATGTCAGTGCGCCCATGACGGGTATGAGACCCGCCACAACCATGCCTCCCTCGACTCCGACGCGCTTCCCATTCAGGTCCAGCCTCCTGAGCGAGTCGGCGCGCATCTCCTTGAGCGGGATCTCGTTGAACATCTCGATCTTGAGGTTGCCGAGGACAGCAGTTGAGAGTTGCGCAGCGCCGTTGCCCGCGATCTTGTTTCCGCGCATGTCGACGCGCGCAAGTGTGGTCTTCGTCAAAGCAGGGGCAAGCGCTCGAGCATCCTCTGCATCGAGCTCATTCTGGCTCAGGTTGAGCGTCCTCAGCTCGCCGGCATTGGCGACCACTGCCACCAGGACACGCCGCACCGTCGGCCAGTCGCCGCCGCCGAGCTTCTGTGAGAGGTCGAGCGTGTCGCCCGTCACCCCGGCCACGCGCAGCAGCCAGCGGTCGCCCTGCATCTCGGCACCGAGCTTCACCGCGTTCGCCCACCACGCGGGCCACTGCCACGGTAGCGTGCCCGAGAGCTCGGTGCCCTCGTCGCAGAGCGCGACCGCAGCAAAGTACTCCTGGAAGGAGAGGTGCGAGGACTGCAGCTGCAGCGGCCCGGACTGCCACAGGCTGAGCAGCGGCAGCGCGTCGACGAGCACGTGCTCACGCACCGTGCGCAGCGCCTCGCGCAGCGCCACCGACAGGCGCGCCTCGCACGCCGCGCGCACGGCGGGCGCCCTCGCCGCCATCGCGCGCTGGAGCACGGCCGTCTCGCCCACGAGGCCCGAGGAGCACAGCCTGTTGAACGCAAGCCAGCCGCTCACCGTGCCGTCGGCAAAGGTGACCTTGTATGACGGTCTGCTAGACTTGTCGTCGGCCGTGATCACGCCGCGCCTGCCCTTGTCCTCGCCCTTTTTCGTCACCTCGACATAGTGACCCATCTCGGCGCGGCCGCCAAAGGGCTCGAAGGGCATCGCCGCCGCCTCGGCCCGGATCTTTGCCAGCGCCTCGGGCGCCTCCAGGCCGAGCGCCGCCTCGTCGAGCTGCCGGTCCTCAATGAGGCGGCGCTGCGCGACGTGCGCCTCGAAAAAGATGCGCTGCAGCAGCCGCTTGAGCTCAGGCGTCACGACGCCTCCGCGCGCGAGCATCGCGTCCGACGCGGTCGCGTACAGCTCGGCTACCGTCGCGGGCATGCCCACGCCCTGCCGCAGCTCGTACACGGAGGCGACCATCGAGAGCATCAGCGGGTTGCTCGTCACCTTCTGGCCCATGTCGTCGCGCGGCATCACGTCGCGCACGTATGTCAGCCCATGTCGTCGCGCGGCATCACGTCGCGCACGTATGTCAGCAGCGCGGCCGCGCGCTGAGCGCCGAGCCGCTGCTCGAGCGCGCGCTCTTGCTGCGCGTCCGAGAGCGGCGCGAGCGCGAGCCGGCGAAAGGCGGCAAAGCGCGCCTCGACCACGCCCGCTGGCCGCGAGGTGCAGAGCAGCACGTGGCCCTGCGGCGCGAGCACCTCGACCACATGGCGCTCAATGTCGTCGCGCTTCGCGCCGGCCTCATCGAGGCCGTCGAGGAGGAGCAGCGCGCGCCGCGCCATCATCGCCTGGCGCAGCATGCGGTAGAGCGCAGGGCAGCTCGCCTCGTGCTCGAGGCGCAGGAAGGCGTCGATGTAGTTCCACGCGACGGCGAAAGCGTCGGGCGCCTCGAGCAGCCGCTGCTGCAAGACCTGCACCTTGACCAGGATGGGTACGAGCTCCGTGCGCTCGTCTTGGAGCGCGAGCGTCACCACCTGCGACAGCAGCGTCGTCTTGCCGCTCGCGGGGCCTGCGGTGAGCAGCACCGCGCGTGGACCCTCCATTGGGCCGCCCTCGAGCCGCGTGCCGTGCTGCGCAAGCAGCCATGCGGTCAGGCTGTTCGCGTCGCGGATGGCAGACACCTGCGTCTCTGCCGCACCCAGACGCAGCCACTTTCCAGGCTCAGTGCTCGCCCCGAAGTAATCGGCTCCCTCGAATTTCACGAGCGGCGGCCGTGGTTCTCGAGGCGCTGGTGGAGTCTCTCCGCGCCATGGGCCGCGCATATCAAAGCTAAGGACGCGCACCTGCGAAAGTTTGAGGTTCAAAAGATTGATCACTTGCTGCGCCTGATGCTTCGTGACGTCGGCTCCGTCGAGCTTCACCAGCGCCCAGCCCACTTGTATCTGATCCACAAACGGAGACGTCGACAACACCTTGTTCACCGTGGGCGGTAACTCGCCGTTGCCTTCAAACCCGATTCCAATCTTTCCGGGTGGAGCCGTGAGGACGAACTCTACGGGCGGAGCCACAACGTCTTCGGGTCCCGTCACGCTCATGGCGACGCACTGCTGCAGCGCGTCGAGCCGCTTGCCCGTGAGCGCGTCGGCAATGTGCGCGTGCTGCACCCCGAGCCAGGGCGCCCACCACGCGCGCATCGCCTCGAAGGCGGCGTGCGGCAGCTCGCGCGGCGCGTGGTTCCACGGGTGCAGCATGAGCGTGGCTGGAGGCTCGCGACTTGGGCCCTCAAATTTGAGGCGGTGGCAGAGGCCGTCGGCGCCCGCCGTTGCCACGTCGGCGTCGCGCCAGCCGCCGGCCGTACGCACGGTGAGCGGCTGGCCCGCGGCATAGCACCGGGCGCCGCTGGCGCCGCTGGAGAGCAGCGCCGCAGTGAGCGCGGCCTCGAGCGCAGAGGGCTGCAGCCTCTCGATCGCCGCACGCACCTTGTCGAGCGCGGCTTGGAGCTGCTTGGGATCGCCCTGGCTGAAGAGAGCCGCCGCCGCGTCCACGCACGACTGCACGGCGGCGCCCGCCTCGCGCGCCGCGAGCGCGATCGTTTGGCACCGCGCCGCGCCGTCGGCGATCGCGCACGCCCGCTCGCCGACGGCGCGCAGAGCCGACTCCGACTCCATCCGCCGAGCATCGTCCGCCAGGCGGCGTGCGGGCTCAGCGAGGTCGCGAAGCGCACGCGCATCGCCGAGGAACGCGGCGTCCCAGCCGGCAGCGGGCGGCCGCCACGGCAGCACCGCCTGGCTGCATCGGTCGTAGGACAGCTCGGCGTCCTTGCCGCCCGTGACGGCGGCGGCGACACGCCCCCCGGTCGCATCGACGACGCCAAAGCGCGGCCCGCCGCCCGCGCCGGAGCCTTGCCAAGAGAGCAGCAGCAGCGGCTGTCCCTCGGCGAGGCGCAGCGCCGACGCGGCGGGCGCTTCGACCTGCGGCAGCGGCGGCAGCTTCGCCGGCGCGACCATCGCGCCACCGGACACGAGTGCAAACACGGATTGCACCACGCTAACGATGCGCACGACGTACTCGCGGTAGAGGGCGGGCACGGTGTCCTTGTCGCCCTTGCCGGTGAAGGTGGCGCGCTCGATGCTGGCAACCACCTCGGCGACGCGCGTCTCGAGCTGGCCGGTGGGCGCGACGCCCGGCTCGGTAGGCTGGCCGCTGCGCAGCACGAGCACCTTGGACGGAAGCGCGTCGAGCGCCTCCCGCACGCGCGGCATCGTGCGCAGCCGCGCGAGCAGCTCGTAGCTCACGGCGTTCTCAAAGACGCACCAGCCGCGCTCATCGTACGGACGCTCGTTGTACAACGTGTCGACGCCGTCGCACAGCTCGGCCCACGGCCCCGCGCGCTTGGCGGCGAGCGCCATCTCGTGCGATGCGAAGCGCACGACGGGCGGTTTGCGCTTGAGCTCCAACGCCACGATGGCGCCAAAGCAGCCGAGCGTCTCGCGGACGGCAGCCTCGCCCGCCGTGGCCTTCAGCCCGAAGAGGCACAACGCACCATTGAACGCCTCCGGCCGGGGCGGGATCTCGCGCGACTGCAGCACGGTGGTGCCAACGGCGGAGGCGTACACGTCGGCCATGACCTTGATCGCGCGCTTGAAGGCGGCGGTCTCGTCGGGCGTGCGCTCGCGGTCGGGCAGGTTCTGGAAGAGCGAGGCATAGTCCCAGAAGACACCCTCAATGTGCGGGTGCTCGTCGAGGGCGGCGAGCATCACGTCCAGGCGCGCGCCGTCCGGGTCGCACTCGCCGGGCGACAGCCAGCCGTGGGTGAGCGCGCCCACGCCGCGGGTGCCGCGCCGGAGCAGCGCAACGGCCTCCTCCGCCGAGAGAAAGGGCGATTCAGCCCTCAGATCCTCGAGCTCCTGCCGCCGCTTCAGCGACCTCCAGTCCGGCTGCCGCAGCAGCCGCCGCAGCTTTCGCAGCCACGAGACACGCAGCAGCTTGATGTCGCCGGTGCGGAGCGCGTCGGCGAGCCGGTCGTCGAGCCCCGAGAGGGCGCGAATCATCTCGGACGGAGCGCCAACTGATTCGGCGACCTTCTTGTCTTCGGGTGTTGCCTCAGGGCTTTGCTCCACAGCGAGAGATGGCGATCTCGGAGGGCCGTCCAGGTCCTGAATGAATGGCTCGGCTTGTGCGCAGCCGGGCCCTCGGACGCGCAGCATCTCGGACGGAGCGCCGATGGCCACGGTGGACCGCACAGCATTGTCGAGGTCGTCGTCGATGTCGTCGAGCTTGGTGTCGTCCTCGTTGTGGAAGGCATTGGGCCGCACAGCAGGCTTGGGCACGGGCGTTGGCATCCCAATTTTATTGGGCCTTTCGGAGACCGTTTGTTTCGCTGCCGCCTGCACACCGCGGGCGCTCAACGCAATCGCGCGTGTGCTGCTCGGTGGCCCCGATGAAAACAGCCGATGCAGTTCTGCCACCTCGGATGCCTCGTCGACAGCAGAAGCAAGCGGCAGAAGCTCACTCAACTCCTTCCAAAGAGTCGCTCCGCCGTCCTTGGGCTGCACACGAATGCGCATCCCGGAGCGCTTGATGACGGTGCCGGTAGTTTCGACTCTCTCATGCTTGAAGCGCACGTAGTCGCCCTCCTTGGGGTCCATTGGGCGGCAGGTGCGTTTGTGGAGCCCTCGTCGCCGACCTTGATGTTCGCGACTCCCCAAATCCTCCCAAAGTTACGCGGCTGTGAAGGTCCGCAGTCAGTTTCGTCGCGGTCCAGGTGGCACCCTGTAACGGTTTGTATGCCGCCCGCACGCGCTGACCTACGCGACCAAGTTTACATACAGTACGTAGTAACTAAATCAAACCCCAACGCCGCAGCGTGACAACTCACCCGTGGCAAGGCCAAGGGTTCAACCTTTGAAAGGCGCGAATATCACGTCCTCGAGGTGGCCGAGGGCAAGGCCAGTAGCGCCCGGCGCAGCGCCCGACGCCTGCGTGCTCGCGCGCGCCTCGGCCTCCGCCCCCACCGCCGCCGCAGCGCGCTGCTCCTTGATGGTAGGCGCTGAGTTGGGCGCTTTAGCGGCCTCCGCCTCAGCCTCAGCCTCCACCGCCCGCGCACTGAGCGCGGCCACGCGGCGGATGAGCTGCTGTGAGTGTGAAATGAGCTGCCGGTTCTCTTCCCGCAGCCGCCGCAGCAGCGCGAGCTCCGCTCGATCTCGTGCGATCTCCGCCTCCGCCGTCTCGAGCGCTTGCATGCGGATCTGAATGAGCCGGTCGGCTTCGGCGCCGACGTCCGAAGTTGTAAAGTCCGAAGTTGTAACGTCCGAAGTTGTAACGTCCGAAGTTGTATGCCGCTCGACGGCGTCCATCGGCGGCGGTGTGGGCGGCGTTGCGCTGCTCCGGCGGCGATGATCGACGACGCGGAAGGCTGGCAAAGGCGACACGGAGGGCGCGGCCGCGGGCTGAGGCAGCTCTCGGACCGTATCTCGGACCGTATCTCGGACCGTATCTCGGACGATATCTCCTTTGGCGGGCGTGCTCGGTGGCTCCGAGTCGGTATCTCGGACGATATCTCGGACGATATCTCCTTTGGTCGGCGTGCTCGGTGGCTCCGAGGCGGCGGCCACTGTCAGCTGCTCGCCATCGGGCTCAAAGATGGCTTCACCCGCCGTGGCCGCGGCATGGGCACGGCGCAGCTTCTGTAAGAAGCTCATGCCGTCCGTACCACCGTCGAGGAGCAACGAAGCGGGCAGAGAAACACATGCGCCGTGCTGGGCGCCGTGCTGGGCGCCGTGCTGCGCGCGGTGCCGGAGCGCGGCGTGGATCGTCGACCAGTACGAGGGCGGCCAGCTCGTCCAGCCCGCGTCGAGGTCCAAATGGTCCACGTGCGGTAAGTAATCGTAGCCGCTGTCCTGCTGCTGAGCCGTCGGCCCGCCGATCCAAGGCGCCGGGTCGAGCGAAATGTGGAGCGCGGCAGCTACTGGGGCTGGCAGCGCTTTGAGCACGTAGTCGAGAGCGGCGCCCGTGCCCCAGTGCGTGCGCTGCGCCGAGAGCACGGAGACGCCCACGTGTGGGTGCACCGCCCTGAACTCCTCAGCGCATCGCGTTGCGCCGGTGACGTACGTAATGCACTCATCGACTTTCCAACTATTGCAGCGCACATCGACGACCACACGCGCCAAAAGATCACCAAACTCCTCCGAGATTCGCCCGAGCTGGGACCGCAGCCCGTCCACGTGCGCTGTGGGGTCCGAGGAACTGCAGCTTTTCGTCGAGACTCGCACCAGCAGAGGCACCTGCCCATGCTGGTGGAGCAAGCTGCGCACGACTGAGTGTTGGAGCTGATCTTGCGAGGACGAGCCGAACTCGCTCCAATGCATATCCACGCCAATCTTGGTTGTCAAGGCGAATTTTCGTCTGCGCGCCAGGGCTGGCAAGCGGTGCTCTAAATTGGCCGCCGCGATGCGGCAGTAGAGACGGAGCGCTGAAGTCCCCATCGACGCGTGTTCACGTTCACACTGACACAGTGTGAAAAGTGGTGTACCGACGTACCGTTTTAGTGCTGTGTGCTGCCTCCCGGTACCGCGCACACGCGTCTCACGAGCAAGCTCTAAGTACTAACTGCTCTCCTAACGACCTTTCGTTCGCACTCACGAGCTACCTTCAGCTGCTGCACGTACGGGAAATACTCCCAGCTACGCTAGTCATTACACAGTCTAAGCACTCGCGTGTGGAGTGCTCGATGGAGTGCGCACCTTTTGGGACTCGTCTCGCCGCTGTACTTCAAGCAACCGAGCGTACGCACTTGGGGTGGCGGCCGCTCGGGGTGCTGCCGCCGAGGGTGCTGCCGCCGTGTAGAGGAGGCTGCCCGGTGGTGCGGGCGCCCAAGGGGCGATGAGGGGCGACGGCGGTGCGGCCGCCGGTGGTGCGGCCGCCGGTGGTGCGGGCTGCGACGGTGCTGGCGGCGCTGTCGTGGGCGGCGCTGTCGTGGGCGGCGCTGTTGATGACGAGCCCAATCCGAGTACGTCGTTACGCGCTGTCGTGGGCGGCGCTGTCGTGGGTGGCGCTGTCGTGGGCGGCGCTGTTGATGACGAGCCCAATCCGAGTACGTCGACCCACTCAGAAGTGTACGCGGAGACGTAGTCGAGGACGCTGTTGATGGCGAGCGTCGGGTTCGTCATGACGGAGTCCTCCTTGGCGCCCTCGATCAGCGTCTCCACCAACATCTCCGCCATTGGCTTGCTGCTACTCCCCGCGACGAAGCTGCTCGCCGTCGACGCTGAAGCATCGTAGAGCGCCGCTGATGCCGACCACGCCGGCCGCAGCGGCGTCGCGAGCGCCATGGTACGCGGCGCGGTTGACGGTGCGGCTGGCACTGCTGTCGATGGCGCGGATGGACCCGCGGTCGGCGGCGCCATGGCTGCAGCGGCCTGCAGGAGCCAGGCTGGTGTAGCCGCCTCCGCAGGGGCCGCGCCCGCCTTCCGAGGCGTATGCATCGCGAAGAGCATCTCCACTTGCTCGGCCACCCCGGGAGGCGGCTGAGCCACCGACAGGGAGGAGCGGCGCGCCGGGTCCACCGAGTCGCCCCCCGCCAATAGATGACGACCCGTCGGAGAGAGCATAGCCTGCACCACCTCTGCCGGCAGGAGGGCTATCAGAGCTTCCTCGGCCGCCGCAAGCGCTGCATCTCGCTCGGCGAGCTTGCGACGTACCGCCGCGGCCTCCGCGCGAGCTGTGTCCGCAGCTGTACGCGCTTCGGTCTCAGCCGCCCTGGCCGCCTCAACGGCTGCCCACGCTTCGTCCGCCTCTGCGCAGCAGGTCTTCGCTTCTGCACGCGCGCCCGCCGCCTCCGCCCTTGCTTCCGCCGCCGCCTCCCAGGCTGCCTCGCCCAATACCTCGATGGGCACCTCCTTGATGACCTCCCTGATCACCTCCACCTCCCTGATCACCTCCACCTCCTTGATGACCTCCTTGATGATCTCGATTTCCTTGATCACCTCCTTGATCACCTCGACCTCCCTCACCGCCTCCTTACGGGCTGCCGCTGCCTCTGCGTACGCCGCAACCGCGGCGGCGCGCGCCTCAGCCTCTGCTCGTTGTGCAGCCTTAACGGCCAACTGCGCGGCTTCCACAGCTGCCCTTGCATCGTCCGCCTCTGCCCTAGCAGCCAACGCCACGGCGCGCACGCGTGCTTCTCGATCATCCGCCCGTGTTGCTGTGTCCGAGCCCTCCGCCGCCTTCTCCTGAGCCGCCGCCTCCAGCGCCGCCACCTTTTCGAGCGCCAGCGCCTGCAGCGCCGCCGCCTTATCCTGAGCCGCCGCTATGGCTGCCTCGGCCGCCTCCGTGCGGGCGGATTGAGCCTCTGCGCGCGCGGCCGCCGCCTCCCTCCTTGCCTCCAGCGCCTCCGCCCTCGCTGCCTCGTCCGGCACCTCAATGGGCACCTCCTTAATGATCTCCTTGATGACCTCCTTGATGACCTCGATCTCCTTAATGACCTCGAAGGGCACCTCCTTGATGACCTCGACCTCCTTGATCACCTCGATCTCCTTGATCACCTCCTTGATGACCTCGACCTCCTTGATGACCTCGATCTCCTTGATCACCTCCTTGATGACCTCGATCTCCTTGATCACCTCCACCTCTTTGATCACCTCCGCCACCACCTTCTCCACCTGCTTCACTGAGAGCGCTTCGATAATCTCGGCAGACTTCACTACGTTACCACCAAGTGCTTCTTCCGCCGCCGCGAGTGCCGCGTCACGTTCGACCCGCTGCCACGCCGCCTCTGCATACGCCGCAGTCGCGGCTGCGCGTGCCTCAGACAATGCCGCTGCTGCAGCGGCCGCAGCCGCACGCGCCTCAGCCTCAGCCGCCAGCGCCGCCTGGACAGCTGCACGCGCCTCTTCTAGCTCAGCACGAGCGGCCCTCGACTCTGCCCGTGCACTTTGAGCCTCTGCCCTCAGCATACGCGCCGCCGCCATGGCATCGCCCAGCTCGTCCGCAGCCTCAGCCTTGGCCGCACCCACCGCAGCAACCAGCTCGTCAGCAGCCTCCGCCTTGGCCGCACCCAAAGCAGCAACCAGCTCATCAGCTGCCTCCGCCTTGGCCGCCGCCAACGCAGCAACCAGCTCATCAGCAGACTCCGCCTTGGCCGCACCCACCGCAGCAACCAGCTCATCAGCAGCCTCCGTCTTGGCCGCCGCCAACGCAGCAACCAACTCGTCGAACTGCCGCTCAGCATCGGCTCGTGCCGCATTCAGCTCGGCCGTCGCCGCCTCACGCACCGCCTGCAACGCATTCAGATCGGCGCTCTCACCAACTCGCTCAGCGGCCGCCAGCGCCACTGCGTGCTCCGCCTCAAGCCGCGACCGGAATGCTTGCATGGATGCCTCAAGCTCCTGAACCGCCGCCAGCTGAGCCTCGGAGACGGCCACCGCCACAGCTGCCTCCTGTGCTGACCTGGCCGCCTCGTTGGCCGCCGCTACCGCTTCCTCCTTGGCTAGCCTGGCTGCCTCGTTCGCCGCCGCAAGCGCCTCATCGTGCGCCAACTTGGCTTCTTCACGGGCGGCCGCTACCGCTTCCTCCTTGGCTAGCTTGGCTGCCTCATTCGCCGCCGCAAGCGCCTCATCGTGCGCCAGCTTGGCTGCTTCACGGGCCGCCGCCACCGCGGCCTCCAGTGCGGACCTGGCTGCTTCATTGGCAAGTGCGAGTGCCTCGTCATGCGCTCGCTTGGCTGCCTCGCTAGCCGCCGCCAGCGCCGTCTGCTGCTCCGATAGCGCCGCCACCTTGGCCGCCGCCAGCGCCTCCTCCTGGGCAGCCTGCGCCGCTACCAGAGCCTCGCGCACGCGTTCCTTTGCATCATCCTGCGCCGCGTCCAGCAGCTTGCGCATCTGTTCCTTGGCTTTCTCCTTGAGACTCTCACGGTCCTGCACCGAGGATGCCTGGAGGCTCTCATACTGCTGGCGAAGCTCGTCGTGCAGCCGCCTCTCCTCAATCACTGCCGCCTCGAGGTTGTCACTACGCTGCTGCACTCGTTCGAGCTGCTCGCGCAACGCGGCACGCTCCGTCTCCCACGACGCCCTCAGCTCCTCAAGCGCAGCCTCGCGCTGCTGCGAGGCAACATCAAGCTCTCCTCTCAACACTAGCATGGCTGCCTCATGTTCGGCTGCGATCACAGCAACTGCCGCCTCGTGCTCCGACTTCATGGCATCCACCGCCGCCAACGCAGCGGCCAGCTCGTCTGCTGCCTCCGCCTTGGCCGCGCCCACCGCATCGGCGCGAGCCGCCTCGAGCTGCCGCTCAGCGTCGGAACGCGCAGCATTCACCTCGGCCGTAGCCGCTTCGCGCACCTTCTTCAAAGCACTCTGATACTCGTTGTAAGCGCTCTCGTCCCCGTGCTCCGCCGCCTTAGCAAGTGCCGCTGCGTGCTCCGCTTCAAGTGCTTGTATGGCTGCCTTGAGCTCGGTAGCAGCCCCCAGCTTCGCCTCCGAGACGGCCGCCGCTACCGCCTCGTCCTGCGCCGCTTGCGCCGCGGCCATTGATTCTCGCACAAGCTCCAGCGTCTCGTCCTGTGCCGCGGCCTTGGCTGCCTCCGCCTCCGCCCGCGCCGCCTCCGCCTCCGCCCGTGCCGCCTCTGCATCCTGCTGGGCGACGCTCCGTTCCACATCAAGCTTCTTACACTCATCGAGCAGCTTGCGCATCTGTTCCTTGGCTTTGTCCTTGAGACTCTCACGGTCCTGCACCGAGGATGCCTGGAGGCTCTCATGCTGCTGGCGAAGCTCGTCGTGCAGCCGCCTCTCCTCAATCACTGCCGCCTCGAGGTTGTCACTACGCTGCTGCACTCGTTCGAGCTGCTCGCGCAACGCGGCACGCTCCGTCTCCCACGACGCCCTCAGCTCCTCAAGTGCAGCCTCGCGCTGCTGCGAGGCAGCATCAAGCTCTCCTCTCAATGCTTGCATGGCTGCCGTATGCTCGGCTGCAATAGCCCTCAGCTCCTCAAGTGCAGCCTCGCGCTGCTGCGAGGCAGCATCAAGCTCTACTCTCAACACTAGGATGGCTGCCTCATGTTCGGCTGCGATCGCTGCGACTACCGCCTCGTGCTCCGACTTCATGGCATCAACCGCCGCCAACGCAGCGGCCAGCTCGTCTGCTGCCTCCGCCTTGGCCGCGGCCACCGCGGCCCGAAGCTGCGACTGCGCTGTTGCCGCCGTCGCCTCGACCGTTGCAACCGTCGCAGCCGCTTCCGACGTTGCGGCCTTCGCTGCGGCTTCAAAGACTGCTGCACGCTCAATCGCCGCGATCGCATCGGCACGTGCCACATTCAGCTCGGCAGCAGCCGTCTCGCGCACCTTTTGCAGCGACTGTTCATACTCGTAGTACGCATTCTCGTCATCCTGCGCTGAAGCCTGTTCAAGCGCCACTGCGTGCTCCGCCTCAAGCCGCGACCGGAGTGCTTGCATGGATGCCTCAAGCTCCTGAACCGCCGCCAGCTGAGCCTCGGAGACGGCCTCCGCCAAAGCTGCCTCCTGTGCGGACCTGGCAGCCTCATTGGCCGCCGCTACTGCCTCCTCCTTGGCTAGCTTGGCTGCCTCGTTCGCCGCCGCAAGCGCCTCATCGTGCGCCGACTTGGCTTCTTCAAGGGCCGCCGCCACCGCGGCCTCCTTGGCTAGTTTGGCTGCCTCATTCGCCGCCGCAAGCGCCTCATCCTGCGCCAGCTTGGCTGCTTCACGGGCCGCCGCTAGCGCCTCATCCTGCGCTAGCTTGGCTGCCTCCTGAGCCTCTGCCAGGGCTTCCTGATGCGCGGCCTTGAGCTTCTTACGCTCATCGAGCAGCTTGCGCATCTGCTCCCTTGAGGTCTCCTTGAGCTCCTCAAGCTGCTCACCAAGCTGCTTCCTTATTTGGACGATTTGCTCCCTCGAGGTCTCACTGAGCTCCTCGTACGACGCCTGCAGGCTCGCGTACTCTTGGCGTAGCTCGTCTTGCAGGCGTTTCCCCTCGGTGACTCCCGCCTCTAGGCCATCGCTCCGCTGCTGCGATCGCTCGATCTGTTCGCTCAACTCGACGCGCTCCGCTCGCCACGCCGCCCTCAGCTCTTCGAGTGCAGCTTCGTGCTGGTGGGAGGCTGCTTCACGCTCGGCCTGCCAACCTGCTTCCAAGGCCTGCCGCTGCTGCTGCTGCTGCTGCTGCTGCTGCTCGGTCACCTGCTGCACCCCCGCCGCGACAGCTGCCTCGGCACTGCCTTTCAAAGCTGCAAGAGCAGCCTCGTGCTCACTCCTCAACGTCTGCACTGATGCCGCATGCCGCTGCGAGGCAGCATCAAGCTCTCCTTTCAATGCTTGCATGGCTGCCGTATGCTCAGCTGCAATAGCCCTCAGCTCCTCAAGCGCAGCCTCGCGCTGCTGCGAGGCAGCATCAAGCTCTCCTCTCAACACTTGGATGGCGGCCTCATGTTCGGCTGCTATCACAGCAACTGCCGCCTCGTGCTCCGACTTCATAGCTGTGGCTGCGGCCGCAGCAGCGCTTAGATCGTCAGAAGCCTCTGCCTTAGCTGCCACCACTGCAGCTCTGAGCTCGTCAGCGGCTTCTGCCTTGGCTGCCGCCATCGCAGCCTTCAGCGCCACCTGCAATGCCGCATTCTCATAAGCACTCTCGTCTACGTGCTCCTCCGCCTTAGCAAGTGCCGCTGCGTGCTCCGCTTCAAGTGCTTGTATGGCTGCCTTGAGCTCGGTAGCAGCCCCCAGCTTCGCCTCCGAGACGGCCGCCGCTACCGCCTCGTCCTGCGCCGCTTGCGCCGCGGCCATTGATTCTCGCACAAGCTCCAGCGTCTCGTCCTGTGCCGCGGCCTTGGCTGCCTCCGCCTCCGCCCGCGCCGCCTTCGCCTCCGCCCGCGCCGCCTCCGCTTCCGCCTGTGCCGCCTGTGCCTCCGCCCGTGCCGCCTCTGCATCATGCTGGGCGACATTGAGCTGCTTGACAACCTTCTTACGCTCATCGAGCAGCTTGCGCATCTGCTCCCGTGCCTTCTCCTTGAGGTCGTCGCGTTCCTGCACCAAGGATGCCTGGAGGCTCTCATGCTGCTGGCGAAGCTCGTCGTGCAGTCGCCTCTCCTCGATCACTGCCGCCTCGAGGTTGTCACTACGCTGCTGCACTCGTTCGAGCTGCTCGTGCAACGCGGCACGCTCCATCTCCCACGACGCCCTCAGCTCCTCAGCCTCCGCCCTCACCGCACGCATGGCTGCCTCGTGATCGGCTGCCATCGCCGCCACAGTCACCTCGTGCTCCGACTTCATAGCCTTGAGTGCAGATACGTCGTACGCTACCTCCACCTTGGCAGCCGCCACAGCACTGCGCAGCTGGTCGGCTGCCTCCGCTCTGGCAGCCGCCACAGCACTGCGCAGCTGGTCGGCTGCCTCCGTTCTAGCTGCCGCCAAAGCAGTGCGCAGCTGGTCGGCTGCCTCCGCTCTGGCCGCTGCCACGGCAGCTTCTGCAGCAACTGCTATCGCCTCTGCTTCTTTGCGGAGCTTGGAAGCTAGCTCAGCATGTGCCTTACTAGAAGCAACGGCAGTGGCGTCAATGTCTCGCTGATACTGTTCGAGCCGCGCCTCGTGCTCACGCAACGCTGCGAGGTCTGCCGAAGCGCAGGCGATCTGCTCCTCGGTGACCATCAGCACAGCCTGCTTGATCGCTCGAGCTGCCAGCCGTGCTGCGAGAAGCTCAGCTTCTAAGGTTGTGACACGCTCGAACAGCGCCGCTGCGATGCCATTGTAGAGTGCAGTCTTGGCAGCGTAGCTGGACGGCAGCATGCCGCCGCGGTCGACTCTCAAATGAACTTGAAAAATCCATACCTGTGAAGAGAATCATCTGGACGACATTCGGGCCAAGAAGTCCCAGTACACCGTACTTTTCGTGCACGTCTCGTATGGCTTGACTTGACTTGACTTGACTTGACTTCTCGGAGAGGCCGCGGCGGCAAGCACGAGCGAGCTAATGCCGATGACTGCGGCCATGGTGGATCACATCGGCGTCTCGTCGAAGCTGTCGGGCAACATGCGCACGCTCCACTGGGTGACAAAGATCGGCTCGCTCAAGAACTCTCTGCGCTTCTACGAGCTCGTGTTCGGCTTCCGCGTGCTGCGGCATGAGGAGTTTGAGTCGGGCTGCGAGGCGACGTGCAACGGGCCATACGGCGGCGCGTGGTCCAAGACGATGGTCGGCCTCGGCAACGAGAACGACAACTTTGTCTTCGAGCTCACGTACAACTACGGCATCGACTCGTACGCGAGCGGCAACGACGTGCAGTACTTTGCGGTCGCAATGCCCGAGGCCGTGCCACGCGCGCAGGCGTTCGGCTACGGCGTCGAGTACGCCGGGGGCATGCCCGTGATCAAGGGCCCCGACAACTTCCGGTACAAGATCGTGGAGCCCTCGGCGGGCCGTGCCGAGCGCATACTCGCAGTCGGGCTGCGCTCGACCGATCTGGCGGCCACAAAGCAATACTGGTGCGACGTCCTCGGAATGACAGTCTTCCCAACCCCCGCCGGCTGCGACGCGGGCCACAAGAGCTCGCTCACCGTCGGCTGGGCGGCCGAGCAGACGCACCTGCAGTTCATCGACGTGGGCGACAGCGCGCCCATGGACCATGCGCTCGCATCCGGACGGATAGCTAACAGCTGCCGCGCCGTCTACCCGTTCTACGAGGCGGCAGAGGCGTCGGGCAAGGGCTCGATTATGAACAAGCCCATTACGCTGCCCACGCCGGGGAAGGCCGACGTGGTCGTCACCATCCTGGCCGATCCCGACGGTTACGAGATCTGCTTCGTCGGGGACATAGGGTTCTATGACCTCGCCAAGCCGCTGTACGACAAGGTCAACTGGGAACTTCGCGCTACGCGGGGGGGCGACGGCGCGGCGCCGCCCAAGCCCGACCAGAAGCACCAGGCCAAGGGGCTCCGCGCGGTGACGGAGAGTTCTCAAGTGAGCTCCCTCGCCGCGAGCTCTGCCACGGGGGTGGTCGTTTTGGACTTTGGGGCTGGCTGGTGCAAGAACTGCAAGTCGATCTTGCCCTTCGTCGAGACGCTCGCGACGGCGCTTCCCGACGTGGCATTCGCGACCGTGGACATTGACGAGGCCGGAGAGCTCGTCGAGGCGTACCAGATCACTGCGGTGCCCCACTTTGTCGTGCTCAAGGGCGGCGCCAAGGTGGACGAGTACGTAGGCTCCAAGGGAACGGATCTCGAAGCCAAGGTCCGCGCCGCGCTCGCGGTGGCGCTCTAGGGGACGATCTCGGGTCGATCTCGAAGCCATGGTCCGCGCCGCGCTCGCAGTGGCGACACGGCGACAGCCGGTTCATGAACCGATTCAGGTCGGTATACTATGCGGTCATTAGATTGTGCCTTGCCTTTCTTGATTGAAGGTTCCTGCGGTGTCTGCGCGGCATCTCGAGTCTCTGTCTCACTGCGGGGTCTGCGATCTTCAGGGTACAGGGACGCCGGCTGTGTGAGACGTGTGAGATCATGCGTGTGTCTTCATAGTTTGTAGGTCTGCTTGGCTGACCTTTTCGCTGGAAATGCGACATATGACTCTATCGCAGCGAGGCGCGCCGCCCCGCGGCCGCGCCTTCCCAAGTCAGCGCCGCTCCTCCCTCTGCCGGCCGCGCACGCTCGTCGTCGTTACTCCGATGCTGCTCGTGTTGCCGATGCTCGCGCTGCTGTGGCATCAAGGTGCGTATAGCTCCACGCCTCAACGGCCGGCAGTCGAGGTGCTGGAAATGCACACCGATGCACAGCCGCCCAGTGCTGCGCGACGCACCGCCGTAAACCCGATTGAGCGGAAGGTGGAGCGGAAGGTGGACGCGGCCACAGAGCCGGTGCACCCCGTTGAGCGAAAGGTGGAGCGGAGGGTGGAGGCGGTCGCAGAGCCAGACGAATCCGAAGAGGAGGGCTGTGGCGAGGAGTTCGAGGTGCACCTGGACACCGACTTTCAAGGCGGCGACCTGACGAGCGAGCCAGTGCGAGGTGGCGGACCTGCCTCGCTCGACCTCAAGGCATGCTGTGAGGCGTGCAAGAGGCGCGAGGGCGACGGCTGCCGCGGCGTCACGATGACAGACTCTGGAGAGTGCTGGCTCAAGTCCAGCTTGCTTTTCCCGGCTCCGAAGACCGGGCTGCGCTCGGCCTCGCTACGGCCTCGCCTCAAGGTCGCATCGTCGAGGAGCCTCGCGTCCGGGAAACTTGCGGAAGGCGCCTCGATGACGGCGGATACGAACGCGGCGGCGGCGGCGGCGGCGGCGGCGGCGGCGGCGGCGGCGGCGGCGGCGGCAGCGGTAGCAGGCACAGCAGCAACGGCAGCGGCAGCGGTCGAGCGGCCCGTCGCCGCCGAGCACTCAACGCCCGAGAGCACATCTCGTGTCAGCACAGTGGGGATGCAGGGCCCCGCCCCGTACGCCTTTGAGGTCGCGCCCAGCTGCAGCTCCGACCCGTCGGTGGGGTGCATGGCGCGACCGGCCATCGTGGTCATGTCGCACAATCGGCCCGACATGACACGGCGGTGCCTCAAGCTCCTCCTTTCTCTGCCGCTGATCGAGCATTTCACATTGTACGTGTCGGAGGACGCGGGCTCGGTGGACGTGCAGCAGGCGGCCAAAGAGTTTGGGGGCGCCGTGAAGGAAGTCTTCTCCTACCCGCCGACGCACCCAACACCGGGCACCTTTAGCTCGCGCCCTATGTATAAGATCTCGCAGCACTTTAAGCTGGCGCTCGAGGCTACGCTGACAAAGCGCGGCCACTCGCACGCGGTGATGATTGAAGATGACCTGCTGCTTTCACCCGACTTTTTGCGACTGTTTTGGGCGTCGGCATGGCTGCTGCGAGCGGATCGCTCACTTTGGTGTGTCTCAGCGTGGAACGATCAGGGCTTCCCTCACACAGCCCGCTCGGCCTCCCGGCTGCAACGCACCGATTACTTCCCCGGGCTCGGCTGGATGATCTCGGCGGACATCTGGCACGAGCTGCGGGACAAGTGGCCTGAGGCAGCCACCACCGGCTGGGACCATTGGATGCGACTCAGGTGCGCGTGAATGCATGCTGATTGCCCTCCCCATTTGCATGCTGACTGTTCTCCCCCGATCCGGCTGGGACCATTGGATGCGACTCAGCACCACGACGCGAGGGCGCGAGTGCGTGGTGCCCGAAATCAACCGTTCACGCCACGCGAGCTCACACGGCACCAACGTCGTAGACAACACACCGTTCGAGGTGCTCGCTTTCTGATCGAACCCCCTCAACAGTGCCTTCAATTTCTCACATGTGACTCTCGACTGTGCATGGTCTTGCAGCGGTTCACATTTGAGAAGCAGGGCGTCGACTCCTTCGGCGACCTGTCGTACCTGCTCCAGGCACCCTACGAAAAGGTAGTGCATGCGGCGGTTGAGGGCGCGCAGCAGCTTGAGTGGCCGACCGCATGGGGCGGCGCGACGGATAAGGAGGCAGCCTTGCCGTGGATGGCGCGGCTGCCGAAAGAGCGCGCCTCGCTGCTGTTGTACACGCGCGAGGAGTATAGGCAGCTCGCGAAGCCACTCGGCATATGGGAGGAGAGCCAACGCGCGACACATAACGGCACGATCACGCTGCGCACGCCCAATGGCGCTACGTTGCTCCTCGCGGATCGGCGCAAGTGTCCGTACCTGCCTGAGGGCTTGCAGCTTCGGCCGCCCAAGGGGATGCAGACGGTCGCTGCGGAAGCCGGCGTCTCATGTGACGTGGCGTGCCGTCAGGCGGGCGCGCGGTGTGACATGAAGACCCTCGAGTGGGGCAACTCGTGCGCGGCCATGGCGGCCCACTTTGGATGCGAGAGGGGATGCGGCCACCAAGTGGGGCCCGAGCTGCCCGCGTACGCCGCCAGCCCTGACCTCGACACATACCAGCAGTGCCTGATCTCGGACATTGCCATCTCGCAGTGCGCGGCCGGGTATGCGAAGACGCGCCGGCTGTGCACGTGCGCGCCAGCCATCAGCAAGGCGTGAGAGCGGAGTGCACGGCCGGTTAACGCGGCGTCGTGGGTCTTGTTTCGTCAGAGCGCTGCCGCGCGTCGGCGACCGTGTGGGTTTGTTGATGATGTCATGTTGTTAAATATACTTGTTATGCGCCTCTTCACACTTCACACTGTTCACAGTCCATGGTTATAATTCACAGCCAAGACGAATCCAAGTCATGCAGGCCACCTACGAGGGCCAATACAATGAGGCGGGCCAGCGCGAGGGTCAGGGGAAATTGACGCTTGCGAACGGCAGCTTATACGAGGGAGAGTTTAAGGCGGACGAGTACCACGGCCTCGGCCGAAAGATGGATAAAAACGGCGACGGGTTCGAAGGTGAGTTCTGTTCGGGCGTGATGCACGGAGAAGGCACCATGTGGTACGCGAGCGGCGATGTGTACAAAGGGACGTGGCAGCACGGCCTCTACAGTGGGCACGGCGTGTACAAGGAAGCTTCTAGCGGCGATCAGTACAGCGGAGAGTGGAAGCAGGGAGTGCGGGAGGGCAAGGGCATCAAGACGTTTGGCGATGGCGAGTTCATGGTGAGCCGGTTTGCAGGCGACGTGCCGATAGGCGATGCAGCCGTGTGGAGCGCAGATCGCACTCAGGCGTGGCTCATCAAGGACGGTCGACTCGACGACGTTACGGAGATCTCGCTCAAGGAGGCAGACAACATCACAGAGCTAATTGACAAGCACCCGAGTAGAACTTCAACTTGAAAACGTAGCACAAGACAGCGCCTTTTTACTCAATGGTTGCCACTAAATATGAAATCCAATCATGTACTCTTTCCACGACCTCACTGTGTGGATCCTGGCCCAGACGGAGATCAAGTGAATCGCATGCGGCTCGAGTTGTTGGCCTTGCTGTGGCCGTTGCGCGTCCGCGCTGCCTTCCTTACCTTTCGCCGCCTGTCGCCGGCTATAGGGTAAGTCGACAACGGACAGATCACCGCATAGGCATCACCGAGCCGTCGACGCGCCGGCGCGGAAGCGCACGGCCGACAGAGGGACGTTGCACTGCGAACATTCCTTACCGCATTTGGTTCGCGTCGGGCTCGGTGCGGGACAACTGCTCATCGCATGCGATGCGTCGATCCATCAACGATCCGTTGAAAATTTATTTTTCGTTAACAAACGCTATTAGTTCTTGTTAAAGTGTATATTGCCAAACGGTCTAAACGCTTACGGTATACGCGCTACGCTAGCCGAGTACGGGCTCTACTCTGAAGCCCGGGCTTGAGAGGAGAGTCCATCGGGAGTTCTGCAAACAACGAGGCAAAATTAGGCCCCGAATTGAAGCTGTGCTTGTATTGTAACCCGGCGTCGTGGTCACTCGGTCTCGTCGCCGTGGCCATCGGTCGTATAGGCGCGTGCCGATGCTCTGGAGCCGTTCGCGGGCTGGATTCTAGCGCTGAGGTGATGGTATGAATCTGGCGCCACTCCTCGTGATGCCTCGCCGCCAGTCGCTCTCTGAGCATCAATTGCTGTCGTGGGCTCAGCGGTCGGGCTGGGACTTCCGCCTCGTCCTCCTCGTCCGGTTCGCGCTCATGTGCAGCCAGGTTGCGCTCGAAGAACTCGACGAGTCGCGCTCCCTTGAGCTTGGGCGTGGGTGGGGGCGACGGGTAGAATCGACGCTCGAGGGCTTCCTTCCTTTTCTCAATGTCCTCGGCGATGGTGTGATTGCGCTCACAAGCGCGCTTGCTGCTAATGCCCACGTCGGGGTTCTCGAACACAAACTCTTGCTCGATCCCTGCAACGGAGATGCGACCGCCGACCCACGGTTCGACCGCTTCAATCTTGCCTGAGAGATCCTCGTGCATCGCGCCGCGCCAGAGCACCTCACGCGCTTCCCATGCGCCGTCGCTCGTTACGAGCATGACCGAGTCGCCCAAAATGGCAACGTGCTTGTTTAGGTCACGGCCCGTAAAGGCCGCCACCCGAGATTTGGTGGCCTCCAAGGCTGCCGCATCGAGCAGCTGCTCCGCTCGTTCGACCTGCCGGCGTTTCGTCTCCGCCACTGCGACCATGCGAGTGGTCCATTGGACTTGTGCCTCGCGCTTGACGGGCCGTGGCGGATGAACTCGGTGTGGGCCGTGATCGTGATCCTCCCTCGCAATAAGCTGTGCACGGAGAGCGGCCTGTCTCTTGCGGGCAGCGATAGCTGCTTGGTACATGCGCTCGGCAGACTCGGCTTTCTGCGCATCCGTCAATTTCATGGGTGGCGGCCGATGGCGGCGATCATCTTCGGCGATCTTCTCCCACGGCGGTTTCATGTCTGACGGGTTCGCCACGTTGAACGACCACGGAGGCCCCTTGGTCGGGTCTCGCTCCCATGCCCGCTTGGCTTGCGAGGACGGCGGCAGCACGGCCGTGGCAGTGGAGCTCGACCACGCCGAGCTCGTCGGCGTCCGTGGCGATACCGCTCTGCTGATTGCAGCGCGTTCCCCTCCAACGTGCATGGCGCTCGTGTGCGATGGGTCGCTGACGAGGCGCCGGAGATGATCGTTGAGCTCCCGATACTCAAGGGTGCCGGAGCGGTCATTGTCGAACGAGTCAAAGGTAAGGTCGTAATCGGACTGTTTGGCCACAATGCCGAGCTTCCGCATCGCGAGCCGGAACTCGCGCTTGTCAATCCTTCCATCCCAGTCCATGTCAAACTCGCGGAACGTGTCGACGACCCGGGTGAGTTTCCTAGCGAGCACCATCTTGAGCTGGCCGATGACGCCGGCAACCCCGGGCTTCTGTTCACGAGAAGGAGCCGTCGTCGGCCTGGTGGGTGCTGTCCTGTGGGATGACGCGGGTGGCGATGAGAAGGCAACGGGATCATCGCCGCCACGAAGCACGGGGTCGTCGCCGCCACGAAGCAGTCGCTCAGCTCGTATGCAGTGCGCACATTTGCGCTCAACATGCGGCCGTGCTCTCTGCTGCTGAGTGAATGCTACAAACGGCTCGCGTTGCATGCAGCGTGAGCATTGCAAGCCTATTGTTTGCAAGCCATCAGCTTGATCCATTAAAACTTCAGCCGCGGTCGTGTTGGCCGTCTCGAGTGCCTTCGGCGGCATAGTTGCGTTGTGCGTCTGTTCTGAAAGTTCTGTTTATGGTGGGTCCGAAAATCTCAAAGAGGCGTCGCGCGGTGCAAAAGCAGCGTGCGTCAGGCAGGCCTTGAAACGGCACTCGCCTTGTGATCGACATGAGTTGGACAGAAAATGAATTCTGTGCGGCAGAGTCTGTTCAACTCAACGGCGCGCAGAGGCCACGACGCTCCGCCTCCGGCGCCCTGCGATGCTGCGATTCTGTGCTGCCTTTCTGCTGATACTAGGTACATGTATTTCGACCGGGGCAAAGGAAGCGGGGACGAAATTGCTCAAAACGACGCGGCAGGTAGACATAGTCGGCGTTTCGTTTGAAATCTCTCCCGAGGTAGCAGCCATCACTGCCTGTGTAGGCGAGTTTCCCCTGCGAATCTCGCGAGGGAAGATGGACAGTGACGTCGCAGAACAGGGGTTTAGCCCAGCTCAGATCGGCGAGTATCGCCGTCGCGCCGCTATCAACGGTCCAGAATATCTTACCATCGCCCTCGATGAGGCCGGGTTCAAGATGTAGCCCGTTGGGTCGCTGCATCTTGACGTTGGTGTCTCCGAGGTAGATGTGTTCACTCGTAATCGCATGAACCTTCTCGATGACGCGCAGAGAGTTGGGCGTCGTGAGAGTGTTCGCACGCGAGGTCAGCTGCAGCGCGTTCGCGCGCGTGTCGCGTGGCTTGCTTGTGCCCGCCGGTGTGAGCGTGGCCTGCGGTGTTACCCGCAAGCGGTGTTAGCTGATTGACAGACTAATCTGTCCTCGAACTTGGAACGCGAAGCCAAATTTCTGCGACCGCCCCGAGAGAAAGACTCGGACGGCTGCTGTGCCGGAGGCGGATCACCGATGCTGTGGGACAGCGCGCGTAAACGCGTCGAGCATGACCGCACCACGAGCGCCCAGTGGATCTCCGACAATCCCGAAGTGTGGGAGGTGCTAAACGTATCACCCGAGAAGACTACACAGGGATTCGAACATCTGTGGAAATCGAGGCTGCCATACGTCTCTGGCGGTGTTGCTTCCGTGATCAGGCACAAGCGGCAGTGCAACTCTCGTGACCAAGCGGATAATGCATATTGCCCGGCCATCACGCAGGGTGAGGTCGAGTTCACCTTCACTTGCCTTTCAGGTACTGGCACGTGCATGCGCGTGGGCGTGGCCTCAGCGGACAACTCGAGCGAGACGGTGGGCATCAAACTCGTCAACGGCGACATGGCGATTGAGCCGCGCGGTCGAGACTGGCGGAACCGTGAGCCGATTCAGAACCTGAAAATCGACAACGAGGGCGGTGGCAAGCCACTGGTCAAGCACAACATCACGTGCCGTGTCAATATGGCCATGGGGGTGGTCAGCTTCTGCGTGGACAACGGGATGCCGATCGAGCCGTTGGGCGACCTTCCGAAATGCGGCGTGCGCCCCTGGGTGCAGATGTTCTACAAGGGCGACTGCGTGGCGGTCTCGAGCTTCCGGCGCACAGGCCACGACAGCCAGGGCCGCCCTCTGTGGCGCTGCCCCTCGCCCAAACGGTCCCCTAGCCCCAATGGCCAGTGGCAGGATCGTCTGGCCTCGCCAAAACGAAGCGACTCGAGGTACGCTTCGCCGGGCTCGGCCTCGGCCTCGCCCCCCCCGAGCAGTGGGCGCGTCCTCTTCGGAGAGACGCTCAAAAAGACGGCGCTCAAAAGGTCACCGGCATCTCGGTCAGCGAATCTCGGCGGGAATCGCGGGGGCTCCGATCTACAGCCGCTCTCGCCCAACGGAGCCGTGATCCTCGATCCGGCGCCGCTCAGTTTGCCCCTCTCGCCGCGGCCCGTGCTCAATGGGCGCACGCTCCCCACGCCGGCGCCACCGGCGCCGTCGATTGGGCCAATGCGTAGCGAGCAACCTGGTCGCGTCGAGCGAGCGGCAAGGGAGGACGACGACGAGGCGCGAATCGCGTCGGCGCCCGTGACGGCGCCCGAAACGGCCAAGCCCGCCGCGTCGGCGCCCGTGACGGCGCCTCGCGAGCCGAGGCCCCCACTCTCGAAGACGGCACAGCTGATGATGGAGCGTCTGAGGCTCGAGCTCTCTGCGCCGGAGCATTTGCGTGTGCTGGGGGAGCGCTTCGCCAGTTGGGACGCGGACGGGAGCGGCGCACTCTCGGAGTCCGAGTTCCGCGAGGCGATGACGCACACCGTCTTCCCGCGCTTGATGGCCGGTCGGCTGCCGGAGACACCGGCGGAGGAAAAGGCACTGCTTGAGGCGTTGATCAAAGAGGACGAGGAGTTTGAAGGGTACGAGGAAGTCTCGGGCTCGTACAGCGCCTTTGTAGCCGCTTGCACTTTCGTCTTTGACGAGTTCGACGCTGACGGCGGTGGCACGATCGCCACGACCGAGTTCATGGCCGTTGCGGTACGCGACGCCATCGCGCGCAAGGGCGACCGCCTCATCGACCTCTTCCGCAAGCTCGCTGATGGGCAGGAGAAGGCGAGGAAGGACAAGGAGCGCATTGCGGCCGCACGGGACAAGGACATGTTTGACACGAGCTACGAGCGCTTCGGGAAGGACTACGTGCCGCCGCCCCCCGGCATTATGCGAGAGGACTTCCACAAAGGAGTCAAGATGGCAGGGGTCGATGCACGCGCCGTGGACGTCGATGCGCTCTTCGACCTATGGGACGGCGACCGGTCGGGCCGGATCGAACTAGATGAGTTCCAGAAGCATCTCAAGCAGGATGGGGCCGCTGTGAATAGCTTGCGCAAGGCGATGCGGGATCAGAAGGCCTCGTCGGGCAAGAAACACTGAGGGTGCTATAGGCGATCAGCAACGGTCATCGGAACTAGGCGAGAGGGGACTACAAACTAAGTGTGTGGGCAGCGGGCAGCCTCTGCGGCTCTGCAATTGAAGCCAACCGCCGACACTCAATAGCCGCAGCGAGCCAACACCAACAGCCGAGCACATTTGTGTAATACTTGTGAACGGAATTTGACATTTTACAACCGTGAGCGCGGAGCGGCCGAGCTCCCATGCGACGTCCACATGGGCCGAGCGCGTCCGAAATAAGTCCGAAACCGTCGCGGCAACCACACAGCAGAACAGCGGATGCATCGGTACCCGCGACGCCGCGCGCGCGGGGCGTCCGATCCGCCCGCCCCGCTGCATTCGACGCTGCATGGGCCGATGCCCGCGCATGGGCCATGGCCTACGCATGGCCATATCCCCGCCCTTCGCCCGACGACGCTATTCGCTTGAACATGTACAACATGTACAACCGTGTGGGCCTAATGAGCGCAAGGAATCAGCGGTGTCCTCCGCATCATGGTCTACGCGGCCGTCACTTTGGTTGCGTTCCGGTTCAAAAATACCGGGTGAGTCGGGACACACACGCTGGCCTGTTGCCAGTATAGTCATGTAAGCGCGCCCCCCCGGGGACGCGCCCGCATGAGCGCCGCTGTACTGTGTGGTCCTGTTCTAAATTGACACACACACAAGAATGAAACGAGACCGTTGTGTCCCGGCTCCCCCGCTGTGTCTTTTCACCGTACCGTTAACGGTAACGGTCGTTTTGGGGTTCGTGAGGCCCAACGCCTTGGTCACCTTGACACGCGCGCATGCCAGCACCAGACCCCTACGCTGTCCTTGGAGTCTCAAAGGACGCCGACGCGGCCGAAATCAAGCGTGCCTATCGCGTGCTGGCGCTGCAGTGGCATCCGGACAAGAATCCGGATGATTCCGAGGCTGCTAAGCGGTTCCTGGCAGCCAAGGAAGCATACCAATCTCTGGCAAATGGCAAGGAAGCGGGCTACAAATCGTACGACGAAATTGCCAAGGACCATGCCGAGACGGCGGAGGCCTTTTATCGTGTGCAGGAGCTGGCCGCCAAGCTCAGCTTCAGCAGCGGTGGCGATGCCTCCGCCTGTCCGCCCAAGCAGTCGTTCATGCAGCTTGGCGAGTGCGTCTACGTTGGCGACGTGGAGGGCGGTCGGCCGCACGGCGTGGGCGACTTGATTCTCGCGAACGGTTCGGTCCACTCGGGTTCCTTCATCGCCGGCCGTGCGGACGGCGAGGGCGTCTACTATGATGCCAACGGCTCGGTCACGCGTGGAGTTTGGATCGACAACAAGCGGTCGGGCCAGTTTAGCACGGTCGATCCGAAGGGCGCCACATGGTCAGACCGGTACGACACGGCTGGTAAGCGCGCCGAGCGTAAGAAGGTGGCGCCTGCACCAGCGGAGTGCATGCATGCCGCCGAGTGCAAGCACTGCGCAGTGCGCTTCCATGCGGCACACAACTCCAAGTGCCGCCAGCATTCGGGCAAGTGGATGGCCGCGGCGCCTCCCGTCGATTGGAAGGCCTTTCCCGAGGGCGGGCTCTGGCTGTGCTGTGGCAAGCTGTCCAAAGGCGCGGCGCCCAAGTGCCATCTCGGTCTGCACGAGGCGATGGAGGTTGAGCTCATCCCCGAGGAGCGACGGCTGGGCGACATGGGTGTGGGGGCAGTGGAGCAGCCCGTCGGGGAGGCGTGAGATGCTTTAGGTATCCGGATAGTGTTGCTTTTCTTTTCACACTTCAGCGTTCTTTTCGACTCGTTCTTTTCTTTCCGTTCCGCGTTCGTTACATTTTCGCTCGCTCTGAACGAGCGCTTCTGCGGCCTTTGCGCGGCCTTGCGCGTCTCCATGGGCAAGAGCGCCCCGCGAGCGCATCTCGCTTACTCGGGAGCATCGACGTGGGCACTTAGCCCGTACGCGACGACTGCCTCCGTCTCCTTCGGCCAAGCAAAGGTCCTGGAGCACGGGTTTGCCGCCTCGCCAACGCAATCCTCCGGTTACCTCCACGCCTACTACCGCGACGACCCTCCGAAGGGTGCGGTGCTCGAGAGCTCAACGGAAGGCAAGCTCCCCCGGCCACACACGGCGACGCTCGAGGAGGTCGGCTTCCAGTACGACAAGTACGCGCCGAAGGACACCGTACCGCTCAAGTCGTGCATCAAGCGCGGCGAGCTCAAGGAGCCTCGCTTCTACCCGTTCAAGATGAACGCCGTGCTGGGCGCGCATGCGCTCGTCTCGCCGCCGCTGTCCCGCGCTGAGGAGGCATATCAGCGCTTTGAGGCACCGCCGTACACAGCGACGGGCTACGGCCAGATCTCAGAGAATGCAACCATCATGCTGCAAAAGGGTCAGAAGCCGGCGACGGGTTACTCGATCGGCAACAGCGGGGGACGAGCGGTGAAGGCGACGATCGAGGCCAAGCAGGGGCAGCTCGAGTTCCGCGAGCCCGCACTCACCATGAAGCAGCGCGACCGCGTCGAGCACGATTCAACCCGGCGCTACTTCCACGCACGCGACCATTACGAGCAGCCGTTCCTGACGTCGAGCCAGTACTACCAGAACGACTGCCTCTCGGCCTACACGCAGATGAGGGCGCGGGGTGAGGGGCTGACGATCGCGCCCACGCTGCGTCCGCTCACCCAGTTTGCCGCTCAGAAAGGGCCGGTGCCCTACGACGAGGCACCATACGCTTTCGACGTTGACTCGTCATGGATGGTTCCGATGCGGGACCAGCCTCAGCCTCCTCCCGTGCACAGCATGGCGGCGGCGGCGGCGACGACGACGGCGAATGCGTCGCCCACGGACCGCAAGCTACCCACGGGCTTCGTGCGCCAGAAGCTGCTCACCACGCAGCGCGAGCCCGAGCCCGAGATCGTCGACGGTTTCGGCACCATCCCAGAGCGCTTCCGACGCGAACGCGAGCGGCGCGATTACCTCAAGTGGGGCGCCAACGATGACAACATGTACGCGTCGATCCAGCGCGCCGAGATGATCAAGCCGTCGAGCCAGGTGCCGCTCGGCGCGCCGATCCACCGCGAGGGACGCGTCGTAGCCACCGATTCGAGTGGCTACATGCATCAGGTGCTCAAATCTCCCATCATCGGTGGCATGGGATGAGACGCCCTGCTACTACGTACTCGTGGTATGTGAGACGCTCTCGATTCCAAGATGGGATGGGACGAAGCGCACGGATCGCCGGGCAGCAGGCGTAGACGGCGCGTGCCCAAGGGAACGTCGTGCGCTCGTGCGCGAGTATACCGGTGAGAAACGGGGCTTCTCAGACAACGGGGCGGTTTCGTTTCCTGGCGCCTTGGCGGGAGACCGGGCGTGCACACTGGTGGCACAACGGCCCTCACGCGTACTGTTCCTTGTTCAATGCTTCTTGCGGCGCAGTCACCTCCGCTTGAATCGGTCGTTACGCGATACCATAGTTACGACACGCACCGACGCCGACGCCGACGCACGACGGCTCGCGGAGTCGCGTCGAGCCGGTCCGATCCGGTATCGAATCCGGTACCATCGATCAAGTTCGGTTTAAACATGTGTTTATCCAATATATATATATATAATGCACACGATCACGAATAACCGGCGAACATCGCGCGCATCCCCGTCCGTCCGGACCGCCCGAGTCGGGCGGAGACGCGAGACCGGACCACCTGGAGACCGGACCGACGCAGCGACCTCATTTAGACCATACGGACCTGACACGGACACGCCGGGCACGGTCGGCGCGCGCGCGCGGCGCGCCTGCTCAGCAGCGCCCCCTCCGACGCTGTCCCGCTTGGAGCTCAGCGCGTCGTCGCTGCACTCAGACTCGCTCGGCTGCGGCTCCGTGCGCACTGTCTCTCTCGTCTCTGCACATGTGGGGGGAACCAAGAACAGCTCAAGCTTCCTCACGGGCCACGTCCTCACGAGTGCTCAGAGCACGAATGCCCTTCTTCTTCTCCGCTTGCCATCGCAACACACTTCTTCTCGACGCTCATCTCGGCGCTCACACGCGGGCAGCGGCCACGGGCGCTGCGGCGAGCGCCATCCCCCGACAGCACCGAGCGACGAGCCCCCATGGCTGGGGGGGCGATGGTCGCCGATGGCGGGGCAGCGTGCGAGTGGGCGCCATGGTGAGCGCTCTCAGATGCGGCGGCGTGGCACGCCCGCGGCAGCGCTGGCGCTCACCATGGCGCCCATGGTCGCGTTGAGGACTTCCTGGGCCGTGGGACGCGCGTCGCCAGGCTCGAGCAAGTAAGCCACGGGGCTCATCATGCGCGCCACTAGCCGCTGCATGTGGGCTGAGCACGGGCTCGGCGGCTGCACGCGCGGCACCGTCGGTTGGTCGGGCGAGAGCGGATCGCGCAGTTCATTCCATCGCTTGCGGTCCTCGGGCGTCTCGCAGCCAGGGAGGCGCTCGCCAGAGACGATCTCGTACAGCATGAGACCGAGAGAGAAGATGTCGGCAAAGACCGAGGGCGCGCAGTTGAGCAGGTCCCGTGAGAGATAGACGGCGTCGCCCTCCATGCCCTCGCGCCACTGATCGATCGTGGTCGCGAGGCCCAGGTCGCCGATCTTGAACGCCCCGTCCGCCGAGATGAGAATGTTGTCCGGCTTGAGATCGCAGTGGATGATGCGCATTCCATGCATGTGCACCAGCCCGCGCGCCACGTGCAGCACAATGTCCCACACGGCACTCTCCTTGTCGGGCAGCCGCAACTGGGCGCCCTCGCGCCGCAAGTGGTCGCGCAGCGTGCCGTTGCCACACAGCTCCATGAGCATGTAGAACTTCTGGTCCTCCTGCCACGCCGTGTAGTACTCGACGATGTTCGTGTGCGTCCCCAACTCGTTGGCTAGCTCCACCTCGTGCACGTACTTGGCGCGTTCGCCGCGCGAGCGGAAGGCCTTATTCGACACCTTGACCGCCTTGCGCGTGCTCGGGTCGTAGTTGTGGAAGACGACGTACACGTCCGCAAAGGAACCGCGCCCGAGTAGGGGCCCCCACGTGAACTTGTCCTCAAAGACGAAGTCGCGCGTGCCCACGGGCGCCGCCGCGAAGGAGCCGTGCTTCTTATCGAGCCGCGCGATCGCCGTCGAGAAGAGCACCTTTGTGTCGGCCATCGAGTTGCCGCGGTGCAGCGCGGGCACCCCTCGCGTCGTGCCGGGCAGCCCTCGCCCCTCGCCCCCTCGCCCCTCGCCTAGCAGGTATGGCGGATCTAGGGAGGTGGCACCGCCGCTGCCGCCGTCGGACGCGGTGCTGCCACTCGAGGCGGACCGCAGCACCTGCTGCATCGCCGCCGAGGACGAGGGGCGGGGTAGCGGTGGCGGCATCGAGCCGTCTTCGTCCGTCGACGAGCCCATCGACAGGGAGCGGCCGATCGCGGGCTGCATGTTCTTCTGCCGCTTGCGTTGCTCGGCCTCCGTGAGCGCGAAGGCGTGCGACGAGGGGCGATGCCGCTGGTCCACCGCCCCGTCCGATCCGAGCTGCGCCTCCATCCGCCCCCACAGGCTCGTGACGCCGCCCTCCATGCTGTCCGTCGACGGCGGCGTACTGCGCCCATTCGGATCGCCCGGGGGCGTGCTGAGCGCGAGCCGCTGCGCGAACCGAACGTTCTCGACGAGATCGTTGACGAGGTCGGTCTGGTTGAGGGCGCCGCTCAGCGCGCGGGGCACCACGAAGAAGCCGCCCTCGTCGCTGGGCGAGTCCGCCCCCCAGGGTGGCGTGCCCTTGCGCGAGGTGCTGCTCTCGGAATTGCGCGAGAACTTAGACGGGACCGAGGGCAAGCGCGGCGACTTGCCAGGCATCGCGGGGGACTCAAGAGGAGCCATCGCCAAGGGGCGGTAATCGCCCGCGGGGCCCTTGCCCGGCATTGCGGGTGATTCGAGCGGAGTCATCCCCACAGGGGGGAAGTCGGCGAGCAGCGTCGACGCGTCCGAGAGCGCGTCGGATGCATTGCCGGTGGACAGGTGGCTCTGCCGGCGCTGCGCGGCCACGTCGGGCGGCTGCGGTGTGAATGCCCGCGGCGGGAACGAGGACGTATCGGGCGACATGGAGGAGCTGCAGCCCTCAATATCCATGAACGAGCTCGAGCCCCTTAGCCTCGGCGGGAAGGCGTTCACTTCGACTGGCGGCGGCGCGGCGAAACTCGACGACGCGGCAAAGCTCGCGTAATGGGTCGCCATGATCGGAGCGTCGGAGCTTACGAAGCCGAACCTTTGCGGGTCGAGCGCGGGCGCCCCACTTCAGGGTGCAGCGCACGTAGCAAACAGGGTCCGCGTCGCTTTGAAGGAAGAGCGGTAATTCGGTTGGCGCCACTGGCGCCTCTCCGATCGTGAATGCTCCGACGACCGTGAGGATGTTGTCTGGCTTGGCAAGTTCAAGTCAAGTCAAGTCAAGTCACGCACGTGTTCTGTATGTGTCTCCTCTTGGAATGTGAAGCAGAGCCCACCTCTGAGGACGAGAGGAGTACCTATTGGCGTCGGTCGGCGCGAGGGGTCGGGCGCGTCTCGGGCAGCTGGTCTCGGCACTCGGGTGTCGGGTCGCGGTCGGGGATTTGCCCCTCGCGCCTCGGTCGGGCGCCTCACCCCGCGGCGCCTCGGGGAGCCAAGAATTTTCCACGAAACATCTGAGTGCAGCTCTGGACAGTGCAGACTGCCGAGTGTGAAGCCGACTGTGCAGACTGCAACCACGAGTGAAAAGCGAGCTCTTCCTTTCAAGAACCCTGCAACCGGGAAGCGACCTTCGGATACGGAAGAATGGCGCCCCTCGGAAAGCATGATGTCGCCAAGCTGCCCGATTCGGCTGTTCGAAATGACAGCTTCCTGCAGCGCTCTTTCGTCACGTACACGTACCGCATGATTGGCCGAGGCAGGACCGGCGTGCTGAAGCAGGACGAGCTCAAGATGCCCGCGGACCAGGCAACCGAAGTGACGTTCATGCGCTTCCAAGCGGCCTGGGCCGCCGAGATCGAGCGCGCCGCCGCCGCTAAGCCAGGCAAGGACGGCAAGCCGATCCAACCGTCTCTCTGGAAAGCTTTGTGGAAGGCATTCGGAATGGAGTTCATCATCGCGGGCTGCTGGAAGATTACGTGGTCAGCGCTCGTGATCTTGGGTGCGTTCTATTTCGTCAGATCGCTTGTGTCCTTCTCCAACAACCCCGCGAGGCCTTTCGTCACCCGGACAGAGTTCAATTGCAACAAGGAGCGCTTCAACGTGACCTCAAACAAGATCGAATGCGATAACCTGGGGCCCGACGGCAAGGGCGTCGGCTGGATCTTGGCGTCTACTTTCTTCATCGACTCGTATCTCGTCGGCTTCGCACTCCAGCGGCTAGGAGACTGCTCCGTCCGGCTCGGGATCAAGATTCGCTCCGCACTCATGACGGAAGTGTACCGGAAGACCTTCCGGCTGAGGGAGCAGCATTCGCAGGACGGCGCCAACGTCGTGTCACTCGTCGCGACGGACTGCGCGAAGCTGTACGAAGGGGTGCTCCACTTCCACAACGTCTGGACCGCGCCGCTCGAGTCGGCCACCATCATCGGGCTCCTGCTAGGCCTAGCAGGGATCTACGGACTTCCGGCACTCGCTGTCCTGTTCTTCGTCTTGCCGTTACAGTACTACTTTGGGTACCGCATCGCAGTGCACAAGTCGGCCGCCGCGGAGGTCTCCGATGCTCGGGTGCTACGCATGCACGAGATCCTGCTCGCGATCAAGCTCGTCAAGTTCTACGTGTGGGAGCGGCCGTTCGCCAAGCAGGTGGCGGCGGTGCGCGAGGAGGAGGTGCGGCTGATGCATAAGGCAGGCTTCGTCAAGACTCTGAACCTCTGCCTCGTCTTCTGGACGCCTCCAGTCATCGCGCTCGTCATCTTCGGAGCGTACGTCTCCAGCGTCGACCGCCTCCGCCCCGAGTTCGCATTCGTCGTCCTCTCCCTCTTCAACACGCTGCGCTTCCCTCTCGTCGTACTGCCCAAAGCCCTCCGCGGCTCGTCGGAAGCTGTGGCCGCGGTACGCCGCCTCAACCAGTTCCTGCTCCAAGCGGAAGGCATGGCAAACGAGCGCGCTAAAAAGGTCGGCATACTCATGAAGGAAGCCGTCCTGGTGCATCCTTCCAACCCGAAAGACTTCACCCTCAACGTACCCGAGTTCTCCGTCGAGCCCGGACAGGTCCGAGCTCCCTGCGTGTAACCTTGCGTCTCCCCTGCTTCTCCCCTGCTTCTCTCCAGTGTGTGGTTGATTCGACAGCGCTCTCGACTTCGCAGGTCGTCGCGGTCGTCGGCCGTGTTGGCGTAGGAAAGTCTTCAGTGCTCCACGCAATCCTGTCGAACATGAAACTTCAGACCGGCTCCCTGACCGTCGGCGGCAACATCGCATACGTCCCGCAGATGCCGTGGGTGCAGAACCTCTCGCTTCGTGAAAACATCCTCTTCGGCCTCCCCTTCGACGAGGCCAAATACAAGGAAGTGGTCCACGTCTGCGCGCTCGAGCTCGACATGGAGATCCTACCCAAAGGGGATCGCACTCTAGCTGGCGAGCGTGGCATTAATCTCTCGGGCGGACAGCGTCAGCGCGTCTGCCTCGCGCGCGCTGTCTACCACGATTGCGACATCGTGCTTCTCGACAACCCGTTGAGCGCCGTCGATCAGCACACATCGACTCACATCTTCAACAAATGCATCAAAGGCGTGCTCAAAGAGAAAGCTGTCATCCTCATCGCGCATCAGCTGGAGCTGCTGCCGCAGTGTGACCGAGTCGCGATCATGGACGACGGCAAGGTGGCCTTCTGCTATCTGACTGCTGCTTGCCCTGCCCTGCCCTGGATCTGCCCTCTGACCTATCCTACCTGACCTCTTTGCCAGGTGGTCTACTTTGGGCCTTATGATCCGGAAGCGATGCGCGAGTACCTGCCTGCAGACACGACGATGCATGCGACAGTCGAGGGGGGAGAGTCGGCGACGGCCAAGGCGAGCGCGGACGAGGACTCGCACGAGAGCAGCGGGGACAAGCGAGAGGCTGCTGCGCAGGACGCGTTGAAGAAGGTTGCGACCAAGGAAGCAGCCAAGCAGCGGAAAGCCGCGGAGGACCTTGCGCTGGCTGAGACGCCAGAGCAGATCGCATCGCAATTTAAGGGGACTACGACGCAGCTGACCTCTTGGAAGGCGGCAATGGTCCACATTCGCGCAGCAGGCGTGTGGCTTTTCTTGTTTTCGATGTTCCTCTTCGCGGGAACACAAACGCTCCGCATCATTTCCGACCTCTGGATTCGGTTTTGGGCCGCAGACACCTATCTACTCATTCCAAAGCTAGGAAAGGACGAGGGCAACAATCAGTATCTCTTCGGCTACCTTGGCTTCGTGCTCGCCTTCTTTGTGCTTCTGCTCAGCCGTGATTTGGTCTTTGAGCATTTCAAGAACAAGGCGGCGACCAAGCTTCATAATGACATGTTCGACCGCGTTCTGCGCGCGCCATACCTGCTCTTCCTCCGTACGCCTGTGGGCGAAATACTCAACTCCTTTGCAAAGGATCAGTACATCATCGACGAGGAGCTGCCCGACACCGTCCACATGGCGACCATCTACTTGATGATCCTAATCACGTCGCTTGCCATCATCACTGCTTCCATCTACTTCTACGCCATCATGTCCTTCGTCCTCTTCTTCGCCTTCTGGATAGCGCTCCGCATCTATCTCCCCGCGGCGACGGTCCTGAAGCGCTGGTCTGGCGAGACCGCGACGTCGGTCTTCGTCCATGTAGATGAGACTCTCTCTGGTATCGACGTCATCCGGGCATTCGACGCCGTCGGCTACTTCATGCAAGAGAACGTCCAGCGCATCAATCTCCACCACCTGGCGATGTTCAACACCGAGATGACCCACCTCTTCCTCGCCTTCTGGTGCGACCTCCCCTCCATCTCCCAATTTCACCAATATCACAATATAAGCCAGCTCTCCCAGACTTTCTGGTGTGGCCTCCCTGCGTAATCTCAATCCCCTGGCATGCACCTTCCCAACCGTGGCAGGTGCGACCTCTTGGGCGCCATCCTCGTCGTGGTCACGTGCTTGCTTTCGGTCGCGTTACGGGAAGAGTTGGGCGCCGCCGCCGTCGGCCTTGCCATCTCCAACTCGATCCAAGTCTTGGTCTTTTTCACGTGGGTCGTCCGAGGTGTGGCTGATTCGGTGTCCAGATTCGACGCCGTCGAACGCATCACGACTTTCGCAACCCAAGTCCCTACGGAGGATGTGGCCATCGAGATCGCCGCTACACCGAAGCGCAGCGGGCTTGGCTCGCTCATCCGCCGCCGCAAGAAGGACGTCGACGTCGTCTTCACTGGAGTCGTCGCTGTTTCCGCTGAAGACGACGTCCCAGGAGGCAGAGTCGCTGTCGAGAAGACGAAAACGCGACAGGGCCTTTGGCCGTCGTCCGGTGCGATCAAGTTTGAGGACGTGTGTCTCCGCTACTTCCCCGGCGCCCCGCTCGCGCTGCGGCATGTCTCGTTCACGATTGCCGACTCAGAGAAAGTCGGCGTCGTCGGCCGCACCGGCTCCGGCAAGACAACGATGCTCATGGCGCTCTTCCGCATGTTTAAGTTGGCCAAGGGCCGTATCCTGGTCGATTCTGTTGACATCTCGACCCTGCCGCTCGAGCTGGTGCGCAGCTCAATCGCGATTATTCCGCAGGAGCCCGTGATGTTCAAAGGAACTGTCCGTTCGAACCTGGACCCATTCGGAGAGCTGAGTGACGCGGACCTGTGGGAGGCGCTCTCCCTGGTGTCTTTGCGGAAGTCGATCTCCGAGATGCCAGGAGGCCTAGATGCGCATGTTGCGGATGGCGGATGCAACTTCTCTCTCGGCCAAAAGCAGCTCTTCTGCATGGCACGGTGCGTGCTCAAGAAGACGCGCGTGCTCGTGCTCGACGAGGCGACGGCGGCGATGGACCTCCACACCGACGCGCTCATACAAAAGACGATCCGGCGCGTGTTCAGAGAGCGCACGACGATCACGATCGCCCACCGGCTCGACACGATCATCTTCTCGGATAAGATTCTGACGATGGCGGATGGACACGTCATCGAGTTCGACCGGCCTTCAGAGCTTCTAAGCAACCCAGACTCGATGTTTTGCAAGCTCGTCGACGACACGGGGCCATACGCGAGCGCCACGCTGCGCGCCATGGCCGTGCAGGGTCCTAAAGACGAGGATGACAAGATCGACGTCAAGAAGACCCCACCGTTAAGCCGGCGTCTGAAGTCGCCACGGCACTCCAAGGAGTATCTCGAGGAACTCGAGGAACAATCGGCGACCCATCGAAACGCGTCACTGAGCTTCGCGGACAGCCCTCGCTCGAACGCGATGGGAAATGCTGCTATGTCGGTGCCATAACCAGAGACACCATCGTCTCTCTTGCAGCGGTGACGGCGGCAGTGACGAACAGCAGCAGCGCCACGCCCATGGTCACGCCCTCCCTTGTACTCGTGTCGGCAGCCGCGCATCATTCTTTGCCCCGGGGTTTGGGGCAAAAGGGGTGTACTAGAGAAGTGGGGGTGGTGGCGTGAGGTAGTTCGCGCGCATCATTCTTTGCCCCGGGGTTTGGGACAAGTACTAGGGAAGGGGGGTGTAGGGGGGCGTGAAAAGAATGGCGTAGTTATGGGGTCGGCCGGCTGCCTTTAGGAGAGGTAGGTAGTGTGGTAGCCTCGCTCTTTATGTTGGTTATTATCGTAGATGAATAGTAGATAAAACTTGTTTGGTCTAGGATTTGGATTAGTCGCAGCGCTCGGACCTCGGTGGTTGTTGCGCATACAAAAAGCCGTGTTGGCGTGGTAGGAGCACAACATGGGCGACGGGACCTTGCGATCAAGCCCGACCCCGTCCTCCAGCACGGTGCACGGTGCACGGAATCAGTTCTTTTTGCCAATACTACGGTCTACGAGCGACCACACAGCCCAACCCGGCGCTTCACACTAACTATACTACGGTCTACGAGCGACCACACAGCCCAACCCGGCGCTTCACACTAACTATAAGTATAAACCGCGCAGGTCGAAGAACTACTTTCATCGCGACCTTCCTCACCCTCTCCACTGTACATGCTCGGCTAGCACCCCAGGGGCTGGGCTCGGCCTGCTCCCCATAAGGGGCCAGTCACGACAAGGTGACCAAGTCGTAGTTAAGCTGCGTGGTCACCTTGCACGCTTGCAGCTCAACGGAAGCCCCAAATTCCAGATTGTTTCCATGTTTCATAGTGTACAGATTCTCCAGGATACTACAGATTCTCCAGGATACTCCTCTGCAACTTCCACATTCCGAGTTTCCAAGTTTCCGGGGCCCCTCCGTGGGTCTGCAGAGGGACCCCAAACTCCAGATTCCATGTTTCCAAGCGTGCAGATTCCAGGAAACTCTTCTGAAAATTCCACATTCCGAGTTTCCGAGTTTCCGAGGCATCTACGCTGTGGGTCCGCGGAGGGACCCCAAATTCCAGTTTCCAAGTTTCCAAGTGTGCAGATTCCACTTTCCAGGATACTCCTCTGCAAAAAATTCCACATTCCGAGTTTCCGAGTTTCCGAGGCCGAAGGCCCCCTCTTGGGTCCGAGCCGGAGGGACCCACAAATTCCAGATTCCGAGTTTCCGAGTTTACGGCGCCCACTCTTGGGTCCGAGCCGGATGGACCGTCCCAAAAGCCAAAACCCAAATTGCAAATATTCCCCAGATTCCGAGTTGTTCCGCGAGAGGAATACCTACGTAGGGAGCAGATTCCAGAATACAGAGCGCAGTTTCTATTTCCGCTCCTGTTCTCAGGTACAGCCCATTCTTTGCCCCGGGGTTTGGGACAAATGGGGGGTACTAGGGTAGGGGGGGACGGCGTGACCTGGCGTGGCGAAATAGTTACGAAACGTACGGCTCGTCAAAATCGTTTGGCTTATTAGTTATTTCTTACGGTATCGACATGCCCCCCGCCTGGGCCTGACCTGGACGGAACACATGCCCCGCCCCCGGCCCCTGACCTGACCCCTGGGCGAGATGGTCATCATCGCCACGGTACTGTTGTCGTTGCCGAATGTGCCTGAGGCACCTGGTTAAGTACCTCCTACCTGGCGCCTAACTCCTCCCCATGTCAGCACATCAGACTACTTCGATGACATCATCATCGAGTCTCTCTCTGCATGGCCTTCGCCCCTCTCTCAACAGCTTGACTACGATGCCTCCATCGGTGATGGATAATTTCATCTTGGTCGGTTTGATGCCTGAAGAGAGGTCTACCAGGCCCGGCGTGGCCACCATACCCTTGGAACGATAGGACGGGCTCTTCTGCTCCGTGCAGTCCTTCGTGCCGTGCGCGCGCCACTCGCGCAGCAAGTCGAGGGTCGCTAGGCGCACATCGTCGGCCTCCAGCTCGGCCCAATGGTCCCAGTATTTCGGATCGTCCGCCATGTTCACGGGCACTGCACCGTCCGCCGGCCGCCGGACGGAGTCGAAGACGGTGAGCAGGCGGTTGTTGAAGGCCGCCTGAATCGCGTTTGCAGGCAGGTCGTTGGGCGGGTGGACGTAAGGGTCTTCGAGGGCGTGCGCGACGGCATCGATGGCCACGTAGGCGCTGACAGTCATGAACGCGAGGAACGGGGCGACCCACCAGTTGCGGTGGTCGCACTTGCCAACGACGGAGCTGCAATTGGCAAAGTGCGCGAGGTAGAGCGGCGTGGTGAGGGTAAACAGTCGGGTCATGACCGAGACGGCCTGCGTGTACGGCCACGGGAAGGGGATGTCCTCGATCTTGCGCGCCTGCCGCATGCCGAGGTGGCCGTCCGATAACGTCTGCCAGTAGCGCGAGATCAAAGGCGCGTCCGAGCCCAGACCGCCGTCGCAGCGCCGCTGTGCGCTGATGTGCATGATTTGCGCAAAGACGTAACCCACGCGATCGGGAGTGTTCTCGAGCGACGCGAGCTCGGACTCGGTGATGCCACCGAGCACCTCGAGCTGCTGCCACTTGGGGTCCGCACGGCTCGTCGGCTGCTCCATGCCGCCAAACGCCCCAGCCCCCAAGGGCACATTCGGTTCGCGCCCGTCGCTCGCGACCAGGTTTTTCAGGCAGTCATCGCGACGCAGGTACTGCATCGCGAGCGCGTGCATCAGTGAGAAGCGGCGCAGTAAGAGCGCCTGGAACCGCCGCCGCTTCTCGAGCCACACCGCGCCCTCCTCGCCGTACTGACGCTTGTTGGTGTTGATGAGCTCATCGAATGTGATACCCTCTGTGAACGCGTCGCCCAGCCTGGACCCCATCTCGTACGACGCGGTGGCGCACTCCCAGTAGCGACTGTACGCGATTTTGGTGCGGAAGATGAGCGTGATCGCCGCGATGTACTGAAACGGTAGGAGTGGGTACGGCTGCACCATGAGCGTTGTCATGTACGATGCGGGAACAGCCAACTCGAGAATGAGGGTGAGGAGGGCGGCAAACAAGCCCTCGAAGCAACTCTCCTTGACGGCCGAGCCCGCTGAGCGGAACATGAGCATCCATGGCGTGCCTTTGCGGAAGATAAGCATCGCGCTAGGAAGCCAGAACAGCCCTGGAACCCAGGCACGACCTTTTCAACTGTGAGTTGGTGCCTTCTCGGAATCGAGAGCACGCTCCAGCTCACAGCCGTTTCACACAGAGCTGCCCTGGACCAGAAAAGAAGGTCTTAGGAAATTCCTACTATACTGCCGTGTGACGCCCAAAGTTACACGGCTGTGAACCCAACGTGAAAGGGCCAGATTACAGGACAGTATCCATCATGGAACCAGACAGGGGGGATGCGGGAGAACCCATTGGGGGGTCTCTCCGCCGTTTTGGGGGAAGGGGATACCCAGGGGAAAGCCTTATAGGCACCCTGTTATGCGGTTCGTATGCCGCCCGCGCGCGGGCTGATATTGCTCTATTCGGCGAGTGAAGTATCATGTCAGGGCGCCATCGTCGACCTCAAGGCGACGGCATACGCGGCAGCCAATGCTGTCGTCAAGGCGGCGATGTATGGGCACTGCTCCTTTGCTGAAGCCTCGGCCGAGCTGGCGGAGCGCCTGGATGGGGCCAATCAAGCGCTCGAAGTCGACAAGATCCGGGGCGCTATGGAGTCCCTTCGGCTCAGCGCCGAGTCGGTCGTCTACTCCTCCTCGGGCGCGCTGGCGTTCATCTGGGCCAAGGTCTCGAATGTGCCGTCGAAGCGCGACGACCCGACCTTCAAGCTGGAGGTGGGCAAGGCCAAGGCGACCAGCCATACGGCGACTCTCGTGCGCCCGAAGACCGAGGGCGAGTTCTACGAGATGATCCACTACTTCATCATCGTGATCGTCGCGCTCGGCATGGCTTCAGCTACGATCGTCATGAAGTTCTTTGACGACGTAGTTTATGGCGCCCTTCGGATGAAAGAGCCTTGGAAGGTGGCGCACGAGCTCCTGATGGTGTACTTTCGCGAGATCGACATCGACCCGCAGCGCGCGATGCACATGGGCAACGTCTTCCGCCGCGGAGGGCAAGATACGTTGCTCTCGGAGGCGCGGCGCAACGCCGCAGCCTTTTTTCGTGCTGGCGGGGCGAACCTGCAGCTCGGGGGAGCACCAATCGATACCTCTAAGGATCCCAAGGACCTCAAGCCCAATGGCAAGGGCGACGACAAGAGCAAGCGTCCGTGCGCCGACTTCAACGCCGGCCGGCCGTGCAAGCAGCTCAAGCCCGACGGCTCCTGCGTCTTTGCGCACGCGTGCAACCAGTTCGTGTCAGACAAGGGCCCGAATGGCTATTGCTTTGGTCCTCATGCTCGCTGTGCCGGGTGCTCGTACGACGACGCCAAGAAGCTGCGCGTCGCTGCTAAGTGAGCAGGCCGTGGCATTTGGCCCGGACGCGGTGCCGTTCTATGGGGGCGCAAGCTCCTATGTGGACGGCCTGCCGAAGGGCTGGAGTGAGTCCAGCGACGTCTCGGGCAAGTTCGCCGAGATGTTCAAGTGGGCGCGCGTCGTGTGCAAGAGCAACGCGTGCTCGCTACCGGGCGTGACGATCAAGTACGACGCCTTCGTGTCGAACATGTGGAGGGCTGTGAGAATGGGGTTTGTTACGGCGAAGCACGCCGAGTTCGTGCACAATGGGCTGCGATGGGGTTTCGAAGTTGGACTCCATCCTGATCGGCTCCAAGGATATCGATTCTTCAAGAACTACGAGAGCGCGACGGGAGCCTTCCGTTCGCGCGTGACCGAGGCGACCGAGTCCCGCGTGGAGGCTGGCCGTACGCTGCATCTGGGCGAGGCGACGGCCGACACGTTGCGCCTGATTAGGGAGGTGTTCCCCTCGGCATTCATCTTTCCGATGGGGGCGGTGGCCAAGCCGCTCGAGCCCGATAAGGGGCGCCCAACAGACGACCATACGCGTACCGGGCTCAACGCCGCGACAGACATGATGGGGCTCTCGCATACGCTCGATTCCTACTCGGAGATGGCGCGGCGCTTTCTTCCTGGATACGCGGCGCATGTCTCAGACGTCGAGGCGGCGTTCCCGATGCTTCCGTTTGCCCCATGGGTGTGGCCTTTCATGCTCCATCGCTTCTATCGTGGGGAAGGCCCGGAGCTGTCGCTGTTTTGTCATCTTAACGGCGATTTCGGTACGCGCGGCATGCCAGGGGTGTTCAAGATCTTCTTCGTCGACGTCGTCCTCAATATGGCGCGTGCAGCGGAGACCTTGACGATCCCGATGACGGTGTATGTTGATGACCTCGCGGCCACGGGTGCGACGGCCAAGGGCACCACGTCGCGCATGGCGAAGTTCCAGGATTGGGCCGAGAACGTCTGCGGCGTCCAGTTCAAGAGAATTAAGGACAAGTCGGCGTCGCAGGTCCAGCTCTTCTTGGGCCTGTGGTGGGATTCGTTCACGGGCACGAGGACCCTCGAGGAGCGCAAGCTGATCCAGTACATGGATATGCTCCTGGAGTTTTCGGTGCGCAAGACGCTGACGTTGCTCGAGCGACAGCAGGCGGCGGGACGCTTGCGTCGGGCGATCATGTCAATGCCACCCGGAGCAAGCTGCCTCCTGGCGAACATCTTTGCCTTGATGCTCGGCTTGTCAGTGGCGTGGCAGAAGCGGCGCACGACTCGGGCGGAGCGGCAAGATTACCGCTTCTTTTACGACATCTTGACCCTCAACCTCGGGCGCGGGTACTTCACGACGGACCGCTTCAAGGAGGGCCCGTCGGTCTACTCGGACGCGTCGCGATCCAAGAGATACGCGGGCGGTGGCTGGTGCTCAAGCGCGGGCCCGTACGACTGGTGGCGCTATGGCACGGCGGCCGCGAAGAAGCCCATCGACTTCTTGGAGGGCGACACGGTGGTCCACTGCATCGAGTCGCAGGGCCCGTCGTGGCGGCAGCAGTGGATTCCCTTCGGCATTGACAACC
>Ga0210248_100061_pt1 | contig 79687 bp, 71 predicted proteins | sample ChrtobMetP3_32mM_FD_155493 | JGI IMG/M metagenome (GOLD analysis project Ga0210248, IMG submission 155493) | Chrysochromulina tobin associated microbial communities from unialgal haptophyte culture, Seattle, Washington, United States - P3_32mM | ecosystem: Host-associated > Algae > Haptophytes >...
GTTTTTTGTGTGTTCTGCCGGTTCCAGTTCGACATTTTTCTGAGGTCCTCATGCCCGCGAAGAAATCCAGCACGCCCGTCTCGTCCAGCACAAAACCCGCCACGAAGGCCGTTTCACGCGCCACCGCCCCGGCTTTGCCCCCGAAGAAAGCTCCTGCTGTGACCGACAAGACCCCTGCCAAAGCCGCCGCCAAGGCCGCTCCCGCCAAAAAGACCGCTGCCAAGGCCAAGCCCGAAGCTCTCGACACCGAGTTGCTTGTAGACGCGCCCGCCAAGAAAAAAGCAGGCCGCCCGGCCAAGGCCGCTGCCGACGACAAGCCCGCAGCCAAACGCGGTCGCAAGCCCAAGGCGGACAGCAAGTCCTCCGGTGGCGACATGGACGACGCCGACCTGAGCGACATCGAAGACGACCTGACGGGTGAAGTCGAAGCAGAAGCGGTCGACACCACGTCGACCACGACCGAGAAGGTCAAGCCACTGCGCATGAAGATCAGCAAGGCGAAAGAGCGCGCGCTGATGAAGGAATTCGGCCTGGACGAAACCGTCCTGTCCGAAGAAGAAGCGCGCAACCGCCGCGAACGCCTCAAGACCCTGATCAAGCTGGGCAAGACGCGCGGCTACCTCACGCACGGCGAAATCAACGACCACCTGCCCGACAAGCTGGTCGAGGCCGAAACGCTGGAAGTCGTGGTCTCGCTGCTCAACGACATGGGCGTGGCGGTGTATGAGCAGACGCCCGACGCCGAAACGCTGCTGCTGAACAACACCGGCCCCACCGCCGCCACCGAAGAAGAAGCCGAAGAAGAAGCCGAAGCTGCGCTGTCCACCGTGGACAGCGAATTCGGCCGCACCACCGACCCCGTGCGCATGTACATGCGCGAAATGGGCACCGTGGAGCTGCTCACTCGCGAAGGTGAAATCGAGATCGCCAAGCGCATCGAAGGCGGCTTGAACGACATGATGGCCGCCATCAGCGAAAGCCCGGCCACCATCGCCGAGATCCTGGTGATGGCCGAAGACATCCGCAGCGGCAAGGTGGTCATCTCCACCGTGGTCGACGGTTTTGCCGACGCCGACGCGGCCGACGACTACGTGGCCGAAGAAGACTTCGACGACTACGACGAAGCCGACGACGACGATGGCAAGGGCGGCTCCAAGGCGCTGACCCGCAAGCTCGAAGAACTCAAGCGCGAAGCGCTCGACCGCTTCGACGCCATGCGCGTGCTGTTTGAAAAACTGCACAAGACCTACGACAAGGAAGGCTACGGTACGCCGACCTACCTGAAGACGCAGAAAGCCATCACCGAAACGCTGATGTCGATCCGCTTCACCGCCAAGGCCATCGAGAAGCTGTGCAGCACCATGCGCAACCAGGTGGACGACGTGCGCAAGAAAGAGCGCGAGCTGCGCCGCATCATCGTGGACAAGTGCGGCATGCCGCAGGAGAAGTTCATCGCCGACTTCCCGGCCAACCTGCTCAACCTGAAATGGGTCGAGAAGCAGGCCGCCGCCGGCAAGCCCTGGAGCGTGGTGATGGAGCGCAACATCCCGCCGGTGCAGGAACTGCAGACCGGCCTGATGAACATCCAGAGCAGCGTGGTTGTGCCGCTGGCGCACCTCAAGGACATCCACAAGCGCATGAACTCGGGCGAGTCCACCTCGCGCGACGCGAAGAAGGAAATGATCGAGGCCAACCTGCGTCTCGTGATCTCGATTGCGAAGAAGTACACCAACCGCGGCCTGCAGTTCCTGGACCTGATCCAGGAAGGCAACATCGGTCTGATGAAGGCGGTGGACAAGTTCGAATACCGCCGCGGCTACAAATTCTCGACCTACGCCACGTGGTGGATCCGTCAGGCCATCACCCGCTCGATCGCCGACCAGGCGCGCACCATCCGGATTCCGGTGCACATGATCGAGACCATCAACAAGATGAACCGCATCAGCCGCCAGCACTTGCAAGAGTTTGGTTTCGAGCCCGATGCGTCCATCCTGGCCGAGAAGATGGAGATGCCCGAAGAGAAGATCCGCAAGATCATGAAGATCGCCAAAGAGCCGATCTCCATGGAAACGCCGATCGGCGACGACGACGATTCACACTTGGGCGACTTCATCGAAGACCAGGCCAACACCGCGCCCATCGAGGCTGCGATGCAGGCCGGCCTGCGCGAAGTGGTCAAGGAAATCCTTGACAGCCTCACGCCACGCGAAGCCAAGGTGCTGCGCATGCGTTTCGGCATCGAGATGTCCACCGACCACACGCTGGAAGAAGTGGGCAAGCAGTTCGACGTGACCCGCGAACGCATCCGCCAGATCGAAAGCAAGGCGGTGCGCAAGCTCAAGCACCCCAGCCGCTCGGACAAGCTGCGCAGCTTCATCGACACGCTGTAAGGCGGTGTTGGTTGAACAAGAAAACGGGAGCCAGTGGCTCCCGTTTTTTTGGCTGGACTGTTTCTCTGAAAGGTTTTCTGAATCCTTGCTCAACACGGATTCAGGGTGCCTCGAATCCGACTCATCTTCAGCCTGGAAGTGACATCTGGCTCAGGCGCGCATAGGCGACCGCTTCTCGTTCCGGGTCGCTCAGGAGACCAGGCAAGGCATTCGTGAATGCGGGCAAGGCCAGCAAACTGGCCACGGATTGGCCGATGTGGACCCGAACATCGTCGGACGCAGCCTTGACCTCCTGCGCGAGTGTGGCGCGCCCCTCGACCACAGTCAGGATGTCTTCCAGGTCATGGCTGACAAACACATCGTTGCGACCCCGATCCCTGAAAGCTTCGAATTTGGTGGCCAAAAAGTACGGTGCTGAGAGGTGTCGCAGAAACAAGCCGTCTTCCAAAACGGTACGCACCGCCGAGCCGAAGCCCGCGCGGTACCACCGATTGGCAAAACCCAGCACGTTTTCGTCCACCGGCACCAGGTCAAGCTGCATGCGATTCCAGAACCAGCGAAAAGGCGGCGTGTTGTCGGCCATGGTCTGCTTGAAGCCACGCAGCATGAGTTGGTCGGTCAACTGGTGGTAGCCCACCAGCGACGCCACCTCGACGATGGCATCCACATCTTCCGTCGGCCGGACGTCCATCAGGCTCGGGTTGTCGATCAGCAAGCCGGTGGCGCAACCGCCCACGAACACCACCTGCTCGCACAGCGGCCCCATGGCACGCACCATGCCCATCAACAGCGCCAGGTTCGGGTCAGCCATGAAGCTTCTCCCTGCGCGGCTCGGAAGCCCCCGGATCGATCAAGGTCAGCAGCCGCTCCGCGGCCATGTTCCGCTCTCGTGCTTTGCCCACTCGCAAGGCATCGAACAACGCCAGCATTTCGTAGAGCTTTCCGTCTTGCATGGCGGCGAAGGGCACCGAAGGGTGCAGCGGCTCCACACCCACGCCGCGCGCCGAGCCGTTGGGATGCGGCCAGACAAAGTCGGTGCCGCCAGGAGCGAACACGCCGGCGAACGCTGGAGCGCTGTGGCTCGTGGGCACGCCAACGGCCAGCGGCAAACGCACGCCGGGAAATGCGTACTTGGCCCCGTGCAAGGTGAACTCTGCCAGCGCCTGGGCGTGGACCCGCACCGGGTTGTCCAACGTGCCTGCGTTTTCAGAGGGCACTGAACTGCTGCGCACCCGTTTGCGCGTGACTCTGTAGATGCCCTGCGGCTCTTGGAGCGACTGCGTTTCGGCACCGGGCGTGCCTGTTGTCACAGCGGATGAAACCCGATTGGGCAACAGCAAACCCGACAGCAAACCTCGCTTCACAGAGGCATGCGCCTCCGAAGCACTGAGCCCCAACGCCTGACCCAGGCGTGCGTATGTCCAACGCTGGTTTCCCCAAACCAACAGCTTGAGAGCAACGAGGAAATCTTGAGGTTTGAGCTGCATTTGATCTGTATTCGCGATTTTCGAATACAGAATCTAACAGAACGAAGACGCTTGCGCAATCCGACACCCTGGCTGTCAGAAACTAACCGCCTGACTTTGCCGAAAAGAAGCTCAGCCAGCCTTTGCAGTCGGCGCCACCAGTGCCCCCAATGCCTCCACCCCCACCGGCGGCTGCGCCAGCCAGGGCAATACAAACGTGCGCTTCGCCAACCCCTCGGCAATGCGCTGCGTTTGCTGGACTTCCCCCACCAGCCGAGCCTGTAGCAGCGGGTCGGTGGTGCCGCTGGCGGCGATGCTTTTGTTGATGACCCAGGCCCAGGGTTCGATGTGGGCGCGGCGCAGGTCGTCTTGCAAGGCGGCGGCCTGGGTGACGGGCGTGATCTCGGGCAGGGTGACGATGACCACGCGGGTGATGCTGGCGTCTTGCAGGCGCATGAGGGGCGTGACGATGTGCAGGCCGCTGGCTCCGCTGCCGTCGGCCCGGGTTTCGTATTGCTGCGTCATCTGGCGGTGGTAGGCGCCGGTGGCGTCCATGAGCAGCAGGCTGTGGCCGGTGGGTGCCGTGTCGAGCACCACGAAGGCGCTGCGCGCGGTGTTGACCACGCGGCTGAAGGCGTGGAACACGGCCACTTCTTCGGTGCAGGGGGATTGCAGATCTTCGAGCAGCAAGGCGCGGCCCTGTTCGTCGAGGTCCTTGCCTTTGCTGGCCACGATCTTGGCGATGTAGGCCTCGGTCTCGGCCTTGGGGTCGATGCGCCCGACCTTCAGGCCTGGGAGACTGCCGTTCAAGGTGTCGGCCACGTGGGCCGCCGGGTCGGTGGTGGTGAGGTGCACGCTGTGACCGCGCTGCACCAGGCCCACGGCCAGCGCGGCGGCGATGGTGGTTTTTCCGACGCCGCCCTTGCCCATGACCATGATCAGGCCATGACCCACGGCGGCGAGTTCGTCGGCCATGCGGCTCAGGGGTTCGGCGGGCAGGCTCGCCTTCCGCTCGGGTTGAGGTTGTTGAAACCCTGCGGGCCCTTCGACTGGCTCAGGGCGAACGGAGGCGCCCAGCAGTCCTCGCAATGCTGGCAATCCCACGGTGTCGAAAGCGCGCAGCGGCACCTCGTCGCGCGGCAGCTGCGCCAGTGCGGCGGGCATCGATGCCATGGCTTCGCGGCCCAGGGCTTCGATGGCGTGGGCGATCGGGTCGCGCGGGTCGGTGGCGTGGAACACGCCGTTGATGGCCAGGCGCTGGTTGCCCAGGCCCAGGCTGCGCAGCTCTTCAGCAGTGCGCGCGGCCTCCTGCATGGGGCGCGGGTCGGGCCGGGTGACGAGCACTACGGTGGTGAGCGCGGGGTCACTCAAAGCCTGCAGAGCGGCGTTGAAGCGGGCCTCCTGCATCTTCAGGCCGGAGTGCGGCCCCAGGCAAGAAGCGCCGCGGTCGTTGTCGGCGAGAAAGCCGCTCCAGGCCTTGGGCAGGCTCAAGAGGCGCAGGGTGTGGCCGGTGGGCGCGGTGTCGAACACCACGTGGTCGTAACGCGCGCCCTCGCCCTCGCCTTCGCTGGCCAGCAGCGCGGCGAACTCGTCGAACGCGGCGATCTCGGTGGTGCAGGCGCCCGAGAGTTGTTCGCGCACGGTGCGGCGCTCGGCCTCGGTGGCGTTGCTGTCCAGCTGCGCGAGCACCCGAAGACGGTAGGCCTCGGCGGCGGCGTCGGGGTCGATGTTGATGACGGAGAGGCCAGGCACACCGGGCACTTTCACCGGTTGGTTCGACAAGGTGATGCCCAGCATGTCGTCCAGGTTGGACGCGGCGTCGGTGCTCACCAGCAGCACGCGCTGGCCCGCGTCGGCCAGCGCAATGGCGGTGGCGGTGGACAGCGAGGTCTTGCCCACCCCGCCTTTGCCGGTGAAAAACAGGAAACGGGTGGGTGTGGCGGCGAAGCCGGGGAGGATGGCGGTGTTCATGCGCCCAGCATGTCACCAACCGAGCCGGCGCGGGCTGATCCGCATCAAGGTGGCGCCCACCCTGCCCGGGTTCAGCCAGGCGGCAGCGTCACCGTCACGGCCAGCCCGGGCTTGGCATTGCGCACGGCAAACGTGCCCCCATGCGCCTGGGCCACCAGGCGGCACAAATACAGACCGAGGCCCACACCGCCGGCGTTGCGGGTGCGGGCGGTGTCGGGGCGGAAGAAGGCCTGGGCGAGGTAGGGCAGTTGGTCGTCGGGCACGCCGGGGCCGTGGTCGCGCACTTCGATCTCGATGCCCTGCCCCGCTTCACCGCTGCGGCGGATGTGCAGCTCCACCGGCAGCGGTGCGTCGGCGCTGTGGCGCAGCGCGTTGTCGAGCAGGTTGCGCAGCAGCAGGCGCACGCGGATGCGGTCCAGCGGCAGCGACGGCAGGTTCGCCGCGGCGTGAAGACGGATGCTGCTGGCCGCGGGCTGGGTGGCGGCGAGGTCGTCGATCACTTCGCGGGCCAACGCGCCTGGGTCGGTCGGTTCGCGGTTCAGCGCGGCGTGGCGGCCGGCCAGGCGCTCGCTTTCCAGCAAGTCGCTGATGAGCCGGGCCATCTCCGCCAGATCGCGCAGCAAGGCCTCGCGCTGGGGTGCGACCTCGTCCGTGTCGGGCAGCAGCTCGGTGTTGAGCCGTGCGCGCGTGAGCGGGCTTCGCAGTTCGTGGCTGATGGCCAGCAGCAGTGCGCGCTGGGCCTCCAACATCTGGTGGATGTCGTGCCCCATGGTGTTGATGGTGATGGCGAGCTGGCCGAGTTCGTCCGGCCCGCCGGGGTGGCGCACGCCGATGGGCTGACCAAACTCGCCGGCTCCAAAGCGCTGCGCGCCCTGGCGGATGTCGTCCAGCGGGCGCAGCAAGCGACGCACATACAGAAACGCCAGCAACGTGAGCACGAGCAGCGCAGTGAGCGTGATACCGAAGAGGCGCGGGCGGCGCTCGAAGGCCGCTTCGTTCAGGCCCACTTCGATGCGGTGGCCATCGGCGGTGGTCCGTTGCAGCAGTCCTTGCCAGTCCTTGTCATCGCCCCAGTCTTCGGGGTCGGGCTGTTTGACGTCGGGGGGCGCATGGCGCTTCCATTCCAGCCGGGGCTGGCCGGGGTGGGAGCGCCAGTTGACCTGCGGGCCGGAGATGTCGACGGTGATGGGCAGGCGTTGTGTGATGGCCTGCGCCCGCTCGGGGCTGGGCACGCTGCCGGCAGGCGCTATGTCCTGGGCCAGGCGGTCCACGTAGTCCATGAGCAGCGGACGCGCCGCATCGCGCCAGCCGACCGAAAACGCCTTCTGCGCGCCTGCGATGAAGGTGAACGCCACGCCCAGCGCCAGCAGCAGGAACACCATCATGAGCCGCAGCTTGAGCGAGCACCGCAACGCAACCAGCGCGCGTTGGTGCCAGCGCCGCGGGCGGGCCAATGCGAGCTTGGAGTTCATCGCGCGATCTTGCGCAGCGCCAGGGAATATCCGGCGTTGCGCAGCGTCTTGATGCAGTCCAGCGGCTCCAGCTTCTTGCGCAGGCGGCTCACCACGATGTCCACCGCACGGGTGTAGAGGTCGGCCTCGTGGCCGCGCAGCTGGTTGAGGATGTCGTCGCGGCTGAACACGCGTCCGCTCTCGCGCGCCAGCAGGTGCAGCAGTTCGAACTCGGTGCCGGTGAGCTCCACCGCTTCGCCCTGGCGAACCACGCTGCGGCGCGCCGGGTCGATGGTCAGGCCCTCGAAGGCCAGCAGACCGGGCGCCGGAGTGCCGTTGGCCGGCCCGTTGTGACCGTGTCGGCGCCGCAGCAGGGTCTGGATGTGCGCCACCAGCTCGCGCGGCTCGAAGGGTTTGGGCAGGTAGGCGTCGGCGCCCAGCTCCAGGCCCACCACGCGGTCCATCACGTCGCCGCGCGCGGTGAGCATGACGACGGGAATGTCGCTTTCCTTGCGGATGGTGCGGCAGAGTTCAAAGCCGTCCATCTCGGGCAGCATCACGTCGAGGATGGCGGCTTCGAACACGCCACTGCGCAGACGCGCCAAACCCTCGCTGGGCTTGTGCGCCTGGGTGAGTTCCAGCTCGAACCGCTGAAAGTAGGTTTTCAGCGGTGGTCCGAGCTGTTCGTCGTCGTCAATCAGCAGAATGCGGTGCATGCGGCATTTTCACACTGCGCTGCTGATGGCGGGACCAGTCAGCCGCGGCCCCAGCCCCGGCGTTTCTGCATCATCTCGCGCACCTCGGCCTGCTGCGTCGGGTTGAGGCTGTCGTAGAAGTCGGCCAGGGCGTTGATCACCTCGGGGCTGCTCACCTGCACCACGCGGGTCTTCTCGTCGAGCAGGCTCAGGGCACGGGCACGGTCGAACTTGTCGCCAGCGACGAGTTGGCGCACCTCGGCACGCGGGTCGGCGGTCTGGCCGATGAAGGCGGTGCGCTGGGCCTGCAGCTTGTCGGCCAGCACGCCGAGTTTCTGCTGCTGCTCGGCATTGAGGTCGAGCTTCTTCGTCACACGGTCGATGACCTTGCCGCGCATCTCGCTCATGCGCTCGGCGCTCATGGGGCCGTGCTCGTGGTGGCCACGCGTGCCGCAGGCGGTGAGGCCACCCACGGCGATGGTGATGCCGGTCAGGGCGATGAGGGAACGTTTGATCCAGGGTTTCATGACGGAGTCCTTGATGAGGATGGGTTGAACATGACCCTGATGGTGCCGACGCCCGTTCATCGCGTCGTCTCGCGGCGGTTTCGGTTTGTTTCGTTTCATGTCGGGCCTGGGCCGCTGCACAATGCGCCAACCGAGCCACCCCGGCACTGTGGAACCCCGCATGAAAACCACCCTGATCCGACGTCTGTTCATCCTGGGCCTCACCAGCCACTGTGCCTTGGCGCTGGCCACGGCCGCGGGCCCCAAGCCAGCGCCGGTGGATTGTTCGACAACACCCGGCACCCAGAGCGCGCTCAACGCCTGCGCCTTTCAGGATTTCGAGAACGCCACCGCCGCCTACAGCGCGGCTTACAAGACCCTGTCCCAAAGCGTGGGCAACAAACAGCGCAAGCTGCTGCGCCAGGTGCAGACCGAATGGATCCAGTACCGCGTGAAGGCCTGTGAGTTCGAGAAGAGCGGCATCGAAGGCGGCAGCGCCGCGCCGATGATCAACTGGCAATGCCAGGCGCGCATGACGCGCGAACGCACGGCAGAGCTGCAGCGGTTTCTGGATTGCCAGGAAGGCGACCTGAGCTGCGTGCGGCAGCCCAAGTAAATCGGGGCCGCAGCGCCAAGCCGCCCCAAGCAAGGCCGCGCCCCCCCCGGGGGGCAGCGACCCGTGCAACGGAGGAGCGTGGGGGCTAGTAAGTCTCGGTATCGACTTCGCGGTTGGCTTGCTCGTTGTAGCGGTTGCCTTTGACCGTTTGCTGGTTGATCAACGCGTCCAGTTTGGCCATGGTGGCCGCATCCAGCTTCACATCGGCCGCACCGACGTTCTCGCGCAGGTGGTCGTCGCTCGCGGTGCCGGGAATGGGCAGGATGTCGTTGCCCAGGTGCAGCAGCCAGGCAATGGCCAACTGCGCAGGCGTGCAGCCCACCTCGCGCGCGATGGCCTGGAACGGTGCGAGCAGCTTCAGGTTGGCCGCGTAGTTCTCGGGTGCAAAACGCGGCATGGTGCGGCGGATGTCCTTGGCATCGAGCGCGCCCACATCGATCTCGCCACACAGGAAACCACGCGCCACCGGGCTGAAGGCCACAAACGCCACGCCGAGTTCACGGCAGGCCTGCAACACCGCGATCTCGGGGTTGCGCGTCCACAGGGAATACTCGGTCTGCAGCGCAGTGATGGGGTGCACCGCGTGCGCCTTGCGCAACGTGGAGGCCGACACCTCGCTCAGGCCGATGGTCTGGATCTTGCCGGCGCGCACCAGATCGCTGAGCCCGCCCACGCTCTCTTCGATCGGCACCTGCTTGTCCCAGCGGTGCAGGTAGTACAGGTCGATCACATCGGTCTTGAGGCGCTTGAGCGCGGCCTCGCAGGTGGCACGGATCGTTTCGGGCCGCCCGTCGATCACACGCACCAGTTTGCCGTCATTGGCCACGTCCACGCCCTGCATGCCGCACTTGCTCGCCAGCGTGAACTCGCTGCGGCGCTTTGACAAGGCCTTGCCCACCAGCGTCTCGCTCACACCAAAGCCGTAGAGCGCGGCGGTGTCGAAATGCGTGATGCCCTGGTCCAGTGCGCTCTGCAGCAGGCGCTCGGCCGCATCGGGGGTGACCGGTGCGCCGTAGGCGTGGCAGATGTTCATGCAGCCCAGGCCAAGGGCCGAGACCTGGAAGGGACCGAGTTGGCGTTGTTGCATGGGATCAGCCGTTCGCGTTCAGTTGTTGTTCCAGCTGGTGCAGCACTTGGTAGCAAGCGAACACCTTCGCCACGCTGGAGTTGGGTTCGCGGCCTTCCTGGATCGCCGCAAAGAATTCGCGGTCCTGGAGCTCGATGCCGTTCATGCTCACCGCGACTTTCGACACGTCGATCTTTTCTTCCTTGCCGGTGAACAGGTCGTCGTAGCGCGCGAGGTAGGTTGCGGTGTCGCCGATGTAGCGGAAGTAGGTGCCCAGCGGGCCGTCGTTGTTGAAGCTCAGGCTCAGCGTGCAAATGGCGCCGTTGGCGGCTTTCAGCTGGATGCTCATGTCCATGGCAATGCCCAGCGCCGGGTGGATCGGGCCCTGGATGGCGTTGGCCTGCACGATCGGACTGCCGCACTGGTAGGCGAACAGGTCGACCGTGTGCGCGGCGTGGTGCCACAGCAGGTGGTCGGTCCAGCTGCGCGCCTGACCCAGCGCGTTGGTGTTGGTGCGGCGGAAAAAGTAGGTCTGCACATCCATCTGCTGGATGTTGAACCGGCCCGCCGTGATTTCGTTGTGCACGTACTGGTGGCTGGGGTTGAAGCGGCGCGTGTGGCCACACATCGCGACCAGCCCGGTCTTCTTCTGCTCGTCCACCACGGCCTGGGCACCGGCCAGGCTGTCGGCCAGCGGAATCTCCACCTGCACGTGTTTGCCGGCCTTCAGGCAGGCCAGCGTCTGCTCGGCGTGCATCTGCGTGGGCGTGCAGAGGATGACGGCGTCAAGCTCCTTGAGCGCCAGGCTCTCGGCCAGATCGGTGGTCACGTGCTGGATGCCGTACTTCGTCGCGACTTCCTGCGTCTTGTCGAGTTCGCGCCCGATGAGCGAAATGACTTCAACGCCGTCGATGTTCTTGATGCCGTCGAGGTGTTTGATGCCGAAGGCACCGGCGCCGGCGAGGGCGACTTTGATGGTCTTTGTCATGTCAGGTGTTCTCCAGGATCAGGTGGCCCACGGCCGTGTTGCTCGCAGGCACATGGTAGAAGCGGCGCACGGCCTTGGGCTTGGGCCCACCGGCCGCGTCGGCCATGGCGCCACGCGCGATCAGCCACATCACGAGTTCGATGCCTTCGCTGCCGGCTTCGCGCACGTAGTCGATGTGAGGGATGCTGGCCGCGGCTTCCGGGTCGTCGATCAGCTTGTCGAGAAAAGCGTTGTCGAAGTCCTTGTTGATGAGACCCGCACGCGGGCCTTGCAACTGGTGGCTCATGCCGCCCGTGCCCCAGATCTGCACGTTGAGGTCTTCGTCAAAACTCGCCACCGCCTTGGCAATGGCCTTGCCCAGGTTGTAGCAACGCCGTCCGCTGGGCACCGGGTACTGCACCACGTTGACCGCGAACGGGATCACCGGGCAAGGCCAGGCCTCGGGCTGGCCGCACATGAGCGACAGCGGCACGGTCAGGCCGTGGTCCACGTCCATCTTGTTGACGATGGTGAGGTCGAAGTCCTGCTGGATCACCGACTGCGCGATGTGCGCCGACAGCTCGGGGTGACCCATCACCTTGGGCACCGGGCGCGGGCCCCAGCCCTCGTCCGCCGGCTGGTACTCGGCCGCGGTGCCGATGGCAAAGGTCGGGATCATGTCCAGGCTGAAGGCGGTGGCGTGGTCGTTGAAAACCAGCAGGATCACGTCGGGCTTGTTCTCCTTGAGCCACTGCTGACCGAACTCATAGCCCTGAAAGACCGGCTGCCAGTAGGGCTCGTGGGTCTTGCCGAGATCGAGCGCGGCGCCGATGGCGGGCACGTGGGAGGTGTAGACGGATGCGGTGATGCGTGCCATGTCAGTTCGCTTTCTGGCTCGCCGAGCCTTGTGGTTGGCGGTGCGCCTGGGCCGTGCCGTCTTCGCCAACGACGCGGTTGCCTTCCACCGAGCGGCCACCGGCGATCATCATGTTGCGGTACTCCTCTTCGGTCATGCCGGTCATGGAGCCTGCCATCTGCTGGAAGCTCTTGCCGTCGGTGGCGCCGATCTTGGCGAGGAAATAGATGTTGCCGCCGAGGCGGATACACCAGTTGAGGTCGCGCGCGAGCACGGCCTGCTTCTGCTCTTCCGTCATGTCCCATTCGTTCAGGTAGGCACGTTCGTCCTTCTTGAAACGCTCGCGGTTCTCGGCCTTCATCAGGCTCATGCAGAACTGGTTGAGCCAGTAGCCCTTGCGGCTTTGCTCTGCGTCGAAGATGGTCGTGCCGGGCACGTCCAGGTAGGGTTTGTCCAGCGCCATGATCAGTTCTCCTCGGGCCAGTAAAGCTTCATCGGATTGGTGACGAGCAGCTTCTTCTGCGCCTCGGCCGTGGGCGCAATCTGTGGGATGAAGTCCACCAGCAGGCCGTCATCGGGCATGTGGTCCTTCAGGTTGGGGTGGGGCCAGTCGGTGCCCCAGAGCACGCGATCGGGAAACTCTTCCATCACCTTGCGCGCAAACGGCACCACGTCCTGGTAGGCGGCCTGCTCGCCGTTCAAGGCCTTGGGGCCGGTGATGCTCAAACGTTCCGGGCAGCTCACCTTGCTCCACACATTGGGGTGCTGGCGCATGAACTTGAGGAACAGCTCGAACTCCGGGCCGTCCACCGGCTTGCTCACGTCGGGCCGGCCCATGTGGTCCACCACCACGGTGGTGGGCAATGCGGTGAAGAAGTCCCACAGCTCGGGCAGGTCCACCGCTTCGAAATAGATCACCACATGCCAGCCCAGCTTCTGGATGCGCGCGGCAATCTCCATCAACTCGTCCTTGGGCGTGAAGTCGACCAGGCGCTTGACGAAGTTGAAACGCACGCCGCGCACGCCGGCGGCGTGCAGTGCCTGCAGCTCGTCATCGGTCACGCTGCGCTTGACCGTGGCCACGCCGCGCGCCTTGCCATCGCTGTGCACCAGCGCATCGACCAACGCGCGGTTGTCCGCACCGTGGCAGGTGGCTTGCACCACCACGTTGCGAGCGAAACCGAGGTGGTCGCGCAAGGCGAACAGCTGCGCCTTGCTCGCATCGCACGGTGTGTACTTGCGCTCGGGCGCGTAGGGAAATTCAGCACCGGGGCCGAACACGTGGCAATGCGCGTCCACGGCGCCGGCAGGCAACTGAAAACGCGGTTTGCTTGGGCCGGCATACCAGTCCAGCCAGCCGGCGGTCTTGGTGAAATCACCCGAAGTTGGTTTGCTCATGAGAGAGTCTTTCAAAAACAGATCGAACGCCAACGAGGCGGCGAGCGGAGTGAGGCGGCGGTGCGATTTGCTGGCCGAAGGACTGATGAGCCCAGCCGCCTAAATCCGCTCGCCGCCGGCCCCACCGGAGAAAAATCAGTCGATGTACCGCAAGCCAGCTTTCTCCAGCGGCTCCCGCATCTTGTACATGTCCAGCCCCAGCACGCCACCGGCCAGCTTGGCGCGCTTCTCGCCCTCGAAACTCTCACGGTGCTGCGCTGCCTCCAGCGTGGTCACCGCGCGTGCCGCGGGCACACACACCACACCATCGTCGTCCGCCACGATCACATCGCCAGGCGTCACCAGCATGCCGGCACACACGATGGGGATGTTCACCGACCCCAGCGTGGCCTTGATCGTGCCCTTGCTGCTGATCGCCTTGCTCCACACCGGGAAGCCCATGCGCTGCAGTTCCTTCACGTCGCGCACACCGCCGTCGATGATCAGGGCACGCGCACCACGCGCCTGGAACGACGTGGCCAGCAGGTCGCCGAAGAAACCGTCGGTGCACTCCGCCGTGACCGTGGCCACCACGATGTCACCCGGCTGGATCTGCTCCGCCGCCACGTGCATCATCCAGTTGTCACCGGGCTGCAGCAGCACCGTGACCGCCGTGCCGCTCACCTGGCAGCCCGGGTAGATCGGGCGCATGAAAGGTTTGAGCAGGCCCACACGGCCCATGGCCTCGTGCACCGTGGCCGAACCCAAGGCTGCCAGGCCATCGGCGGCTGCGCGGTCTGCGCGTTTGATGTTGCGATAGACAACGCCAAGTTCGTACATGTCAGATCCCCTTCGCCTTGAGGCGTGAGTCGAGTCGGGAAAACACGCGGCGCACATTGCCTTCATAGATCTGGTGCTTGTCGTCCGCACTCAGGATCTTCGACGCTTCGATGTAGCGCTTGGTGTCGTCGTAATAGTTGCCCGTGGTCGGGTCGATGCCGCGCACCGCGCCGATCATCTCGCTGGCGAACAGCACGTTCTTCACCGGGATCACGGTGTTGAGCAGGTCGATGCCGGGCTGGTGGTAGACGCAGGTGTCGAAGAACACGTTGTTCATCAGATGCGTGTCCAGCAGCGGCTTTTTCATCTCCTGCGCGAGACCGCGGAAGCGGCCCCAGTGGTAAGGCACCGCGCCGCCGCCGTGGGGAATCAGGAACTTCAGTGTCGGGAAGTCCTTGAAAAGGTCGCCCTGGATCAGCTGCATGAAGGCCGTGGTGTCGGCGTTGAGGTAGTGCGCGCCGGTGGTGTGAAAGCAGGCGTTGCAGCTGGTGCTCACGTGGATCATGGCCGGCAGGTCGTGCTCCACCATCTTCTCGTAGATGGGGTACCAGTGCTTGTCGGTCAGCGGCGGACTGGTCCAGTGACCGCCCGACGGATCGGGGTTGAGGTTGATGCCGACCGCACCGTATTGCTGGACACACTTCTCCAGCTCGGGAATGCAGGTGGCCGGGTCCACGCCCGGGCTCTGCGGCAGCATGGCCACCGGCACAAAATGGTCGGGGAACAGTTCGCTCACGCGGAAGCAGAGTTCGTTGCAGATGGCGGCCCAGGTGCTGGAGACGTTGAAGTCGCCGATGTGGTGTGCCATGAAACTCGCGCGCGGGCTGAACAGCGTGATGTCGCTGCCGCGCTCCTTCATCAGCTTGAGCTGGTTGGTCTCGATGGACTCGCGCAACTCGTCGTCGCTGATCTTGAGGTCGGCCACTTTGGGCATCGCAGCCGGGTCCTTGATGCCCGCGATCTGTGCGTTGCGCCAGTTCTCCAGCGCCTTGGGCGCCGTGGTGTAGTGGCCGTGGCAATCGATGATGAGGCTCATGTTGTCTCCTGGGTTTCTTGTAGTGGTGTGAGGCGGCTCAGGCGGGCTCCATGCCCTGTCGCCGCTTGGCGTCGGCCGCTGCCGGCGCCGTCATGTGCGCGAGCATGGCGCGCACCGCATCGGTCTTGTCGGTGCGCAGCGGAATGCCGGCGGAAAACGTGGTGATGATCTGGATGGCGGGCGGCAAAGGGCCGGCTATTGCGATGCCGGCCACACCCAGCAGTTCGCTGAGCTGTTGAAAGCCCAGTTCCACCTCGCCGCGCGCCACCAGCGACGCCACCGGCACACCGGGTGGGGCCTGCACGGTGCGGCCCTGGATCTGCCCGGTGATGCCCCAGCGCTCGAACAGCTTGGCCAATGCAACGCCACTCGGTCCGGTGGAATAGCTGATGCTGCGCGCGGCCAGCACGGCGCTGCGCACCGCGTCTTCCGAACCCAGGTCGGGGACCGGCGTGCCTTCGCGCACCGCAGCGGCCACGCCCGAGCGCACGAGGTCCACACGGCTGCCGGGTTGCAGGTGGCCCGCGGCGATCAGCTTGTCGATCGCGTCCGAAGCCAGGATGACGACATCGAACGCCTCACCCGCCTGCACCCGACGGGCAGCGTCCACGCCACCCACGGATTCGATGGCCACCGACACATCGCTCGCCGCTTCGTACCCCGCCACCAGCTCGGCCAGCACCTGGCGCGTCGCCATGGATGAAATGCCTTGCAGGCGTGTCTTGGGCGTGGGTGGGGTGGATGGATGGGACATGGTGCTCAGGCGGGGACGGTGGATTGTGGACCCAGCCTCACCGCGAGAAAAGTCACATGACCGGCTAGCAGCTAGAACGAAATTACATAACTATGATCAATCCCTGTTTACACCTTCCGTTCGACCGCCCGCTGCCATGGACCTCAAGCAACTCGAATACTTTGTGCGTGTGGCCGAGCTCGGCAGTTTCACCCGGGCCTCGATGGCGCTGAACGTGGCGCAGCCCGCGCTGTCTCGCCAGGTGCGCCTGCTCGAAGTGGAGCTGCGCCAGAACCTACTGGTGCGCAACGGCCGCGGTGCCACGCCCACCGAAGCCGGCAAGCTGCTGCTGGCGCACGGCCGGGGCATCCTGCACCAGGTCGAGCGCGCGCGCGAGGAGCTGGGCCGCGTGCGCGGTGCGCTCGCCGGGCGCGTCGCCATCGGGCTGCCGCCCAGCCTGGCGCGGGTGCTCACCGTGCCGCTCACGCGTGCCTTTCGCGCGAAGCTGCCCGAGGCCAGCCTGTCCATCAGCGAAGCGCTCTCGGTGACCATGCTCGAATGGCTGACCACCGGGCGGCTGGACATTGCCGTGCTCTACAACGCACAACCGGTGGCCGAGATCGAGATCCACCCGCTGCGCGACGAAGAATTGCTGCTGATCGAGCCGCGTCCGCCGGGCCTGAGCGAAGACCCGCCCACCGCGATCGGCCTGCGCGAGGTGGCCGAGCTGCCGCTGGTGATCCCGAGCCGACCCAACGCCATTCGCATGCAGGTGGAAACCGAAATGGCCAACATCGGCTGCCGGCCCAATGTGGCACTGGAGATCGACGGCGTGTCGGCCATCCTCGATCTGGTGGCCGACGGTGCGGGCGCCGCCCTGCTTTCGCGCAACGCCGTGGCCAGCTCGATCCGGCCCTCGGCCTACCGCATGCGGTCGGTGCAACCACCGCTGAAAACACGCCTGTGCCTGGCCACCAGCTCACAACGCCCGGCCACGCTCACACAGCAAAAAACACTGGAACTGATCCGCCAGACCCTGGACGCACTCGACGCACGCTGACCAGAGCCCGGGTGTCCCTCATTGTTTGGGGATACCGGCGCGCTCGATGACGCCGCTCCAGCGGCGGATGTCGGAAGCCAGCAGCGCGGCGGTCTGCTCGGGGGTCGACGAGCGCGCGTCGATGTTGAGGCCGCGCAGTTTCTCGCGCACGCCCGGGTCGGCCAGCGTGGTGGCGATGTCGCGCTGCAGGCGGTCCACCACCGGGCGCGGCGTCTTCGACGGCACGGCCAGCGCGTTCCACGACGAGGCCACGAAGTCCTTCACGCCGGCTTCCAACGCGGTGGGCACGTCGGGCAGCACGATGGAGCGCTTCTCGCCGGTCACGGCCAGGGCGCGCACGGCGCCGCCTTGAATCTGCGTGAGCATGGGCGCGAGGATCTCCACCGCCACGTCCACCTGTTGGCCACGGATCGCACCGATCAGCGCGGGTGTGCCATTGAAGGGCACGACCTGCGCGTCGATGCCGGCGGTGCTCTTGAACAGCTCGGCCGCCAGGTTCTGCGTGCTGCCGATGTTGATGCTGCCCACGTTGAGCTTGCCGGGGTTGGCCTTGCCGAAGGCCACCAGCTCGCCCAGCGTCTTGTGGGGCGAGGTGGCGGGCACCACCACGGCGATGTCGAAATAGCCGAGCGTGGAAACCGGCGTGAAGTCTTTCACCGTGTCGAACGGCAGGCTCTTGAAAAGCCCGGCGGTGACCGCGGTGCCGTTGGACATGAGGAACATGGTGTGGCCGTCGGGCTCGGCGCGCGCCACCGTGTCGGCCGCCACCACGCCACCGGCACCGGGCCGGTTCTCGATCACCACCGACTGGCCCAGCAGCTCGGCGAGCTTCTGCGCCACGATGCGCGCGGTGAGATCGCCCACGCCTCCGGCCGCGAACGGCACGACGATGCGCACGTTCTTCGACGGAAACGCAGCTTGCGCATGGACAGGCCCGACCGCCAGGGCCGCGAGGGACAAGGCGGCACCCAGCAGGGTGCGGCGGATGGTGGAAGGCTGCGAATTCATGGTGTCTCCTAGGGTGGTGAAACAGGGTGGGCGGTAGAAAACGTATCAGAGCCGCAGCACAAACAAGGTGATGCCTGGAAACGCCACCAGGATGGCGGTTCGGATCATGTCGCTGGCCACGAAAGGCATGATGGCCCGGTAGGTCTGGGTGATGGGCGTGTCCTTGGCCATCGAGTTGATGACGAAGAGGTTCATGCCCACCGGCGGTGTGATCAAGCCGACCTCCACCACAATCAGCACCAGGATGCCGAACCAGATGGCGAACTCCTCGGGCGAGAGGCCGAAGTCGAGCACGGTCACGATGGGGAAGAACACCGGGATGGTGAGCAGGATCATGGACAGCGAGTCCATGAAACAACCCAGGATCACATACAGCACCAGGATGGCGACCAGCACCAGCCAGGGGTTGAGGCCGGAGGCCGCGACCATCTGCGCGGTTTCCTGCGGCAGTTGCGACAGCGCCAGGAACGTGTTGTAGAGCCCTGCGCCCAGCACGATCATGAAGATCATGCCGGTGGCCACCGCCGTGCCCAGCACGGCGCCCAGCAAGGTCTTGCGGTTCAGGCCGCCACCCATCCAGGCCGCCAGACCGGTGCCGAACGCTCCGATGGCCGCACCTTCGGTGGGCGTGAACAGGCCGCTGTAGATGCCGCCGACCACGGCCACAAAGATCAGCATGACCGGCCACACCTTGGCGGTTGCGGCCCAGCGTTCCTTCATCGGCATGGGCGGCATGGAGCCCACGTCTTGAGGCTTCACGCGGGCGTAGATGGCAATCACGATCATGTAGCCGAGCGCGGCCAGGATGCCGGGCACAAACGCCGCGAGGAACAGCTTGGCGATGTTCTGCTCGGTCAGGATGGCGTAGATCACCAGCACCACCGAGGGCGGGATCAGGATGCCCAGCGTGCCACCGGCGGCCAGCGTGGCGGTGGAGATGCCGCCCGCATAACCGGCGCGCTTGAGCTCGGGCAGGGCCACCTGGCCCATGGTCGCAGCGGTGGCCAGCGAAGAGCCGCAGATGGCACCAAAGCCGGCGCACGCACCCACGGCCGCCATGGCCACGCCGCCCTTGCGGTGACCGATCCAGGCCTCGGCCGCCTTGAACAGCGCCTGCGACAAACCCCCCAGGGCAGCAAACTGGCCCATGAGCAGAAACAGCGGAATCACGGACAGCGAGTAGTTCGAGAAGGTGCTGTAGGTCACCTGCTTGAGCTGGTTGAAGATCGGCACGTAGCTGCCGTAGATGGCCCAGGCGCCGCCCAGGCCGCAGAGCAGCATGGACAGACCGATGGGCACGCGGATGAAGATCAGCAGCAACAAGACCGGGAACGACCAGGCCGCAAGTTCGATACCGGTCATGCGGGGCTCCCGATCTGCAGGGTGAACAGTGAAGGTGTCATGTGAAGGTTCATCTCAGTGGCCGGCGTTGGCGTCAACCGTCCAGCCCGCGGGTTCTTTGGCCAGACCCAGCTGCGTGAGCGTCTTGGCGAGGTAGCAAAGGCAGCCCACGACAGCACCCACCAGGCAGACCGCGTAGGCCCACCACATCGGCATGGCCAGGATGAAGGTGGTCTCCAGGTATTCGCGCTTCTCCAGCATGCCTTCCCAGAGCTTCCAGGTCAGCACCAGCCAGACCAGCAGCATCAGCACATCGCTGATGGCCACCACAGCCCGCTGGGCCCAGGCCGGCATGTGCATGTAGAGCAGGTCCACCGTGGCGTGGCCGCCCTTGAGATAACACCAGGGCAGGAAGAAGAACACGGCGATGCCGGTGCCGATCTCCACCAGTTCAAAGTCGCCGGGCACGGGGCCCAGGCCGACGTCGATCAGTGCACGGCCCGAGACGCTGACGACGATCATCAGCGTGATCGCGGTGAGCACGAGGCCGCCGGCAATGGCCAGCCAGTTGGCCAGGCGGTAGATGAAACCAATCATTCGGTGCGCTTTCTGAAAATGGGCCGGAAAACCAACCCGGCATTGTCCGCCAACTGCGGTGGGCTCAAAACCGGTCTCACCCAATAAAAAAGCCGTCCCCTCAGCGAGGACGGCCTGCCTCCGTGGACCGGTTTACTTCGAGTGCTTGGCGATCAACGCGCGGGCTTCAGACACCAGCTTGGCGCCGTCGATGTTCTTGCCCTTCATCTCGTTGATCCAGTCGGTCTCCACCGTGGCCGCCGTGCGCCTCCAGCGCTGGGTCTCGGCCAGGTCGAGCGCCACGATGTTGTTGCCGGCGCGCTGAGCGATGCCCAAGCCCACCTTGTCACCCTCGTCCATGGCGCGACCGAACATGGCGGCCGTCTCGATGCCGGAGTTCTTGTCGATCACGGCCTTGAGGTCCGCCGGCAGCTTGTCATAGGAAGCCTTGTTCATCGAGAACGCGAAGGTCTGCGTGTAGAGGCCTTCCTTGCCGGCGAAGGTCGTGTGGTTCTTCACCAGCTCACTCACCTTCAGCGCCGGCGTCACCTCCCAGGGAATGGTGGTGCCGTCGATCACACCCTTGGACAGGGCTTCGGTCACGGCCGGCACCGGCATGCCCACGGGCGTGGCGCCCAGCTTGGTCAACATGTTGTTGATCACGCGCGAACCGCCTCGCACCTTCATGCCGCGCAAGCTCTCCAGACCGGTCACCGGCGACTTGGTGTGAAACAGGCCCGGGCCGTGGGTGTGCACGGCGATCAGCTTCACGTCCTTGAATTCGTCGGCCGCAAACTTCTCCACATATTCCTGGATGGCGCGCGACGACTGCTCTGCCGAACCGCTCATGAATGGCAGTTCGAACACCTCGGTCTTGTTGAAGCGGCCCGGGGTGTAACCCAGCACTGTCCAGGTCAGGTCGACAATGCCGTCCTTGGCCTGGTCGAACAACTGCGGTGGCGCACCACCGAGCTGCATGGCGTGGAACAGCTGGACCTTGATCTTGCCGCCGGACTCGGCTTCCACCTTCTGCGCCCAGGGGATCAGGGCCTTGGCGGGAATGGTGGCCTGCGGCGGCAGCATCTGGTGCAGGCGCAAGGTGACGGTCTGGGCCATGGCAGTGCCGCCCATGGTGACGGCGGCGATGGCGCCCAGGGCCAACAGTGCGGTGCGGCGGCTGAGGAAAGTCATGGTTTGTCTCCGGTTTGAGGATGGTTGGGCCCGGGTGACGGGCAACAGTTCCCGGCCCCGGATCGCTTCTATTCGAACACCCGGACTGTGCATGGACCATGGTGTTAACGCCAGTGTGAGAAAAGACTTTCAGATATGCCGTTATTTTATGAAACGACCTTCAATGGCCGCGCAGGAGCGGTTGACCGGGCCACGATGGCCTTTTGCCACGATGGCAGTAAAGTCGCCGCTCCACACCACAACGAGGAAGACACATGACATTGCGCAGCCACCCGCCCTTTCGCGCCGACCACGTCGGCAGCTTCCTGCGCCCGGCCTACCTGCTCGAAGCGCGTGACCAGTTCTTCAACCAGAAAAGCATCTCCGCCGAACAACTCCGCGCGGTGGAAGACCGGGCCATCACCGAGATCGTGAAGTTCCAGGCCGACGTGGGCCTCTCCTCGATCACCGACGGTGAATTCCGCCGCACCTACTTCCACATCGACTTCCTGGAGCAGCTCGGCGGCGTCAAGACCGACATCCCGGTCACCATCGTGCGCCCCGACGGCACCGAAGAGCTGGCACCACCGGTGATCCGCGTGATCGACAAGGTGCGCCACGCCAAGAACATCCAGCTGGCCGATTTCCAGTTCCTCAAGGCGCAGGTGGAAGCGCTGGGCAAGCCCGGCCTCACACCCAAGGTGACGATTCCCTCGCCGACCATGCTGCACTTCCGCGGCGGGCGCGCCGGCATCAGCAAGGTGGCCTACCCCGAGCTCGACCCCGAGTTTTACGACGACGTGGCCAAGGCCTACGGTGAAGAACTGCAAAGCCTGGCCGACGCCGGCTGCACCTATGTGCAGATGGACGACACCAACATGGCCTATCTGTGTGACGAGCGCATGCGCGAAGCCGCCCGCAGCCGCGGCGACGACCCGAACGAACTGCCGCACCGCTACGCCCAGTTCATCAACAAGGTGGTGGCGCACAAGCCCGCCGGCATGACGCTGGCCATGCACCTGTGCCGCGGCAACTTCAAGAGCACGCACGCTGCAGCCGGCAATTACGAACCGGTGGCCGAAGCGCTGCTGAGCGAGATGAAGCTCGACGCGTTCTTCCTCGAATACGACGACGACCGCTCCGGCGACTTCCGCCCTCTGCGCTATTTATCCAAAGACAAGATCGTGGTGCTCGGCCTGGTGACCACCAAGTTCGGCCAGCTGGAAACCAAGGACGCGCTCAAGCGCCGCATTGAAGAAGCCGCCAAATACGCGCCGCTCGACCAGATGTGCCTGTCGCCGCAGTGCGGTTTCTCCAGCACGGTGCACGGCAACAACATCGCGATGGAAGACCAGCGGCGCAAGCTGGCGCTGGTGGTGGAAACCGCCCAGGAAGTCTGGGGCTGAGCCAACGCAAAAAGGGCCGCTCACGGCGGCCCTTTTCACGCTGGGGGGTCACCCCATCACTTGCTGTGTTTGGCAATCAGGGCACGGGCTTCGGCCACCAGCTTCGCACCGTCGATCTTCTTGCCCTTCATCTCGTTGACCCAGTCGGCCTCCACCGCCGTCGCAGCGGTCTGCCAGCGCTTCGTTTCGGCAGCGTCCAGCGTCACGATGTTGTTGCCCGCCTTTTGCGCCACCTCCAGACCCACCTTGTCGCCCTCGTCCATCGCACGGCCGAAGAAGGCCGCGGTTTCCACGCCCGAGTTGTTGTCGATCACCTTCTTCAGATCGGCGGGCAGTTTGTCGTAGCTGGCGCGGTTCATCGACAGCGCAAAGGTTTGTGAAAACAGGCCTTGCGGACCGGCGAAGGTGGTGTGGTTCTTCACCAGGTCGGCGATCTTGAGCGACGGGGTGACTTCCCACGGGATCGTGGTGCCGTCGATCACGCTCTTGGACAAGGCCTCGGTCACCGCCGGCACCGGCATGCCCACGGGTGTGGCGCCGAGCTTGGTCAACATGTTGTTGATCACGCGCGAACCGCCGCGGATCTTCATGCCGCGCAGGCTCTCCAGGCCCGTGATCGGCGACTTGGTGTGGAACAGGCCCGGGCCGTGCGTGTGCGCGGCCAGCAGCTTGACCGAGCGGAACTCGTCGGCGGCGAACTTCTCCACGTACTCGTGAAAGGCGCGCGAAGCCGGCTCGGCCTTGCCGCTCATGAACGGCAGTTCAAACACCTCGGCCTTGTTGAAGCGCCCGGGCGTGTAGCCCAGCACCGTCCAGGTGATGTCGGCCACCCCATCGCGGGCCTGGTCGAACAGCTGCGGTGGCGTGCCGCCCATGGACATGGTGTGGAACATCTGCACCTTGATGCGGCCACCCGATTCGGCCTCGATCTTCCTGGCCCAAGGGGCGATGGCGCGCGCGGGAATGGTCGCCGTGGACGGCAGGAACTGGTGCAGGCGCAGCGTGATGGTCTGCTGGGCCAGGGCGCTGCCCGCCAGGGTGGTTGCGGCCAAAGCAGCCAGGGCCACGACGGCGTTGCGGCGTTTGAGAAAAGTCATCTGGGAATTCCTGTTGTCAGAAAAGAGTGGCATTCGGCGGCCCCGCGAGAGAGGCGCCCGGACATGTGTCGCGTCAGACACAAGGCCTTTAATGTGCCGCCAAGGCTTTACATACACCAGCCCATTTCACGACTTGCAGCTATACCGCGCCGGCATGAAACACAGGCGGCGTGGGTACCATGCACGCATGACCCCAGCACTCAAATTCCACTTCGACTTCATCTCGCCCTTCGGCTACTTCGGCTCGCTTCGCATCGAAGAGCTCGCCGCGCGGCACGGGCGCACGGTGGAATGGCACCCCATGTTGCTGGGCATTTCGGTGATGAAGGTCATGGGCCTGAAGCCCCTGCTCGACACACCGCTCAAGGGCCCGTACACCGAGCGTGATGTGCTGCGCTACGCGCGGGAGCACGGCGTGCCGATGCAGCGCCAACCCCGCGACCCGGTGATGAACCCGCTGGCGTGCGGGCGCGCGATGGCCTGGGTGAACCGCCACCAGCCGCAGCGCGCGGCCGAGGTGGCGCACGCCATCTACGGCGCCTACTGGGGCGAAGGGCTGGACCTCTCCACCCCCGAGTCGCTGACACCTGTGGTGGGTGACGAGGTGGCACACGCCGCCGCCAGCGAGGAAGCCGTGGCCCTGCTGCGCGCCGAGGTCGACGCCTCGCTGCAGGCCGGCGTGTTCGGCTCACCCACCGTGGTGGTGGATGGTGAGCCGTTCTGGGGCATCGACAAGTTCGAACAGATCGACCGCTGGCTCACCCGGGGCGGTTGGTAGGTCGCAGCCGAGCTTCAGCCGAAGCGGATATCGACCGTCAAGGCAATCGCGGCCAGCGCGGCGCGCAGGCGCTGCGACAGGTCTTCATCGGCCGCGCCAGCGAGTGTGATCAACGCGCGCTGACGGCCACCCTCGTCGCTCGCGTCCACCCGCACCGCGCGATCCGGCGCCAAGCCCTGCGCGATCTCGGTCAGGCGGATCTCGATGGCGCGCAGGCGCAGCGTGGGCTTGAACACCTTGCCGATGGCCGTGAGCGGCAGTGCGTCCACCAGCACCACGCGCTTCGGGCAGGCCGGCCGTTCGTACACCTGCGGCGCCACCTCACGCAGCAGACCATCGGCGTCCACACCGACTCCGGCGCGCAGCACCACAAAGGCCACCGGCACCTCACCTGCGTAGGCATCGGGCTCGGCCACCACGGCGCACTGCAACACGGCGGGGTGGGCCATGAAGGCGTCTTCCACCAGACCGGGGTCGATGTTGTGCGAGCCGCGGATGATCACGTCCTTCGCGCGCCCGGTGATGTGGATGCGACCCGCGTCGTCGATGTGCCCGAGGTCACCCGTGACGATCCAGCCGTGCTCGAACAGACCCGCGTTGCGCTTCGCATCAAGGTAACCCGGGCTCATGTGTGGACCCCGCAGCACCAGCACGCCGGTCTCACCCGCCGCGCATCGCTCGCCGAGCTTCGCTTCGCCATCGCGCCAGGGCACAGCGTGCACCTCGGTGTAGGGCAGGCGCAGGCCCGCCGAGCCGGGGGTGCGCGGTCCGAGCAGCGGCTCGATGCTCACCAGTCCGGCGCATTCGGTCATGCCCAGGATGTTGCGCACGGGAATGCCGGTGGCTGTCTCAAAGCGCTGCGCCAGCTCGGCCGGCAGCGGGGAGCCGCCGGTGAAGGCCGCGCGCACTCCCTCGATCTTCGCGTTCACCGGCACGCCCAGCAGGCTCGCCAGCACCGTGGGCACGCAGGCCAGGTGCGTCACGCGCTCGCGTTCGCAAAACTGCCAGTAGGCCTTCACGAAGCCGGTGTTGCGCATGCCGCTGAGCGTGGGCAAGACCTGGCGTGCGCCGATGGCCAGCAGTGCCAGCCCGTACACGAACGCACCCGCCACGTGGAACAGCGGAAAGCCGTTGACCTCCACCGCGGTGTCGTCCATGTCGTAGTAGGCGTGCGCGAACCACGCCGTGTGGGCCTCGTTGCCGGCGGTGTGCTGCGCGAGCTTGGGCGCGCCGGTGGTGCCGCCGGTGTGGAACAGCGCCACCACCCGGTCGGGGTTCAGGTCGGGCTCGAACGTGAGGGTGTCGGGCTGCGCGGCCATGAGGTCCTGCAGCGACGGCGTGCCGGGCACGGGCTCATCCACGGAGATCGGCACCAGGGTGGTGGCGTGCAGCGCCTGCACGGCCAGCGCCGTGGGCCACACCGCCAGTTCCGCGTTGGGCCCCAAAGCCACCAGCACCTTCGCGCCCGAGGCTTTCAGCAGGGCTGCGATGTGGTCGGGCTGCAGCAAAAAGTTGATCGGGCACACACGGCCCGCGAGCTGCGCGCCCCACAGCACGGCGTGGGCTTCGGGCGTGTTGGGCGCGAGCATGCCCACGGTGTCGCTCTCGTGCACACCGAGCGCGCGGAACGCGTTGGCGGCGCGGTGAATGTGGGCCAGCAACTCCCGGTAGGTCACACGCTGCGGCGGCGTGTCCAGTGACGCGTCGGGCAGGAAGGTGAAGGCCTCGCGGTCGGGGAAACGTTCGGCAATGGCCCGGATCAGTTGATAAGGCGTGCGGTTTGGCGCCAACGTTGCCAGCGGCGCACGCTCCAGCGCTTCAATGTCGGCGAGCGTGGCGAACGCCTTCATGCCAGACCGAGCAAACGCACCGCGTTGCCTTTCAGGATGCCGGGCATCACCTCGGGCTTGAAGCCGGCCACTTCAAAGTCCTTCATCCAGCGTTCCGGCGTGATCAGCGGGTAGTCGCTGCCGAACAGGATGCGGTCTTTCAAGAGCGTGTTTGCGTACTGCACCAGCTGTTTGGGAAAGTACTTCGGGCTCCAGCCGGAAAGATCAATCCACACATTGGGCTTGTGCGTGGCCACGGAGAGCGCCTCGTCCTGCCACGGAAAACTCGGGTGCGCCATGACGATCTGCATGTCGGGGAAGTCGATCGCCACGTCGTCCAGGTGCATGGGGTTGCTGTACTCCAGCCGCAGGCCGCCACCGCAACGCATGCCGCTGCCGATGCCGCTGTGCCCGGTGTGGAAGATCGCGGGCAGTTTGTGCGCGTTGATCACCTCGTAGATCGGCCAGGCCATCTTGTCGTAGGGGTGGTATCCCTGCACCGTGGGGTGGAACTTGAAGCCCTTGATGCCCTCCTCCTGGATGAGGCGTTCGGCCTCGCGCGCACCCATCTTGCCCTTGTGTGGGTCGATGCTGGCGAAGGCAATCATCATGTCGCTGTTCTCGCGCGCGGCCTGCGCGATCTCCTCGTTCGGAATGCGCCGGCGGCCGAGTTGCGACTCGCTGTCCACGGTGAACATCACCAGCCCGAGCTTGCGTTCGCGGTAGTAGGCCACCGTCTCGGCAATGGTGGGCCGGCGGTCGCTGCCGAAGAACTTGTCGGCCGCGCGGTCGTACTCCTCGCCATAGTTGTCGAAGGGGTTGCGGCAGCTGACTTCGGCGTGCGTGTGGATGTCGATCGCGATGAGGTTCTTGTGGTCCATGGATGTCTCTCGGTGGTGGGTCTGACCTAGGGAAAACACGGGGGTCGGTCGGACGGGTTTGGCTTGTTTTGGTTATTGTTTATAACCATAATCAGCCCTCGTTTCAAGCGCAAAAACCCCGAACAGGCGGCCGACGCCCACACCCCGACATGCCCATCCATTCCACCGACATCAGCCTGAGCCTGCAAGGCGCTTCTTCTGAAATCGCCGTCATCACGCTCAACCGCCCGGCCAAGCGCAATGCGCTCAACGACGGCCTGATCCTCGCCATCCGCGACATGTTCCAGGCCATGCCGCACGGCGTGCGAGCCGCCGTCATCCACGGCAGCGGCGACCACTTCTGCGCCGGACTCGATCTGTCCGAACTCAGCGAACGCGACGCCGGCCAGGGTCTGCACCATTCGCGCATGTGGCACAGCGCGCTGGAGTGTGTGCAATACGGCCCGGTGCCGGTGGTGGCCGCACTGCACGGCGCGGTGGTGGGTGGCGGCCTGGAGCTGGCCAGCACCTGCCACATCCGGGTGGCCGACGAATCCGCCTTTTTCGCGCTGCCCGAAGGCTCGCGCGGCATCTTCGTGGGCGGTGGCGGCTCGGTGCGCATCCCGCGCCTGATCGGCGCCGCGCGCATGGCCGACATGATGTTCACCGGCCGCGTCTACAAGGCGCCCGAGGCCGAACGCATCGGCCTCACGCAGTACCTGGTGCCGCAGGGCACGGCGCTGGAGAAGGCCATGGAATTGGCCGCACGCATTGCACAGAACGCACCGCTGACCAACTACGCGCTGATGCACGCGCTGCCGCGCATCGCCGAACAGCCGGCCGACCAGGGCTACCTGACCGAGGCCATGATGGCCGCGATCGCACAGAGCGATCCCGAAGCGAAAACGCGTGTGCGCGCTTTCCTCGAAGGCCGCGCCAACAAGGTCAGCAAGGACTGAACGCCATGAGCCACAACCCGACCATGGCGAAATACCGCCCGCTCACCTTCGGCGTCACCCGCGCCACGCTGCGCGACGGCGCTCCAGGCACGCACTACCTCAGCGCCGACCAGGACCTGCCGCCCTTTCCCGAGCGCATCACCGACCGGCTGGTGCACTGGGCGAACACGCGCCCCGACCAGACCCTGTTTGCGCGCCGGACGAAGAACGCCGACGGCAGCACCGGCGACTGGCGCCACATCACGTTCGCGCAAGCGCTCGACGCGGCGCGCCGCATCGGCCAGGGCCTGCTCAACCGCGGCCTCTCGACCCAGTGCCCGGTGCTGATCCTGAGCGAGAACGACCTCGAACACGCGCTGCTGTCACTCGGTTGCATCTACGCCGGCATCGCGTATTGCCCGACCTCGCCCGCCTACTCGCTGGTGAGCCAGGATTTCGACAAGCTGCACCATGTGGTGAAGACGCTCACGCCCGGCCTGGTGTTCGCCAGCGATGCGAGCCGCTACAGCCGCGCGATGCTGGCCACGCTGGGCGATGGCGTGGAGCTGGTCACCACCGAGGGCTCGGTGCCGGGACGCACCACCACACCGTTCGCCGACCTGCTGGCCACCGAGCCCACGCCGGCGGTGGACGCCGCCATGGCCGCCACCGGGCCGGACACCATCGTCAAGTTCCTCTTCACCTCGGGCTCGACCAAGATGCCCAAGGCCGTGATCAACACGCAGCGCATGTGGTGCGCCAACCAGCAGCAGATGATGGAATCGATGCCGGTGCTGGCCGAGAGCCCGCTGGTGCTGGTGGACTGGCTGCCGTGGAACCACACCTTCGGCGGCAACCACAACGTGGGCATGGTGCTGTTCCACGGCGGCACGCTGTTCATCGACGACGGCAAGCCCACGCCCGCACTCATGGGCGAGACGCTGCGCAACCTGCGCGAGATCGCGCCCACGGTGTATTTCAACGTGCCCACCGGTTTCGAGGCCATCGCCAACGCCATGAAGACCGACGAGGCCCTGCGCAAGACCCTGCTCTCGCGCGTGCGCATGTTTTTCTACGCCGGTGCCGCGCTGGCACAGCCGGTGTGGGACGCCCTGCACGCGGCGCAGGAAAGCGAGATCGGCGAGCGCATCGTCATGGGCACGGGCCTGGGCATGACCGAGTCCGGTCCTTTCGGCATCTTCGTGACCAGCCCCAACGTGAAGGCCGGCGACCTCGGCCTGCCCGCGCCAGGGCTGGAGCTCAAACTGGTGGACACCGAAGGCAAGACCGAGGTGCGCTACAAGGGCCCCAACATCACACCGGGCTACTGGCGCATGCCGGCCGAGACAGCCGAGGCCTTCGACGAAGAAGGTTTCTTCAAGACCGGCGACGCGGTGAAGTGGATCGACGAGACCGACATCCACCTCGGTCTCAAGTTCGACGGCCGCATCGCCGAAGACTTCAAGCTCGCCACGGGCACCTTCGTGAGCGTGGGCCCGCTGCGCGCGAAGATCATCGCGGCCGGTGCGCCCTACATCCAGGATGTGGTGCTCACCGGGCTGAACATGAAAGAAGTCGGCGCCATGGTGTTCCCCACACCGCTGGTGCGCTCTCTCAGTGGTTTGCCCGCCGACGCCTCCATGCACGACGTGCTCAACAGCGCACCGGTGCTGGCGCACTTCCAGCGCGTGGTGACCGAACTCGCCAAGACCGCCACCGGCAGCGCCAGCCGCATCGCGCGCCTGTGCCTGCTGGCCGACCCGCCCACCATCGACCGCGGCGAGGTGACCGACAAGGGCTCCATCAACCAGCGCGCCGTGCTGGCCCACCGCGCCGAAACCGTGGACCTGCTGCACAGCGATGGCCTGCACGCCATCCTGAAACCCGAGTAAACACACCATGGCCACCCGCGGATTCTTCAACGCCTTCGACGACGTCTGGCTGCTGGCCGGCGTGCGCACGCCCATGGTCGACTACTGTGGTGCGCTGGGCCACATCTCGCCCACCGACCTCGGCATCAAGGCCGCGCGCGAAGCGCTGGTCCGCGCTGGTGTGCCGGGCGACCACATCGGTTCGGTGATCGCCGGGAACATGGCGCCCGGCGACTTCGACCAGTTCTTCCTGCCGCGCCACATCGGCCTGTACGCCGGTGTGCCGGTGGAGGTGCCGGCCATCATGGCGCAGCGCATCTGCGGCACCGGCTTCGAGCTGTTCCGCCAGGCCGGTGAACACATCCAGGGCGGCGCCTGCGACGCCGCGCTGGTGGTGGGCACCGAGAACATGACACGCAACCCGATTGCCGCCTTCGACCACCGCACCGGCTTCAAACTCGGCGCGCCCGTGGGTTTCAAGGACTACATGTGGGAAGCGCTGAAGGACCCGGCGGCGGGCATCAACATGATCCAGACCGCCGAGAACCTGGCGAAGCAATACGGCATCACGCGCGAGGAGGTGGACGCGTTCGCCTCGGCGTCGTTCGCCAAGGCGGTGGCCGCGCAGGAGAGTGGTTTTCTCGCTGGGGAAATCGTCCCGGTGATCAGCGAAAAGTTCGAGCTCGCCGGCTACAAACCACGCGGCATCAAGCTGCAGGGCAAGCTCACGGAAGTGGCCACCGACACCCACCCCCGCGTCTCGCCGGTGGAGGTGCTGGCCAAACTGCGCGCGGTGTTTGAAGGCGGCGTGCAGACCGGTGGCAACAGCTCGGCGCTGGTGGACGCGGCGGCGGCCTGCGTGGTGGCTTCCGGCACCTACGCGAAAGCCAACGGCAAACAAGCACTGGCGCGCGTGGTCGCGGCATCGGCTGTGGGCGTGCCGCCCGAGATCATGGGCATCGGCCCGGCGCCGGCCATCCGCCTGCTGCTGGAGCGCACGGGTTTGAAGCTCGGCGACATCGCCCGCTTCGAAGTGAACGAAGCCCAGGGCGCGCAAACGCTGGCCGTGGCGCGCGAACTGGGCATGGACCTGGACCGCCTCAACGTCAACGGCGGCGCCATCGCGCTGGGCCACCCGCTCGCAGCCACCGGCGTGCGTCTCACGCTCACGCTGGCGCGCGAACTGCAGCGCAGCGGCCAACGCTACGGGATTGCCAGCGCCTGCGTGGGCGGCGGCCAGGGCATGGCGCTGTTGATCGAAAACAAAGAAGCATGAACACAAGGACAACACCATGAACATTCAAGGACACGCCGCCCTCGTCACCGGCGGTGGCTCGGGCCTCGGTGAAGCCACCGCGCGCGAACTCGCGCGCCTGGGCGCCAAGGTCGCCGTGCTCGACGTGAACCTGGACAACGCCAAACGCGTGGCCAGCGAAATCAACGGCATTGCATGCCACTGCGACATCACCAACACCGAGAGCCTGCAGACCGCCATGGACGCTGCGGCGGCTGCGCATGGTCCGGCCCGCATCCTGATGAACATCGCCGGCATCGGCAGCGCCAGGCGCGTCGTCGGCAAGGACGGCTCGGCCGCGCCACTCGAAGACTTCGCCAAGGTGATCAACGTCAACCTGATCGGCACCTACAACGCCAGCCGCCTGTTCGCCGCCGCTTGCGCGAAGCTGGACCCGCTGGAAGACGGCGAACGCGGCGTGATGATGTTCACCGCCAGCGTGGCCGCGTTCGACGGCCAGGTGGGCCAGCAGGCCTACAGCGCGTCCAAGGGTGGCCTGGTGGGCATGACGCTGCCGATGGCTCGCGATCTGGCGCAACACGGCATCCGCGTCTGCACCATCGCACCCGGCCTGTTCAGCACACCGCTCATGCGCACCCTGCCCGAGCCGGTGCAGGCCTCGCTGGCGGCGAGCATCCCGTTCCCGCCGCGCCTGGGCAAGCCCGAGGAGTTCGCGGCACTGGCCGCGCACATCGTCACCAACACGCACCTGAACGGCGAAGTGATCCGCCTCGACGGTGCTTTGAGAATGGCCCCCCGATGAGCAAAGTGGTTGTGTACGAAGTGGAAGTGATGTTCGGCGACTGCGACCCGGCCGGCATCGTGTTCTTCCCCAACTTCTCCAAGTGGATGGACGCGTCCTCGCTGAATTTCTTCGTCAAGTGCGGCGTGCCACCCTGGCGCGAACTGGTGAAGACGCGCGGCATCGTGGGTACGCCGCTGCTGGAGATTCACACCAAGTTCATGCGCCCCGCCACCTACGGCGAGCGCCTGCAGATCCACACCAGCGTGACCGAATGGCGCGAGAAGGTGTTCATGCACAAGCACGTGGTCAAACGCGGCGAGGACCTGCTGTGCGAAGGCACCGAGACGCGCGCCTTCGTGATCCACCCGCCCGAGGCGCCCGACCGCATCAAGGCCATTCCCGTGCCCGAAGACATCAAGGCCCTTTGCAGCTAGCCCCGCTTTCCCCGCCCTTTCCCAAACCACCCAGAAGGAGACATTCCATGAAAGCCGTCAAAACCCTCGTTGCCCTGGCCATCACGGCCCTGAGCAGCTCCGCCGCCCTGGCCGACATCAACATCGGCGTGAGCCTCTCGCTGACCGGCCCCGGCTCCGGCCTGGGCATTCCGATGCAGAACCAGCTCAAGCTGTTCCCGCCCACCATCGCCGGCGAGAAGGTCAACCTGATCATCCTGGACGACGCGACCGATCCGGGCAAGGGTGCTGCCAACGCCCGCCGTTTCGTGACCGAAGACAAGGTCGACATGATCATCGGATCGAGCATCACCGCCGTGGCAGCCGCCATGAGCGACATCGCCAGCGAAGCCGGCACGGTGCAGCTCACCGGCTCGCCCGTGGGCCTGCCGCCCGGCAAGGACAAGTGGGTGTTCCGCCTGCCGCAATCCAACACCGTGATGGGCCACGCCGTGGTCGAACACATGAAGAAGCAGGGCATCAAGACCATCGGCTTCCTGGGCTACACCGACGCTTACGGCGAGCAGTGGCTGAAGGAAAGCGCTCCGTTGCTGGAGAAAGCCGGCATCAAGGTCGTGGCCACCGAACGCTTCGCGCGCACCGACACCGGCGTGACCCCGCAGGCGCTCAAGATCACCTCCGCGAATCCCGATGCGGTGCTGATCGTGGCCTCGGGCAGCGGTGCCGCCATGCCGCACATGGCCATGATCGAGCGCGGCTACAAGGGCAAGATCTACCAGACGCACGCCGCAGCCACGCAAGACCTGATGCGCGTGGGCGGCAAGGCGGTGGAAGGTGCCTACGTGGTGTCCGGCCCGGCCGTGATCGCAGAGCAGTTGCCCGACAGCCACCCGTCCAAAGCCGTGGCCATCGACTTCGTGCAGAAGTACGAAAAAGCGGTGGGCGTCGGCCTGCGCAACCAGTTTGCCGGTCACTCGTACGACGCACAGATCGTGCTTGAGAAGGTGATTCCCATGGCCCTGAAAAAAGCCAAGCCCGGCACGCCCGAGTTCCGGTCCGCGCTGCGCGACAGCATGGAAACCATGGGCCGCACCATCTTCTCGCACGGCGTGATGAACTGGACGCCCACCGACCACTGGGGCTACACCAACGAAACCGGCGTGATGCTCAAGGTCGTGGACGGCAAGTTCAAGGTGGAGTGATTCGGAGCACCCCCCTGCGCCGCTGACGCGGCTTCCCCCCTCTCTGGCGCGCCTTCGGCGCTGGGAGGAGGGACGACACCTGGGGCCGGCGGAGCCGGACCCTCGGTGTCCCTGGTTGATGGCACTTCGCGCGCGGTGGGGTCTTCTTGCGCCCTCGCCCCTCTGGGGAGAGGGCTGGGGTGAGGGGCACGCGCGAAGGGGTCTTTCTTCGTGAGGTCCCGCATGTCCCGTTTGAGTGTGTTCCGCCTTTTCTTTACTCGTTAGGCTCTTATGGACTTTTCCATTGCCAGCATTCTCTTGCTGGACGGTTTGACCAACGGCGCGGTGTACGCGCTGCTGGGCCTGGCCACCGTGCTGGTGTTCACCGTCACGCGGGTCATTTTCATTCCCCAGGGTGAATTCGTCGCATACGGCGCGCTCACCCTGGCCATCTTTCAAACCGGCAAGGTGCCCGGCACCGTGTGGTTGCTGCTGATCCTCGCCAGTGTGGCCGCGCTCATGGAGCTCTCGGGTCGCTGGCAGCACCAGCGCAACGTGCTGGTGGCTGCCAAGGCCGCGGGCCGCCTGCTGATCGCACCGGTCGTGGTCTCGGCCGTGGCCATCTGGGCCGCGCCGCAGCAGTTTCCGCTGGCCGTGCAGGCCGCGCTCAGTGTGGCCATCGTGACCGTGTACGGCCCGCTGGTGTACCGCGTGGCCTACCAGTCGCTGGAGAGCGCCACGCCGCTGGTGTTGTTGATCGTCTCGGTCGGCGTGCACTTCGCCATGACGGGTCTGGGCCTGCTGTTCTTCGGCGCCGAGGGTTTCCGCAACCCGGCGTTCTGGGACGTGCGCTACACCATCGGCCCGGTCATGCTGTCGGGCCAGGCCATCATCACGGCGCTGGCCACCGTCGCGCTGATCGTGCTGTTGTGGCTGTACTTCGAGCGCTCGCTGCGCGGCAAGGCGCTGCGCGCCACCGCCGTCAACCGCACCGGCGCGCGCCTCATGGGCATCTCGTCGCAGGCCTCGGGCCAGCTCACCTTCACCATGGCGGCCTTCATCGGCGCGCTCTCGGGCCTGCTGATCGGCCCGACCACCACGGTGTTCTACGACTCGGGTTTCCTGATCGGCCTCAAGGGCTTCGTGGCAGCGGTCGCCGCCGGTCTCGCCAGCTACCCAGGTGCGCTCATCGCCGCGCTGTTCGTCGGCGTGATCGAAGCCTTCGGCTCGTTCTGGGCCAGCGCTTTCAAGGAAGTGATCGTGTTCACGCTGATCCTCCCCGTGCTGCTCTTCCGCTCGCTGCGCAGCAAACATTCCGACGAGGACCATTGAGATGCCGAAGCTGCAAAACCTCGGCCTGCTGATCCTGGCCCTGGCGATTCCCCTCATCGTCGTGTTGCCCCTGCCCGACTTCTGGATCGCCCAGCTCAACTACATCGGCATGTACAGCATGACGGTGCTCGGCCTGATCCTGCTCACCGGCGTGGGCGGCCTCACCTCGTTCGGCCAGGCAGCGTTTGTCGGCATCGGTGCCTACACCACCGCCTGGCTCACGCTCAACACCGGCCTCTCTCCCTGGCTCACGCTGTTCGTGGGCATGGGTCTCACGGCCGGCAGCGCGCTGCTGGTGGGTCTGATCACGCTGCGCATGTCGGGCCACTATCTGCCGCTGGCAACAATAGCCTGGGGCCTGTCGCTCTACTACCTCATGGGCAACCTCGACGCCCTGGGCAAATACGACGGCCTGCTGGGCATCCAGAGCCTGAGCATTGGCGGTTACGACATCGGCCAGGGCCGCGCCTTCTTCGTGCTGACCTGGGTGATCCTGCTGGCCTTTGCCGCCGCGCTGCTGCACCTGCTGGACTCGCGCGCGGGCCGCGCCATCCGCTCGCTCAAGGGCGGCTCACAAATGGCCGAGGCCATGGGCATCAGCACCTTCCGCTACAAGGTCACCATCTTTGTGCTGGCCGCCCTCTTCGCATCGGTGGCCGGCTGGCTGCTCGCGCACTTCCAGCGCACGGTCAACCCGTCTGCCTTCGGCTTGAAGATGGGCATCGAGTACCTGTTCATGGCGGTGATCGGCGGTGTCGGGCACGTCTGGGGCGCCATCGTCGGCGCCGGCCTGATCCGCGTGCTCGAAGACCAGTTGCAGGTGCTTCTGCCCAAGCTCATCGGCACCAGCGGCAGCTACGAGGTGATCGTGTTCGGCATTGCGCTGGTGGTGGTGCTCAAGTACCTGCCCGACGGTCTGTGGTCGCTGGTGGGTCGGCACCTGCCCAAGCCGCCGCGCACGGTGGACTGGGCCGACGCAGCGCCCCTGCCCGAGCGCCCCAAGCCTGCCACCGGCGCGCTGGTGCTCGACGTGCAGAAGGCGCGAATGCAGTTCGGTGGTCTGGTCGCGGTGAACGACATCAGCTTCCAGATCCACGCCGGACAGATCGTGGGCCTGATCGGCCCCAACGGCGCAGGCAAGTCGACCACGTTCAACCTCATCACCGGCGTGCTGCCGGCCACCAGCGGTGCGGTGCAGTTCCAGGGCGGCAACATCGTCGGCCAACCCTCGCGCGCCATCGCGCAGCTGGGCATGGCGCGCACCTTCCAGCACGTGAAGATGATCCCGGACATGACGGTGCTGGAGAACGTGGCGCTGGGTGCGCACACGCGCGGCCGCAAGGGCGTGCTGCCCGCCATGCTGCGCGCCAACCGCGCGGAAGAAAAGCAGCTCTTTCGCGAAGCGCAGCGACAGCTGGAACGGATCGGCATGGGCGCCTACCTGCACGAGCAGGCGGGCAACCTGGCCATGGGTCCGCAGCGGCTGATGGAAATTGCACGCGCGCTGTGCGCCGACCCCACCCTGCTGCTGCTCGACGAGCCCGCCGCCGGCCTGCGCCACCAGGAGAAGCAGGCCCTGGGCGGCGTGTTGCGCCAGCTCAAGGGAGAAGGCATGAGCATCCTGCTGGTCGAGCACGACATGGACCTGGTGATGCAGATCTGCGACCACCTGGTGGTGATGGAGTTCGGCACCCTGCTCACGCAGGGGCCTCCCGAGCAGATTCAGAACGACCCGAAGGTGCGCGCTGCCTACCTGGGAACGGAGCACTAAATGACCCAACCCATTCTTCAAGTCAAGGGCCTGCGCGCCGGCTACGGCCGCGCCGAGGTGCTGCACGGCATCGACATCGAAGCCCAGCCCGGTGGTGTGATCACGGTGATCGGCCCCAACGGGGCGGGCAAGTCCACCTTGCTCAACACGCTCATGGGCATCCTGCCCGGCCAGGGCACGATCCTGTTTCGGGGCCAGGACATCACCACGCTCACGCTCGAGGAACGCGTGATGAACGGCATGGCGCTGGTGCCCGAAAAGCGCGAACTCTTCGGAACCATGCCGGTGGAAGACAACCTGCTGCTGGGCGGTTTTCGCCAGATGCGCCTGGGCAACCCGAAATGGCGCAGCAAGCTCGACGATGTGTACAGCATCTTCCCGCGCCTGCAGGAGCGCCGCACACAACTGGCCGGCACGCTCTCGGGCGGTGAACGCCAGATGCTGGCCGTGGGCCGCGCGCTCATGTCCAGCCCCGACCTGCTCATGCTCGACGAGCCCAGCCTGGGTCTGGCACCGCTGATCGTGCGCGAGATTTTCTCCATCATCGAACGCCTGCGCCAGACCGGCGTGACCATCGTGCTGGTGGAGCAGAACGCACGCGCCGCGCTGCAGGTGGCCGACCACGGCTATGTGCTGGAAATGGGTGAACTCAGCGCACACGGCCCGGCCAGCGAACTGGCCAGCGACCCGCGCGTGATCGAGACCTACCTGGGCAGCGCGCGCAAGGCAGCCACGGCATGAACGTTTACCAGCCCCGCACATCCGAGCACGCGTTCGTTCTGTTCGACGTGCTGCGCGCACACGAGCGCCTGGCCGAGCTCCCGGCCATGTCCGAGCACGCCGACACCGCGCTGCTCTTGCAGGTGATCGACGAGGCCGGCAGGTTCGTGGGCGAGGTGGTGGCTCCGCTCAACCGCAGCGGCGACGAGATCGGCGCGCAGTGGAAGGCCGGCGCGGTCACCATGCCACCGGGGTTTCGCGAGTCGTACCAGGCCTTCTGGCAGGCCGGCTGGCCGTCGCTGGCCTGCGCGGTGGAAGACGGCGGCCAGGGATTGCCGACCGTGGTGGAAGCGGTGCTGCACGAGCAACTGAACGCGGCCAACCACGGCTGGACCATGGCGCCCGGCCTGCTGCACGGCGCCTACGAATGCATCCGCCACCACGGCAGCGACGCGCTGAAAGCACGCTACCTGAACAAGCTGGCCAGCGGCGAATGGCTGGCCACCATGTGCCTGACGGAACCGCACGCCGGCAGCGACCTGGGTCTGGTGCAGACCAAGGCCGTGCCGCTGGCCAACGGGCGTTTTGCACTGTCGGGCACCAAGATTTTCATCTCCGGCGGTGAACACGACCTCAGCGACAACATCGTGCACCTGGTGCTCGCGCGCCTGCCCGATGCGCCGCCCGGTCCCAAAGGTCTGTCGCTGTTCCTCGTGCCCAAGTTCGAAGCGGATGGTCAGCGCAGCGCGGTGCATTGCGAGCGCATCGAAGAGAAGATGGGCATCCACGCCAGCCCCACCTGTGTGATGCGTTTCGACGAAGCGGCGGCCTCCATCGTCGGCGAACCCGGCAAGGGCCTGAACGCGATGTTCGTGATGATGAACGCCGCGCGCCTGCTGGTGGGCCTGCAGGGCATCGGCCTGCTCGACGCGGCCTGGCAGAAGGCCAACGCCTATGCGCAGGAGCGCCGCCAGATGCGCGCGCCCGGCAGCAGCAAGGCCGGTCGAGCCGATGTCATTGCCCTGCACCCAGCCATCCAGCGCATTCTGCAAACCCAGCGCGCCTGGATCGCCGCCGGCCGCGTGATCGCCTACCGCACCGCGCTCGAACTCGACACGCAAAAACACCACCCCGATGCCGCGAAGCGTGAAGCCGCAGCGCGCTGGTGCAGCCTGGTCACGCCGGTGCTCAAGTCCGCTTGGACCGAGCAGGCCTTCTGCGGCGCCAGCGCCTGCCTGCAGGTGTTCGGTGGTCACGGTTATGTGCGCGAATGGGGCATCGAGCAGCATGTGCGCGACGCGCGCGTGGCGATGATTTACGAAGGCACGAACGAGATCCAGGCGATCGACCTGCTGGTGCGCAAGACCCTGCCCGACGGTGCCGCGGCGCTGCAAACCCTGCTCGCCGAGCTGGCCGCAGAACCCGGGCAAAGCCAGCGCACACGGCAAGCCCTGCAGGCCTTCAGTGCATTCGTGCAGGAACAGGTCGTGCCGCACGCCGATGCGGGCCCCGATCAACCCTTCTGGCTGGCCGACGACTTCCTGCGTTCCCTGGCGCTGCTGCTCATGGCCTGGGCCTGGGACCGCCTGGCCACCGCACCCGACGTTGAGGCCACCGCACACGCCGCCTTCTGGCGCTGGGTGTGGCCCGAATTCGACATGCGCATGGGCATGATGAACACCACTTTGAAGACCGGGCAGCCTGCCCCGGCTATGCTCTGACGCCATGCCCGAGACCTCCACCGCCAACGCCATGCGCCGCCCCCGCGGACCGCGCAAGAAGGACGCCACCGACGGCCTTCTGGGCGAAGCCACAACCGCCAACGGGCCAGGCGAGGCACCCGAGATCGACACCTCGTACCTGGAGACCCTGCTCGGCTACAACGCCCGGCGCGCAGCGCTCACCATCATTGCGCTGTTCCTGCGCCGCATGGCGCCGTACGACCTGCGCCCGGTGGATTTCTCGGTGCTCACCGTGGTGGCACACAACCCCGGCGTGACCTCGCGCCAGATCTGTGCGGCGCTGGACATCCTGCCGCCCAACCTGGTGGGCATGGTCAAGGCGCTGCACAAGCGCGGCCTCATCGAGCGCCAGCCCCACCCCACCGACCGCCGCGCCCAGGGCCTGCACCTGACCCTGGCCGGCCAGCGCCTGCACATCCAGGCCCAGAAGACCGCCACCGACCTGGAGCAGGAAGCCACGCATTCGCTCACACCGGCCGAGCTGCAGACGCTCAGCAGCTTGCTGCGCAAGGTCTACCGCCGCCCCGGCGCCTGACAATCCGGGTAAATCCGTAGCGTCGTTCTTTGCGCCACATTGCTGCAGCGCACGCAGCTAGCAAACTGGTAGCACCGCGCCTTCGACCCTATAGTTCTCCTTCGGGCTTTCGCCAGGCCCCCAGGAGAATCCGCATGAGTGCCAAGGACAACGCTGCCGTGATCCAGCTCTTCGACCTGCTCGAATCACGTTACGCCATGCGGGTGATCTGGGCGCTCTCCGATGGTCACCCGCAGACCTTTCGCCTGCTGCAGGACAGCGTGGGTGGCGTGACACCCAACACCTTGAACACCCGCATCAAGGAACTGCGCGCGGCGCGGCTGGTGGACCACAGCGGCCATGGCTACCGCCTCACACCCCAGGGTGCCGAACTGGCGCGCCGCCTGAGCGATGTGCAGCAGTTCGCCACCAAGTGGTCGCACCAGCAGGCGCGCGCCTCGGCCAGCGCCACGCAGCACCAGGCCGGCGCCTGATCAGCCGGCGGGGCTCGCCACCACCACCTGGCGCTGTTCCCCGAGGCCACGCGCACCCAGCGTCACCACGTCACCCGCCTTCAGGTACACCGGCGGCTTGTGCCCCATGCCCACGCCGGGAGGTGTGCCGGTGGGAATCACGTCGCCGGGTTGCAGCGCCATGAAACGGCTGAGGTAGCTCACGATGCTCTTCACGCCAAAGATCATGGTGCGGGTGTTGCCGGTCTGGCGGCGCTCGCCGTTCACGTCCAGCCACAGGTCCACGTCCTGCGGATCGCCCAGTTCGTCGGGCGTCACCAGCCAGGGGCCGACGGGACAGTGCGTGGGGTAGCTCTTGCCCTTGGCCCACTGGCCCTCAAGTTCCATCTGGTAGGCGCGCTCGGACACGTCGTTGACCAGGCAGAAGCCGGCCACGAAGTCCAGCGCATCGTCTTCGCTCACGTGGAAGGCGCGGCGGCCGATCACGATGCCCAGTTCCACCTCCCAGTCGAGCTTCTGCGCGCCCGGTGGCAGCCACACATCGTCGTTGGGACCGCAGATGGCACCGCTGTGTTTGTTGAACACGATGGGCTGGCCAGGCGGCTTCAGCCCGGCCTCGGCCGCGTGGTCGGCGTAGTTCAGACCGATGCCGATGACGTTGCCCACGCCGCCCACGCAGGCGCCGAAACGGGTGCCGGGTGGCACCGCGGGCAGGCCGGTCGGATCGAGCGCGGCCAGCCGGGCCATAGAATCACGCCCCAGGGTGGCCGGGTGGATGTCGGCCACCACCCCCGAGAGATCGCGCAGCGTGCCGCTGGCGTCGATCAGACCGGGTTTCTCGGCACCCGCGGGTCCATGGCGAAAGAGTTTCATGGGTTCAGCCTGTTGAGTCGTCTGTAGGAAAGGGGCCGATTGTGGGGCCCTGCCCTGCCAAACGCCTGTCGCCTCCTTGAAACCCCGCTCACCGCCCCCATGTGCCCGGTTGCGGCCGTCATTGCCCACCTTTTTCAAGAACTTTTCCATTCACTTCCATGAGCCAAGACAACCAGCCCGATGACAAGGCCTCCCCGGACACCGGTGCACCCATGAGCCCCGAAGAGGCGATGGCGGCTGCCGCGGTGGCCGAGGCCGAAGCCATGAACGCCCTGAGCCACGAGGTCGCGACCCTCAAGGCGCAGAACGCCGATCTGGCCGAGCAGTTTTTGCGCGCCAAGGCCGAGGCCGAGAACACCCGCCGCCGCGCCGAGGAAGAAATCAGCAAGTCGCGCAAGTTCGCGGTGGAAAGCTTTGCCGAGAGCCTGCTGGCCGTGGCCGACAGCCTCGAAGCCGGTCTGGCCATCACCGAGGCCACGCGCGAACAGTTGCGCGAAGGGTCTGAAGCGACGCTCAAGCAGCTCAAGAGCGCACTGGAGCGCCACCGCGTGCTGGAAATCAACCCGGCGAGCTCCACCAAGTTCGACCCGCACCAGCACCAGGCCATCAGCATGGTGCCGGCGGAGCAGGAAGCCAACACCGTGGTGAGCGTCCTCCAGAAGGGCTATTCCATTGCCGATCGCGTGTTGCGCCCGGCCCTGGTCACGGTCACCGCACCCAAATAGGTTGTCGAAGCGGTCACGCTCTTGAAAAGAGCCCGACTTATCCACACCTCATCCACATCGTTTTCAACAATCTTTTTCTACACGGAGTCACAACATGGGACGAATCATCGGCATTGACCTGGGCACCACCAACTCGTGCGTGTCCATCATGGAAGGCAACACCACCAAGGTGATCGAGAACTCGGAAGGTGCACGCACCACGCCGTCGATCGTGGCTTACCAGGAAGACGGCGAAGTGCTGGTGGGCGCCTCGGCCAAGCGCCAGGCCGTGACCAACCCGCGCAACACGCTGTACGCGATCAAGCGCCTGATCGGCCGCAAGTTCACCGAGAAGGAAGTGCAGAAGGACATCAACCTGATGCCCTACTCCATCGTGGCGGCCGACAACGGCGACGCCTGGGTGGAAGTGCGCGGCAAGCAGATCTCGGCCCAGCAGGTGTCTGCCGACATCCTGCGCAAGATGAAGAAGACCGCCGAGGACTACCTGGGCGAGCCGGTGACCGAAGCCGTGATCACGGTGCCGGCCTACTTCAACGACGCCCAGCGCCAGGCCACCAAGGACGCCGGCCGCATTGCCGGTCTGGACGTGAAGCGCATCATCAACGAGCCCACCGCTGCGGCCCTGGCCTTCGGCCTGGACAAGCAGGAAAAGGGCGACCGCAAGATCGCTGTGTACGACCTGGGTGGCGGCACCTTCGACGTGTCCATCATCGAGATCGCCGACGTCGATGGCGAGAAGCAGTTTGAAGTGCTCTCCACCAACGGCGACACCTTCCTGGGCGGCGAAGACTTCGACCAGCGCATCATCGACTACATCATTGCGGAGTTCAAAAAGGACCAGGGCGTTGACCTGTCGAAAGACGTGCTCGCACTGCAGCGCCTGAAAGAAGCCGCCGAGAAGGCCAAGATCGAGCTCTCCAGCTCGGCCGCGACCGACCTGAACCTGCCCTACATCACCGCCGATGCGTCGGGCCCCAAGCACCTGAACATCAAGCTCACGCGCGCCAAGCTCGAAGCCCTGGTGGAAGAGCTGATCGAGCGCACGATCGCGCCCTGCCGCATGGCCATCAAGGACGCGGGCATCAGCGTCTCCGACATCCACGACGTGATCCTGGTCGGCGGCATGACCCGCATGCCCAAGGTGCAGGAAAAGGTGAAGGAATTCTTCGGCCAGGAACCGCGCAAGGACGTGAACCCCGACGAAGCCGTGGCCGTGGGCGCCGCCATCCAGGGCCAGGTGCTCTCGGGTGACCGCAAGGACGTGCTGCTGCTCGACGTGACCCCGTTGTCTCTTGGTATCGAGACCATGGGCGGCGTCATGACCAAGATGATCCAGAAGAACACCACGATCCCGACCAAGTTCGCGCAGACCTTCTCGACCGCCGAAGACAACCAGCCGGCCGTGACCATCAAGGTCTTCCAGGGCGAGCGTGAGATTGCCTCGGGCAACAAGCTGCTGGGCGAGTTCAACCTGGAAGGCATTCCCGCTTCACCGCGCGGCATGCCGCAGATCGAAGTGTCGTTCGACATCGACGCCAACGGCATCCTGCACGTGGGCGCCAAGGACAAGGGCACCGGCAAGGAGAACAAGATCACCATCAAGGCGAACTCGGGCCTCTCTGAAGCCGAGATCCAGCAGATGGTCAAAGACGCCGAACTGAACGCCGCCGACGACAAGAAGAAGGTCGAACTCGTGCAGGCGCGCAACCAGGCCGAAGCCATGGTCCACAGCGTGAAGAAGAGCCTGGGCGAACACGGCGACAAGCTCGAAGCCGCCGAGAAGGAAGCCATCGAGTCGGCCCTGAAGGACGCGGAAGAAGCGGCCAAGGGCGAGGACAAGGAAGCCATCGAAGCCAAGACCGAAGCGCTGATGACCGCGAGCCAGAAGCTGGGCGAAAAGGTGTACGCCGCTTCGCAGGCCGAACAGGCAGCAGCGGCCGGCGGCGCCGAGAGTGCGCAGCAAGGCGGCAGCAAGGCGAACGACGACGATGTGGTCGACGCCGAAGTCAAGGAAGTGAAGAAGTCCTGATCGGCTGAACCCTTTCGATCATCCGCCGCGTCAGGGCAACCTGCCGCGGCGTTTGTGTTCCAACCGAACTGCAACACACCATGGCCAAACGCGATTTTTACGAAGTGCTCGGCGTCCCCAAGAACGCCGCAGACGAAGAGATCAAGAAGGCGTATCGCAAACTTGCGATGAAGCACCACCCCGACCGCAACCAGGGCGATGCGGCCAAAGCGGCGGAAGAGCGATTCAAGGAGGCCAAAGAGGCCTACGAGATGCTGTCCGACCCGCAGAAGAAGGCGGCCTACGACCAGTACGGCCACGCCGGCGTGGACCCGAACCTGCGCGGTGGCGCAGCCGGCGCTGAAGGCTTCGGCGGTTTCTCGGAATCCTTTGGCGACATCTTTGGCGACATCTTCGGTGGCGCGCGCGGCCAACGCAGCGGCCGCCAGGTCTACCGTGGCGCCGACCTGTCGTACGCCATGGAAATCTCGCTCGAAGAAGCGGCCGGCGGCAAGGACACGCAGATCCGCATTCCCAGCTGGGACGACTGCGAAACCTGCAGCGGCACCGGCGCCAAGCCCGGCACCAGCGTGAAGACCTGCAGCACCTGCCACGGCCAGGGTTCGGTGCAGATGCGCCAGGGTTTCTTCAGCGTGCAGCAGACCTGTCCGCAGTGCAGCGGTACCGGCAAGATCATTCCCGAGCCCTGCACCACCTGCCACGGCCAGGGCAAGATCAAGAAGCAGAAAACACTGGAGATCAAGATCCCCGCCGGCATCGACGACGGCCAGCGCATCCGCAGCACCGGCAACGGCGAACCCGGCCAGAACGGCGGGCCCTCGGGCGACCTCTACATCGAAGTGCGCCTGCGCAAGCACGACATCTTCGAGCGCGACGGCGACGACCTGCATTGCACCGTGCCCGTGCCCATGACCACCGCCGCCCTGGGCGGCGAGATCGACGTGCCCACGCTGCAAGGCAAGGCCACCATCGACCTGCCCGAAGGCACGCAGAGCGGCAAGACCTTCCGCCTGCGCGGCAAGGGCGTCAAAGGGGTGCGCAGCAGCTACCCCGGCGACCTGTACTGCCACGTGGCGGTGGAGACGCCGATCAAGCTCACCGAGCACCAGCGCAAGCTGCTCAAGGAGCTGGACGAGTCGTTCAAGAAGGGCGGCCACAAGCACAGCCCGAACGACAAGGGCTGGTTCGAGAAAGCGAAGTCGTTCTTCAGCTGAACCAGCTGACTCAACCTGAAAAGGGGCGCCGGGCAACCGTCGCCCCTTTTTTCATCCGGCAGCCCTATCCCCCTCATTGCCAACATCGATTGGCCTGAACCGATAGTTTTTGTCAAACTCACAGCTCCTGATACCACCCGCAAGAAGCCATGACCGCCCTGATCCGACAAGTCCGACCCGTCTGGGCCCAGCTGCAGGAATTTGACCTGCAAGTGCCCGCCCACGCCATGCGCAACGCCCTGCTCGCGCTGGGTGCCGGCCTGCTGGTGATGGCGGGGCTGGCGGCGCTCAGCACCTTCTGGGCGCCCACCCGCGCCTGGTGGACGGCAGCCGACAACGGCAGTGCCATGGCCGCCGGTGTCCAGGCCTCGTTGCTGGCGGCGGTGGCCACGGCCGTGGGTGCCCTGCCGGTGTTTCTGGTGCAGCGGGTCAGCAAGCTGCAGGAGGCGGCGCTGATGTCCTTCTCGGCCGGCATCATGCTGGCCGCGGCCATCTTCGCCCTGCTGCTGCCATCGCTGGAGGCCGGGCGCACCCTGTTCGCCGGCATGACCGGCGGCGCCACCAGCGCGGCGGCCCTCAGCGGGGTCGGCCTGGCGCTGGGCATGGGTCTCATGTTGGCCATCGACCGCTTCACGCCCCACGAACACGCGGTGCTGCCGCCGGCTGCCCTCGGCCACACCGGGGCCTGGGGCGCACAGGCCGACAGCGCTGCGGTGCAACGCGCCAAGCTGATGGTGCTGGCCATCCTGATCCACAACGTGCCCGAAGGTCTTGCGGTGGGCGCCGCCTATGCGGGCGTGGGCGATGGAAGCGGCGCTCAAGCGGGCGCGTCGGTGGCGCTGGCCATCGGCCTGCAGAACATGCCCGAGGGCCTGATCGTGGCCATGGCCTTGCGCACCCTGGGCCGCAGCGCGATGCAGGCCTGGGGCGTGGCCGCCCTCACCGGCCTGGCCGAGCCGCTGGGCGCCATCGTCGGGTTGGCGGTGCTGGGCAGCGTGCCGGTGTTCTACCCGCTGGGCCTGGCGCTCGCGGCAGGCGCCATGCTCTTCGTGGTGAGCCACGAGATCATTCCCGAGACACACCGCAACGGCTTCGAGACCATGGCCACGGCCACGCTGCTGGCAGGCTTCATCTTCATGCTGCTCCTTGACGCAGTGTTGAGTTGACCCCCACGCTCCGCCGCTGCCCCCCGAGGGGGCGCGGCCTTGCTTGGGAGCGGCCCGGCGCGGCGGCCCTCTGAAGCCGAGAGGCGGGGCGTAAGATGCCCCGCATGAGCGTACACATCCGATTTCTGGGCGGCGCCGGCACCGTCACAGGCTCCAAATACCTGGTCGAACACGATGGTCAGAGCCTGCTGGTCGACTGCGGTCTGTTCCAGGGTTACAAACAGCTGCGCTTGCGCAACCGCGACCCGTTGCCGGTGCTGCCCAACCACATCGGCGCCGTGCTGCTCACCCACGCACACCTGGACCACAGCGGGTATCTGCCGCTGCTGGCCAAGGAAGGGTTTCACGGCAAGGTGTGGGCCACGCCGGCCACGCGCGATCTGGCGCAGATCCTGTTGCCCGACAGTGGGCACATCCAGGAAGAAGACGCGGCCTTTGCCAACCGCAAGGGTTTTTCCAAACATTCGCCCGCGCTGCCGCTCTACACCGAGGGCGATGCGCTGCAAAGCCTCAAGCTGTTTCGCACCGTGCCCATGCACCAGCCGTTCGAGCCTCTCAAGGGCTGGACGGCCCTGTTCTCGGGCGCCGGCCACATCCTCGGTGCGGCGAGCCTGCTGCTGGAGGTGGGCGGGAGGCGCATCCTGTTCTCGGGCGACCTCGGCCGGCCCGACGACGCGCTGATGCTCGCACCCGACGCGCCGCCCGCGGCCGACGTGGTCGTGTGCGAATCGACCTACGGAGACAGAGACCACCCGGACGAAGACGTGATCGCCGAACTCGCTCCGGCGCTGCAGCGCGTCGCGGCCCGCGGCGGCACCGCCGTGGTGCCGGTGTTCGCGGTGGGCCGCGCTCAGGCCTTGCTGCACGCCATCGCCGAGCTCAAGGCTGCGGGCCAGCTGCCGCACAGCCTGCCGGTCTACCTCGACAGCCCCATGGCCATCCACAGCACCGAGCTGTTTGCCCGCCACCTGGGTGAGCACCGGCTGAACGCCGCGCAGTGCCATGCCATGGCGCTGGTGGCGAAGATGACGCGCACGGCCGACGAGTCCAAGGCCATTGCGCGCCAGCACGGCCCCAAGGTGATCCTGGCCGCCAGCGGCATGGCCACCGGCGGGCGTGTGCTGCACCACCTGGTGCAGTACCTGGGCGACCACCGCAACATGGTGCTGCTCACCGGCTACCAGGCCCCTGGCACACGCGGTGCCACACTGGCCAATGGCGGCACGCAGTTGCGCATCCACGGGCAGGACCTGCCGGTGCGCGCCGAGGTGGTGCAACTCAAATCCGCCTCGGCGCACGCCGACGCCGGGCAGCTCATGTCATGGCTGCGCGCCCTGCCCCAGCCGCCGCGCCGCGTCTTCGTGACCCACGGCGACATGGAGGCCTCGGACCGGCTGCGACACCGCATCGAAACCGAATTGCGCTGGCAGGCGCTGGTGCCCGAACACGGCAGCACCTGGGCCGCCTGAACCACCCGCGCACACAACTGCACACACGGCCCATGGAACGCGGCCCGTCATCTCCACTCTCACCCCGATGAATCTTCAACCTTCCCTGATCCTGGGCGCCGCCCTGCTGTCTTCTGCGGCGTGGGCCCAGTCCCCCACACCATCCCCCAACCCCGAATTCGACAGCTGCCTGAACACGCTGCGCGCACCGGCACGCGCCGCCGGCGTGCGCGACGAGACCTTTGCGCTGCACACGCAAAATCTCGCGCCCGACATGAGCGTGATCGACAAGCTCAACTTCCAGCCCGAGTTCCGCACGGCGATCTGGGACTACCTGGCCGGCCTGGTGGACGAGGAGCGTGTGGCCGAGGGCCGCGCCCTGATGGCGCGCCACGCCGAGACGCTGGCGCGCGTGAGCGACAACTACGGCGTGGACCCGGCCACCGTGGTGGCGGTCTGGGGCGTGGAGAGCAACTTCGGCCAGACCTTCGGCAAGTCGCCGCTGGTGCAGTCGCTGGGCACGCTCTCATGCTTCGGGCGGCGGCAAGCGTATTTCCGCACCGAGTTCTACGCCACGCTGCGCATCCTGCAGGCCGGGCACATCGTGCCCGAACGGCTCGTGGGCTCGTGGGCCGGTGCCTTCGGCCACACGCAGTTCATGCCCAGCACCTTCGAGCGCCTCGCGGTGGACTTCGACGGCGACGGCAAGGCCGACCTGATGGACAGCACCAGCGACGCGCTCGCGTCCACCGCCAACTTTCTGGCCAAGGCCGGCTGGCAGAGCGGCCAACCTTGGGGGTTTGAAGTGAAGCTGCCCGAGGGCTTCAGCACGGCTGGCGAAGGGCGTCGCACCAAACGCGGCATGGCTGAATGGGCGTCGCGCGGCCTCAAGCGGGTCGACGGGTCGACGCTGCCCGCCACCGGCAGCGCCGGCCTCATGACCCCCGCCGGTGCACAAGGCCCGGCCTTCCTGGTGCTGCGCAATTTTGATGCGATCTACAGCTACAACGCGGCCGAAAGTTATGGTCTTGCCATCGCCCACTTGGCCGACCGGCTGCGCGGCGGTGGCCCCTTCACCACGCCCTGGCCCACCGACGATCCGGGCCTCTCACGCGCCGAGCGCCGCGAGGTGCAGACGCTGCTGATTGCACGTGGTCACGACATCGGCGCGGTGGACGGCATGCTGGGTGACAAGAGCCGTGTGGCGATCCGTGCCGAGCAGGAGCGGCTGGGACAGGAGGCCAGTGGACGGGCGGGGCAGAAGCTGTTGAAGGCCTTGCGCGGCGGCTGAACGATCAGCCCATCTTCACCGCCGTCCCACTCACCGCCACCATCATCATCCCGTTGGTCTCGCCCAGCACTTCGTAGTCGAAGTCGATGCCGATCACGGCGTTGGCGCCCATCTCGCGCGCAGCCTCGATGAGGTCTTCCACGGCCGCGTCGCGCGCGCCCGAAAGAGCCCGCTCGTAGCCGCCAGCGCGCCCGCCCACCACATCGCGCACCGACGAGAACATGTCGCGGAAGATGTTGGCGCCGATGATGGCTTCACCGTTGACCACGCCCAGGTACTGCGAACGATCAATGCCTTCGGGTGTGGTGGTGCTGAGGAAAAAGCCGTCTTTCGCTTTGGAAAACCATCCCATGTGAAAACTCCTGTGAGTGCGCCGCGTGGTGTGGCGTACGGACATTGTGCAGCGCAGGTGCTACGGTGAGACTCAGCCACAACGGGAACATCCCATGCCCGGCTACCACGTCAAGACCGAGACCATTGCGCTCGGCGGCACCGACTGGCATCTCCGCTGCCTGATCGACGACCAGCAATTCAACGACAGCCACCACGCCGCAGCCGACATTGGCCTGCCCTCGGCGGGCTGGTCACATTTCGGTCAGGTGTGGCCGTCGTCGCGCGTGCTCGCGCTGGCCATGCTCACGCACCCGCTGGCGGGTCTGCGCGTGCTGGAGATCGGTGCGGGTCTGGCGCTGGCCAGCCTGGTGATGCACCGGCGCGGTGCCGATGTGACGGTGAGCGACTGGCATCCACTGACCGAGGAGTTCCTGCGCCACAACCTGGTCTTGAACAAGCTGGGGCCGCTGCCCTACCAGGCCGGCAACTGGGAGAGTGTGGCCGCCACCGACAACCCGGCGCTGGGGCACTTTGACCTGATCGTGGGCAGCGACCTGCTGTACGAGCGCCAGCAGCCGGCGCAGCTGGCCGCCTTCATCCACCGCCACGCGGCGGTGGGAGCACAGATCGTGATCGTCGACCCCGACCGGGGCAACCGCGCCGCGTTTGGCCGCGACATGGGCACCCTGGGCTTTGTGCTCACCATGCGCGCGGCCGATCGCCAACTGGAGGACGGCACAGCCTACAAGGGGCGTTTCCTCTCTTTCACGCGCTGAAATGCAAACAGCCCGCGGTGCGGGCTGTTTGCATTTCAGCAAGGCCGGCCATCGGGGCCGAACCGGTCAGCCGCCCTTTTTGGAGCGCTTGCCAGGGTTCTTCTTGCTGCGGGTGGCCACACCACGCTCCAGGCTCACGCGCTGACCACGGCCGGGGGAGGTCAGGGACACGCCAGCGACGGGCGTGGGGCGTGGGGTGGCTTTGCGGTCGGCTTCGGTGACGATTTTGTTGCCCATGACTGGATCCTGAGAAAGTTGCAAAAGTGACGGAACCCGCTATTAGGCCACAAGGCTCCGCAGGCGTCAGGTGGCGTTGCCGCCGCTCCAGGTGAAGGACGCATCGGTGGACAGCGCGTCATCGCGGCGCACCGGCATGAGCCAGCCGTGGGCGGGGTTGGTCTGCGCCGAGATGTCGATGCGTGGCGCCTGGGCCGAGACGGGGCCGAAGATAGTGGCAAACGAAGCGTCGGCCGCGTCGCGCCCGGTGCCGATGCGCACAAAGCCCATGGGAATGGCGGTGCCCGAGGGATCGAACAGGTACCAGCGGTGGCCCAGATAGACCTCCACATAGGCGTGGAAGTCGGTCGGGCCCAGGGCCGGATCGGCGCCGAAGTCGATCGCGGTGGTGAAGCGCGCCGGGATGTTGAGCGCGCGGCAGAAGGTGATCATCAGGTGGGCAAAGTCGCGGCACACGCCCTTGCGGTCGTTCAACGTGTCCATGGCCGAGGTCATGGAATTGCTGGTGTTCGACTCGAAGGTCACCTGGCTCTGCACCCACTTCTGGATCGCCTCCACGCGGCGGTAACCCGGTGGCATCTGACCGAACAACTGGTTGGCCATGGCGGTCACGCAGTCGGACTGGCAGTAGCGGCTGGGGTAGATGTAGGTGAGCACATCGGTGGGCAGCTGGTTGATGGGCGTCTCGAACACGCTGTCGGGCTGGTCCACGTGGTGAACGATGTCGAGCGTGGCACGGTAGCGCAGCTGCAGCGGGCCGGGCGTGGCGGTCAGGCGCAGGATGCGTGTGCGCGTGGCGGGGTCGGTGTACGACACCAGGGGCACGGGCTGACTGACCTGCAACTCTTCCCACACCACCGCCTGCTGAGGCGAATGGGCGGCCTGCACATTGAAGATGAAGTCAGCGCTGGGCTGGTTGACCTGGTATTGCAGGTCGATGGCGAGGTGGATGCGAACCATGGGGTCACCGTTGAGAGAGGAAGAAACCCGCCTTGTCGGCGGGTGCGGGGATCGTGATCGCCGAGGGACGGTGAAAAAACCCGGTTGATGGTATGGGGGTGAATGGGCCTCGTCTGTGCGCCAAGGCACCATGCCCCGGCACTGCGGCCGGACATGGTCTTGAGCGTAAGCTCAAACGCCATGCGCGCGCTGCTCTCCACGTTTTCCTTGCAAGAGTTGCGCCACCACCCGTGGCGCAACGCCTCGGCCGTGGTGGCGGTCATGCTGGGCGTGGCGCTGGCGTTTGCGGTGCACCTCATCAACGCCTCGGCGCTGGCCGAGTTTTCCAGCGCGGTGAGTTCGGTCAATGGCCAGCCCGACGTGGAGCTGCGCGCCCGCCAGGGTCTGCTGCCCGACACCCTGCTGGACCGCGTGGCCGCTCACCCGGGCGTGGCGCTGGCCAGCCCGGTGCTGGAACTGCCCACCCAGGCCGTGCTGCCCGGTGGCGAACGCGTGGCTGTGAAACTGCTGGGCGTGGACGCTTTGGTGGTGGCGGGCCTCTCGCCGGCGCTGATGCCGGTGCCCGAGGGCGCGTCCGACAACACCGCGGCGCGGCGCTTCGACTTGTTTGCTCCCGACGCGGTGTTTCTCAACGCTTCCGCCTCGCAGGCGCTGGGCAGCAGCCCCACGCTGCAGCTGCAGAGCGGCCTGGCGCTGCGCACGGTGCGCGTGGCCGGGCGTGTGAGCGCACCGGGTGCGCCGCTGCTGGTGATGGACGTGGCCGCCGCGCAAGACCTGATGGACCGCGTGGGCCAGCTCAGCCGCATCGACCTGCGTCTCGCGCCTGGCGCGCAGCTGGATGTGGTGCTCACCTCGCTCGCCCTGCCCGGGCAGGTGATCGCCCAGCGGCCCGAACAGTCGGGCGAACGCGTGAGCAACCTCTCGCGCGCCTACCGGGTCAACCTCACCGTGCTGGCGCTGGTGGCGCTGTTCACCGGTGCCTTTCTGGTGTTCTCGGTGCTGTCGCTGTCGGTGGCGCGGCGCCAGCCGCAGTTTGCGTTGCTCGGTGTGCTCGGTCTCTCGGGCAGCGAGCGTCTGCGCCTGGTGCTGGCCGAGTCGGCTTTGCTGGGACTGCTCGGCAGCCTGCTGGGCATTGCGCTGGGCACGGCGCTCGCAGCACTCGCGCTCAAGCTGCTCGGCGGTGATCTGGGCGGCGGCTATTTTTCGGGCGTGGCGCCGCCCCTGCAATGGGGCGCCCGGGCCGCGCTGGTGTATGGGTTGCTGGGTGTGGCGGCCTCGGTGGTGGGCGGCTGGTGGCCCGCACGCGCCACCGCCCGCATGGCGCCGGCACTGGCCTTGAAGGGCCTGGGCGCACCCGTGCGACCCGGCGCGCGCCGCCACACGCTGGCCCTGGCGCTGGTGGCGCTTGCCGCGGCCCTGGCCTGGGCGCCGCCGGTGGGCGGCATCCCGCTCGCGGCCTACCTGTCGGTGGGCCTGCTGCTGGTGGGTGGCATCGCGGCGCTGCCGCTGGCGGTGGGCTGGCTGCTGGACCGCCTTGCGCCCCACATCACGCGACGTGCGCTGCCGGTGCTCGCGGTGGAGCGCGCGCGCCGCCTGCGCGAAACGGCCGCCGTGGCCACCAGTGGTGTGGTTGCGAGCCTGGCGCTGTCGGTGGCGCTCACGGTGATGGTGGCGAGCTTTCGCGACTCGGTCACGCAGTGGCTCGACGCGGTGCTGCCGGCACAGCTCTATGTGCGCAGCTCCGGGGGCAGCGGCAACGACACGGCCCACCTGCCGCCCGATTTTGTGGCGGCGGTGGCACGCGTGGAGGGCGTCGAACGCGTGGACACGCTGCGCGCCACGCCGGTGCAGTTCGACCCGGCGCGCCCGGCCGTGGTGCTGCTCACGCGCCCCTTGACCATGGTGCCCGGTGCCGCGCTGAGCCTGCCGCTGGTGGGCAATCCGCTGCCCGCCCCGTCAGCGGCCAACGGTGACAGCGTGATGGCGGTTTACGTGAGCGAAGCCATGGTGGACCTGTACGGCGCAGAGCCCGGCGGCTGGTTGCCGGGGTTGGCACAAGCCTTTGCCGGGCCGAACGTGCGCGGCGTGCGCTTCTTCGTGGCGGGCGTGTGGCGCGACTACGCCCGCCAGCACGGCAGCGTGGCGATGGACCGCGCCGACTTCGTGCGTCTCACGGGCGATGTCCGTGTGAACGACCTGGCCCTGCACCTGAACGCGGGGGCGGATGAGGACGCGGTGCGCGAGCGCATCAGCGCGCTGGCCGATCGGCAAGGCGCACGGGGCTTGATCGAATTCGCCTCGTCGGGCCAGATCCGCGCGGTCTCGCTGCGCATCTTCGACCGCAGCTTCGCCGTCACCGTGTGGCTGCAGGCGGTGGCCATCGGCATCGGCCTGTTTGGTGTGGCGGCGAGCTTCAGCGCGCAAGTGCTGGCGCGCAAACGCGAGTTCGGCCTGCTCGCCCACCTCGGCCTCACGCGGCAGCAGATCCTGGGCGTGGTGGCGCTCGAAGGACTGGCCTGGACGCTGCTGGGCGCCATCGCCGGACTGGCGCTCGGACTGGCGGTAAGCCTGGTGCTGGTGCATGTGGTGAACCCGCAGAGCTTTCACTGGACCATGGACCTGGTGCTGCCCTGGGCGCGGCTGCTCGCGCTGTGCGCCGCCGTGGTGGTGGCCGGCACACTCACGGCCTGGCTGGCCGGACAGGCAGCGGCGAGCCGCGATGCGGTGCGTGCGGTGAAGGAGGACTGGTGATGAAACCAGGATTGAATGTGATGCGCCGCCACCTCTTGATGGCATCGGCAGGAGCCCTCGCCATTCCCGCATCACGAGCGCAAACCCCGCACCGCCCCGGCGATGCCTTGCGCCCCCGCGCACTCGTGTTCCCGCGCGACCACGGCACGCACAACGACACCCGCACCGAATGGTGGTACCTCACCGGCCACGCGCAGGACGAGAAGGGTCGCGAGTTCGGCTTTCAGGTCACTTTCTTCCGCAGCCGCGTGGACGGCACACAGGCCCTGCAAAGTCGCCTCGCCGCGAAACACCTGCTGTTCGCGCATGCGGCCATCACGGATGTGCAAAGCGGCAAGCTTGTGCACGACCAGCGCATGGCGCGCTGGAACGGCCAGACGCCCACGGTGACCGAACGCGGCGTGTTCGCCAGCGAAGCCGACACGCGCGTGGTGCTGCGCGACTGGGAGATTGAACGCACCCCGGACGGCCGCTACACCACACGCATCGGCGGGGATGGGCTGGGCATCGACCTCACCGCCCAACCGCAACAGGCCTGGTTGCTGCAGGGTGAAGAAGGCTTCTCGCGCAAAGGCCCCGACCCATCCCAGGCGAGTTTCTACGTGTCGCATCCCCAGCTCGCGGTGCAAGGCACGCTGGGCCTCGGTCAACAGCGGTTTGCGGTGAAGGGCAGCGCCTGGCTCGATCACGAGTGGAGCGAAGCGCTGCTGCACCCCGAGGCCGTGGGCTGGGACTGGATCGGCATGAATTTGTTCGACGGCCACAGCCTGACCGCGTTTCAGCTGCGCCGGGCCGACGGCAGCAAGGTCTGGGCGGGCGGCTCGTTTCGCGCAGCAGGCAGTGCACAAAGTCCCACCGACATCTACCGCTTTCGCCCCGGTGAGGTCGACTTCAGACCGCAGCGCACCTGGACCAGCCCGCTCACCCGCGCGAAGTACCCGGTGGAGTGGCTGATCCGCACGCCGGCCGATTTCTACACCGTCAAGGCGGTGATCGACCCGCAGGAACTCGACGGACGCCAGGGCACCGGCACGGTGTACTGGGAGGGTCTCTCGGACCTGTTTGACAGCAACGGTCAGCGCGTGGGCCGGGGCTACCTCGAGATGACGGGATACGCGCAGCGGCTGGTGTTGTAGCGCCTGCGTCCGAGCGCCTCAGTCGGGCCGCCACGCGTTGAAGAACCGGATGCGCTCGACGTGGTCGGGGTGGCTGGAGATGGCGATGGGCAGCGCGGCGCTGTCGCTTTCTTTGTCGGTCTCTTCGTCTTCACCACCCTGATGTTCCAGTCGCTGGATGCGCTCGAAGAAAGTGACCATGACCGCTGGAGAGGCCCCGCTCACGTGGAGCAAGCGAGCAGCGAATGCATCGGCCGCGCGCTCGGCGTCGCGTGAATAGGCCTGTGTGGCCAAGGTGGCGGGCACGGTGGCCAGGAAGCCGCTGGCGTCGCCCAGCACCACACCCACCAGCGCACTGACCAGGCTCGCGCGCACCATCAAATCCAGCCCGTGGCGGTGGTGCACATGACCCAGCTCATGCGCCAGCACGCCGACAATGGCATCGGGCTGGTCGGCCAGCAGCTTCACCAGATCGTCGGTGATCACGATGTACCCGCCGGGCAGGGCAAACGCGTTGGCGCCCAGGGCCTTGGACTGGTGAAACGAGAGTTGCCACGGCGGTGCGTCGCCTTGCGGGTGGGCGCGCTCCACGGCCGAGGCGAACCGCTCGCGCAAGGCCTGCTGTTGCTGCGCGGGCAGTGCGCTGGGCTGCAGGAACAGTCGGTCCAGCTGCTGCATGCCCTGTTCACCCAGGCGCGCCTCCAGCGCATGGGGCACTTGCTGCGCCAGGGTCTGGCTGAGCCACGGCACGCCCCAGGTCCACGCCGCAGCGAGAAACGCCACGCTCGCGCCCATGGCGGCCAGCGTGGCGCGCCAGCTCTGCATCCAGCCCACCACGGCACCATCGCGCTGGCCACTGGCCTGCCGCCACGCGTCCCACTCCCCGGCATCGGCGTGCTGGATCAGGCTGCCGTCGGGCAGTTCGCTCTGGCGCTGACCATGCGAGCGGCGTTCGGCCCAGCGCACCTGGCGCACCGGGTAGCGGCGCTCGTTGGCGCCCACCTGGAGCACGAGGACGCCATCTTCGATGCAGAGCTCGCAGGCCTGCGCACGCGGGCTCTGGCCATCGAACCAGGTGCTGGACAGGCGCGGCGCTGGGCTCATCACAAGCCCATGTCGATGCCGAAGAAGTCGCCCGCGGCATCACCCAGGATGCCTTTGTCGCCGCCCTGGGCCTTGGCAAGCCAGGCGTTCACGTCGCCCTGCACCGAGACGCCCATGGCCTCCAGCCGCATGCGCGCGGTGTGCACCTTGGCGAAAGGCCAGTACAGGCCCAGCGTGAGTGCAATGAACAGCCAGTTCTTCGCGGTCAAACGCATCAGGGGAGCGAACCTCAGCCGGCTGTCGAAGCGGATGCGCCGGCTGCGCGTGTTGGCCCACAGCAGGTTTTGCAGCCGCGACGTGGTGTAGGGCACGAGCACCAGCGGGAACACCAGGTAGGCCAGAGCCAACAGAAAGGGCAACATGATCACAGCCGCACCCGAGAGCCCGCCCGCCATCGCCGCAACAACGCCGCCCACGCCGGCGAGCAAGGCGGTGCACAGCAAGGACACCCCCATCGCGCGCAACGAAAAACCGTAGAAGGCACCCAGGCCGGCATCCAGCCGCGTGCGCTGCTGTGCAAACGCGTAGCCACCGTGCTGGTAACGCTTGATGCGCGCCAGCAGCCAGGGCGACAGCGCGGCCATGGCCAGTGCGACCAAGCCAGTGACTGCGGCAAACACGGCACCGGCAGCGCCTTCTTCCGCGCCCTGCATGGCCGATGCAACGACACCGAACACCACGCCGATCAGCACCACCGGAATGAAGAACGGCAGCATGCACAGGTAGGCACCCTTGAGGTCACCTTCGAAGGACATGCGAACGCCACGCCAGCTGGTGTTGCGCAAGCGGAACTGCAGCGATGCGCGCCACAGCGCGGGCCACAACACCGCGAGCACAAGCAATGGAAGCCAGGCGAAGGTCGGCGCAAAGTTCGAGACCGCCCAGTACGACACGCCGAACAACAACATGAGCACGTAACCGCGGAACATCTTCCAGGGGTCGCCATGAAAACCCAGCGGGTCGTGGCCCACCAGCGTGTTGTTCTGGAAATAGGCCAGCCGGCGCGCGCGGGCGAACGGCCAATACAGCGTGAAGGTGATCAGGGTCAGCAGCAGGTTGACGATCCAGATGCGGAAGTACTCGCTGCCGGAACCGGTGAATCGGATGTCGAGTGGGTGGGATGGTTCGCTGGTGGGCAGTCGGCTGTCAGGCAGGACCTCGGTTGCTTCAAATTCGCTGTGCTGTGCCATCCCGTCCCTCCTGGTGGTTGAAAATTTGGCCGCGATCCTAGCATCAAAGATTTGTACCAATGACCTACCCCTGGCAGATGTGCACAAGGGCCATGGCCGCACAAAACGGGCGTCCGCAAAACCCGGCACACTCCCCTGCATGAGTTCCCTCTCCCCCTCCGAACGCCCCAAAGGCACCACCCCCACCTCGCTCAGCGGCCTGCTGCCGTTTCTGCGGCCCTACCGTCTGCAGATCGGTCTGGCGATCCTGTTTCTGGTGCTCGCGGCCGCGGCCACCCTGGCGTTTCCACTCGCCCTGCGTTTCCTCATCGACAGTGGACTGGCCCCGGCCGGGCGCGGCGAGCAGGCACTCGCCTTGCGTGGTCACTTCGCGGCCTTGTTCGGCGTGGCGGTGGCGCTCGGCTTCTTCTCGGCCATGCGTTTTTATCTGGTGAGCTGGCTCGGTGAACGTGTCACCGCCGATTTGCGCAACGCGGTCTACAGCCACGTGCTGCGGCAGAGCCCGCAGTTCTTCGAAACCACGCAAACCGGCGAAGTGCTCTCGCGCCTGACCACCGACACAACGCTGGTGCAGACGGTGGTGGGCTCTTCGTTGTCCATGGGTCTGCGCAACGCCGTCATGGGCATCGGAGCGCTGGTCATGCTGGTGTGGACCAACCCGTATGTGATGCTGCAGGTGCTGCTGATCATCGTGCTGGTGGTGCTGCCCAGCATGTGGTTTGGCCGGCGTGTGCGCAAGCTCTCGCGCGCCAGCCAGGATCGCGTGGCCGACTCCAGCGCGATCGCAGCCGAGGTGCTCAACGCGATTCCGGTGGTGCAGAGCTACACGGCCGAGGACCGCGAGGCGGCGCGCTTCAACGCGTCCACCCAGTTCGCCTTCGACACCGCGATCAAGCGCACGCGCGCACGCTCGGTGCTGGTGGCCTTCATCATCATCACCACCGCCGGACTGCTGCTGTGGGGCCTGTACCAGGGCACGCAGGCGGTGCTGGCCGGCACCATCACGCCGGGTCACCTGGGTCAGACGGTGCTCTACATCATCATCCTGGCCGGTGCGGTCGCCGTGCTCGGCGAGGTCTATGGCGACCTGCTGCGCGCCGCGGGCGCGAGCGAGCGCCTGATGGAGCTGCTGGCCAGCGCCTCACCGGTGCAATCACCCGCGCAGCCGCTCAAAGCGGCGGCACCACAAGGCGGCAGCGCGCTGGTGTTCGACGACATCACCTTCCACTACCCTTCGCGCCCGGCACAGGCCGCGCTGGCCGGATTCAACCTGGCGGTGCACCCCGGGCAGACGATGGCGCTCGTGGGTCCCAGCGGTGCGGGCAAAACCACCGTGTTCGGCCTGCTGCTGCGCTACTACGACCCGGCGCTGGGCACGATCCGGCTGGACGGCGTGCCCATCCACCAGATGAGCCTGCAGGACCTGCGCAACCGCGTGGGCATCGTGCCGCAGGACCCGGTGATCTTCTCCAGCAGCGCGATGGAAAACATCCGCTACGGCAAGCCCGGCGCGAGCGACGACGAGGTGCGCGCCGCTGCCGCCGCGGCCTTTGCCGACGAATTCATCGACCAGCTGCCCGAGGGCTACGACACCTTTCTGGGCGAGCGGGGTGTGCGCCTCTCGGGCGGGCAGCGCCAGCGCATCGCCATTGCGCGCGCCATGCTCAAGAACCCGCCGCTGCTGCTGCTGGATGAGGCCACCAGCGCGCTGGACGCGCAGAGCGAGCGCATGGTGCAGGCCGCGCTGGAATCGGCCATGAAGGACCGCACCACGCTCGTGATCGCGCACCGCCTGGCCACCGTGCAACAAGCCGACCTGATCGTGGTGCTGGACCATGGCCGTCTGGTGGAACAAGGCACACACACCGAGCTGGTGGCGCAGGGTGGCGTGTACGCAGGCCTGGCCGCCTTGCAGTTTCAAGTCTGACTACGCGAGTTGCCGCAGCTCTCTGAGGGCCACGGAGACGGGTGCCAGATCCGGCGCCAGGTTGGCGATGCTCTCGTGCATGTCGTTGATGCGCGCAATGGCCTTGGCATGTTGTTCCTGCCACCCGGCCAAGGTCTGCTGGCTGCTGAGCAGCGAGAGCACCAGCTGACCGGCAATGGAATACACGTCGTCGCGCGCGCTGGCGCGGGCCTGCGACTGCCACAGCGAATCGGTCGGCAACTGGCCAATGCGCTGACGCCAGCGGTCCAGGCCCAGCGTGTTCTCGATCGCAAAGTAGGTGCGCGCGGCCTGCTCCAGCGAGCTGCCGGCCTTGGCCGCCACGTCCACCAGATCGAGCACCGGATAGAGGTGGTCCAGCACGGTCAGGTCATCGGCGAGTTTCGCGTCCACCCCGGCCTGGACCAGACGGACGCTGGCGGCCTTCCACGAGGCCAGTGCGGTCGCGGGCAGCCACTGCTCGACGTGTTCGCGCAGTGTGCGGGCCGCGGGACGGTACTTGGCGATCAGGGTGGGCAGGTCGCCCTGGCCGCGGTGGCGCAGCATCCAGCGGCTGGCGCGCTGCGCGATGGTGGCCAGCTGCGTGAGCAGGCTCAGCTGCAGCTCGGTGGTGACCTTGTTGTCCAGCGCGTCGATCTGGTCCCAGATCGGCTCCAGCGCGAACACCTCGCGCGCCAGCGTGTAGGCGCTGACCACCTCGGCCGCGGTGCACGAGGCCTCGTTGGCGAGGAAGTTGACGAAGGTGGCACCCACGCGGTTGACCACGGTGTTGGTCATGAAGGTGGCGATGATCTCGCGCTTGAGTGGGTGCTGCGCAATGAAATCACCGTGGCGCTCGCCCAGCACCGCCGGGAAGTACATCTTGAGCACGCGCGCGTAAAACGGATCGTCGGGCAAGTTGCTGGCGCACAGCTCGTCGAACAGGTTCATCTTGGCGTACGCCATGAGCACCGCGTTTTCCGGGCGGGTCAGACCACGGCCTTCGCGCTGGCGTCTGGCCAGCTCCTCGTCGGCGGGCAGGAACTCGATGGCGCGCTTGAGCAGGCCGATCTGCTCCAGCCAGCGCATCAGGTTCTGCTGCCCGCCGAGCAGGTACACGGGCCGGGTCGCGGCCAGTTCGATCTGCTGCGTCTGGTAGTAGTTGTCCTGCAGCACCAGCAGCCCCACCTCGTCGGTCATGCTCGCGAGCAGGTCGTTGCGGCTCTCCAGCGTGAGCCCGCCCGCTTCCTGCACGGCGCCCAGCAGGATCTTGATGTTGACCTCGTGGTCGGAGCAATCCACACCGGCGGAGTTGTCGATGGCGTCGGTGTAGATCAGGCCGCCGGCCTGGGCGAATTCGATGCGTCCGTTCTGTGTGCAGCCCAGGTTGCCCCCTTCGCCGAACACCTTGCAGCGCAGTTCGTTGCCGTTCACGCGGAAGGCGTCGCCCGCCTTGTCGCCCACCTGGGCATGGGTCTCGAAACTGGCCTTCACATAGGTGCCGATGCCGCCGTTGTAGAGCAGGTCCACCGGGGCCTTGAGGATGGCATTGAGCAGCTCGTTGGGCGCCATGGCGGTGGCTTCGGTGCCGATGATGGCGCGCGCCTGGGCACTGAGCGGGATGGATTTGGCGCTGCGCGGAAACACGCCGCCACCCTCGCTGATGAGGGCCTTGTCGTAGTCGTCCCAGCTCGAGCGCGGCAGCTTGAACAGCCGCTCGCGTTCCGCGTAGCTGGCCGACACGTCCGGGCTCGGGTCGATGAAGATGTGGCGGTGGTCGAAGGCCAGCACCAGCCTGATCTGCGTGGACAGCAGCATGCCGTTGCCGAACACGTCGCCCGACATGTCGCCGATGCCGGCCACGGTGAAGGGCTGGGTCTGCGTGTCCACACCCAGGCCACGGAAATGGCGCTTGACCGATTCCCAGGCGCCGCGCGCGGTGATCCCCATCTTCTTGTGGTCATAGCCGACCGATCCGCCGGAGGCAAACGCATCGCCCAGCCAGAAGCCGTAGGCCGCGCTGATGCTGTTGGCGATGTCGCTGAAGGTGGCCGTGCCCTTGTCGGCGGCAACCACCAGATAGGGGTCGTCCTCATCAAAGCGCACCACGTCGGCCGGTGGCACCACCGCGCCTTTGACGAGGTTGTCGGTGACGTCGAGCAGACCCGAGAGGAAGGTCTTGTAGCAGGCCACGCCTTCGGCCAGAAAAGCCTCGCGCTCGCTCGCGGGCGGGGCTTTCTTGAGCACAAAGCCGCCCTTGGAGCCCACCGGCACGATCACCGTGTTCTTCACCATCTGCGCCTTCACCAGGCCCAGGATCTCGGTGCGGAAGTCCTCGCGCCGGTCGGACCAGCGCAGGCCACCACGAGCCACCTTGCCGCCGCGCAGGTGCACACCCTCGACGCGCGGTGAGTACACCCAGATTTCGAACAGGGGTTTGGGTTCGGGCACGTTGGGAATGTCGCGCGGGCTGAGCTTGAAGCTCATGCACGCCTTGCCGCGCTGGTAGGCGTTGGTGCGCAAGGTGGCCTGGAGCGTGCTGAGGAACTGGCGCAGCACGCGGTCTTCTTCCAGGCTGGCCACGTCGGCCAGCTGGGACTCCAGCGCTTGCACCTTGGCGCTGATGCGCTCGGCGCGCTGGTCGGCCTTGGCCGGTTCGAAGCGGATGGCAAACAGCTCGGCCAGGCTCTGGGCAATCGCCGGGTTTTTGTTCAGCGTGTCTTCGATGTAACTCTGGCTGAAGGCAAAACCGAGTTGCTTGAAATAACGCACGTAAGCGCGCAGCACCGAAATGGCGCGGGCGTCGAGCTCGGTGGAAAGCACCAGGCGGTTGAGCGCATCACTCTCCACCTCCTGGCGCCAGACCGCCTGGAACAGCTCCTCGAAGCGGAACTTGAGGCGATCCACGTCCAGCGGCTGGGCAAACTGCAGGCCCCAGTCGTGGATCCAGTAGCCGGGCGCGGCGAGGTGGTAGGGGTGCTCGTCGAGCACGCGTGCCCCCATCGACTCCATCACCGGCATGGCGTCGGACAGCGTGATCTTCTGCGTGGCATAGGTCTTGAAGCGCACCTGCCCGTGGCGCTGGTAGAGCTTGAGCGCGAGAGGCTGATGTTCGCTCAGGCCGCTGAGCACGGCCGCGTCGCTGGCGGCGGTGTCGGCGTCGAAGTGCTCGCGGTAGGCGGTGGGGAATGCGGCCACCAGGGCTTCCAGGCCGCTGGCGCTGCGGCCCGTCTGGCCCAGCAACACGGCGTTCACGCCATCGACCCATCGCTTGCAGGCCTCGGCCACCCGGGCTTCGAGCGCGACCAGGTCCACCTGAGCAGGCAGCTTGTCCTTGGCGCGCACGATGTAGTGGATGCGCGCCAGCGCGCTGTCGGTGAGCATGGGCGTGAACTCGATCGAGGCGGCGTCGAAGGCCTCGGTGAACAGGGCCCCGAGCTTCACGCGCAGCTCGGTGGTGTACACGTCGCGCGGCACGTACACCAGCAGCGACGCCAGGCGGCCAAAAGCACCGCGGCGCATGAACAGGCGCACGCGCTGGCGCTCCTGCAGGCGCAGGATGCCCATGGCGTGCTGCTCCAGCGTGGCGGCGTCGATCTGCAGCATTTCATCGCGCGGGTAGGTCTCCAGGATGGCCTGCAAGGCTTTGTGGGCATGGCTTCCGGTGACCACGCCGGCATGGGCCATCACCTGGGCCACGTGCTGGCGCACCACCGGGATCTGCTCCACAGAGGCGGCATAGGCCGCGGAGGTGTACAGCCCCAGGAACCGGCTCTCGCCAACCAGCTTGCCACTGGCGTCCAGGCGTTTGACGCTGATGGCGTCGAGCCAGGCCGGGCGGTGCACGGTGGACCGGCTCATGGCCTTGGTGGACAGCACCAGACCCGCGTCGGACACGAACTGTTCCGCAGGCTGGGCCGGCAGAACCTGGGTACCGGGGGCCTTCAGCAAACCCAGCGCGGTGCCCGGCACCGGCACCAACACCTTGCCCTTGAGCTCGTAGTCTTCGGCCGCCAGAAAGGTGAAATGGCCTTGTTCGAGCCAGCTCAGGAAGGCCTTGGCTTCGTCGGCCACAGCGGCGTCCAGCGCGGTGAAGCTGGCGTTGAGCACCTGCACGCGCGAGAGCATGGCGCGCCAGTCCTGCACGGCCAGGCGCACGTCCTGCAAGGTGTCTTCAATGGACTTGCGCAGCGCCTGCGCTTCGGGGTCGGACGCGAGCCGGTCGCACTCGACCAGGATGCACGAGACCACCTGGCCCTCGCCAGCGCCGGCCTGTGCGGCGCCGGTGATCTGCGCCACATGGCCCGCCGCGTCGCGCGTGACGCGCAGCAAAGGATGCACGATCCAGTGCAGGGTCCGCCCGCTGCGGTTGACCGCCATGCCCACGGAGTCCACGAGAAAGGGCATGTCGGGGTGCACAATCTGCAGCACGTGTGTGCCGCTTTCCCCGGCCAGGTCTCTTGGCAGATCCAGCACCTGCACGCGCACTTCGCCCGCCGCCGAAGCCCCCAGCAGGGCCTGGTGCGCGGCGGCCATGGTCTGAAGCAAAACGGGGTCGCGGCTGCGCATCTCTTCGGGGTCGGCGGCTGCGAAATACAGGTCCTGGAAACTCGGGTTCATGGTCGGCATCCGGTCAGATGGTGGTGGGCAGGGGGTAAGGTGTGCGGAATTCTAGGAGCGCTCCAGCGGGCAAAACCGTGCCAAACCGGGATTGCATGGACCCATGCCATGCCTTCATGCGCCAAACGCATGATGCGCCTGCGCCAGTGACTTCGCCATGAAAAAACCCCGCAGAGCGGGGTTGGATCGGGCTGGGCGCAGGGAGACGCAGGCGCTACTGCAGGGTTTCCTTGACCGCGGGCAGCATGGGCAGCGCGATCACCTCGATGCCCTCTTCCAGCAACGCCAGGGCTTCCTGCGGACTGGCCTGCCCCCGGATGTTTCGGTGCTCGGTTTCGCCGCTGTGCATGGCGCGTGCCTCGTCGGCAAATCGCTCCCCCACGTCTTCGGTTTGCGCCACCACATCGCGCAGCGCCTTGAGCATGCGGGCTTGCAGGGCGGCCAGTTCGGGGTTCGTGGCGTGGTTGCTCATCGCCACGGCAGCGCTGGCGGGCGTGGACGACGCAGGCTCGTCTCGCCCGGAACGCAGGTTCAGCCGGGGCGCGGACAACTTCTTGTGGATGTGTGCATCGCCGCACAGCGGACACGTGACCAGGCCTTGGCCGAGCTGGCTCACGAAATCGTCTTCCGAACCGAACCAGCCTTCAAATTCGTGCTGGTGGGCGCATTGCAGGTTGAGGACCTTCATGGCGTGGATTGTCCCGCCAAAGTCAAGGCCGTGCCGTCTTTCCAGGTCAACGTCCATTCGCCGCTGTGCACGTTCTGCAGCCACATGGCTCCGATGAGCGTCTTGCTGTCGATCACCTCACCGCTGAAACACCAGGCCCGCAGCTCGGCGGGTGTGGCGGTGAACACGTCGAGGAATTCGCCGTCGTCCAGCTGGCGCTCGCCGAGGGTGAGGCCGCGCGCGAACCAGATGTCGATGGTCTCGTCGGAATACGCCACCGTGGGCGCCAGACGGCCGGCAAAGGCCCACTCGCGCGCGCTGTAGCCGGTTTCTTCCAGCATCTCGCGTTGCGCGCAAACCAGGCTGTCTTCGCCCTGGTCCAGTTTGCCGGCGGGGAACTCGATCATCACCGCCTGCATGGGGTGGCGGAACTGGCGCTCCAGCACCACGCGACCGTCGTCCAGCAATCCGATGACCATGACGGCGCCCGGGTGCAACACGTACTCGCGCGTGGCCTCGGCTCCATCGGGCATGCGCACCGTGTCGCGAACCACGTGCAGGAAGTTGCCACGCAACAACTCGACGCGCGACAGCGGCGTTTCAACCAGGTGGCTGTCTTCGTTCATCCTCGGTGGCGGTAAAGGTATCGGTACACAAATCCTGGGAAGGCCAGCGTGATGAAGAGCGCGCCGGTGGTGGCGTAGAACTCCCAGCCCTGGGGTGCGATCTGTCCGGCGCTCTGCTCCAGCGCGAGGCCGAGACCCCCGACGATGAAGTACAGCAGCACCATCTCGCCCAACCGCATCCAGAGGGTCTTGGGCAGGCTGCGCGGAATCACGGCGAGCCAGCGTTCGTTGATGAAGGGCAGGTTGGCAGCTAGGAACGCGGCGATCAACACCAGCCAGACGGAAAAACTGTGGTTCATGGTGGGAGGTGTGAGCCGGCCCCACCGGCGAAGTTCACCGGAGCAGGGCCGCGTGCCTCAGGCGAGCAGAGCCGCCACGGCCTGAGCACACAAGGCCATGAGGCCGCCGGGCAGGATGCCGAGCAACAGCACCAGCGCACCGTTGACCGAGAGCACCGAGCGCGCGTCCAGGCCGGCCTCGATCTCGGCGGTCTGTGTGGGGGCGTCGAAGTACATGACCTTGACCAGGCGCAGGTAGTAGAAGGCGCCGATCAACGACATGATCACCGCGAACACCGCCAGGCCCACGTAGAACGCGGTGCCCGAAGCCAGCAGCGCCTGCAGCACCGAGAGCTTGGCGTAGAAGCCCACCAGCGGCGGCACCCCGGCCAGCGAGAACATGCAGATGGCCATGACACCGGCGTACAGCGGGCTGCGCTGGTTCAGACCGGCGAGGTCGCTGATGTTCTCGGACTCGAAACCGCTTCGCGAGAGCAGCAGGATCACGCCGAAGGTGCCGAGCGTGGTCAGCACGTAGGTGATGACGTAGAACATGGACGAGCCGTAGGCGTTGGCCATGTTGCCGGTATCACCGTCCACCACGCCGGCCAGCAGGCCGAGCAGCATGAAGCCCATCTGCGCGATGGTGGAGAACGCGAGCATGCGTTTGAGGTTGGTCTGCGCGATGGCGGCAAAGTTGCCGATCAGCAGGGACATCACGGCCAGCACCGCGAGCATCTGCTGCCAGTCGAACGCGAGCGGCTGCAGGCCTTCGACCAGCAGGCGGATCACGATGGCAAAGGCCGCCAGCTTGGGCGCGCCGCCGATCATGAGCGTGACGGAAGTCGGGGCACCGTGGTAGACGTCGGGCACCCACATGTGGAAAGGCACCACACCCAGCTTGAACGCCAGACCGGCCACCACAAACACCAGACCGAGCGTGAGCACCTGGGCCGAACCCTTGAGGGTGGCTTCACCGCCAGCGATGGCCTGCATCACTTCAGGAAGCGCCAGCGAACCGGTGGCGCCGTAGACCATGGACAGGCCGTAGAGCAGGAAACCACTGGCCAGCGCGCCGAGAACAAAGTACTTCATGGCCGCTTCGGTGGCCTGTACATCGTCGCGACGCAGCGCCACGAGCGCGTAGCTGGAAAGCGTGAGCAATTCCAGGCCGAGGTAGATCACCAGGAAATTGTGGCCGGAGATCATGACGAACATGCCCAGCAGCGCGAACATGGCCAGGGTGAACATCTCGCCGCCGCGCAGCATGTCGCGTTGTCCCGCGTAGCCGCGGCCGTAGACCAGCGTGACCATCGTGGCGAGCGTGGCAAAACACTTGAGCCAATTGCCCATGGGATCGCTGACAATCATGCCGCCGAAGCCCGGGGTGGTGGTGCCCGACCACGCTGCCATGGCCAGCAGGAACGCAACCGCGCCCAGCGACAGCAGCGTGAGCGCGTAGGTGGCGCCACGCAGGGGCGACTTCACTGTCAGGTCGGCCAGTGCGATCACGCAGGCCATCGTCAGCAGGAGGATTTCTGGGTAGGCCGCGACCCAGCTGAGCTTGTCAATCATTGTTCGTTCTCTTGTGTCGTGTGGCGGGCCTGGCTCACTGGGGCAGCTTGGAAACCGCCACGTGGCGCAGCAACTCCGCCACGGAGGCATCCATCACGTCGGTGAAAGGCTTGGGGTACACGCCCATGAAGAGCACCGCCACGGCCAGCACCGCCATCACGAGGAACTCGCGCGCGTTGAGGTCGACCAGGTTCTTCACGTTGTCGTTGCCCACGGCGCCCAGGTAGACGCGCTTGTACATCCACAGCGAATACGCCGCGCCAAAGATCAGGGCCGAGGCGGCGAGCAGGCCGATCCAGAAGTTGGCTTTCACCGCGGCCAGGATCACCATCCATTCGCCCACGAAGCCGGCCGTGCCCGGCAAGCCGCAGTTGGCCATGGTGAACAGCAGCGCAAACGCGGCGAACTTGGGCATGGTGCTGACGACACCACCGTAATCGGCGATTTCGCGCGAGTGCACACGGTCGTACAACACGCCGATGCCCAGGAACATGGCGGCCGACACAAAACCGTGGGCAATCATCTGCACGATGCCGCCCGACACGCCGAGGTCGCTGAAGACGAAGAAGCCGAGCGTGACAAAGCCCATGTGCGCAACCGACGAATAGGCCACCAGCTTCTTCATGTCCTGCTGGACCATGGCCACCAGACCGACGTAGATCACCGCCACGAGCGACAGCGCGATCATGAGCCAGGCCCACTCTTGTGAGGCATCGGGCAGGATGGGCAACGAGAAGCGCAGGAAGCCGTACGCGCCGAGCTTGAGCATGATGGCCGCCAGCACGGCGGAACCGCCGGTCGGTGCTTCGACGTGCACGTCGGGCAGCCAGGTGTGCACGGGCCACATCGGCACTTTCACCGCGAAGGCCGCGAAGAAGGCAAAGAACAGCAAGGTCTGCGCGGTGCCGCTCAAGGGCAGCTGGTACCAGTCGGCCAGTGCAAAGCTTCCGCCGGACACGGTGTACAGGTAGATCAGCGCCACCAGCATCAGCAGCGAGCCCATGAGCGTGTAGAGGAAGAACTTGAACGCCGCGTAGATCTTGTTCGGGCCGCCCCAGATGCCGATGATCAGGTACATCGGGATCAGCGTGGCCTCGAAGAAAACATAAAACAGCATCGCGTCCTGCGCGCTGAACACACCGATCATCAAACCCGAGAGGATCAGGAAGGCGCCCATGTACTGGTTCACGCGGGAGGTGATCGACTCCCAGCTGGCGATGATGACCACCACGTTGATGAACGCGGTGAGCAGGATCAGCCACAACGAAATGCCGTCCACACCCAGGTGGTAATGGATGTTGAAGTTCTGAATCCAGGGGGCTTTTTCAACGAACTGCAGCGCGGCGGTGCCGAGCTTGAAACCGGTGTACAGCGGCACCGTGACCGCCAGGCCCACCACCGCACCCACCAGCGCGATCCAGCGCACCATGGGTGCCTGGTCGTCGCGGCCCAGGGCCAGCAGCACGACGCCAAAAGCGATGGGCGTCCAGATGGCAAGGCTCAGCAAACCCATGATGTTCTTCTTCCTCTTGTTTTATTTGGCGAGCCAGACGAAGTACGTCATGAACAGCAGCACACCCACGATCATCATCAGCGCGTAGTGGTACAGGTAGCCGGTCTGCGCGCGGCGTACAACGCCGGACACCAGGCCCACGAGCTTCCAGCTGGCGTTGACCACACCGCCCTCGATCACTCCCCGATCGCCACCCTTCCACAGGCCAATGCCCAGACCACGCGCGCCTTTGGCGAGCACGTTCTCGTTGAACCAGTCCATGTAGTACTTGTTCTCCAGCACCACCACCAGCGGACGCAGTGCACGGCCGATGGCCACCGGCACGGCCGGGTTGATCAGGTACATGTACCAGGCGCTCACAGCACCGGCCAGGGCCAGGTACAGCGGCGGGGCGGACAGGGCATGTGTCGCCATGCCCAAGGGGCCGTGGAAGATTTCGGCAAACTTCGTCATGGCCGGGTGGGCCGCGGCGTTGATGAAGATCGCGTCCTTGAAGAAGTCACCGAACAGCATGGGCTGGATGGTCATGAAGCCGATCACCACCGAAGGAATGGCCAGCAGCACCAGCGGCACCGTCACCACCCAGGGGGATTCGTGCGGCTTCGCGTCATGTCCATGCCCGTGGTCATCGTGGTGACCATGATCGTCGTGGTGCGCGTCCGGGTTCTGGTCGTATCGTTCCTGGCCATGGAACACCAGGAAGTACAGGCGGAACGAATAGAACGAGGTGACGAACACGCCGGCGAGCACCGCAAAGTAGGCGAAGCCCGAGGCCGGCAGGTTGCTGAAGTGCACCGCCTCGATGATGGAGTCCTTGGAATAGAAGCCCGAGAACAGCGGCGTGCCGATCAGCGCCAGCGTGCCCAGCAACGAGGTGATCCAGGTGATGGGCATGTACTTGCGCACGGCGCCCATCCAGCGGATGTCCTGGTTGTGGTGCAGACCCATGATCACCGAGCCGGCCGCGAGGAACAGCAGCGCCTTGAAGAAGGCGTGGGTCATGAGGTGGAACACCGCCACCGAGTAGGCCGACGCACCGAGCGCCACCGTCATGTAGCCCAGCTGCGAGAGCGTGGAGTAGGCCACGATGCGCTTGATGTCGTTCTGGATGATGCCCAGGAAGCCCATGAACAGCGCGGTGATGGCACCGATGACCATGATGAAGTTCAGCGCCGTGTCGGACAGCTCGAACAGTGGCGACATGCGCGCCACCATGAAGATGCCGGCCGTGACCATGGTGGCCGCGTGGATCAGCGCCGAGATGGGCGTGGGGCCTTCCATGGAGTCGGGCAGCCACACATGCAACGGGAACTGCGCGCTCTTGCCCATGGCGCCGATGAAGAGGCAGATGCAGATGACTGTGATCAGCAGCCAGTCGGTGCCGGGGAAGCCCATGCTGCCCAGCTCGGGTGCCTTGGCAAACACCTCGGTGTAGTTCAACGTGCCGGCGTAGGCCACGATCAGGCCGATGCCCAGGATGAAGCCGAAGTCGCCCACGCGGTTGACCAGGAAGGCCTTCATGTTGGCGAAGATCGCCGTGGGCTTGTTGAACCAGAAACCGATCAACAGGTACGACACCAGGCCCACCGCCTCCCAGCCAAAGAACAGCTGCAGCAGGTTGTTGCTCATGACCAGCATGAGCATGGAGAAGGTGAACAGCGAGATGTAGGCGAAGAAGCGGTTGTAGCCTTCGTCTTCCTCCATGTAGCCGATGGTGTAGAGGTGCACCATGAGCGAGACGAAGGTGACGACCACCATCATCATGGCGGTGAGGCCGTCGACCAGGAAACCGATCTCCATCTTCAGACCACCGACCACCATCCAGGTGTAGAGGGTCTCGTTGAAGCGGGCGCCGTCCAGGGCCACGCTCTTGAGCGTCATGGCCGAGAGGATGAAGGCGATCAGCACACCCAGGATGGTGAGCGTGTGCGAAGCGCGGCGGCCGATGACGTTGCCGCCGAAGGTGGTGCCCAGGACGCCGGCCAGGGCCGCGCCGATCAGCGGCGCCATGGGAACGGCGAGCAGGGTGCTGGCAGAGAGGGTGGTGCTCATGGTGTTCTTGTCTGGGGGCTGGGGCTCAGCCTTTGAGCGTGTTGAGCTCTTCGACGCTGATCGAATTCTTGTTGCGGAACAGCAGCACAAGGATGGCCAGGCCGATCGCCGATTCGGCAGCGGCCACGGTCAGGATGAAGAACACGAACACCTGGCCGTGCATGTCACCCAGGAAATGCGAGAACGCCACGAAGTTCATGTTGACCGCGAGCAGCATCAGCTCGATGGCCATGAGCAGCACGATGAGGTTCTTGCGGTTCAGGAAGATGCCGACCACCGACAGCGCGAACAGGATGGCGCCGACGGCGAGGAAATGGCCCAGGGTCACGCTCATGATGGTTTGCCCTCCTCGGCGGTCACCGCAACGACTGCGGGTGCGGCTTTCTGCGTGGCGTTCATCGGCAGCACCACCAGGCGGTCCCGGGCGCGAACATGCACTTGCAGACCGGGGTTGATGGCCTTGCTGTCCTTGCGCTGGCGCAGGGTGAGCGCGATGGCCGCGACCATGGCCACCAGCAGGATCACAGCAGCCACTTCAATGGGGTACAGGTACTCGGTGTAGAGCAGCAAGCCGAGCTCGCGCGTGTTGGAGTAGTTGGCCGCGTTGATGCCGGTGTTCACCGCATCGGGGTTGGCCGCCAGGCTCGGAAAGCCGACGAACAGCACGGCGATGAGTTCGGCCGCCACAAAACCGCCGAGGATGGCAGCGAGCGGAAAGTGTTTCCAGAAACCCTTGCGCACACCGTCCATGTTGATGTCGAGCATCATCACGACGAACAGGAACAGCACCATCACCGCGCCCAGGTAGACCAGCACCAGCGTGATGCCGAGGAACTCCGCCTTCAGCAGCAACCACAACGCAGACGCCTGCGAAAAAGCCAGCATCAGGAACAACACCGCGTGCACAGGATTGCGCGCGGTGATGACGCGGAAGGCTGCAAACAGCAGCACCGCGGCAAAGAGGTAAAAAAAGCCGGTCTGGTAATCCATGGCGTTGTTCTTGTGTCGTCTGTTCCGGTCAGGTCCGGCTTCAGAACGGATCAGCGGTAAGGGGCGTCGGCGGCCCGGGCAGCGGCAATCTCGGTCTCGTAGCGGTCGCCCACGGCCAGCAACATCTCTTTCGTGAAGTACAGGTCACCGCGTTTTTCGCCGTGGTACTCGAAGATGTGCGTCTCGACGATGGAGTCGACCGGGCAGCTCTCTTCGCAGAAGCCGCAGAAGATGCACTTGGTCAGGTCGATGTCGTAACGCGTGGTGCGGCGTGAACCGTCGTCACGCACGTCGGACTCGATGGTGATGGCCATGGCCGGGCACACCGCCTCGCACAGCTTGCAGGCGATGCAGCGCTCTTCGCCGTTTTCATAACGGCGCAGGGCGTGCAGGCCGCGGAAACGCGGCGACAGCGGCGTCTTCTCTTCGGGGAACTGCACCGTGATCTTGCGCTTGAAGGCGTAACGACCGGTCAGGGCCATGCCCTTGAACAATTCCACCAGCAGGAAGCTGTTGAGGAAGTCGCGAAAGGAAAACGGCGCGACGACTGCGGGAGAGGCGACGGGGTTGGCGGTGATGGTGGACATGGTCAATCGCCCTCTTATTTCCAGAGGTTCCACGACGTCTGCATCAGACCGCCGACGAGCAGCAGGTAGATGAGCGTGACGGGAATGAAGATCTTCCAGCCCAGACGCATGATCTGGTCGTAACGGAAGCGCGGAAAGGTGGCGCGGATCCAGATGAACATGGACACGACGAGGAAGGTTTTCAGGCCGAGCCAGATCCAGCCGGGAATCCAGTTGAACACGGCACTGTCGATGGGTGGCAACCACCCACCCAGGAACATCAGCACCGCCAGCACCGAGATCAGCCACATGCTGGCGTATTCGGCCAGGAAGAAGATGGCGAAGCCCATGCCCGAGTACTCGACCATGTGACCGGCCACGATCTCGGCCTCGCCCTCGACCACGTCGAACGGGTGGCGGTTGGTTTCGGCCACGCCCGAGATGAGGTAGACGAAGAAGATGGGCAGCAGAGGCAGCCAGTTCCACGACAGGAAATTCAGCCCTTGCGAGGCCGCAATGCCGCGCGCCTGCGAGTTCACGATGTCGACCAGGTTCAGGCTGCCCGACACCATGACCACGATCAGGAAACAGAAGCCGATCGCAATCTCGTAGCTGACCATCTGGGCCGAGGCGCGCAGCGCACCGAGGAAGGCGTACTTCGAGTTCGAAGCCCAGCCGGCGATGATCACGCCGTACACCTCGATCGATGTGATGGCCAGGATCACCAGCAGACCGGCGTTCACGTTGGCCAGCACCGCCTCGGGACCGAAGGGCACAGCGACCCACGCGGCCAGTGCCGGCATGATGGCCATGATGGGGCCCAGACGGAAAAGACCATTGCTCGCGGCACTCGGGCGGATCAACTCCTTGGTCAGCAGCTTGAGCGCATCGGCAATGGGCTGCAGCAGGCCGAATGGGCCGACGCGGTTGGGTCCGTGGCGCACCTGGATCCAGCCGAGCAGCTTGCGCTCCCACAGCGTGAGGTAGGCCACCGCGCCCATCAAGGGCGCCAGCACGGCCACGATCTTGATCAGGTTCCAGATGACAGGCCAGGCCGCCGTGGTCCACCACGGGGCGGCGATCAGGCCAAGGCCGCCGTTGTACATCGCGTCGATCATGCGAGCACCTCATCGGCAATCAAAGCAGCCCGGGCATCGGCCGTCATTTGCAGCGCGGGGGCGCGGCGCACCAGACTGTCGAGCTGGTAGATGCTGGCCACGCAAGGCTCGGTACCGGCGGGTGCGGTGTCGATCGGTGCAGTGCTGGCGTTGTTCAAGCGCGCGGCGTCCACAACAGCGCCACTCGCCACACCGGGCAACGCACTCGCCAACACGGCCTGCGACGAGTCGGCATCAAAGCCTGCCAGGCCGAGCAGGTTGCCCAGCACGCGGATCACTTTCCACGCAGGACGCGTTTCACCCAGCGGGCGCACGACAGCGTGGAAGCTCTGCAGGCGACCTTCGGCATTCACGAAGGAACCCGAGGTTTCGGTGAACGGGGCGATCGGCAGCAGCACGTCGCTGATGTCGAGGTTGGTCTTGAACGGGCTCAGCGTGACGACCATGCCGGCTGCGGCCAAACCTTGGGTTCCGGCCGCGCTGTCGTGCGCGGGTTCGGTGTTGAGCAGAAGCAGTGCCTTGAGCGCGCCGCCCAGCATCTGGCCAGCGTTCAAACCGCCCTGCCCCGGCACGGCGTTCACGAGTTGTGCACCCACGGTGTTGGCGGCTTCGCTCAGGTAGCCAACGGTGGCGCCGGTCTGCTGCGAGATCCAGTTCGCCAGCGACAGCAGGCTGGCCGCTTTTTCATGGTGCGCGGCGGCGTTGCCGAGCAGGATGGCCTTGTGCTCACCACCGAGCAGCGACTTGGCCACGGCACGGTGCGCTTCGGACACTTCGGCGTTCACCGGTGCGCTGGCGCCGGTCTCGGCTGCGATGGCAGCGGCAATGCCGGCCAGCGCCGACACCCAGATGCTGATGTCAGCGAGCACCACGTTCTTCAGAGGCATCGCCCAGTCCTGGGCAACCGCATTGAGCACGTTGACCTGCGCACCCTTGCGCTGGGCCTGGCGGATGCGCTGCGCGAACAGAGGGTGGTCCTTGCGCAGGTTCGAGCCCACGACCAGCACCCGCTGGAGGCTGGAGAGTGACGCGACGGGCATGCCCAGCCAGCGCGCCGAGCCAGCCGGCGCAGCATTGGAAAAATCAGCGTGGCGCAGGCGGCTGTCGATGTTCTGGCTGCCCATGCCACGCACCAGCGCGGCGGCCAACGCCAGTTCTTCCAGTGTGCCGTGCGGGCTGGCCAGCAGGCCGATGGCGGCAGCGCCGTGTTCGGCCTTGACCTGCTTCAACCCGTTGGCCACGTATTCGAGTGCGGTCTGCCAGTCGACCGTCTTCCACTCGCCGCCCTGTTTGAGCATGGGCGCGGTCAGGCGGTCTTCGCTGTTGACGGCTTCATAGGAGAAACGGTCACGGTCGGCGATCCAGCATTCGTTGACGGCTTCGTTTTCGAGCGGCACCACGCGCATGACCTTGTGGTTCTTCACCTGAACGATCAGGTTGGCGCCGGTGGAATCGTGCGGGCTCACGCTCTTGCGGCGCGAGAGTTCCCAGGTGCGGGCGCTGTAACGGAACGGTTTGCTGGTGAGCGCACCGACCGGGCAGATGTCGATCATGTTGCCCGACAGCTCGGAGTCGACCGTGTCGCCCAGCACCGTGGTGATCTCGGCGTGTTCACCGCGGTGGATCATGCCCAGCTCCATCACGCCAGCCACTTCCTGGCCAAAGCGCACGCAACGGGTGCAATGGATGCAGCGGCTCATCTCCTGCATGGAGATCAGCGGGCCCACGTCCTTGTGGAACACGACGCGCTTTTCCTCTTCGTAGCGCGAGCCTGAACTGCCGTAACCCACGGCCAGATCCTGCAGCTGGCATTCGCCGCCCTGGTCGCAGATGGGGCAATCCAGCGGGTGGTTGATGAGCAGGAACTCCATCACCGACTGCTGGGCCTTGATCGCCTTGTCGCTCTTGGTGCGCACGATCATGCCCTGTGTGACGGGCGTGGCGCAGGCCGGCATGGGCTTGGGCGCCTTCTCCACGTCGACCAGGCACATGCGGCAGTTGGCCGCGATGGACAGCTTCTTGTGATAGCAGAAATGCGGGATGTAGGTGCCTGCCTTTTCGGCCGCATGCATGACCATGCTGCCCGGGGGCACTTCCACCTTCTTGCCGTCGAGTTCGATTTCAACCATGGGAGTTTTTCTCTTATGCAGCCTTGGCTGGCGACTGAGCGGCCGCGATCTTGGCCTCGAACTCATGCCGGAAGTGTTTGATCATGGCGCGCACCGGCATGGCCGCTGCATCGCCCAGGGCGCAGATGGTGCGGCCCATGATGTTTTCGGCCACGTTGTCCAGCAGTGCCATGTCGGCGGGGCGGCCTTCGCCCTCGTCGATGCGGCTGACCATGCGCCAGAGCCAGCCCGTGCCTTCGCGGCACGGCGTGCACTGGCCGCACGATTCGTGCATGTAGAAGTAGGAGAGGCGCTTGAGCGACTCGACCATGCAACGGCTGTCGTCCATCACGATCACCGCGCCCGAACCCAGCATGGAGCCGGCCTTCGCAATCGAGTCGTAGTCCATGGTGCAGTCCATCATGATGGACGCGGGCAACACCGGCGACGACGAACCACCGGGAATCACGGCCTTGAGCGTGCGGCCCTTGCGCACACCACCGGCGAGCTCCAGCAGCTTGCTGAACGGCGTGCCCATGGGCACTTCGTAGTTGCCGGGCATCTCCACATCACCGCTCACCGAGAAGATCTTGGTGCCGCCGTTGTTCGGCTTGCCGCAGGCGAGGTACGCCGCGCCACCGTTGCGGATGATCCAGGGCACAGCCGCGAAGGTCTCGGTGTTGTTGATCGTGGTGGGCTTGCCGTACAGGCCGAAGCTGGCCGGGAACGGCGGCTTGAAACGCGGCTGGCCTTTCTTGCCTTCGAGCGATTCGAGCAGCGCGGTTTCTTCGCCGCAGATGTAGGCGCCGAAGCCGTGAAACGCGTGCAGCTGGAAGCTGAAGCCACTGTCCAGGATGTTGTCGCCCAGCAGTCCGGCGGCACGGGCTTCTTCCAGCGCCGTTTCGAAGCGGTCGTAGGCTTCGAAGATCTCGCCGTGGATGTAGTTGTAGCCCACGCTGATGCCCATCGCGAAGGCGGCAATGGCCATGCCTTCGATCACGATGTGCGGGTTGTACATGAGGATGTCGCGGTCCTTGCAGGTGCCCGGTTCGCCCTCGTCGGAGTTGCACACCAGGTACTTCTGACCGGGGAACTGGCGCGGCATGAAGCTCCACTTCAGGCCGGTGGGGAAGCCCGCACCGCCTCGACCACGCAGAGCCGACTCCTTCAGCGTGGCGATCACCTGGTCCTGCGTCATGCCCACCACCGGTGGATCACCGGCCGGCTCGGCGCCGTCCTTGCCCAGCACCTTGCGCAGGGCCTGATAGCCGCCGCGGGCCACATAGTCTTTCAACGACCAGTTGCCGCCGTCAAGACCGGCATAGATCTGCGGCTCGATGTGCCGGCCATGGAAGCAGGTCTGCACGCCGTTGGCGCGGAACTGCGAAAGAATCTGTTCGGCGTTCATGACTGCCCTTCTGATGCACGCAGGCCATCGATCAGCTGGTCCAGCTTGTCGTTGCTCATGAAGCTGCACATGTGGCGGTCGTTGACCAACATCACCGGCGAATCGGCGCAGGCGCCCAGGCACTCGCTTTGCTGCAGGGTGAACAAGCCGTCGGCGGTGGTGCCGCCCATGGTGATGCCCAGCTTGTGCTCCAGGTGGTGCAGCGCGCTCTGGCCGTCGCGCAACTGGCACGGCAGGTTGGTGCACACGTTCAGCTTGAACTTGCCTGTTGGCTGCTGGTTGTACATGTTGTAGAAGGTCGTCACCTCGTGCACGGCGATCGGCTCCATGCCCAGGTAGGCAGCCAGCGCCGCTTCCGCGCCCGTGCTCACAAAGCCCATCTCCTGCTGGATGATGGACAGGCAGGCCATCACGGCCGACTGCGCCTGGTCGGCCGGGTACTTGGCGACTTCGCGCGCAAAGCGCTGCTGGGTGGCGCTGTTGAATTCCACAGCGGCGACTGCGTGGCCGGTGCTCATCGGTCGATCTCCCCGAAAACAATGTCCATGGTGCCGATGATGGCCACGGCGTCGGCCAGCATGTGCCCGCGGGCCATCTCGTCCATCGTGGCCAGGTGCGCAAAACCGGGCGCACGGATCTTCAGGCGATACGGCTTGTTGGCACCGTCGCTCACCAGGTAGATGCCGAACTCGCCCTTGGGGTGTTCCACCGCCGCATAGGCTTCGCCTTCGGGCACGTGGAAGCCTTCGGTGAACAGCTTGAAATGGTGGATCAGCTCTTCCATGTTGGCCTTCATGGCCTCACGGGCAGGGGCTGCCACCTTGTGGTTGTCGGTGATCACCGGGCCGGGGTTGGCGCGCAACCACTTGGAGCACTGTTCGATGATGCGGTTGGACTGCTTCATCTCTTCCATGCGGACGAGGTAACGGTCGTAGCAGTCACCGGTCTTGCCCACTGGAATGTCGAAGTCCATCTGGCCGTACACGTCGTACGGCTGCTTCTTGCGCAGGTCCCAGGCGATGCCTGAGCCGCGCAGCATGGGACCCGTCATGCCCAGGTTGAGCGCACGCTCGGGCGTGACCACGCCAATGCCCACCGTGCGCTGTTTCCAGATGCGGTTGTCGGTCAGCAGCGTGTGGTACTCGGCGAGGTAGGTGGGGAAGCGCCTGGTGAAGTCGTCGATGAAGTCGAGCAGCGAACCCTGGCGGTTCGTGTTCATCTGCTCCATCGCGCGCGCATTGCGGACCTTGCTGTGCTTGTACTGCGGCATGGTCTCGGGCAGGTCGCGGTACACACCGCCCGGACGGAAGTAGGCCGCGTGCATGCGTGCACCCGACACCGCCTCGTACATGTCGAACAGGTCTTCGCGCTCGCGAAAAGCGTAGATCAGGATGGTGGAGCTGCCGCAGTCGTTGCCGTGCGAGCCCAGCCACATCAGGTGGTTCAGCAGGCGCGTGATTTCGCTGAACATCACCCGGATGTACTGCGCCCGGATCGGCACGTCGATGCCGAGCAGCTTCTCGATCGCCAGGCAGTAGGCGTGCTCGTTGCACATCATCGACACGTAATCCAGCCGGTCCATGTAGGGCAGCGACTGGATGTAGGTCTTGTGCTCGGCGAGCTTTTCGGTGGCGCGGTGCAGCAGCCCGATGTGCGGATCGGCGCGTTGCACGACCTCACCATCCAGCTCAAGCACCAGGCGCAACACGCCGTGCGCGGCAGGGTGCTGCGGACCGAAGTTGAGGGTGTAGTTCTTGATTTCAGCCATATCAGTGCAGCCCGCCGTAGTTGTCTTCGCGGATGATGCGCGGCGTGATTTCGCGGGGCTCGATGCTCACCGGCTCGTAGATCACGCGTTGACGCTCGGCGTCGTAGCGCATCTCGACGTGACCCGACAGCGGGAAGTCCTTGCGGAAGGGGTGACCGATGAAGCCGTAGTCGGTGAGGATGCGGCGCAGATCGTCGTGGCCTTCGAACACAATGCCGTACAGGTCAAATGCTTCACGCTCGTACCAGTTGGCCGCCGCCCACAGTGGCGTGACCGAGGTCAGCACGGGAAAGTCGTCCTCAGGGCAGAACACCCGCACACGAACACGGTGGTTGTGGGCGACCGACAGCAGATGCACCACTGCAGCAAAGCGCTGGCCTTCCCATCGGCCATCGCCATAGGTCTGGTAGTCCATGCCGCACAGGTCGATGAGCTGTTCGAACGCCGCCTGCGGCGCATCGCGCAGGGTCTTCATCACATCGAAATAATGCGCCGCTGCAACAGTCAGCGTGAGCTCGTCACGAACCACCACGAGCGACACCACACGGTCACCCAGCAACTCGGCCAGGGCGTGCTTCAGGGCTTCCGGTGCAACTGCGTAGGAGGTCGTCGGGGTGTCGGTCATGGGTGCGCCTCTGGGGACTCGTTTCGCCTTCGAAGCCGGCGCTCAGGCGCGGGCAATGGTCTGGGTGCGGCGGATCTTCTGCTGCAGCTGGATGATTCCGTACAGAAGGGCTTCGGCCGTGGGCGGGCAACCAGGCACATACACATCCACCGGCACAATGCGGTCGCAGCCGCGCACCACCGAGTAGCTGTAGTGGTAGTAACCACCGCCGTTGGCGCACGAACCCATGGACAGCACCCAACGCGGCTCGGCCATCTGGTCGTACACCTTGCGCAGGGCGGGCGCCATCTTGTTGCACAGCGTGCCGGCCACGATCATCAGATCGGACTGGCGCGGGCTGGCGCGGAACACCTCGGAGCCGAAGCGGCCGATGTCGTAGCGCGCGGCGGCCGCGTGCATCATCTCGACCGCGCAGCAGGCCAGACCAAATGTCATGGGCCACAGCGAGCCGGTCTTGGCCCAGTTCACCACCGAGTCGTAGCTGGTGGTGACAAAACCTTCCTTGAATACGCCTTCAATCATGAGCCGCTCCGGTGCATTCGTGTGTG
>Ga0210248_100065_pt1 | contig 76264 bp, 51 predicted proteins | sample ChrtobMetP3_32mM_FD_155493 | JGI IMG/M metagenome (GOLD analysis project Ga0210248, IMG submission 155493) | Chrysochromulina tobin associated microbial communities from unialgal haptophyte culture, Seattle, Washington, United States - P3_32mM | ecosystem: Host-associated > Algae > Haptophytes >...
GGTCAACGAGTCTAACAAGGTCCTCTTCCTGGTCGTGCTCGAGCACCTGCTGCTCCTCACGCAGTACTGCGTGCTGACCATCATCCCTGACGTGCCCGAAGATATCGCTATCGAGAGTGCCAGGCAGCAAAAGTTCGCAAAGTTGCCTGACGAGAAGCCACCGCCGCCAGAAGAGGAGTGGGACGACGACGCGCTGATCAAGCAGCATGGTGGGGTGACTCAGAAGGTGCCTCCCGAGGACGCGCCGCCGGCTGACGAGACTTTCAACGGCACCCTGTTCGGTAGCCAGTCCCCTACCAGGGTCGCGGCGTTGGATTCGTCGGATGTCTCCTTCGCCGAGAGTGGGGGCATCGATAGCTTCACGCCAGGCGGGCGCTCAAACCGACGGGATTTCTCTCAAGCTGGGACGCTCACCTCAATGAGCCATCGTGCCTGAGTTGACTCCGCATAACCATGAGAGCATGCTTAGTCGCTGCCGAGCACCGTACGGTGCACAAGTAATTTGCAACGGAGAGCTGTTACTGGCGTATCCATGTTGGCAACATCATGTTCGTCCGCGCGACGCTCACACGATCGATGCGATCGCGTGGAGTCCGGAGATGCCATGCCGGGAGGGCGTCACCTAATATCACGCGCGTCACATTGACATTCGCTCACACATAACCGACTATTAACACGTGTCGGCCTTGAAGACGACTTTACGAGATGCCTTTGGACCAGTCTGGCGTTCCGGCGTCCAAAATGGATTCGCGTCGCGGCACAGCCGGGTGCGCACGCAATGCGGCTACAACATGTGAAGCAGTACTGCCTTACTGCGACAACGCTGAACGTACGGGTGCAGCCAGCCTCCTGCGTCCTGGCACTCTCTGCTCAAAGCCTCTGCAGATCGTCGGTCGGCGGCGGCCCATCTACCTCGGGGCCCTCCTCGACCTCCTCGTCGCTGGAGGCTCGAGACCGCCGCTCTTCGCTCGAGGCCCGAACGACGCGCGCGCCGCTCTTGTCCTTGGTGGCGCGCCGACCCAAACGGCCGAGCAGTCCAGTGCTCCGCTTCGGCGCACCCTCGGTCGCCGACAGATGCGCCGACGGGTGCAAGACTCCCCGGCTGCTGAGCACAGTGGCGCCTCCCTTGGGTGCGGAGGCTACCAGATGCAGCGGCACCTGGGGCACGTATGGAGACGCGATGGGCCCGGCACTCCCGCCGGCGCTCCTGTCGCCTGTCACGCCGTCTCGCGCGGTGGCGCCGCCATCGCCACGCGCGGTGGCGCCGCCATCGCCACGCGCGGTGGCGCCGCCATCGCCTCGCGCGGTGGCGCCTCCATCGCCAGCGCCACGGGCAGCCGCAGCCACGGGCGACTTTGTCGCGCAGTTACCGTTACCGTCGCGGAGGGCCGTGACTTCACGTGGCGTCGGTGCTGGCGTCCAATCCTCTTCGGCGTCTGCTGCTGCGCCCATGAGCGATGAGATCGAGGCGATCTGCGCCGCCTTAGCGCCCGTGCGCGGCGTGAGCTGCTCGTATCTCTCCTTGGCGGCATCCGCGTCCATACCGAGGGCTGCACCGAAGCGGCTGGTCACGCCGCCCTCGCTCGACCGGCGGCTGGTCAGCGCTGCCGCCGCCGCGGCGGCAGCAGATTGCCGGCTCGCGCGCAGTTTCTCCTCGTCCACCGGCGCAGCCTCGCCTCGCGGCGTCTCCCCAATCTGCCCGGTGAAGCCCAACGAAGCATGCAAGCTCTCAGCCATGCGTCGCTTGGCGCGAGCCTCGGCCGCCCGGGACTCGGCGCGTGCCGCCAGCTGGCCTGCCAGCGCCAAGTCGCCGCGCTGCAGCGCGCGGCGCGCGTCGGCGCCCACCGCCACCGACTCGCTCGCCGCCTCGTTCGCCTCGTCCTGCATCGCGCGCACACGAGCCTTGGCCTCGCGCTTGGTTGCATCGGCCGCCTGCCGATTGGCAGAGCCGACCGCCGCGGCCGCGGCTGCCTTGATGCTCGCCTCCGTGGTGGCACTCAGCCCTCTCCGTGGTGGCGCGGCCGCCTCAAACTCTTCGGACGGCGCCCCCCTGCGTGGGCTCGCCAGTGGCGCGAGCTCCTTGTCGTCGCCATGCGTGCCCGCGGCCCCCTCCGACGAGCTCGGATCCTCGTGCGCCTCGGCGGTCGCGACGCCCACGCTCGGTTGGACGAAACTTGACGAAACGCTCGGTTGGGCGGCTTTTGCGCGCTCCGCGCGGCCGGCTGCGAGACTCGCGAGCTCGGACCTCGCCGCGTTCGCATCGGCACGCGCCTTGCTCACGTGCTCGCGCCGTGCACGCAACTCGAGCTTCGCGCGTGTCTCGGTGGTGCGACGTGCGGCGAGCTCCTGCTGCGTCGCCGCCATCTGATCGCGCAGTACGGCGAGCTCGTCCGCGTGTCGAGCCTCGAGCGAAGCGAGCTGGTCATCGACAGCTCGCTTCTCCTGCTCCACCTCCGCTTGCCCCTCGCGCAGCTGTGCGCGCATCCGTGCTAGCTCCGTCTGCATCTCGCGCATCTCCATCGAATGCCTGGCCTGCAGCTCACCCTGCTGACCTTCATAATGGCTCTCGAGGCGCTCGGTAAGGGCGCTCGCCTCCCTCGCCGCCGCCTCGGCCGCCGCCTCGGCCGCCGCCGCCGCCCGGAGCTTGTCGTCAAGGAGGGATTGCAGCGAAGCGGTAACACGCGCCTCCACCTCCGCCGCGAGCGCCGCGAGTCGGTCGGCGTCATCGCCGTAGGCTGCTGCGCCTCCATAGCCCACCATAGCGCCCGGGACGCGGGGGGTGTATTGCGAGGCGCCATAGGCGACGGCTCCGTCGACCCGGGGCGTGTATTGCGAGACGCCATAGCCCGGCGGCGTAGGTGGCAGCTGGCTGCGTGGCGAGAGAATCGGCGCGCTGTAGCCCCCTGCCTCGCACGAGCGCTCCCGAGAGGCGGTGGGGGCGGTCGAGGCGGTGGACGGCAGCGCTCCTCCCGGCCGCATGGCGATCTCGGGGCCGGGGGCCAGCTGCTGAAAGAAGTGCGAGAACGAGTCACTGCCGAGTACCTGGTGCAGGTTGCAGTACCCGTCGCCCGCGTCCGCATTTTGGCACAGCTCGGCCGCCTGCGCCGCCGACAGAGGCAGCGCGTACTGTTGGGCCACTTGGCAGAGGAGGTCGTACATGTGGCGCGAAGGCAGCCAGCCATTCCCGTGCGGATTGGCCGCGTAGTACGCTTGGGAGAGCGCCATCAGATAGTTGGTGGTGCGCTGTGTGGCGAAGCCTCCAAGTCGCCCCGCACCGCTGCCGGTCGCCGCCTCACCGCGTGCCGTGAGCCCGCAGCCCGCGTTGGTGAAGCCTCCGCCAGCCGCAGGCAGCATGAGCGGTGGCACCGGCGCACCCATCCCGCGCGCCGTGGCGCCGGGCGGCAGGTGAACCTGAAAGCTACCGCCGCCGCCGCGGGGTGACATGGAGGCCATGGCCGCGGCCTGGGCAGCCGCGGCCATTGCTGCCTGCTGCTGATAGTCCATCACGGCATGCTCCAGACGATCCTGCATCATCTCCTTCCGCATAGCATCAAGCTGCCGCTGCTGCGTGGGGCTCATTTCATCCATGTCTTGAGGCATAGCCGATGGCGGGCGAGGCATAGCCGCCCGCGGCGAGGCATAGCCGATGGCTGGCGGCCCGGGCGGCGGTAGGCGACTAGGCGCGGGCAGAGTGCGATTAGGCGCGGGCAGAGTGCGGGGTTGCGCCTGCGAGCGCTGCGTCGAGTGCATCTTCTTGCGCACACGCATGACCGCGAACTTCTCCAAGGTGACCTGCCCGGTGCCATCTAAGTCGACAGCGGCGTACATGGTGTCGAGCTGCTCACGGCGTGAGCTGTCGCGAAAAGAGAGATCGTGACGACACATGGCGGCACCAAAGTCGGCGCGGCTGATGATGCCGTCGCCGTCGACATCGAACTTTTCGAAGTTGACGCGCGCCGCACTGACCTCATCGAGTGAGAGAGTGCCGAGCGAGCACGAAAAGGTGCCATCGCTGAGGAACCGCGCGCCGCTTGCTGCCGCGGAGAACGTGCGCGGTGTCATATTGTCTTCGTGGCGTGGATTCGGCTTGTCGCCGCGCGGAGTGAAGACTCCACTCCACAAGGCGTGTAGCGCCATTGGACAGGGACGGGTGCGGGCGGTGCGCCGCTTACGCGCGATTGCTCGTGAATGCGGCAAATGTGAGTTGACTCTCGAGTAGTTGGGGGGGCAGGATAGTGGCAGGATATGAGCGGTACCGTTGTTTCGTCACGGGACCTTTGGTGGTGCAAGACGGGCAACCCGGAGACGCCACATGCCGCTTGTCCAGATACAGGTGCCGGCCAGCATTCCCGCTGACCGCAATATTCTCGTTGGCTTGCCGTCGGGGCAGCAGGTTATGGTGCAGGTGCCCCCAAATGTTGCGCCGGGAGCGACTTTGCAAGTGCAGCTTCCGGATGCGCCGGGCGTGCCACAGGGTATGCCGCCAGCTGCGCAGGGCATGCCAATAGGCATGCCCGTTGTCGCGCCCGTTCCGAGCGCGGGCGGCCTGTACCCAACGCCGGGACCTACGTTCCAACCTCCGCTGCCACCTCCTCCGGCGATGCATCAAATGCATCAGGTCAAAGCACCCAGCCTCAAGGAGCTCGGCTGGCCTGATGGCCTCTCGCACATGGTGGCGAGCTCCATTCCCTCGATGCCCCTCCGCTTCGTCATCGTCGATAACAGCGGCTCCATGCAGTCGATGGACGGGTCTCGCCTCGTGCCCGGCCCAGGTGGCAGGCTGCAGTCGATCAGGTCGACGAGGTTCCAAGAGCTAGCCCAGACGATCAACGAACTGGCGGCGGTGGCGCACGGCGTGCGCGGGCCCACGCACTTCCACTTTCTCAACCCGTGTCAGTACGGCCAATTCTTCGGCGTCGCTTGCGAGTTTGCGCCCCCGGACAGCATCGTGACCGCGCTCGGCACGCCCGAGGGTGACCTCATGAAGCTGCAGCAGGCCACCACGACGTCGCCAGGTGGCACGACGCCTCTGACCGAGGCGTTAGTGCGTGTCGACAGTATGATCCGCCCGCACGCGCACACTCTGCGCGCGCAGGGCCAAAAGGTTGCCGTGATCATCACGTCGGATGGGCTGCCCAACGACCCGAATAGCTTCCTGCACGCGCTCAAGATGATGCAGCATGATCTGCCAGTGTGGATCGTCGTACGGCTATGCACGAGCGAAGACTCAGTGGTCGACTACTGGAGTGGGCTGGACCATCACCTGGAGACGCCTTTGGATATCCTGGACGACCTCGAGTCCGAGGCCAAAGAGGTTCACAAAAAGAACCCGTGGCTCACCTACGGGCCGGCGCTGCATGCGGCGCGTGTCTTCGGGCTGCAAGACCGCCTTTTCGACCTTCTCGACGAGCGTCCGCTACTGCCCTCCCAAGTCAAGGAGTTTGTAGAGAAGCTGCTCTCGTGCGGTGCGCTGCCCGAGCCCGAGGTCGACCCTAAGGGCTTCAAAATGGCGCTCGAGCAGCGCCTGAAGGTGCACCCCATGGTGTACAACGCCGTCTCGAAGACCATGGCGCCGTGGGTCAACACGAATAGGATCGGCAAGGGCGGCGGCGACTGCGCCATCAGCTGAATGGCATGCATCGTCAGCTGACTGGCGGATCCGCCAGATTATGGCGCGCCGCCCACGGGAAACCCCGCGCGACGCCCCAGGTGTGCGAAAATGGCAAACACGACCAAACTCGCAACACCCACCGATGCTGGCAACCATGACCAACCTCGCAACACCACCGATGCTGGCAAAGACGACGAATCTCGCAAGACCCACCGATGCCGCGATACGATCGCTCAGCGGATCGTGGGCTTAATGGCGCGGCTTCCGCATTGTTGTTGGCGAGATGCTTTCGATGGCGTTGCCGGCGTTGGCGCGGCTACAATGACGTCGCGTCGCGGCGCGCGAAATGCGAAAAAAGTTAAGAAGAATATTTTTGAAAAAAGCCGTCGGTACAATGGTGACTATGGCATGTTTAAGGTGTCTGGACCGTGCAACCGGAAGGCTGTTTATACCGTTACCGAATACGTTTCTTGTGAGTTTTTGTTTGGAGGATCCCAGACTATTTTGGAATTTTCGCTAACCCTGCAACCCTCCATCAGAATCGATTATTCCGACATCGGAGACATGATGGTAAAACAAAAACTATGGTTCGGATGAATTGCGAAATATCGTTGCATGTGATGGAGATGGACAAGGCGAGTTGCGACGCTTGCTTGGGGGACCACTCTGGTTTTTGCGGGGGACCTACCAACCTCCTACCACCCCCTCCAACAGACGTCAACAATTGGTATTTTTTTATTTTTTGAAATGGTTTTCTTGACGGTGCCGCCGAGTTCCGTCAAGAACCCCGATTTACTTCGAGATGGATTGGCGCACTGGAGTTCCAGGAATTACTGTGTGCAGGAGAAAAATGGCTTTGTTCATGCTCGGCCTGGCGAGCCGCATGGAGCACGCGACGGTGGTCTTAACGTCCCGGGTGATGACCACGGCTCCGGATGGCCTCGAGCTGCGAGCGGCGATGCAGGCGACGGCAGAGCCGGCGGCGGGAGTGGAGGACCATCATAATAATAATAATCATCATCATCAGCAGCAGTCCCGGGCTGCGCCGCAGGCGGGAGACGACGAGGCGCAGCCGCGCACTGTCGTCCCGGCACCGCGGCTGACTTGGGTGCGCGTCCAGCGTGTCACCGCAGTCCTCGTCCCTGGAACCCTCCCGCCCGCCGCTGATCTCGAGGCGGCAGATTTGCTCGACGCGCAAGCCGGGATGGACGAGGCCGCCGGAGAGGGCGCGCCGGCCGCCTACGTGCTCCCTCCCGAACGCCCTTCGGTCCTCCTCGGCTGCTTCGCCGGGGTCATGGCCGCATGCATCCTCCAAGGAACCGCCCCGGGAGGTCTCGCGTGGATGATGGTGCTGCTCGTCGCCCTGTACTCGCACTGCGCCCTCACTGTACACCAGCAGACAGCGTCCTTCTGGCGCCGCATGCGCACGCTGGCCACGCTCTGCGCCGTGTGCGAGCTCATGGTCGCCCTCGTCACCGGCAGCAACGTGGTGCGTGCCATGCTTACGTGGTCGAGCTGGTGTGAAAAGGGCGTGACTACGATCAATGCCGAAACTCTCTGCTACGCCGTCCTCGCGTCGTGTTCGAGCCAGTGCTTCATCGCCTTCGTGTGCGCGGCGATCTTCGCGCTCATCTGCATGCGCGGCGACCACCCCTACTACTACTGCTGCTCCTGGGGTTGCGACGATCGGCGCCGTCCTGAGCGTCCCGGGCGCTCTCCCGAGGCCGCCACGAATGCCTTCCATGCAACTGCTGTGATCCATGGCGCCGGCAACCTCTGTGTACATGTCATTCTGTGGACCTGGATCGGTTTATTTGGCGGCTCTGTCGACGGGCGAGGAGGAGCGATGCACCCGGTGCCTTTCGCTGTGGCCGTCATCGCGGGCGCCCCTACCGGCGACCTGCGTGCCATCGGCGTGCCCTACTTGCCTAACGTGGCCTTTCTCGGAGGAGTCGAGGCGCTCACCTCCCCACCCAAACCCGCCGCCCCGCCACTCCCGCCGAGACTGTCGCCGTCTCCGTGCGCGCCTCCGCCGCGCCTGCCGTACCCACCGCTGCCGCCGTACCCCCTCCTAGCGCCGTACCCCCCCACGCCCAACTACGATGAGTACTTCTACTAGTACTAAACGCAGAACACGCTCACCCAGGCGACGCCGCGCGCGGTCGGCCGCCGGGCCGGGCGCGGTTGACCGCAATTTAACACTTATGTTAAGCGCCCATCTTCACGTTATCTAATCGATGTTGTTACTGTAATAAATTAATTCAACCAGCCCGCGTCTCAGCCGTGCTCAGAAATCAGAAATCTGACCGCACAGAATCTCCCTTAGTTTCAAACGCCAGGGTGCTCAAAACCTGCCGCTGCTCAGGAAACCGTCGATGATCGCACTGCACGCCCGCGGGTCCTCCTGCATGAGCTGATGGGAAGCCTCCGGCACCTCATGGATAGGAGTCCCCGGCGGCAGGAGCGCTAACAGAGCTTCGGTCGACTTGCGTGGCACGAGCTTGTCGCTGTTGCCGCAGATCAAAAGAATGGGCACCTTAGCGCCGGCCGCTCGCACCTCGTCTGCGGTTGGCAGTACCAGCTGGCGATAGTAGGCCTTGAACATGTACGGCGGATTCGAAGCGTTGACCTCCTGCGCGAGCTGGAGCACGTGATGACGCTCGGGAGTGACGGAACTCAGCGTCTTGGCATGCAGCGCGAGCGCTTCGAAGCCGGCTGAGAGCATCGGCTGGATCCAGCCCAGTACGAGTGCCGGACAGTAGAAGATCGAAGGTGCCTTGAATCCCTTCGGATGGAAACTCGCGCCCATGAGGACGAGACCGTCGATGGGTGCTGAAGTCTCCACTGGCGCTGCACCCACAATGCCGAGCGCCAATGCGCAGCCAGCCGAGTGGCAGACCAGGAGGTTCTTCTTCTCCTCCGACCCACCGAGCACCTGGGTCGCTCGCCCATATCGCACGACCACAGCAGCCAGATCAGCGCGCAGCTCGAGGAAGGAATACGCGTACCAATCGCGAGGCTTTGGCGAGCGGCCACAGCCCAGGTAATCATACGCAACCACCTCGTGACCTGCCGCTGCATAGTACGCCACGAGCGCCTCGTACTGCCAAATCGGAGGGACAAGGGAGCGTTGGAGAAGACGAGACTGAAGTGATGGCAGGGCAGTGACAGGTAAAGACGGTTCGGTCTCCAAGGCGGAAGTGATTGCAGGGCGTGACAGTGAAAGACGTTCGGACTCCAACACTGACCTGCAGCATTGAGGCGCACGAACCGTGCACGAAAAAGATGCGCGGCTTGCTAGTGGACGATGGGCGGTGGTGCACGGCAACGTGGCGCCCGGGGCGGATCTCGACGGTCTCGACGAGGAGGCGGGCTTCCAGGGAGGCGGTGATGGAGGTCATGGCCTGCTCCGACGATCCGCAAGATTCGTCAACGTCGAGGAATCTCAAAAGCATGAAAATTCGTCTTTCCGAAGAAGAGGCCAGAAGGTCTCACTTCTCATCAACTCTGCATTGTGAAATCGAGTTTGGCCAACGAACGTCGCAGGATCGTCAAATGTCTGCCCTCCTTGAAGCTTGCCACCGCGGCGACATGAGCGCGGTGCGCGATCTCGTCGCGGAGGGCCATGCCGTGGATGAGGCAGATGAGGACGGGCGCACTCCACTTTTCATCGCCTGCCGTGAGGGCAATGTCGAATGTGCGCGGTACCTGATTGAGGCACGCGCCGCCACAGTCAACCAGGCAAGGAAGGACGGGGTCACACCGCTCCTCCTCGCCTGCTCGCAAGACAAGCCCGCGTGCGTGCAGCTTCTGCTCGAGTCGAGTGCCGCAGTCGACAAGGCGGCCGAGGATATGGCCACACCACTCATCATCTCCTGTCAGGAGGGCAACGCCGAGTGCGCTGCACTGCTCATAGCCGCGAGCGCCGCCATCAATCGGGCGAGGGATGACGGGGTGACACCGCTCCAGATCGCCTGCCAGGAAGGCGAGCTCCGCTGCGTGCAGCTGCTGCTCAATGCGGGGGTCTCCATCGACAAGACAGCCGACGACGAGTCTACGGCGCTCTACGTCGCCTGCCAAGCGGGCAAGGTGGAATGCGTGCGGCTGCTGTGTGAGGCGCGCGCCGCTGTCAACAAGGCGAAGTCCGGTGGCTTCACGCCGCTCTACATCGCTTGCGAAAAGGGCCGGATCGAGTGCGTGCTCCTGCTTCTGGCCGCGCGTGCTGCCGTCGACCAGGCGGACGAGGACGGGGCCACGCCACTCTTCATCGCGTGCACGGCTGGCCATCCGGAGTGCGCCTCGCTGCTCATTGGGGCGGGTGCCGCCATCAACCTCGCGGCCGAGGGCGGGCTGACGCCACTCATCTTCGCCTGCGCGATGGGCAAGCAAGAGTGCGTGGCACTACTGCTCGCAGCACAGGCACTCGTCGACCAGACGGACCAGAGCGGGGCCACGCCGCTCTGCATCGCGTGCCAGGAGGGCAAGGCCAAATGCGCGGCGCTCCTCTGTGAGGCGAACGCGGCGCTCGACCTGCCAAAAGATGATGGAGCTACACCGCTCTTCATGGCCTGCCAGGAGGGGTGGACGGAGTGTGCGCGTGTGCTCATCTCTGCGCGCGCCTCGATTGATCGGCCGCACCACGATGGGCGCACGCCGCTCTTCATGGCCTGCCAGGAGGGCCAGATCGAGTGCGCGCGGCTGCTGTGTGAGGCACGCGCCGCCGTCGACCAGCCTAGAGAAGACGGAGTCTCCCCGCTCTGGGCCACATGCGAAACAGGTTTGCATGCGTGTGCACAGCTGCTGCTCAGCGCGCGTGCCGCCGTCGATGCGGCCTCCAAAGGCGGCTCCACGCCCCTCTGGATCGCCTGCCAGCAAGGCAAGCCCGAATGCGTGCGGCTGCTCTGCGAGGCCAAAGCGGTCGTGGATCGGCCGATGGAGGGAGGGTTCACGCCGCTCGTCATTGCCTGCCAGTTCGGCCACAGAGACGTGGTCCAGCTCCTGCTGGATGCGAATGCTGACGCACTCGCCAAGTCTCCCATCGGGGGATACAGCGCGCGCGAAGCTGCCCACAAGAGCGGGGACGCGCGCTGCATCGCCCTGCTGGACGAGTCGCGTGCCAAGGAACTTGGGCGTCTCCTGGCGCAAGGCCCTCCGCTCCCTGAGCGCTGGCTCCGCGTGCGCGAGGCCATCCTGTGCGACGCCAAGGAGCGCCCTTGGTCGCTTGCGACGACGCTCAAGCGTGGCGGGCTCCGAGGCTATCCTCTGCTCGAGGACACGAAGGTGATGGCCGTGCTCATCGGCAGCCAAGACGACGAGCTCGCAGCACTCGGCCGCCGCCTCTTGGATGCGCAGAGGGCCTCGGTCGCGCCGGAACTGCCGCCGGAGGCAGAGGCATCGGCGGCAGAGGCACCGGCGGCAGAGGCACCGGCGGCAGAGGCACCGGCGGCAGAGGCTGAAGCGGCGGAGGCTGAGGCGGCGGAGGCTGAGGCGGCGGAGGCTGAGGCAGCTGAGGTCCTCGACAAAACAGAAAAGCCTGTTCTGTGCGCTCCTTCACTTGCGTGACCCTATGAACGGAACTGTGTATCGCCACCTAGGTATCCTACAGAGCTATACCGTACACGCAACCTACAGAGCTCTATGCGGTCCCGTCCCGCCCGTACGCACTCCTGCGCGGTGTGTGCCGCTGCCGGCTCGTCGTTAGCGCGAAATAGCGCCCCTCGCCCCGCCCGCGGCCGCGCGCCGCGCCCCCCGGTGGCGGCAATGCGGTGGCGAGTACGCGTTGAGTACCAGTACCGAGTACGCGAGACCGCATCGAATCTAAATAACGTCGAAGGGCGAACCCGAACGCTAAACCGCTGCGGTAAGCGTGGCTGCCCTAGTAAAATCAAAAACGTCCGCACAGGTGTCAGGTGTCCCACAATGATGTCACATGACGGTGCACAAGGCGCTCTCGGCCGTGCTGCCGCCGCGGCCACCCCGCTTCGGCGTCATCACCTGCGACGCGTGCTTGCCTGAGCGCGCGCTGCGGTGGCGCGCGCGCAGGTCGGAGGAGCCCCATGGCGAGTGGTCGACGGCGACGTACCTCACCTCGAACTCGGCGACGACAGGCTTATGGTCGGACGTGCGGAATGCGGGCACGTCCGTGTATCGCACGAGGCGCACGTCCGCATCCGCCGCCTGCTGCCGCCGCGCCAGCGCCGCTCCCTGGAGCGGTCTTGTTGCGCCCGCGGCCTCCTCGGCCTCGAGGGCATGCGCCCGGGCGCCTAGCACGGGGACAGGCTCACCCGCCGGCCACGTGTCACTCGGCGGTGGACGCCAGAGCACACGGTCCGTGTACGCGGGGATGCGAAGCTTCGCGGAGAGGTCGTACCTTTCGTTCTGCTTCTTATCGTACTTGTACGTCGGCCGAAAATGGATTGCGCCCTCGCAGAACTCTCCGAACGCGGCGCCGCTCGCCATCTGAGCTCGTAGCTGGTCGTTAGCGAGCAGCACAGCTCGAGAGTGCGCCCAGTGCGCCGCCTCTCCGCGCCACTCGGCCGACGTGCGTGCCCTCGCGTCCGCGGGGGCGAGCAGCGCGTCCATCATCGCACGGTTGCCATTGATTCGGTAGTTGAGATCGCCAAACCAGAAGGCCCGATCGAAGGCCGCCGTCGCGGAACCACCGCGCTCGGCGTGGGTTGGGGCGTTGCTACTGCCGCCGATGCCAGCACCGTCGCCGTCGCCGCCTCTACTGCCGCCGCTGCTCTCACCGCTGCAGCTCGGGGCAACACTGGCCGTGGCCGCCGTCAGCGTCGCCTCGATCGCCGCCGCGGAGCCCATCGCTGTAGAGCCCATCGCCGCTTCCGCGGCGTCTGTAGAGGCGGGGTCATCGGCGGCCGTGGAGTCGGTCGGTACGGCGGCGGCGGGGTCAGCTAAAGCCGGAGACGCTGTAGCTGAGGCCGGAGGCCCTGTAGCAGAAGCCGGAGGCCTTCTAGCTGACGCCGGAGACGCCGGAGACGCTGTGGCTGACGCCGGCAATTGCATGGACCCGTGGTTGGTGCGTGTCGATGTCGTGCGCGGCGCCGTGATGGGCGGAATTATGTAGAAGACGAGACGGCCTGTCTCCGGCTGCTGCGATGGCGGCTCCGGCTGCTGCTGCTGCTGCTCAGGCAGCGGCGGCGGCGACTGCGACTGCGGCGGCGCGCCCTCGGCAGCGCGACCCGTGACGCGTTCTCGAGACCCGTGACCCGTGACGCCCGTCTCGAGCCTGGCACTGATGCCGTCGCCGCTGCTGATGCTGCTGCTGCTGCTCCACTTGCGATCCAGCGTCGGAAGCTCCATCGCGAGAGCTGCTGGCGAGCTGACGCTGCGGCGCATTGAGGTGCCAAACGGGCGGAGCGGCAGCCCAGTGTCGATGCGATGGAAGTCGGCGTTGCGCTCCGCCACCCTATGCTGGTGTGCGGCGAGGTGCGCATTCACGAATAGGAAAGAGGTGTGGCCAAGCGTGAGTGCGATGGCGACGCCGCCCTTGTTGCCTAGCGAACCCGCGAACCCGGTGGACAGCCCGGTGGACACGTGCGCCGACTGCACGTGAGCCACCTGCGGCAGCAGCCGCGTGCGCACGAAGACTGCGAGGTGGATCGCCACTAGTGTCTGTGAGCCGACGCACTTGTAGTGAGGGCCAAGCGCCGTCTCGAGCCGACCGAGCCACTGAGCCTTGGAGGGCAGCAGGACGGACGCCTCGATGCCGCGCTGCGCCTCCTGCGTGCCGATGGCGTACACGTCGGGCGTTGCAACCGCGCCGCCCAGCCACGGCTTGAGGTCGTCAGGCGCCTCCTTTCCGTGCAGGTTCCATGTGGCCACCACGACGCGCAGCATCGCGTCCTGTGGTACGATCATATCGTCCTCCGGCAATATCAGTGTATGTGGCCACCAAGACGGCCCCGCGGGCTGTGCGACCGAGTCTTTGGCCACCCTTTGAGCAACTGGGCCCTTCCACGGCGGCTCAAAGGGCGGTGGAGGCGGCGCAACTTTGGAGCTGCCTGGCGGAGGCAGCTCGGCGCCGAGCCACGACCGTGCATCGTCAAACGCCTTCTCGCGAGGGCCGTTCGCGTCTGGAGGTGCGGGCGCCACCTTGGAGCTGGCACTAAAGTGCATGTGACGACCGTTGCCAAAAAACGAACGCTCGACGAGTGTGAACACGGACGTCTGAGAAAAAAATGTCCGAGATACAACGTAGACGTACGTGCGTAAGCGGTAAGGAAATATCTATTATCTCAGAAACATCCGAGTTCCGACGGGTTATTAATACACGTAGCTGGAAATTCTCTGCGACGGTACTGCGGCACACAGCGAGGACTCGAATCGCCTTCATGCATTTCTGTCATCTCACGCGTGCTCCGCCTCCCGCGCCGCTGGCACACGACCTCGCCTGTGCCGTCGCGTTCTGTCAGCTGTGCACCGTGACCGCGACGCGAGGTCCTTGGCTCCTCGCAAGACCTCAACATGCGGCTCCTGTAGTGTAAATGCGCGCCCCGGCACTTCCTGCCTGCCCCTGGCCTGCCCACTGCCCCCGCGCGCATGCCTCCCGAACACCTCCGCCCCAGTGCCAAAGTGCCAACGTGTCTGCCAAAGTGCCAACGTGTCTCCCCCATTCCCTCGTCCTGCGCGCGATCAGCGCCCACGAGGACGCGATCCGCGTGCGCAGGGCAACCCTCGCGAGTCATCAGCTTGATTACGAGTAATCAGCGCCCACGAGGACGCGATCCGCGTGCGCAGGGCAACCCTCGCGAGTAGTCAGTGGCAACTTGGCCGCTGATTACTCGCGCTGATTACGCGCTGAGTACTCACACAGCGAGGACTCAGCGCCACGTGGCCGCTGATTACTCGTACTCAGCGTACTCAGCGCCACGTGGCCGCTGCCGCCGCCGCCACTTGCGCCGCCGATGCCGCCGCCGCCATCCGAGCAAGCGGAATGGGCGCGATCAGCGAGATCCAGGACGACCGGTCGGGCGACGCCTCGCTCTCAGCCGTCGCCGTCGCGAGCGTATTCCTAGGAATGTTCTCCGAGTTCTCATACCGTGGCGCCGCTGGACGGCCGATCGTCTTGACCAGCGGAGAGGTTGGGATGGTCCGCAGAAGGCGCGCGGCGAAGCTGTCGCCCGTCGGAAGGGTCGCGTGGAAGTCGGCCGACGGCGAGGGCTGCGCTATCTCGGCGCGCGCGGCCGCGACCGCCGCCTGCGCTTGGCCCATGGCGATGGCGACGGTCGGGCTGCGGAAGCTCTCGACGCCCGCGACGGCGCCCGCGACGGCGCCCGGCGGGGTGCTTGGCGGGCGCTCCACACGGCGCGAGGCAGGTGCGGTCTGTTCGTGCGAGGCGGCGTGCGCGTGCGAGACGGCGTGCGCAGCGTCAGTCAGCCATCGAGGCTCTGCCTCCTCCAGGGACCGCGTGCTCAGCGGCCGCTCGTCCTCAGTAGCCGTCTCCCACGCCGCCTCCCACGCCGCCGCCTCGGCCGCCGCGAACGACGAGCGCTCGCGCGCGACGACCGCCGCCTGGGCATCCGTCGAAGGCGTCGCCACGAGCGCCGTCTCGAGCGCCACGATCGCGTAGCCGAGGAGCGCCGCCTCGGCCGCCTTCTCATCGAGCTGCTCGCGCGCGTCCGCGAGGGCCGCCCGCTTGGCCTCAAGCGCCGCCTCGAGCGCCGCCTCGCTCGCCTCGAGCGCCGCCTCGGTCGACTTGAGCTCCGAGTGCGTCGCCTGCAGCCGCTCGCACAGCGCGTCGCGCTGGCGCGTCGTACTGAGCAGCGCCTCCTCGGAGATCGCGAGCTCGCGCGTGAGCTCCTCAGCGTGGCCCTGCGCCTTGGCGAGGTGCGACGCGGCGTACGCGAGCGCCTCTTCAGCCGCCGCCGCCGCCGCCTCGGCCGCGTCCGCCATGGCCCACGCCTTCGAGGCGTCCGCGTCCGCCTCCGCCGCTTGCCTTTCGGCGGCGGCGGCCCGCGCCTCGGCCGCCGCCGCCGCGCTCTCCGCCATGGCCGCCGCCGCCTCTGCCTCGAAGGCTTGCTGGATCGCCATGTGGGCCGCCTCCGCGTGGTCGGCCGCCTCGGCCATGGCCGCCTCCATCAGCCCGTCCGCCATGGCCGCCGCCGTCTGCGCCGCCACCACCTCGGCCGCCGTCTGCGCCGCGGCGGCCGTTGTGCTCGAGAGCGCCTCCGCGAGCGCCGCCAGCTGCCCGCGCGCGGCGGCCGCCTCGGCCTTGGCCTGCGCCGAGCGCACCTCCGCGGCCTCGCGCTGCGAGATCGCAATCTCGGTGTTCTCGGTCGCCCAGTGCAGCGCGCCCTTGAGCTCCATGAGCTCCGCCGATCTCGCAAGCTGCACCTGCCGTGTCACCGCCGCCTCCTCTCGGGCCAGCGCCGCCTCCTTGTGCGCCGCCATCGCCTCGCGCTGCGAGGTCGCGAGCTCGAGCTGTGCCACCTCCACCGACGTCTCCGCGCGCTGCATCGCCTCGAAGGCCTCGACGCGCGCCGCCTCGAGCGCCGCTTCGGCTTGCTCGAGCACCTCGTCCGCCCAGGCCTTGGCCTTGGCCTTGATGGCGCGGACGGCCTTGACGGCCGTCGCCTTGACCGGTGCTCGAGACGGCGCTTTGACCGGTGGCGCCGCGGCTTCGACTGTGAATTCACAGACGCGTGCCGCCGCCTCCTTGGTGACCGCATCGGCAATCTCGAGCGCAATCTGCGCCTTGGCCACGGCGAGGTCGCGCTCGAGCTCCGCACAGCGCGTCTCGAGGGCGTAGGCCGCATCCGCCTCAGCCATTGCCTCCTCCTCGGCGGCGTCGAGGGCAAGCGCCGCGGCCGCTTGCACCTCGGCGACCGCCACGGCCTTCTCAGCCTCGGCGACCTCGCGGACGGCATGCTGACGGTCGACAGCGGCGGCGACCGTTCGCCCCACCGCCGCCGCGACGGCTGCCTCGCGCTCCGTCGCCGAGCGCTCGAGCGCCGTATCGAGCGCCGCGTGCAGCTGCGAGAGCTCGTGCGCGTGGGCCGCGCTAAGCTGCGCAATGTGCTCCTCGTGGCTGGCCTGAGCTTGGGCGAGAGCCTCGGTCCACTCCTCCGTCTCGCGCCGCACCACTGTGACCGCCTCCTCGCGCGCGTCCATGAGCTCCTCATCGAGCGTCGCCCGCGCCGCCTGCGCCTCGGCCCGCGCCGACTCGGCCTCGGCCTGCGCCGCCTCGAGCGCGGCCTGCGCCGCCTCGAGCTCGGCCCGCAAGCTCAGCGCCTCGGCCCGCGCGGCCTGCGCCTCCTCGCGCGCGGCCTCCACCTCGGCCCACGCTTCCTCCGCCTGGGCCTGCGCCAGGGTCACGTCGAGGGCCATCTGCGCGAGGGTCACGTCGGCGCCCAGCCGAGGCTCGTCAGCACGCCCACGTTCAAGTTCGGCGAGCAGCGCCAGTCCCGCGCGGTCGCTGCGCCCCACGACGCTCATGTGCCCGTGCAGCTCGGCCGCCTCGGCTCGCGCCGCCTCGACCTCGACACGCGAGATCATCGCCTCCTCTTGCTCATCCTTCGGAGGGCACGACTCCTCAGCTGGCATCTGCTTGCCGCGCGCAGGCACGGCGCCCGCCACGGCGCTCGCCGTCTTGGCACACGCCTCGTACTCGGCCCTGTCCACCGCCGCCACGTCCGCCCACGCCCCGGCCACCTCCTCCGCCTCGCCCGCCAACCGAGCGCCGTCTCGAGCGATCATTTGCACGCGCTCGAACGTACCGAGCGCCGTCTCGAGCGATTGCACCTGGGCAGCGAGCTCTGCGGCCGCCTCGACCGCCCGCCGCTCCATGGCATGTGCCTCCCGTGCGTCGGCCTCCGCCTCGGCCTGCGCGTCCTCCGCCGCGTCTGCGGCCGCCTGCGCCTGCGCGAGCGCCGCGAGCGCTGCCGTGACGAACTCGGTGGCCTCGGACACTTCCTTCTCCGCTTCCCACTCGGCCTCGACCGCCGCCGCGTGCGCCTCCGCCGCGTTCGCCTCTGCCTCTTCACGCGAAATCTCGGCCTCGAGCATCGCATCCATCGCATCGTCCCACGCAATCTCCGCCTCCTCCGCCTTGAGCTCGGCCTCGATCTCGGCGCACTCGCGCTCGTGCAAGAGCATCGCCTGCAGCTCCTTGAGCTCCGCCGAGTGCTCCTCCGCCTCGAGCGCCGTCTCGAGCATGGCTTCCTTGCTCGCCACGAGCGCCGTCTCGAGCGCCACCACTTTCGACTCCGCCGCGGCGAGCGCCGTGCCGAGCACCGTGCTGAGCGCCTGCGCGCTCTCGATCACCTCGAGTGTGCCCACGAGCGCCTCGGCCTTCTCTTCCGTGCTTGCCAGCTTGTCGGAGAGCTCTGTGGCGCGCGAAGAGGCCTTCGCCTCCGCCTGCGATTCATCAACCTGCTGCTGCGACTCGTCAACCTGCTGCTGCAGCGCGCACACCGCCTCGTACAGCGCCTCGGCTCTAGCCTCGGACTTGGCAAGCGCCTCGAGCGCCTTCTTGAGCGCCTCCGCCTGCGCCGCGGCGCTCGACTGCCGGTCCGAGAGGGCAAGCGCGGTCGCGCGGGAAGTGGCCGCCGCCTCGTCGCGCGCTTCGTCAGCCTCTAGACGCGCCGCCTCGATCACCTGACGAGCCACCTGAGCCTCCTGCCGCGCCCGTTGAGCCTCTTGCTGCGACTGTTGAGCCTCTTGCTGCGACTGTTGAGCCTCTTGCTGCGACTGTTGAGCCTCTTGCTGCGCCACCTTGACTGCATGCTCTGCGGCAAGCTTGACTGCATGCATTGCGGCCGTGGCCGCCGCCGTTTCTTGCTTGGCTGCCGCCGCCTCCTCCTGGGCCGCCGTCAAGGCCTGCTGCTGCGCCGCCGCCTCCTGCATGGCCGCTGCCGCCTCTTTCTTGGCCGCCATCAAGGCCTGCTGCGCCGCCGCCGCCTCCTGCATGGCCTCTGCCGCCTCCTCCTGTGCCGCCGTCGCCTTGGCCTCCGCCTCGGATGTGCTTTCCTTGGCCGCGCTCGCGTCGGCCTTGGCTGCATCGGCCGCCGCCCAAGCGGCCTCCAGCTCGGCCTTCGCAATCTCAGCCTCCGTCATGGCGAGTGTCATGGCCCGCTGCGCCTCCACCGCCTCTTGCTTGGCGAGTGTCATGGCCTGCTGCGCCTCCACCGCCTCTTGCTTGGCGACTGTCATGGCCTGTTGCGCCTCCACCGCCTCTTGCTTGGCCGCTACCGCCTCCTTCTGCGCCGCCGCCGCCTCCTGCATGGCCGCTGCCGCCTCTTTCTTGGCCGCCGTCAAGGCCTGCTGTGCCGCCGCCGCCTCCTGCATGACCTCTGCCGCCTCCTCCTGTGCCGCCGTCGCCTTGGCCTCCGCCTCGGATGTGCTTTTCTTGGCCGCCTCGGCCGCCGCCTTCGATGCATCGGCCGCCGCCCAAGCGGCCTCCAGCTCGGCCTTCGCAATCTCAGCCTCCGCCATGGCAGCCGAGGCTGCGGCCTTTTGGCCCGCGAGTGCCTCGCGAGCTTCAGCCACCTCGAGTTCGACCAGCGTGCGCACCGCCGCCGCTCCATGGGTCGCTTCGTCGATCATCGACGCGGCATGCACCTGTGCACACGAGAGCGCCGCCTCGGCCTGCGCACGCGCGGCCTCGGCGACCGTTACGGCCTTGGCATGGGATTGCACCTGGGCAGCGAGCTCTGCGGCCGCCTCGACCGCCCGCCGCTCCATGGCATGTGCCTCCCGTGCGTCGGCCTCCGCCTCGGCCTGCGCTTCCTCCGCCGCGTCTGCGGCCGCCTGCGCCCTCGCCTGCGCTGACTCCGCCTCGATCACCGCCGCCTCCGCCTCCGCCCGCGCCGCGTCTGCCGCGCTCGCCACCTCCACCGCCTCCGCCCGCGCCGCCTCTGCCCGACAAACCGCCAACTCCGCCTCCTCCCGTGCCTCATCCGCCTCGCTGGCGGCCGCCTCGGCCTCGTACTGGACCTCGGCGAGCATCATGATCGCCTCCGACATGTTCCCATTCAAGACGCTAATGTAAGCGTTCGCCTGGCTGAGCGCCATCTGCGAGGCATGCACCTGCTCCCACGCCTCCGCCGTCGACTCGCGCGCGGCGACCGCCTCGGCCGCCGCCTCGGCCGCCTCTCGCAGCGCCGCGAGCTTCGACGCCTCCGCGCCGCGCGCCCTATCGACCGCCAGCGCCGCTCGAGCGTTGGCCTCGTACAGGGGCGCAGCGAGCACCTCCCTCTCGGCCGCGCGGGCGGCCTCGACAGCCAATCTCGTATGCTCGGCGGCAATCTCGCTCAGCTTGGCGAGCTGCTGGGCCGCGAGGTCCTGGGCACACTGCTGTGCCTGAGCGATGGCGTCCGACCTTGCCGCCTCCGCCTCCTCGCGCGCCGCCGCCATCTCGTTGGCAGCCTCCGTTGCCGTCAAGTCGGCTTTCGCTCGCATCTCCTCCAGCCTCACCTCCATGGCAAGCCGAGCGGCCTCCATCTCGGCCGCCTTGGCCGCGAGCTCCGCCGTCACGAGTCTGGCCTCCTCTTCAGCCGCCGCCTTCGCCTCGAGTGCCGCCGCGCGCTCCGAGAGGGCGAGCGCCGTCGCGCGCACCGTCGCCGCCGCCTCGGCCTCAGCTGCCTCGGCGATCGCCTGCGCGCTCGCCTGCGCCGCCTTGGCAAGCTCCGCCTCCGTCCTCGCCGCCTCCGCCTCACGACGAGCCTCCGTCGCCGCGGCCAACGCCGAGGCGAGTGCAGCGGCTGCCTCGGCGGCCGCGGCCGCCTCGGCGGCCTTCGCGCCCTCGAGCAGCGAGGTCGCGCGGGCCTGCGCCGCCTGTGCAGTCGCCTCGGCAGCGGCCGCCTCGGCAGCGACCGCACGCGCCTCCGCTCCACTCTGTTTCGCCTCCGCCTCGGCCACGTGGCGCCGCGCCGTCTCGAGCGCGACCGTCGCCTCCTCCGCGCGCGCCTCGGCGGAGCACTGCATGCGCGTGGCCGCCTCGACCGCCGCCCATGCCGCGTCGCGCTCCTGCTCCGCCGCCGCCACCTCCGCCTTGGCTGCCTCGTCGGCGCTTTCCATGGCGCGCGCGGCGGCGGCCGCCTCCGCCTTCGCCGCCGCCACTTCGTTTCGGACCTCCTCGAGCATCTCCTCAGCGGCGACCTGCGCCTGCGCCGCGCGTGCCTCGCGCTCCTGCGCCGCGCCGAGCGCCGCGCGCGCCGCCTCGAGCTCCTTTTCGAGCGCGGCGATCACAGCGAGCTGCTCGAACTGGGCGTCTGGCGAGGGTTGAGAGGGTGCGCTGAGGCTGAGGCCGAGTTGCACGGGTGGCGGCGCCGCTTGATCGGCTGCGGCGGCCTCGGCTGCGGCGGGAGTGGGCGCGCCGTCTCGAGCGCCGGCCCGCGAGGCGGCCTCCGCGGTCGCTGCGGCCACGATGCTCGCCGTGGCAGCCTCGGCAAGCCGTCTCTGCTGCTCCTCGAGCTGGGCCGCGGTCATCGAGAGACGCGCCTCGGCACGGCGGCGCTCCTCCTTCTCATGCCGGTAGCGCACCTCGCTCTCAAACAGCTCCGCGTGGCACGCGACCAGCTCGTCCTCAACGGTCGTCCGCGGCGCGTGAGTTTGGTACAGTGCGTGCGAAGACGAGGGCGGCGGCGCGCGCGGCTCGGCTGGTGCCGCCGCCGCGTTCGTGAGCGGCGTCGCGGGCGGGCGCGTGGACGGAGTCGATTGCAGGCTGGCCGGCGGTGCCGCCTTCACCGTGCCATTCATGGGCTTGCTCGTTGGCTTGCCGCCGGGCGCAACGGCCGGTTTGGGATTCGGATGGGCCGCGAGGCGCGCAAAGTGGGCCACGAGCGCAGGCGGCTTGGCCTTCACCTTGGCCTCGCCGAGGCTCTTGCCGAGCGCGGCGGGGTCGGCGGGAGCCGGCACGTCGGCCGAGGGTGCGGCCACAGGCACGCGCTTCGGTTTGCTCAGCTTGCCGGCGGCGGCGGTGCCGAAGGCATAGACAGGGCTGAACGGGCCGCGCTTGATCGGCTCCTTGCACGGACTGAACTCGAGCACCGTGCCCTGCCGAGCGCGGGCCGCCGCAGCTGCGGCGGCGGCCGTGGCTGCCGCGCTCGATGAGTTCATCGAGTCTACCTCGTCCGACTTGGACGAGTGGTCGGGCGGGCTGATGTCAAAGATGACACCGCGCCGTGGCTGAGCGGCGGCGGCGGCGGCCGCCCTATCGGTCTGGGCGGCGGGTGCGGGCGTGGCCAGCTGCGCGGGGGGCACGGACGCGGGCGCCGGAGCCGCAGAGGGCGCGGCGTCGGCGTACTCGAGCTGCTTGGACGTCGTGTCCGCCGCCTTGGGCGTGGGCGCGACGAGGAGGCTCGGCTTGTTCGGCTTCGCATCCGCCGTGGGCCGGGCGGGGGTGTTCTTGTCGAGGGTTCCGAGCGCCTTGCGCGCCCGCGGCGTCGGGATGGCCGAGACGAGGGCCCCCGTGGGACCGTCGAGCACGTCGGGGTGGCCTGCTGGACCACGCATATGCCTGAGAACTGGGCCGCGAGAAACTGCGTTTGAAGATGGAAGGCGCGAGCTGGACCTGTTCAATGGTCAAGTCAAGTCAAGTCAAGTCAAGTCAAGTCACGAGCACCTCGGTCGAGGCGCCTATGTCTCCCCTCTTCCTCTCCCCCAATCCCCCAACTTATGTTTGACGCCACGGTCGATCTCGAGCCGATTTCCTCTTCGGCGTAAGAGTGGCGCTTATCGGCTCGAGATCGGCCCGTTACTTCTCACCTACTTGTTCTCCGAGGGCACGTATGTCAGCACCTATGACGTGTCACCTCTAGATGGACCCCCCTCCGCCATCTCCGCCCACTCCCGTCCTCCACTGCTGGCTTCCGGAGCACATTCGATAGGCTTCCGTATGGTTGTCTGTTGTTTATGTATAGACTTGACTTCAATAGCAATACAACGCGCAACTTTGAACCACCCCAATCAAAGGAAACGCATTCACTATGGAAGGAGGTGTGGCCGACACAACCCGTTGTAGCACAGGCCGTTAATCGACGTAACAAGCTGTTCAACTCAACGCGCTTTCTCCAGACCCCAAGCACAGGCGAGCCCTGTGAATAAACTGTGACGTGATCTGTGTACATATGTTTATGTATTGCGAGCGAGAACAGTATCGTGCACATGAAACATTTATTTCGGCGCGAGCCATCTCTCTTTTGCCTGCTGCACCAGCCGCAACCCTTTGAGCGCGACAAACTTTTCATGGTAGGCGCCAGACCAAATGGCGCGGTCGCCCATGGCCTCGAGGACGCTGTGGCAAAAGTCGCTCTTCGAGATCAGGCCATCGCCATCGCGGTCGAGGACGCGGAAGAAGCAGAGCATCTCGTCGGTGTCGTCGTTCTTCGCCTGAAGCACGAGCCGCTCGTGCTTCCATTGTCGGCATGCGTCACGCCAGCGCGCCCACACGACTTGCTCGAGTCGCTCGAGAAAGTGGTGGAGCGCGAAGCGGTGCTTGGACAGCATGATCTTCTCGGCCTGCGCGAGCGCTTCGTCTGTCTCCTCGTCCTCAGTCTTCTCCCTGGCCATGCGCCACGCCTCGGTTGCCGCCTCCGCTTCTGCTCTCTCCTGGGCAAGTTTCGCCTCGGCCGCCGCCTCCGCGTCCGCCTTCAGCTTCTCGTCCGCAAGCCGAGGTGGCGCATCGCCAGAAGGCGAGAAGGGACAGGATCTCGCTGCCGCCTCCCGCGCCTCCGCCTTCGCCTCCGCCTTCTCCTTGGCGATGCGCTCGCGCTCGACGCGCTCGCGTTCCGCCTTCTCGGCGGCCTGCTTTTGCTGGTAATGGCTCAGTGCAAATGGGAACACAAGCTTGTGGTAGTAATAGTCGCCCGAGTTGCGCTCCTCCGCCGTCCAACGCCGCTCGTCAGACGACACTGGCGTCATGGCCTGGAGCGCTAGGTCGAACTGGCAGAAGCTCAGCTTGCCGCCATCCTGGTCGAGGGCGCTTCGGAACTTGAGGAACTCGTCGGACGCTGTGGTCTTGTCGAGCGCCTTCTCGAGCAGGCTCACGTTGGCCTTCATCGCCGCAAGCAGCACTGCGACCTTGCGCTCCGCCACCGCCTTGGCCAGTGGGGAATCGTACGCGGGCCAAGCATGCCGGAGCATCGGCAGCGGGGGGGGCGGGGGTGGCGCCGGCCTTGGCGGCGGCCACGGCGACACTACCCCCGGCGACGGCGCGCGCGCAGGCCTCGGGGCAACGAGCACCGCGTTAAGGATACGTTCGAGAGCATCGACATACGCTTGGATGGGTGCGTGTATCGGAGGATGGGGTGCCTGGTTCGGCGTGGCGCGCCATGCCGCCTCGGCCTGTGCAGCGCCGAAGGCATGGGTGACGATGGCGTCCGTCATCTCAAACGTAACGTCCACGAACGAGTCGAGCGGGAGTTGGCCGTGCGCATTCACCTGCCCACAGCTGCGCAGGATGTGCCACAGCATGACGCCATCGTCCCAAGCACGCAAGCCCAACCCATAACGAGGCATCAGCGCCTTCGTTGCACCCGGGCTCCATCGGATGATCGGATCCGCGATCGAGATCGAAGCGGCGGCGGCTCTCTCCTCGTAGGAGGCGCTGTAGTCCGCCCCGGCGCCGCCGGCGCCGCCCACGTCGGCGCCGCCCATGTCCTCGGCAGCGCGGTCGGCGCTCCGGCGCTCCGGCCAATGACCATCGAGATACCTCACATAGCGCGGCGGCGCAAAGCAAAAGGGGAAGGTCGCCATACTCTCACCGACGGCCGTCGCATTCAAGACGTTCTCGCGCACAAGGCTCAGGTACAAATCGAGGAACGAGGCCCTTTGCAGGGAGCCCGCGATCGCATTTCGCAACGGGCGCCGTGCCGCACTGCCACCCCGGAGGCCGTCGTGGTTGCACGACGAGCGGCGCCCTCCGGCGTCGCCGCCTTCGCTTCCAGCAGCAGCTACTCTGCGTGCAACGGCTCCAGCTGCCCCACTGTCGGCACTGTCCCCCTTAGTTGCCTGTGCACTCTCGGCACCCATCTCGGGGTAGCAACGTGTTCGGCAGGTCGCCTCGTATAGTTGGCGGGCGTGGCGCTGGATGAGGTCACAATTGCGATACGCTTCGAGCCTCGACCGACGGTGGACCGCACAGCGCTCGTACCTGATGAGGGAGGCCATCAGTCGCAATCAGTGAATGTCGACACGAAAACCATGCAATCATCGGCGGCGTGGATCGCGCAGAGCTCGTACAACTTGGGGTTCGGGTGAGGGTAAGGGTTTTGGGCGCTCCGTACTCTTTGCGGTTCGCGCGGATCGTCTTCTCGCAGTCGGCGATGAGGTTATCGCACCCGGCGGTCCGATTGAGCGCCTTGGTGGACTTTGCCTTCGCAACCACGTCATCGAGGGGATTCTCGCTCATCACGGGCTGTGCCGTGAGCCGCATCAGCACATTGTCTTCGTGCCTTAGCTGCGTGTGCTCTGAACCTGTCTCGACCTCCAGCACGGGCACGCTCGTGGCAGCCGGCGGGTGGGCGGAACCCAAAGCCGGAGCAGAGGCCGGATTGGAGTATGGAGACTGGGCGGCGGCGGCGGCCGGGGTCTGAGTCTGCGTGGGCGAGCGAGCGGCGGGCGGGCGAGCGGCGGGCTCGAAAGAGAATGCAGGCTCCTCGCGCATCAACACGCCGCGACCGCGTATGTAGTCCACATGGGCCTCGCTTGATGCGGCTAGATGCACATCGGTGCGGCAGCGCGGGGTGCTCTGTCGAAGCTGTGGACCCGCCCACCACAGCGCATCTGACGGCGAGCCAGGTGGCAGACCCCTTGGTGGGGTACGATGGCGCGGTGGGGTCTCTCGAAGGTCACTCAGCGCAGCAGCGTAGACGCTCACAGGCAAGAAGCGGCCACTCCTTGGGGAGAGGTCCTCGCGCTCAAACCAGTCGGCACGCGGAGAACCGCGGTTGCGAGGCGAGTGAAAGCCCGCCGGGCCACAGGACGCGTGGCGCACGAGCTGTGGAGATGGGCTTGCGGCTGGCACATCCGGAGGGCTCGCGGCTCGCACTCGTCCCTTCCGAATCATCGCCTCCTGTGGAGATGGGGAGCGGGTCATGGGCTTCGACGCACGTGCCGCACGCTCGATCTGTGGGCTGCCACTGGCTGCGGATGTCGGTCGCAAGGCCTTGCGCACGATCAGCGGGCTGCCAACTGTCGCCAAATGCAGCACTTGAGGGCTGGCTGGAGGCACTATGCTCAAGTGGGGTTTGCTGGTGGATAGTTGCAGCACTGGAGGGCTGCTCGCGCCCTTCTGACTCCTGAGTGCAGGCTGGCTGGCAGCACGACGCAACGCAGCCGTCAATGTGGGGGCTGTCCTCGGTCGGTGCGGAGATCTGAGCTCCACAGCCATGCTCTTCGGTAAGGAGCCGATCCTGAGCGCCATCATGTCTTCCGCGATGGTCCTCTTCATGTCATCCGCGATGGCCCACATGTCTTTGAGGCGCAACTGCGGCGAGGTCGACGCCATTGGGACACAAGCTGTAACCGGGGGTTTCACAGCCAAGTTCAGTAAGTTAGCGTTTCGTCGGACGCCGTTGTGGTTGTTTCTCACAACCCACACCACCACCACTCACATGTCCCAAACACATTTCCCGCTCGACGCTGGTTAACGGATGGCAGAGAAAGATGCAATGTACACGCAAACTCGCAGCGCGTTGGGCGCAAGCGAGCGCGCTCCCGGGGCACCCTCCGCTCACTGAAGGTCGAGCTGCGGTCTAGTCTGGGCGGCGCGTTCGCTCCGGGCGGCACTAAGGTGCGCCGCACGCGTGCTCGCGGAGCCCATGGTCTCGCAACGCTCAGCTCACATAATCCATAGTGGCATGATCCTTGAGCCGCAGCACCTCGTTCCAGTCCTTTTTGCGCCGCCGTGCCAGCAGCATGATGAGTCGCGCGAGGATCCACGGGAAGTAGTAGTCGAGGGCGCGGGTGGGGCGCGCCTCGTCCGCCGGGAGCGCGATGTGGTCCACCACGCCCGCGGGCAGCATCGACACCGCTGGATCCATGGCCTTCTTCGCCTCCACACGCAGCTCGACGAGGACCTTCATCTCGGCAGGCGAGAGCAGCAGCAGCTTGTAGAGCGTGTACGCAGAGCGCGCATCGGCCACGCCCTCCTCGTAGCAGCGCATCGTGACGTACATGTAGTACACGAACGCCGCCGGTCTCCAGGACCAGTAGTACACGCTCGCCATCAGGTTGCCCGCCACGAACACCATGCCAACGAGACCGCAGATCATCATTTTCATCTCAGCGACGGAGTCATTCCAGCGAGGGCCCTTGCTCAGCAGGAAGCGCTCACGCCGCTTGAGGTACTTCCACACGGGCGAGAAGAGCAGCAGCCCGGGCGCCGCGAGCGCCAAGCACGCCGCGCACAGCACCGCCCGCTGCGCCATGCCGGTGACACACCAGTACCACGGCAGCGCCTGGCCATGCTGTGCCGCTCGGCGCACGCGCTCGCATTTGATGCCCTTGGCGTCGAGCGCCTGCTGGTAGGTTTGCAGCGCCGCGCGCAGCTTCGCCGCCACCGCAGCCTCCGCGGCAGTCGGCGGCGTCGGCGGATCGATGGGCAAAGAGCCTTCGGGGGCAGGCACACCCAGCTTGAGCACGTGCACCCAGCCACGCACGAGCGTGAGGTACTGCCCGAGCGACAGGTCAGTGCCTACGGGCGAGTGCAGCCGCGCGGCGGTGATCGCGAGATTGAGCACGTCCCACGTGGGCGCGTTGATCGTGCTCTTGTCCAGCGCGTGCGAGATCTCGATGGTGATTTGCTTGGCGAGCGTGAACGTGTCGACCTTGCCGTCGGCTGTCGTGTGCTTGCGGATGAGGTTCGCATCGACCTTGACCGGCGGCATGTAGCGCATGCAAAGGTCGGAGCGGAACTTTTCGCGGTGCGTGTAGATGAGCCCGACTGGCACCAAGTGCACGCAGAAGTCGGGGTCGCCTGCCTCATTCGAGAGCATGACCGCCTCCAGCGCGAGGCGCGCGAGGCCGGTCTTGAACGGCTGCTCCATGTACGGGAGGAAGCGCGAGACGCCCTCGGGCGCGAAGCCGACGCAGTCGCCCTGGCGAAGCGCGCCGATCACGCGGCTGAACATCTCGACGTTCATCTGCTTGGCCTTCTCGCCATGCTCGCCCGGCCGGTAGACGGGAACGGCTCCCGAGTTGCGGATGAAATACTTGAAGATGGGTGTGCTCCAGAGGGAGTCCTTGGCGCAGAAGCGCACCATACGCGGCGTCTTGCGAATGAGCACCGCCGGATCCGCCAGCCCGTTGCCGTGGTTGAAGCACACGATGCACGGCACGCCATTCGGCGGCACGTTCTCGAGGCCGTGCACCTCGGTGGTCGAGTAGAAGCCCGCGGCGGCTAAGCGGAACCACTCGCGAATGAAGCTGTAGAGCAGCGGCGTCTCGCCGGGCAGCGGCGGCGAGCAGTGCTGAGTGGATGCGTCGGTCATGGTGTTCGCGGGTCAAAATCCTCCACGCGGCGGCGGCGGCGGCACCACCGCGTCGCAATTAGAGGAGAAGACCCTCTGCGTGTGGCGACGATCCTGTGATTCGTCATTTAATGCGAGCTGTGAAAACGCGCGCGTGAAACGCACACCCAGTCGAGTATTTGAGACATGTACACACGAGTCCAAAGACAGCGGCCCCAGAAGACCTTATTGACCTCTTCTGAATCGGTTTCTTACTAATTACTTGCCAATGTGCTCCGGAAGCCAGCTGGGGAGCGTCAAGAAGAGGGAGAGACAAAACTTGACGGGAAGTAGGAATGGCGCTAAGCTCTCCTCGAAAATTTCGCACCACACGTACCCGGTATCCCTCCCTTATGCGCTTTCCGATGGGCGATGTTCTCCGTCTGCTCCGCGTGAGCCGCCCTTACTACTACCTCGTTACTTTGTGGCTCTACCTGATGCCAACCGGACAGTACGCAGAGCTCTTTAGCCGCGTTCCCTTTTGGCTGGGCTTCAGCTACTGCACCGTCCCGCTCAATGCGCTGTGCTACCTCATGAATGATCTCTCTGACGTCAAGGTTGACAAGCAAAACATGCGCAAGGGCGGCGCGCTGCTGGGCGCGAAGGAGAGCGAGGCCAACCTACGCACACTCGTACCCACGGCCGCGATGCTGCAATTGCCATTTTTGCTGAGCTTTGCTGCACTTTGCGGCTTGCGGCTCATCCTGCCTTGGTTTTCGGCGGTGGTGGCCGTCAATTGGGCCTACAACTTTGGGCCGCGGCTGAGCGCGTACTACGCGCCACTCGACCTTATATGCCCATGTGGCTACATCCTAGTCATACCGCTCTCATGCTGGCTCAATGTTTTGCCCTACCCGCCCGGGCGCTCGTGGGTGCACGCAGTGGTCCTTGTCGTGCGCACTCAACTATGGATCCAAACGTTTGACATCGAGCCGGACCGCGCGGCTGGACGTCGCAACACAGCCGTGCGCCTCGGCCTGCGCGGCTCGCAGTTTGGCCTCCTTGCGCTCCTGCTCGCCGAGAATGCTTTTGTGCACACGCACTTTGCGCACTCATGGCCTTTGCGGTCATTTTCGCTCGGTTCACTGGGGTTGCTCGGCGCGCAGGCGCTGCTTGGAGGCGGTCGCGCCAGCGCAGTGCCCAGCATTCACTCGACTCCGCCGCCGCCGTCGTCGCTCTCGCCGGCAAGCGTCCAAGCCGTCTTCCTCATCCTTGGGCTCGGCGGCGTCGGGCTCATGGTGAGGGTGTGGCTCGACGCGGCCTTTCTGTGAGAGGGTCAACACTATTTTAAGTCAAAACATCCAGGCTTTGCTGGGAGTCAAGTCAAGTCTTGACTTGACTTGACTTGACTTGACTTGACTTGCTGGGAATTGCTGACCTTTTTGCGGTCGATAATGCAATCACTCTTCCTTGCTGTCTTGCTCTCCCTAGCGCCGCCGATTCTGCTCGTGGACAACGGCTCGCGTCGGCCCGCGTCCGTGCTCGCACTGCGTGAGGTGGCCGCGTCACTTTCAACTCTGCTCGACGGTCGCGATGTGCGGCCGGCTAGCCTCGGCTTCTCGGACGAGGTGGACGCCGCTGCACTCGGTGGCGTGCCTGCGCGAACCCTGCGCACCGAGCTCGCATCGCTCGTGTCGAGCGGCGCACCCGGAGCCATCGTCGCACCGCTCTTCCTCGGGCCAAGCGGCGGCCTGCGCCGAGGCATTGCGGCGTGCCAGGAAGAATGGGCAGGCACCGCATCGTTCGATCTACGAGTGGGTGCCTGCCTCGTGGACGAGAGCGAGCCCGCCGATGACCGCGTCGGCCGCGCGCTCACGGCGAAGGTGCTGCAGCTGGCACGCCGGGCGCGGCTGCGCTTTCCTCTCAAGGTGCTCGTCGTCGATCACGGCACGCCCTCGCGACCTGTGCACGAGGTGCGCGAGCGGCTTGCAGGCGAGGTGCGCGAGCTCCTCGGCCCGCGTGCGCTCACGGTTCGCGGCGCCTCGATGGAGCGGCGCGACGAGCCGGCCTATGACTTCAACGAGCCGCTCCTCGAGCGTGCGCTCGCGATGGCTCCGTACGATGAGGGCGACGTGGTGCTGGCCATGGCCTTCTTACTGCCCGGCCGCCACGCTGGCGATGGCGGCGATGTGGCGCAGATTGTGGAGCGCGCGCAGGCGACCGCGACCGAGGGAAAGGCGCCGTTGACAGTGCACACGACGTCGCTGCTAGCAATGCACCCGCTGGTGCTTTCTGTGCTAGTGGACCGTGTCAGAGCCGCCGAGGCGCAGCAGCCGTCTCTGGTGGCGTAGCCTCAAGCCTGGGCGCAGAGCCAGAGGGCGTACACAGTATATGGGTACCTCTGTAGCAGCTTCGCGTATCGCGAAGGAGTGGGCAAACATTAGGAAATGTCTCATAAAAATAGCAACGACCCGCCTCCGAGGCGTCGCGTATTGCGTAATGTGGTACACGGTATTACCGTCGTTACGCGTCCGTGGTCCGACGTATCCGGCGCGGCGTCCTCCATCACCCCACCCAATTCAGAAGGTCACGCGACGCACCGTCTCGATGCTCATCGTAGACATACTAGACGCCGATCACGCCGCCGCTCCAGCCAGCAGTGCCGCCGCCGCCTCGCATTCGCAATCGCGCTCTCAAAGCAGCGGTGGGTCCCTGTGGCTCTCATTCATGGTCCCCTTGCCCGAATGGAGCAGGGACCTGAGGAATCTCCTGAGTGAGTGAGTGAGTGACCTGAAGCCGTCCTCGACGTTTAAGAACCCGTGCCACGTGAGCATGAAGGCCGCGGCCACGATCAGGGCGAGCCCGCCCACTGCGAGCAAGGCGCGCGGCGGACCACCGCATGCCTGATGCACATTAGTCCGCTGCCTGCAACAGCACGAGTAGCCGACGCTGCCATCATTGACTGCCCGTCCAGAAATTCCATCCTTCGCCTCCCAAGGGCACGAATACTCGCGAGTCCATTCGCAACTCTCCACGGTGCAGTAATCAGAGCAAGAGCGGGGCGGTGGCGGCGCGGGCGGCGGCAGCCCGGGCGATGGCCCCCCGGGCGGCCTGGGCGGCCTGGGCGGCGGCGCGGGCGGCGGCGATTTCAACGGGGGCGTAGGCGGCGGGGGCATCGCGGGCGGCGCGAGCGGCGGCGCGAGCGGCGGCGGCATCACGGGCGGCGTGGGCGGCGATGTGGGCGGCGTGGGCGGCGGCGACGGCGCCGGTGGCATCTCAGGCGGCGCGGGCGGCGGCAGCCGGAGCGTAAGGAACCCCTCCCACTCGCTCTTGCTAAAGCCGCTCGGCAGCACGCGCACGCGTGGGTCGTCGCGCAGCAGCTGGTACACGTGCTCGTTGGACGTTTCAAAGCTCTGCTCGAGGGCCGTGGCGTCGTCAGGGTCAATGTCCTCCCCGAGCGGCGGGTGGCTATGTGAACCGATCCGTGGGGCTGGCGGCGGCTCCGTGACGTGGCGCGAGTTACAGCTCGACCCCGCTAGCCAGTTCCCATCCACTCGAAGCCCTTGACTGCGCCGCCTCACTAAGCACGTGAGCTCGACGCGCGTGGCGAGCTCGTGCCGACTGTACAGGGGCAGCGGGATGACGTGAAGCTCGCCGACCGCTCTGAGCCACTCGTCGAGCTGCGCGCCGTATCGGCCCCACGCGAAGAGGGCTCCGCCAAAGTCGTTATACGGTGTGGGCGCCGTCATAGTCGTGATGGGCGCGCCGTCGAACCCGTCGACGAGGGCGCGCGCGAGTCGCGCCGCGTCCGCGTCACGCCTCACCAGGTCGCGGAAGCTAATGTCGCGGCTCTGGATGTGCCTCACCGTCGCTCCGATCAGCGCGCTGTTCTGATGGTCGATGAAGGACCGAAAATGGTAGAGCGCCGATTGGGAGCGGCCAATGGGTTCGCATAAGCTCGCCACGATCGTGGTCCGTGCGAGGCGCTCGGGCCCATAGAGACGTGCAAGGGACTCGGCCGCGCCACTGGTGTGCAGGTAGTCAGGCGTGGCGTCGAGCGTCAGCGCCGCCTCGGCGCAGCTCGGAAACGACTTGGCGTACCGGCCGAGGCCTTGTGATCTCCGGACCTCGAGATCGAAAAAGTGGTGCTCCTTATCGTCGATGTATTCAGTGTCATCCTTCCACGCCAATCCCGGAGAGAAGCCATGGTCGGCAAAGAGCTCATGTGCAATCGAAGTGGTTGCGCACTTTTGAGCACCAATGATGAACAGTGCGGGCAAGCGCCGACCTTCGTGGCAGAAGAGGTCGTGCGTGGAGCCCTCGCTGAGCAGCGGACCACCGCATGTCTGGGAAAGTTTCGTCCGCTGCTCGCAGCAGCACGAGTAGCCAATGCTGTGATCTCTCGATGCCCACCCAAAACGTCCTGCCCTCGGCTCCCAAGGGCACGCGTACTCCTTTGTCCAGTCGCAACTCTCGGCCCTGCAGTACTCAGCGCAAGGGTGAAAGGTTGGCAGCGGCGTGAAGCCAAAGCCCTCGGCATGCAGCGGACCACCGCATTCCTGATACACGTTAGTCCGCTGCTTGCAGCAACACGAGTAGCCGACGCTGCCATCATTGACTGCCCGTCCAGTAGTTCCATTCTTCGCCACCCAAGGGCACGTATAGTCGCGAGTCCATTCGCAATCCTGGACGGCGCAGTACTCAGAGCAATGGTTGAACGTTCCCGCAGAGCCTTGCGCCACGAGGATGGCAAACCAGGCCTTTCTCATGCGAAACACTGATGACGGAAAAGCCGAAAGTGTGAACAACACGTCGCGCCAGTGTGAATGCATCGTTCACAAGGTACGACATTACATGTGATCCGTTTGCGGAAACCACAAATCCTCACCTACGAAAAATTCCGCAAGGAGGGATGTTGCAACCGGCACTAACACCCTCGTCACCTTCCCGCACCCGAGCGAAAACGCCAATGAGATCGCGTCCTCCATCCGCCTCTCCGGCACGCAAGGAGGCATCGCCAAAGCCATCGGCCAAAAAGGCCGCGGCCGAGGCTGACGAGGCCACACCGGCTTCAGAGCCAGGGCCTTCAAATCGAATTGAATTCTACGATGTGGAGCCCGACATTGTGGAACCGCCTCGGCCAGATGCACCGTACCTTCAATACCTGGCTGCTCACGCCAAATATATCGAGGCTGTTAGTGTACAGCCGAGATATGATCATGACGATGTACATGACGTGACCACCTCTATTTTGGCTGCAGACTTCCTGTTGCCCAAGATATTGCATCCCGGTGAGGAAGACGAGGCCAGAAAGGCGGCAGAGGAGGCAGCCGAGGCGGTGGCAGCGGCCGAGGCGGCCCTCCGAGCGGCGCGAGAGAAGTTAGCTCGAGCAGAAAAGGAAGCTGAAGAGAAGGCCGCGGAAGCAAAGGCTGCAGAGGAGGCGGCAACAGCGGCGGAGAAGACAGCCATCGCCAAGGGATATGCAAATGCTGCGGAGATGACGAAAGCGGAGGCGGCGGCGGCGGCGGCGGTGGCGGCGGCGGCCGCGGCGGAGACGAAGGCCGCGGCGAAGGCGGCGGCGGAGGCGGAGGCGGCGGCCACGGCGGAGGCGAAGGCCGCGGCGAAGGCGGCGGCGGAGGCGACGGCACTGGCCGAAAAGGCGGCGAAGAAGCCGGGCATGCTGGGCTCTTTTGTTGGCAGTGCGGTCTCGGCGGTGCTCGATAGCGTCGACACAGCTGTCTGGAGCGTGACGGCGGCGCAACAAGCCGCCGCGGATGCTGCGGCAGCCACCGCGGCAGCAGCCAAGGCGGTACAAGAGCAGAGCGTTGCTGCCGCGAGTCAGGCTGCCGAATTGGCGAAAGTGGCCCAAAGTCAGGCAGCGGCTTTGGCGGCCATGCCCGGCGAACTCGTCAAAGACTTGCAAGATGGCTATCAAGAGGCCCTTGAGGAACGTGCGAAGAGGAAACCAAGCAGCAACAACTTACTTCCCAGTACCAGTGAGGAGCCAGATTCACGGCGACGGTCAAGTGTGAAGTGAATCTTGATCGCAACGTCGCATGTTTCTCACATCAAGAATCAAATCTCGAAAACAGTCAACTTCTCAGATTTGTGTTCCTGTGTTTCCATTGTTCGTGATCTTAACTGTGACCGAACACGACATTTTACTTATTAGCGATTCGCGTAAAGCGATGTAACTCTTCCCGGTAATAGTGCTGTGTGCTGAACGGAATATCAGGATCGGGGAAGGGCCACGGAATCGAATCAGCAGATGTACCTCACGGGTGTGGGGCCCATGGGCTCCGATCGTGTAGCCCCATGCCAGGCCCAGCCCTTCTCAAGAGCGCCTCATCAGCCGCCGATTGCCATCGTCCGAATCGTCACACTTGTCAAATGTCATGCTCGCGACGACACACCCATCACTGCTAGCCCCAGCGACGCTGCGCGATGGCTGCCCTACTTAGCTTGCTCGCACGAGTACAGCCCTCATCAGCTTGCTCATCAGCACGAGTACAGCCCTCATCAGCTTGCTCGGCTCGCACGATTCTCGTGGCGGCACGAGCATGTCGTGGCATCGAGGGAGCATCATACTCCGCTTCACAGCGATCGTCTCCTCTCGACACTCGAGCCGCCCCGTGCGCGGTACGAGTACGTGCGAACGCATCTCTCTCCCAACGAGTTCACCCAACGAGCGCCGCTCTCAGCGCACGTAGTCGTAGCCACGCTTGAGGAGCTCGTGGAGCCCATGCGCCGTGCTCGTCCCGTAGACGCGCACCTGCAGATTGAGGCGCACATACGGCGCCATCATCGCCTGCAAGCTCGGGCTCGCCTCACAGGCCTTCGCATCCACCCCAGCAACGCGGTGCGGCACGAGCCCTCCGTTGAAGAGAAGCGCGTCGCCCGAGTCTATCTCGACCCGCACCGTGTCCTCTTGGGCTTTGGCACGCGCCCGGCGCAACGCGCTCGGCGCGGCCGTAGGCAGGTACTCGAAGATGGCCTTGGCGCCTACGGAGATGGAGCATACCCAACCTTCATCCCCCGCGAGGTCGGTGTGCCACTTGAAGCTGTCTGAGCCGCGGTAGCCAATGGCGAGCACTGAACGGAAATTCGGTCGGCGAGGCCACAGTAGCCGCCTGCTATCCTCCTCCGCTTGGCGTACGAGCGCCACAAGCGGATCCTCATCAATGCCGATCTCACGGTGCTCCTTGACCCTCTCAAGAAGCGGCCTTCTTGACCGCTTCTTGACCGCCGCCGCCGCCGGCGCCAAGGATCCGTTGCCGCTCGACGAGCTGCTTGCGCCGGCGCCGCCCGCTAGCCCAACTAGCCCGGCGGTCCCTGCTGCCGTCTCGCCGGTCGGCGCAGTCGGCGCTGCTGCGCCGTCATCAACCGCGCGCTCAGCCGCAGCGGCGCCGCCCGCTTCCGCCGAGCTAGTTGCGGGCGCCGTTGCGGGCGCCGTGGTGGGCGCCGTTTTGGGCGCGGCCGCTCGCTCCCGAGGCTGACCCGCGCGGGGTTTCGGCACCAAGCCGTGCTTGAGCGCCCATGCCGGGGCATCGGCAATCGGCACCTCCCCGAGTGCCTCCTCCTCCCCCTCATCGTCGTCGTCGTCTTCACTGCTGACGCCTTCTTCCAAGACCGAGTTTACCGGCATTCCTCGATGGCGGCAGTCCTCGATGTGCTCGCGCATGGCCTGAAAGATCGCATCTGCAAGGCAGAGCACCGCCATCGGCGGCGGCTGCTCCTGATCTGTCTTCGCGCGCTTGAGTCCAGCTTTTCGGCTCTCGGTGCCGATGGGCGGCTGTGCGTGGCATGGGCGTGGGCGGAGGGAAGGGGCGGCGCGATCGCGTGAGCGCACGAAGACCGAGCAAAGGCGGTACGCACATGTGCACACATATGCACACACGTACACATGCACGCCCACGCACGCGCATGCACGCGCATGCACGCGCACGCACGCGCATGCACGCGCACGCACGCACGCGCGGTACGCCATGCGCTTAAGCACGCCCGCACGCACCTCGTAATAGTTGTAGTGAAGGAGGATGTCCGGTGCTCCGGGCGTCTTGGTGTACCACGTGTTCGCGCCCTGGTTCAATTCGCCCTCGACGGCGCGGTAATCGAAGCCGCCGCACATGACTGCGTCCCATAGCCGTTGCTGCGCCTGAGTGTGTTCTCGCAAACGACGAGGCGTGAGTTAGGCAGTCGGCAAGAGACGAGGCGGGCCCACTGTGACGCGCACGGGTGAGCGTAGTGAGAGGGCGGCGCGAGGCAGTCCGTGCAGCTGGCCGGGCGGCCAGGTCCGTCGGCGACGCGCACTCTCGTACCTCGGGCGTAACCACATTCTTGATCTTGACTACACCGCACGGCAGCAGCTCGATCGCACCGTCCGAAATCGTGACGAGCGGAGGCGGAGGCGCGCCGTCCACGCTGCGGTCGGAGCCCGCCGCGGATCCCGCCGCCTCGCCGCCACTGCTGCTGCTGCTGCTGCTGACCGTGCTCGCGATGGACGTGAGCACACTGCTGGCTTCAGTGGCCACCTCGTCGGCATCGGGGTCAGCAGCCTTTGCCGGTTGCGCTTTGCGAAACGTCGCGGCTTTGGGTTTGGCTGCAGCCTTTGCAGCGAGAGCTGGCTTCGGCTTCGCCGCCGCCGCCCCCCCTGTGGCGGCAGCCTTCTTATCGCCACCCAATCGCAACCAAAACTCCTCTGCGAGGTCGTGCCACTTGACATCTCCATCATCGTATGTGATCTGGAAGATGCGCCGCCCCTCCTCTCGGTTTACGGCGGTGATGACGCCTTTGAACCATCGCTTCTCTCCCGTCCAGTACACGCGCAGTCGCGAGCCCTTCACCACATCGTCCATGCGAGTCTTTTTTGCGGGTGCAGCATTGAAGAGTCACGCGTCCTCTGGCCTGAATTGTGAACGTGTTTCGAGACCGCAAAACTTGGAATCGGTCTAACTGTGCGGATGGGATCTGAGCCTGAGGTTAAACTTGCGTGCGTGCACTCGTCGCGGCCGCTCATGACCTTGAACTTGAACTTGCGAAACGGCCCCGGGCGACGAGCCACCCTCTCCGAGTGTGACATGGACGGAGAGCTCGCACGCCTCGTATCAAAGGCCAAGGGCGAGCACAGTTTGGCGGCTGGCTTTGCCCACTCGAAACCATGCAAAGTGCCAGTCGGATCTCCAGCTGACGCAAAGAGGGGTGCGCAAAAGCGCAAGGCGGTGGCAGCACCCTCTGCTACAGAGGGCGTCAAGCGTGCGAAGCCTTCATATCGGCCGATCAGCAATAGAAGCAGCAGCGACGGTGGCCACGCTGGACGGCCGCCGCCACCCAGTTTTGCCGAACGCGACGCCTTCATGTCGGCCTCAGCCGCTCGCGTACACACTGCGGCTGAGCCTAGGCTGCCACCACCGACACCCAAAGCGTCTGCGAAGCAAGAGACGAAGGATCAGCAGCAGGAGTTTAGGAACATGGCGCTCAGCGTTGAGATGTTTGGTGCGAACAAGCTCGAGGGCTTGTCCAAAAAAGACCAGAAGGCTCGAGAGCGCGCGCGGCTTGGCCTCCAGCCCGAACGGGACCACAAGAGGCCGTACAAGCAGCTTGTGGAGCTGCGCAAAAAGCAGCGCACGCAGGACGAGGCCGCGGCCGCGCTGGCCAAAGAGACGGGCATGACAGGGCGCAAGCAGAGTGCCGAGCTCACCGTCGAGGGTCCCAAGCGCGACAAGTGGGGCGACGGTGTCATCCTCAAAGGCGGCATGCTGCACGTGGACACGAAGCAGATTCGCAATGTGCGGTTCCACGCTGGCAAGGGAGAGGGAGGAGGCAAGGGTAGAGGCAAGGGCGGAGGCAAGGGCGGAGGCAAGGGCGGAGGCAAGGGCGGAGGCAAGGGCGGCGGCAAGGGCGGCGGCAAGGGCCGCGGAGGCAAAGGGCGCGGAGGCGGCCGAGGTGGAGGCGGACGTGGCAAGGGCATGTGACCTACCGCAGAAGCGCAGAACTACCGGACGCGAGATTGAGGCTAAGTATGGAACTTACCGTGACGGCGCTCGTCGTGTTAACGTTCACACCATATTAAGCAAAAGAGCACACTATCCCAGCACACTATGGAGAGGGCCTCCGCGCGTCGCTCGGGCGCCTCCTCCAGTGGACGATGTCCGATTCGCTACGGTCAGTTTGGACACTGACATTGATATCCCTCACATGCGCACCCCACCCGCCCGCATCGCCGCCGCAGCACCCGCCGCTTGACCCGCCACCATTACCGCCGTCCGAACTTCCACCTCTGGAATCCTCTGAGTTCGATCGCCATTTGCGTCATGTGCACCCGCCGGCGCCATCGCCTCCGTGGGCAGCTTCAGATGTTGGCCGCCGAGAAGAAGGCCGAGGCGTACTCTTGCAGAGCAAGCTCGCCGAATTCTTGCGAGAGAAGTGCGAAGTGCTTCACGGGGGCAACAAATTCGCCATGCGTACCGCGCTGAGTGAGATCGCATTGCTGGCACTCGAATCGACCATTTCGACAGGCAGCCGGACGTCGTGGCTCAGCTCTGTCCATCCAGTCGCGTTCCGCAAGGCGTGCGTTGCGGGTGCTGCGCGCTCGGCCAACGGTCGTGGCTCAGCGGTGGAAGCGATTGCTGCGCTTGTGTCCGCAGACGATGCTGAGAGTGATGCCGAGACTACCGTCCTTGCACTGCAGGCACTCGAAGCCATCGCTATTGACGAGCCGACTACGGATGTGGACAATGACCATGCATTGGCCATCTGCGCAACTGGCGTGGTACAACACGTCGTTCGGCTCCTCTCATCTTCAGATGCAGCGCTGCACACACGCGCTGCCGCGGCGGCCGCGGCGCTCGTGGAGAATGCCTACGCCGCACGCATGTTCCTTGGGGCGGGCGTCGTGAGCCCACTACTTGTGCTCGTACGCCACGGCGGCGATGAGGCGCGCCAGGCGGCCATGAGTGCGCTACGTATGCTGTCCATCGACCGCGACGCGCGTCAAGCCATCGCCGGCAAGGCCATGGACTTGCTGGGCAGGGTTCTCGAGGTGGATCCATTCGCGCGAGAGGCGGCCGCGGAGCTGATTGCATGCTGATCGCAACTGATTGCCACCCTCATCAGGTGGATCCATTCGCGCGAGAGGCGGCCGCGGAGCTGCGAGCGACGCTCGAGGAGCCGCTAGGGGCTGCGGTGGACTCCAAGGGGCACGCCCGCCTCGCGCGCGATTCGCGCGTCTCGCAAAGTAAGCTGTGGGCAAAGGCGCAGCGCAACCCGCAACCCGAGAGGCAGCGCGCAGGCGCTCGCTTTCGCCAAGGCTCCCGTGTCCTCTGCAACATGGGCAATGGCATTGCCAAGGCAGGAGCAGTCGTCGCGCTTGATGTCATCGAGGATGGTCAGTCGTACAAGTACAAGGTGGCTCTCGACGATGGGACAGGAGCCCTCGTTCCCCAAGACACGGACCAGTTCGTTCGGCCCGAGAAGAGCATGCACGTGCCGCCGCGGGGACATAACCAGGCGGCGACAGCCGGCCTCGACGCATCGCGGCTGCTGTCGCAGCGGCAGATTCCCCTTTAACAAGCGGACGGCTCCTGGTATCTATCATAGACAGTGCACTCTTCCCATAGATGGTGTTTTGACACATCTCGTCTGCGAGATTGCGAACTTGCTGTTTGCGTGAGAGCACAAGGCCACATTGACATTGTGTGGGGCCGATGATGCGCCGAGCTGTGCCTTTACTCGCATGGTCCGCGGTGAGCTGCTCCGGGCTGCACGTCGCAGCTCGCGCACCGCACGTAGCAGCTCGCGCACCGTTTATTCGCCGGGCGGTGTTTCTCTCGACCTCGCGAGGGTTCAATCCCGACAAGTACTTTACGATGGAGCGACCCGTGGAGACGCGTGATTATATCATGCAGCAGACGATGATCCGAGTCAAAGATCCGGAGGTGTCGCTTAAGTTCTACTGCGAGGTTCTCGGCTTCAATCTGGTCATGTATCGCGACTTTCCACAGTACGAGTTTACGGTTTTCTTCGTCGCACAGGTCGACCCCGCATTAATTCCAAAGAACCCGGAGGATCAATGGCGCTTTTGCATGCAGACGCCCGGATGCATTGAGCTGACTCACAACTACGGCACGGAGGCGGTTCCGGGGCGTGTGTATAACACCGGCAACAGTGACATGACCGGCTCGCAGGACGGCCAAAAAGTCAAGGGCGGATTCGGGCACCTGGGAATCACCGTGCCTGACGTCTGTAAGTGGAGCGCTTGTGCCCGGTTCGTTTGGCATCTCCTCCGCGTCTCTAAAGCTGACACGTCTCTGGTACGACTCGCGTCCTTTCGGCAGACGCGGCGTGCGAACGCTTCAAGGCACTCGGCTGCGAGTTCACCAAATCGCCCAACTCTGGTGGCATGAAGGGCCTCGCGTTCATCAAAGACCCCGACGGCTATCTGGTGGAGGTGCTGCCTCAGGGTCCGATGATCACCAAACCGGTAGACTGCAACGGTGTCACTGTGGACGGCGGACCTGGGTACAAGGACAACTCCAAGTGATGCGACATGGCGACTCTTCTGTTGTCGGCATCTCCAGTCCGAGTCACCGGCATCAGACACTGCGGATCTTTGATCTCTCGCCCTGGACCGACATTTGTCTCCAAAAGCCTGACACGATCTTCCAGATCGGGATTACCGTGCACCGGTCCTCGCGCGGCGGACGAGACACCATAGACCATTCGATCGATCATATTAGATATCCGTAGTAGGTTTTCTTTGTCTATTTTGTGACCTCCCGGTCCACCCGCCGGCCACGTGGCGGATTTACGATTAAAATTTACTTATTTGTTATTACTAGCGAGAGCCGAGACCGCCCGCCCGATGCCATGTATGATGTAAAGCTATCTCGAAAACCGCTCTCGACTGAGGCGCCTCGCCCCCTGAGTACAGCTGGGTTTCACGTCTACGAACCCACTCAATGTCCCGTGACCCGTCCCTGCGGGCTACAACCATGGTTCATGCTCGACACGCCGATCAGCTGAGAACTGTGACACGGCGCCGCCCGCTCTGACACTTTCTAATCGAAAGAGCAGCGAGAATCTGATTTCCCACGGCAATACATAACTTTTCGCATTCCGGCCCTGTGGCCATCAGGCACCCTGGCTGACCCATTCGAGGGCCTCCGCCAAACTACAAGCAAGTCCTTGTTGGCTACTGCAACCCAAAGCCCGTGGCATTGTGGATGGCGATGGTGAGCCGATCGCGCAGCTTTGCGCGCGACTGGTACGCAGGCATGGAGAGCATGTTAAAGCATGTATGCGAGGTTGGCAGATCCATCGCATCGGGACCCGCCCGCTGCAGCACGAACTGGAGCTTGCCCAAACCGCCGACGGGCGCGCGGTCGCAACCAGTCGCAAAGAGCAGTAGGGCGCGCTTGTCGCTGATGTTCATTGAGTGCACCACCTCCCAAAAGAACTTGATCGTGGGATCGTTCGGATGGAACCCGTCGCAGTAGCGGGCATTCGCCTCGAGGGCCTGGAAGTCCAGGTGCGGCGTGCCACACACAAGCTCCTCGAGCTCAGAAGGCGTTAGGAAGGAGAAGGCCACGCCGTCGCAGAGGAGCAGGAAGCCCTTCTGGAAGGCCTCGAACTGGCTTCGGATGGAGTCGATGAGCCACCATGCGGCGTACCGCTCCACATACTCGTGACGATTCGAGTTGGTCACGGGCTTCTCAGAGCCATTGGGCACGAGCTCAGTGACCTGCAGGGCGCCGAGGGCGTTGGTCGTGACGCTGAAGTCGGCGCAGAAAGCACTCTCGACGTCGCCGTCGTAAGCGAGCAGCGCGGAGAGGCCACGGCACAGGTCGGGCTGGATCTGGGGCAGATGCGCAAAGCCCACGGGCTCGTTGAAGACGCGCTGCCAGAGCACGGGTGGAAAGTGGAGGTCGAGGATGACGCCGTTGTAGACAGCGAGACCGAGCACAAGTCCAACGAGGAAGAACTCCGCCTCGTCGACCGACGCGCGCGAGAACCAAAAGACGCGCGGCTCGTCGAGCCATTCGAACATGCCGTAGTCCACGTTGAACAACTGGTGCATGAGCTCTTGGAAGAACTCCTTGCGGACCCCTCCTTCATCGATGGCCGGCTCCCCTTCAAAGACGACCCGAAGCGGCCGCAGCAGTGAGCGGCGACTCTGGTGCGCGAGTGCATCGAGGGCGTCGTCGACCAGGAAGGCACGCCGCACGCGAAGGATGAGGAATGGTGAGGCAGGGTCGGGAGGCGGGGGAGGCGGTGGCGGCGCGTCTGCCCGCGGTCCGGAGCTGGCGGCAGGCGCCGTGACCCGTGCAGAGAAATTGGAGCGCAGGCGCCGGCTCTTTGGTGGCAGTGCGAGGTCGTCCACGTCCTGCAGCCGACGCACCCCAGCCCGAAGCATCGCCACTTGCTGATGCACCTGCTGCTGCATCTGAATTGCGGCCTCGATGTGCAGGAGCTGTGCCTTCGCCTGCGCAGTAAGGATCCAAGGCTCGGAACAGAAGGACCAGCGCGATCGCCAGTCAGGCCCACCCCGCTCGCACGGCCCATGTTGCATCCACGTGAGATAGTCATGCTGCAAGTCCAAGTGCTCTGAGAGGAACGGTGAGTAGAACTCCGCATCAGCGATGCCGCCGCTCAGACCTGTGCGTTCGGTGCCACCAGTGCAAAGGTCAGCGCTCACGTCGCCTCCCGTAGCGCCGGCGGCACGCTGGCGAATGAGGAGGTTGGCCTCGCGCGCGAGGCCGAGCAGCCGCGTCAAGTGGACCACTGGTTCGAGCGCCGAGGGCTCGCTGGCTAGCTGGCGCAACTTGAGTGCCCTTTCGAGTGCCTCGCGCGTCGGCCGCACGATGCGCGCCGCAAAGATGTCGGTGGGCGTGCCGGTGAGAATCTGGGCGAGATGGGAGCGCTGCTCGGCGCTGAGCCCCTCGTCGATGATCTTCGCGAGCGCATGCAGCTGCGCCGCCTCCGACTCGTGCGAGAGGAGCGGGTTCTGCAGCAGTACCACGAGGGGTGTGAGCAGGTGCCACGCCCGATGAGGCGCCGACAACGAGAGCGACCCGAACGACGAGCCACTCCGCTGCAACGGGGGTGGCTTCTTGGTCTCGTCGTGCAGCGCGGTGCTCACCGTAGCAATGAGCTTCTTCATCGAGTCCTTGAGCGCGGCCAGCACAGTGGGTGCTGCCGCAAAGGTCTTGAGTAGCAGCACGTACACCTGCTCGAGGGTCGCGCCGTGCAAGCACGGATGTGCACCGCTCTGATCGGCGAATGAGGCGTTCACGAGAGCCGGCGAGCTGAAGACGGCCCCAACGAGCGCGGCGAGCGCCGTCCAGTCAGCGGAGGCAGTGAGCAAATTCACCATATCCGGGGCTAGACGGGCGGGCTGGCGGGCGAGGGGGATGGCAACCTCAGCCGAGCAAGGAGCACGTAGCAACACGGCGGACGAGTGGCCACCCGCCACGACCGAGTGCACTCCGTTGTTGCCGGTCAAGTTGCGCTCTGGCAGCGCGGGAAGCGGCACGAGCTGCGGTGATCGCGCATCCACCGTGCTGCCGAGCCCGAGCTGCCCGCTGTGTGCTTGGCCCCACGCGAGCACTCGCCCGTCAGCAAGTACGGCAAGCGAGTGGGAGCGCCCCGCCGAAAGGCCAACCACTGAGGCAGGCGTGCCCTGTGGACAGAGGAGCTCAACCGGTGTGAACGAGTCTGTCGGCGAGCCTCCCGAGCCGCCGGCGCCCCATCCAAGCAGACGTGTGCCACCGTCACGGCTCTCCAGCGAAAGCGTGTGCGCGCCACCCGCGGCAATCATCATCACGCCACGACGTAGCGTAGGTAGCGGTCGCGGCACGGTCACCACCGGCTGGCCTCCGAGCGACGCCTGTGGGAGGCCGAGCGCACCGTTGCGACCCCAGCCCCAGCCAAGCACAGCACCTCCAAAGGTTAGGGCAACCGAATGGCGCTCGCCCGCGGCCACCTGACAAATAGGTGCCGCGACGAGCGCACGGATGAGGGCGGGCGAGCTCACGCTCTCCATGTCGCCGTGGCCGAGCGCGCCGAAGCGGCCATTCCCACACGAGTGCACTGCGGCACTCAGGTCGAGGATGAGCATGTGCGCCTCGCCACAAGCGACCATTGAGATGTCGCCGACGCTGCTCTTCACGAGCTTGGGTTTGCGCACGTCCAGCAGCGCTTCGGGGCCGTGACCACACTGGCCATGGTCGTTGGCACCGAAGGTCGCAAGCTGGCCGCATGCAGTGACGACCGCCGTGAAGGCGCCACCACAGCTCACTTGCACGGCCTGGTACTTGGCCGCCAGGCTCTCAAGTCGCTGTGGTGTCTTGAGCACAGCGGGCGCGCTGACGCCGCACTGACCGTTGCCGTTGTCGCCCACAGTGAACACACCTCCGTCTGCCATCAGCCACGCCGCATGACATGTCCCGAAGGCAACTGACCGGACGTGTGTGCCGGCAGAGAGCGCGGGAATCGGCCGCGGCGATAAGATCGTCTCATCATGTTCCAGTGCGCCCTCGGTGGTAGAGGAGAGCGCAAGCTGGGCCGAATCGTTGTCCCCGAAGACAAGCACGCCCACCATCTCCAGCTCAGTTTTGGTGATCACGTCGTCAGGAGTTCGAGGCGTCTCCTTGTGATTCGGGGACTTCTTCTTCTTGATCACCTTCTTCGCTCGCGTAGGCGTTTCGGTGTTGGGATTGTCGGCGGCGAGGAGGAAGCGTCTGGAAGGACAGACGATAACTTCTGGTCGGGTCCGCGGCCCTTCCACAGGTCAGTTTCGTCGCGGTCTCGCACGCTCAACATCCCTCAAAGGACGGCTCCGCACACCACGGTCAACACAAGTGCTGACTGTACTCGCTCGCTCACAGGCTACGCAATTACGCTAGTAACGTAGTACCGGTACCGGGTCTAGATCGTTCTCTCCCAGCACACATTGCCAGCACACAGCTCAGTGGTCCCTGGTGCTTTGCTGCCTTATACTACAGGGCGGGACTGTGATTGGCAATCAGGTGGGTGGTGGGGTGCATCGTGACATGTCGTGAGCGTCGGTGGAATCTTTATTACATAGGTTCGCACCCTGCACGTGGCGTGCGCCCGTACGTGTGCGCCCGTGTGTCCCGTGTGTGTCCCGGCTCCCCCCGGTGTCTTTTAACACCTTGTCCCGGCTTTCCCCCCGGGTCTTTCTAAAGTTCTGTGCATGTTTTGAAGGTCAAGTTTTGGCACGGAGTTTTGTTTGGCTGCTCGTCGGGAATCGATCGGACCAGGCTGTACTTCGGCCATGGCGACGCCGGAGCTTCTGAAGGTCCCGGCGACGTTGTCCAATGTCGACCCCAACATCAGCTGCTTGAGGTTCACCGTGTCCGAAATTCTGCCATGCGTTCCGCTGCCGCCTCGTGCCATGTGGCCTCCGTATGGCTTCGATGCCGAGCGCGATTCTGAGCTGAGGGCAGCCGCAGCCCTAGAGGCACGCCTGGAACAGGATGCTGCCGAGGCGGTCATGCGCGCGGAGCGAGACGAAAAGCGACGGCAGAAGGAGGAGGAGGAGGCGGCTCGAGCAGCTGAGCTCTTGGCCGCGGCTCAAGCAGAGCTAGCGTCTCGGCAGCGTGAGATGCAGAAACCGAAGCTGTGGACGGCCGCGAATGCGGAGCCGTCGGTAGCACCCACGCCGATGGCCAATAAGGCACTGGCGGCGAAGGCCGTGACGCCCGAAAAGACAGGCAGCAACGGCAGCAAGGGAGGCAACAGCAGCAGTGGTGGTGGCGGCAGAAGTAGCCCACCACCGACCGGCGATGACAGCAGCTTTCATGACAGCAGCAGCAGTGGATCGGCGGCGGCGGCGAGCCCGACGTCGGCCATCTCGGCGTTTTTGGCGCATTTCGGCTGGACCGGCCGAGCGGCGAGCGGTAAGTCCGGCCGAGAGCAGGGCCGAGAGCAGGCGTTGGTGAACTCGCTCGAGGCGCTTCTGGCACGAGAGGAGGCGGAGGCGGCGGCGGAGCGTGGCGCACCCGAGGAGTATGATGCGCGCGTCGAGCAGGAGGAGCTCGCGTGGAGAGAGAGAGAGAGCAAGGCCGTCGCCAAGGCTGCCGAGCGCCGCCGCGCTGCCGAGAAGGCGGCGGCCGACAAGGCGGCGGCAGAGCGGGCAGAGAAGAACAGGATTCAGGCGGCGGCCGAGGCGGCGGTTAGGGTGAAGGCGGCGGAGGCGGAGGCGGCGAAGCGCAAGCTTGAGGAAGAAACGGCCGCGGCCGCTACGGCCAAAATGTGGGCCGATAAAGCGGCCGCGGAAACGGAGGCAAAGGCGAAGGCGAAGGCTGAGGCGCTTGCGCTCGCACACGCGGCCGCAGCGAAGCAGAAGGAAGCGGATGCGAAGGCAGCGGCGGAGGCGGCAGAGCGGAGGGAGAAGCTGAAGGCCGAGGCGCTCGCCATGGCGCTGGCGGCGGCGGAGAAGAGGAAGGCGGAGGAGGAGAAGGCGGCGGCGGAGGCAGCCGAGAAGGCGCGTCTCGACCTCTGATGACCTCTGATGATCTCTGATGACCACTGATGACCCATAATTGCCTCCCTCATCAGGCGCGTCTCGAAGCGGAACGCCTGGCGAAGGAGAAGGCTGAGGCCGATAGAGTCGCCGCTGAGAACGCGAAGAGAGCCGCCGAGAAGGCGGAGGCGGAGCGGAGGGAGGCCAACAGGCTGGCAGCGATCCGAGCCGAGGCGGAGCGAATCGCTGCCGAGGAGGCGGAGGCCAAGCGGGTCGAGCAGGCGCGACTGGCAGCCGAGGAGGCGGCGGCCGAGGCGGAGAGGCTCGCAGCAGAGGCAGCCGAAGCGGCCCGTCTGGAGGCCGAGAGGCTCGAGCAGGAGCGAATCAAGGCCGAGGCGGTTGCGGCCGAAGCGGCACGTCTGGAGGCCGAGAGGCGCGAGAAGGAGCGTCTCGCTGCCGAGAGGGCCGCGGCGATGGCGGCCAAGATCGAGGCAGCGGCGATGGCAGCACGGCTGAGGGCTGAGGCAGAGTCCTCTTTCGATTCTTCGGCCAAGGATGCCTCAGCGCCTAGCATGGCGTCCATCATGGCGCCTGGATGGGCGAGGGAGGTCGACCGTTGGAGTGACCGCACAGCCACCAGCAAGCGCGACTCCCTCGCAGGAAGCATCTCGAGGCGAAGGATGGAGCGCTCGGCGAGGCGCGCTGGCGTGGGCACGGTGACCCCTTCGAGGACGCCCACGCCAAATAGTTCTGATCAGATGCGGGCTCGCGCAGATTCGGCAGATTCGGGGGAAACGTAGCGCGACTTAGATACCGCTCCCCTGGATGTGTTACTATAGAGGCGACCTCCCGCGCCACACCGGTCACCGCCTTGTCACCGCCGCGCGCGCCGGTAGCGGTACCGAGGACCGAACCACACTCCACAGTGCACAGAGCGTCTGAGCCGCGCACAGACGCTGTTATCTGTGGTGTTGCTCAGAGATGACAATCGACATGCGATTAACATACGATGTCATGCCGCATTTCGTACGGTTCATGATCCATTCGTATCCTCGGCAGGTCAGACCCTCAACTCTCAGAATGTCCCTGGCCCTCTTGCTACCTTCGACGTTTCTTTCATGTTTGTTCGTGTTCGAACGCAATCAACGCAATCAACGGTTCACATGAGGCGAGTCGTCCTTGGAGTCTCCTCTCGCAACGCCACTGCATCTCCACGAGGCCTCAGTAGAGCGTTCACCTCCGCTGAATGTCGGCGAGGGTTCAGTGGAACGCCTCTCAACTCGACCGAGTATCGCACGCAAGTACTGGAGTTGACACTTGGCATCATCAAGGCGGCTGGCCGTCCTTTTCGACGGCGTCAAGCATTTCGAAGGGGCGAAGTGCTCAAAGATCTTGCAGATCTCGATTCCGACTTGCAACGAGCTACCATGCTTTTTGACAACGGCACACGCAGTGGGTTTGAGCTCCACGACCGGCAGACAGTCTCGATGCTTGCACGCGCATACTGTGTGCCGCATGCGGTGTGGGAACGTCGCGAGCTGCCTCGCGCATTGCAACTGTTTGAGACGATGCTGCAGCAGCCCGCCGACGGAGTTCCGCTGAGCCACAGGTGGACATGCGAGGCAGTCAAGTGCGAGCTAGTGGCGCGTTACGGCGATGCAAACAGCGGAGTCGCACGAGCGTGCATCGAGCATCGGCAGCCACATGAGCAACGTGTCGACCTCAACACGGAGTCCGTGCTCGCCATCGCCGACAGCGCGGTGCAGGCGGCGGACGCCCCGTCGCACCTCGAGCGCGCCGTGCAGCTCTACTTGTACGTCGCGCACGCGGCTGTCCGCAGTGGCCAGGCCTTGGAGCACGGCGATCTCGACGAGCAGCTCGGGGTTTATCTCGCGGCGCTCACGCGTCTCTTTGGTGCGTGCTCGGCCGCGCGGCAGCTGCCGCAGCACACGATGCTCCTGCTACCGGCGCTTGTTGGCTCCACCGGCGCCGCGCCGGGCACTTCGAGTCTCGACGCCGTCGCGCACCGCGCCCAGGACGGCGCCGCCTCGAGCAGCGCTGCCGTGGGCGGCCTTGTGGACGCCGTCCTGGGCGCTACGGTCGACGAGCGCACCCGCCTAGTCCAGCGGCGACGCAGCGCGCTCAATGCTCTGATCCACGCGTGTGGCCGAGCCGGTGAGGTGGAGTCTGATTGCGTCTGATTGCATGCAAGTGCTCACCACGGCGCCATCCCATCTCCCCACAGGTGAGGTGGAGTCTGATTGCGTCTGATTGCATGCCAGTGCTCACCACGGCACCCTCTCCTCCCCACAGGTGAGGTGGAGGCGGCGTGGCATGCCCATCGGGCGGGGGTCACCGCGGGGCTACCGGTCGATAAGTATACCGTGACGGCGCTGGTGGCGGCTACCGGTCGCACTCGGGACCGTGCGCGGATTCTGGCGGCGCTGGCAGTGGGGATAGACGCTCAGCTCCCGGTGCGCACCGATCCGTTTGTGATGACATCTGTACTCAAAGCCCTCATGCTTGCAGGGGAGCATGAGGCGGCGATCGATACGTATGAGCGCGCTCTCGTGGAGGGCATGCGCCCCACCCCGGCCGTGACGAATGCTCTCAGCCTCGTCTATGCCGGTGCGGGCGACATCGAGCGCGCGACGGCTCTCTTTGAGACAGCGCGCGAGCGCGGCGCGGCGGGCGGCGCGGCGAGCGGCGCCCAAGACAACGCGAGCGGTGCCCAAGACAACGCGAGCGGCGCCGAGGGTCCCGATGGCGTTGCCTTGGGCGAGGCTGCGGATAGCGCCTTGTCGAGCACCGATCCGTCGCGCGGGCGCGACGCGGACACCGCCGTGTGCACGCTGCTCCACGCGTGCGTGCGCGCGGGCGCGCCCTCGCGAGCACTCGCCACGTACGAGATTCTCGCAGCGAGCGGTTACGTGCCCTCGGGGAGTAGTCCACATGCCGTGCTGCTGGCCGCGGCCGCGGATGCTGCCGCGGCAGACGGTGCGGCGCACTACGCCGAGGAGCGCCGCAGCGCGACCCTGTCGCTCCATCGCCTCTTTGACGAAGCGATCGCATCCGGCGTGCCCGCCGACTCTCGACTTCTGAGCGCTCTCGTGGGCGCCTTTGCGCGCATCGGCGACATCCCGGCAGCGCTGCGGGCGGCACGGCGCGCCGATGAGCTCGGCGTGCGGCCCGACCTGCAGCTGTTGCGAGCGGTACTGCAGGCCTACCTGCGCGCGCCGTCGGCACAGCGCGATGCGCTGGACTGGGTTACCTGCGCGGCCGCAGCGCACAGCATCAGCTTGCGTGACGTGGTCGACCTCTTGGTACGTGCGTACCTTGGCAGCGCGACGCCCCGCACCTCCGCGAGCCCCCCGCAACGATCTCCCCTCGATCTCCCCTCATCGCCCCGGACCTCCGCGAGCCCCCCGAGCACGCCGCCCCCCGTCAGCCATCAGCCGTCGCCAACGCACCTCGATGCTGCCCTTGAGCTCTTCGAGCGTTCACGGCGGCATGAGTGGCCACTGGCCGAGCAAACGTACCGGTCACTCCTCAGTGCTTGCTCGCGGCTCAACAGGCTTCCCGAGGCGATCGTGCTGCTAGAGCACATGGAGAACAAGGGGCACGCTCCCGGCCTCGCGGCACTCGACGACGTCATGCTCGCCAGCCATCGCGCAGGCGACATCGACGACCAGACTTTGGCACTCTGGTTGGCCGGCTCGGCCGAGGAAACTCAGCTCCTTCCCGAGGACCGCCGCGGTCGCTCTCACAGTCGCAGCTAGCGAAAGTCGCTGCCAGGGCTTCGCTGGATCGTCCTTGGACGGATGCAGTGACGCACCGCACAGTCCACGTTCGGGTCGGACCTATGATGTACGTGCGTGCGTGCGGTCCGGCGTGCATGGGCCATGGCGCGCTCTCGCACTCGCTCCGTAACGCGACGCGTAAGCCCTGCCGGGCTGGGCATCCGCACATGTAGATGTTAAATAGGAAGAATGCATTCGGTTTTACGTTGCTCAAGAACATCTACCCTTTTCGTGCCACACCAGAGTGAACTTTACCCTGCTCATCCGGCCACGTGCTCGCCTTGCGCCGGAGCGCCTCCACGTCCTTCTTGGCCACCTCCTGCAACCCACCCGGGGTCAAGTCTCCGAGCTCAAAGGGACCAAACGCCACTCGGATCAAGGCCAGCGTACTGAAGCCAAAATGGCTCCACACTCGCCTGATCTCGCGATTCTTGCCCTCGGTGAGCGTCATGCGCAGCCATCGCCTCCCTCTGGCAGCACTACCATCGCCGTGCACGGGCTCGACTTGCATCGGCCTCAGCTTGGTTCCGTCGGCGAGAGTGAGGCCTGCACTGAGCTCGGCCAGCATGTCTGTGCTCACGTGCCGCTCGCCGGTTTGGATGAGGCAGTTGTACGCTCTCTCGATGGACGACGAAGGCAGCTCGAGCGAGCGCGCCAGAGAGCCGAGCGTCGTTAGGAGCAAAAGGCCTTCAGATTCTGCATCGAGTCGACCGACCGAGATGACGCGCGGCAAGTGTCGAGGCAGCTGACCGAACACAGTGGGCCTCCCATGCGGGTCACTGTGCGTGGTCACGAGCCCTCGAGGTTTGTGGTATCGCCACAGGCGCACGCCGCCCTCTATTTCCTCAATCGCCGGTCCAATCTCAATGCCGTCCAATGTGATCTGATGGGCCTCTCTCTCAACGCGCAGCGCTGGCGTGCGGCACACCGCCCCATCCACAGCCACGCGACCACTCAAAACAGCGTGCTCGGCGAGCCTGCGTGAGAGCGCCGACGAGGCGGCGATGACGCGAACGATTGGCTTTCCGAGACGCGGCATTTCGGGCGCCTCGTGCCACAAAGTCAAGTCAAGTCAAGTCAAGGCGCCCCCGACACTCATTTTGTGGACTGGCATGTATGTTTTACAGACGAGACGCAGTGAAAATACACACGAGAAAAGACTGCCAGAGCGGAGAGCGCAACTGGTACCGGTACTTGAATGCGTTGGGACTTTTGGGAGCGACCACCAGGTGCCTCTCCGATCGTCTATCCAGAGGCAGCATACTACATACGTCAGCCTCACGCGGCGACCAGGGTGTTGAGAGCAGCGACCACATCGCCTTTGTGCTCACGCAGTGTCCTCTCTGCCACGTCCTTATCGAGCTCCATCTCCGTCGCAATCATGACCACGTCGGCCTGCAATGGGAGGGCACGCTCACAGTCATATCCTTGTTCGCGGCGCGAGCGCGCCCGTGTATCAGGTCGCGAGTGCGGTGTGCAGGCGTGTGCCGGAGAGGGTGAGCGCGCCGAACCTGGTCAATGACCACTGCAGCCAACTCGCGCTCGCGCTCGCGCTCCGCCGCCCGATCCACCTCGTCTGCTGCAGTGATACTCGCGAGGGCCTTAGAGGCCTTCGCGGAGTCCAGCTCTTTCTGCTCCACAAAGTCTGTCACCTTGGAGACGTCCGCACCATCTCTCTTGTTGCCCTGCTCCACTTCCTCCTCGTCATCGTCCGCCTCGCCATCGACCATGGCGTCCGCCGCCGGCCCTGCTGCTGCACCCGCCGCCGGCTCGGCTTTCGGCGAATCACCTCCCTTCTTTTTGGGCGCCATGCAGTGGAGTGGCCCGCGCGATGCTCCCGCGCGACAGACACGTCTTCTATCGACCTCACGTCAAGGCACGTCAAGTCCTCATTGGTTATGTTTCAGATTCATGAACACTTCTGACTTTTTTTTCGCGGCATAATGCGCCCGGCGCAATACAACTGTGATGCGTCCGGCGCTGATCACTCTTCCGAAGGCTCGCGGATGTGCCCCTTTAGTTTCTTACGCTCCCCCTCCGCACGGACTACGCGCGCGGCGGAAGGCGGAACGAGCAGCCGCTAGATTTTATTCGACGAAATCAATGTACATTGCACCGTATATGTATATACGTGAATGGTACCTACATTGTATCCGGGTCCACCGACGACGCGAACCACCTGGCGCAGCGCGCGCGCGCACCTCTCGCGTGTCACAACACACGTCGGCCGTGGTCGGCCACGAGGAAGAGGTCAATCCCGTGTGTTGTGACATGCGATTGACCTCTTCCTCGTGCAGTGAGTGCTCGAGGAGGGCATGGCTCTTGGGAGCACATGCTTTGGAGACGCTACCGGAGACGCTGCCGAACAGTTGGACACAGGGCACCAGCCCCGGGCTCGGTGGACTCAGTGGACTCAGCTCGGCTGAGCGGGACAGGCTGCTGAGGCTCAGCCGCATGCGAATAAGGTGGAGAGGATGTTGGCCGCGTCCACCTTCTTCTTACGCGAATGCTCAGCCTCGAACTGCGCCGCGGCAACAGAGGCGGAGGCGGCGGCGATGGAGGCGGCGGCAATGGAAGCGGCGTGCGCGGCGGCGAGCCTCTGCCTCTGCTCAGCCTCGAACTGCGCCGCGGCGGCAGCGGCGGAGGCGGCGGCGACGGAAGCGGCAGCGACTGAGGCAGCATGCGCAGCGGCGTGCGCCGGGTCGAAGAGTGCCAAGCTCTCCCGCGCGGTAGCGTTCGGCGCCCCCCCACATGGAACCGCATGCGATACCGCTGGCGGGGCCGCCTCAAGAGGCGGCGGCGGCGGCGGTGCTAGCGCTGCGAAGGCGTGCTTGGCTTGCTCCACCGCCCGGCGCGCCTCCGCCTCATGGTACATCCGCCTCCTCGTGCGCTCCAGGTCCCGATGCGCCTCCGCCAGCTCCTCGCGGATCAAATGGAGCTCGATCTCGGAACTCATGAAGTTGTCGTCCACGAGCGCCGTGGGCTGGGCTGACAGCAGCATCGGCTCCACGCCGGGGGTCGTCGGCGCGGTTGGTTTGGCGCTAATGACGGCAGCTGCAGAGATCATCGAAAGAGCGGTGACGGGCGCGGGTGCGGCCGTTGTGGCGGCTACTATGCGCGGCATCGCCCGTGCGCACACCACCTTGCCCGCCTTGGCCTTCTTATCAATGGGTCGGTGGAGGTGGGAGGATTGATGACTCTTGGTATCCGGAGACAGTGATGTGGTGCGTGTCCGAGTCGTTACGTCGGAGTCAGAGTCCGACGATGTCGACATCTTCTCCAGAGTGACCTGAGCGAAGCGAGCGCGCGCGCGCACGGTGGCTATTCTCGTGGGGGGCCAGGGCGCGCTCCTGTAGCGCGCGTCTCAAAATAACCTCGGCTTCTTTTCTAAGTTTGTCCGCAAGTTTCAACTTCCACGCACTTGGAGTACATGTATCATCTGCGTCAGTCTGCTGTTTATGCCCCTTCTTTAGTTGCTTCCGAGGTACCGGTATTGTGTGTTGTTGGAACTGGGTTTGGATGGATGTGAGGTTCGTCTGTGTGGTCTGTGTGCCTTTGTGCGTCCGCGTGTCCCGTGTGTCCCGTGTGTGTCCCGGCTCCCCCCGGTGTCTTTTTACCGGTATTCATACTTTTGTCGTGGAGGGGATGAGGCTCCTCTACTTGCTGCTCATCATCAGCGTCGACCAAATTGTTTCTCATCAGCGTCGACGCTCGCAGCATCGCATTCGCGAAGAGCGCGGCTCGAAGATAGCCTTTGGAGTCTTCATGGGATGCGGGGCGTACTTTGGCTCTGGACAGCTTTACACGACGTGGCAGCCAGGAGGCATGGCGTATCGTCCGATTCGTCGCCAACTGCTGTCTCCTAATCAAAGAGCTGCAGCATCGTTTGCCGGCGCAGCATTCGGGATCACCGCGGCTCGGCAGCTGCTTGCGTCGCATGGAAACGGCGAACGGTTTGCCTTGTGGGTCGGACGAGGGCCTGTGGCCCTGCAAGATTTGGTCGATGATGCGCTTCTCCGGCTGAAGGCGAAGCGTCTGGAGCTTGAGCGTCAACGGCGCGAAGCCGAGCGAAAGGCGTGGCTACGCGAAAACACGCGCAGGGCTACGATCGTTCGGCCGCAATGAGAACGTAGGGTAGGTACACTCGGAGGGATTAACGACCCGACCACCACCGCGATCACGACACGCGGGGGAGGCAGGCGGGAGAGCTTCACTTGCCGGCGCGCAGGGATAGTTGTGTACATGTAGACTCTGGCCTGGCCCGGGGCGCGACGCCGAGCGAAACGCGTGGCTACGCGAAAACACGCGCAGGGGCGCTGCGCGTCGCGGCTCTGAAGTCTGAACGTGATCGTTCGCCCGCGCCATGCAACTTTAACGCGAACGTGCGTACAACAGGAACAGCGTAACTTCTCACGTATGAGGTCTATGCCACCCGGGCCGCACCCGAACGTCGTATAGTGTCCTATGGTTCCTCGGCGTATGCGGGCTAGTCTTGAGTCTACCCTCTCTACAAGTGTTTAGCCCATCAACCCATCAATGGGGTTCAAGCGGGGCCGAAGCCCGAGCAGGCGCGCGATGAGACTCATGAAGCTCCGGGTGAGACTCCAGATCCAGCTCACCCGCTGGCGCTGCGACTGCGGCTGGTGGTGGCGGCGGCTCGCCGTCTTCGTGCGCTCCCGCAAACCACTGCAGGGCTTGGTTGGTCGCCTCCTCCGCGTCGCGCAGAATGTGCCCTTCCCAGCCAGCGCTCCGCAGCACGACGCTCGCGAGCCGATCGGCCGGCACGCCGCGCTCGCGCAGCCGGCCTATAAAGCCCTCGGCGCATGCCCGCGGCACGTGGGTGTCGCTCTCGGCGAGGATGAAGAGGATTCTCGTCGGGTGCTCCACGTAACTGCTCAGGCGGTTGCACGGCGCATGGAGCTGGTAGAGCTCGTCGCCGGCCGCACTCTCTCCCAGCACGTTGGCTGTCGAGCCGGGACGCAGCCAGTCGGGCGTCGACCGCTCGCACACAATGGCCCGCAGGCGGCGCTCGCTCACGATGCTCGCGAGGAAAATGTCGCCGCCCATGGACGAGCCGTACGCATAGATCGGCAGCACTCGGCCTGCCGTCCCAAACGTGAGCAGCGCAAAGTCAACGAGCCGCGGGACCGTGGCCGCCGTGCGATGGATGACAGGCCAAAAGTGTTGCTTCTGCGATAGGGCCCAGCCCGCGCGGTTTGACAGCTCGGACGAACAATCGCGCCGCTCGCCCTCGTTGTAGTGGTCGGCCAAGACACAAGCGTACCCGTGCTCCTCAAAGATCTGCGTGCGCTTCGAGGCGGCAAGTTTCTCCTTTGTCGACCCGAGGCCAGCCAGGAAGAGGACGACTCCAGTGCGAGCAGGCAGCTCCATCGGCGCACTGTGAAGCACGGGTCCCGCGCCATCGACGACGGCGCGTGCGTACGAGCGCTCGCCAATCGTGAACATCATGAAAGTCTCGGAGTCGAGTCAAGGGTGTGGCCGTGGGGCATGCGGACAGAGGTTTTCGGCGCGTGTGAGCCACAATATGACAACAAGGGATTCTAAAGACGCACACGTTCCGCCTCCGCTTAACCTGTTCGTGTGTGAAAAACAGTGTCTGTCGCACTTTGCTCTGGTCGACTTCTAAACGGCCCAGGGCCGCGACGCCTCTAGTAGCGAGGCGCGGGCGGGTCGTTCAGTAGCGAGGCGCGGGCGGGTCGTGTGCGACCATGGAGTCGGAGGCGCGTTACATGCGCCGCAAGGTCAAGGCGGGCCTTATCGAGGCTGATCATGAAGAGTGCGCCATTGTGGTGCACTACGAGGTCGAGGCGACCGTGCTCGGTGAGCTCGGTGAGCCCATCGTGGCAGAGCGGCAGGAAAACACGAAGCGAATCAAGCTGAAGACGCTCTCCGAGAACACCAACATCCCACGGCTCGCCGAGGAGATCCTTGAGAAGTGCAAGCTCATCCACGCGTCCAAGCTCTCGCAGGTCGAGCAGCTCCTGCAGGAGCTGGTCGCCGAGCAAGGCCGCAAGGATCGCGGCGGGTCCTCCGCGGCCGCCGGGGGCAAGAAGCGCGGTAAGGGTGAGAAGAAGGCGGGCAAGAGCGCCGACGGCGACGCCGAAGAGAAACCGAGCCTAGATAAGCTCGATCAGTATATGGAGGCGATGTACGAAGAGCCGGAGGCAGCGACCAAGGCGACGTACAACATCCTGCAGCTCGCGCGCACGGCAGAGAACCTGGAGCCGCTGCTCGAGAACGAAGCGCTGCTCGGGCTGCTCGCCCGGCTACTGCAGGAGGAGGGTCCCAAGTCGATGGACCTCTCGGTCAACATCCTGTACATCCTGTACTCGTTCTCCAACTTTTCGCAGTTCCACCAGCTGCTCTCGCAGGCGCGCGTGGGCGCCAACGTACTCGAGGTGGTCGAGCGCGAGGCAAAGCGGTCGCGCCTGCGCGAGCTCGAGCAGGCCAAGGCCGAGAAGGAGGGCCGGCCTGTGCACGCCGACCCGCTCGAGGAGAAGAAGGATCGGCTCAAGATCCGCAAGCAGGAGAAGCTGCTCTACGTCTGCTTCCACGTGCTGCTGAATCTGGCGGAGGAGCCCGAGGTGGAGCGCAAGATGACAAAGCGCGGGATCGTCGGGCTGCTCACGGCGATGCTCGGGCGCAAGCAGAACACCGAGCTGCTCGTGCTCTCGCTCCTCTTCCTGATGAAGCTCGCCATCTTCAAGGAGAACCTGCCCTCGTTGAGGGAGAAGCCTTCGAAGGCTGAGAAGGGCGCCCTGCCGGCGCTCATCATGGCGCTCACGGCCTTCGTGCCGCACCAGCAGGAGGCGCTGCTCGCGACGGCGCTGCGGCTGCTCTTCAACCTCTCCTTCGACCAGCAGCTGCGCGCCGCGATCGTCTCGAGTCAGGCTGGGCTGCTCCCCAAGCTCGCGACGCTGCTGCGCTCGACCAAGGGGCGGAACCAACAGCCTCTCGTGCTCCGGCTGCTCTACAACCTCTCGGCCGAGCCGTACGCGCGCAAGGCCATCGGGGAGACCGAGGCGCCCAAGCAGATCGTGAAGCAGGTGCTCGCATGCGGCGAGCCGCAGCTGCCCCTCGAGCTCGCTGCGCTCGCGATCAACGTAGCGGCGGACGAGGCCTCGGCAAAGGCCATGGCAGCCGACGGGACTCCCATTCAGCAGCTCGTCGACCGGCTGTACCAGAGCCGCGATCCGCACCTGATCAAGTTCCTGCGCAACCTGGTGCTACACCCGGGCGTGGGCGCGCACCTGCTTCCCTTCCTCGCCGATCTCATCGCCCTCGCGCAGCAGGTCGACGCGCCTGAGACACTCGTAGAGCTGCTGGGCATCGTCGGCTCGTTGCCGCTGCACGAGGTGCGTGAGTTCCCGGAGCTGGCTCGTCGGTACTCGTTGCTCGACTTCCTCGCGCGCTACCTCACGCCTGGCTTCACCGACGACGATGTGCTGCTCGAGGTGGTCGTCGTCATCGGGCAAGCGGCGATGCACCCGCGCATCGCCGCGCAGCTCGCCCAATCCCGCATCCTCACCTCCCTCTACACGCTCATCACCGAGAAGCAGGAGGATGACGAGATCGTGCTCCAGATCCTGTACGCTTTCTTCCACCTGCTGCAGGCGCCCGAGCCGCGCTACGCGCTGCTCCAGCAGACGCAGCTCGTCATCTACCTGCTCGACCTTCTCCTTGACAAGTGCGAGGCAGTGCGCCGGATGGCCAACCTGTGCCTTGACGTGGTCATCGAGACGGACGAGACGTGGGCACCGCAGATTCGGCAGCGCAAGTTCCAGATGCACAACAAGGAGTGGCTCGAGGTCGTCGACGAGGACGAGGCCGAGGAGTACCAGGACGCCGTCGCTCTCAACAATGCGATGGCCTCGCTCCACATGAACCAGCCGCTCGACGCGGCGGCGCTCGACGATGCCGGATACGCGGACGAGGCTGGCTACGGCGGCGCGTATGGCGACTCGGGCCTCGACGGCGCCGACTTCGGCGCGGGCGGCGACGGCTACGGCGCCGATGCCGTGGGTGCACGTGGGGGGTACAGCGCGTACGGCGGCGCCGACCCATACGGGAGCGAGTACGGTGCAGGGCTCGAGGCCTATGGGCAGGACACCGATCAGGATACCGATCTCTACGGTGACGGGCTGGGCCGCGACCCTCATTTGGGCCGCGACCCGTCCCTTGCGCACGGGTCGGCCGCGCTACACAACGCGGCGTCGTCGCATTTGGGCACGGGAGTATTAGACGGCTACGCGGACGGCGACGACGTCGGGGATGACGACTATGACTTTGACCAGGACGACGACGACGGCCAGTACGAATACGGCCGAGGGCAGTACTGAACGCCTGGGCGAGGATCTGCCCGCGCACCCGTCGCAGAGTGTGCGTGCGATGAGAGTATGAGGGGTGTCCGGACTCTGGTCTCTGCACGTTCCCAACATTCCGGTATACGGCCGTTTGCGCGTGGGGAGCGTGCGCGTGAGATAGGCAGAGGGGCTCGGCGATCCGCCGCCGTCTGATTGATGTCTGTTCTGACTTTCGTATGTGGCTGGCTCTCCGGCGGCCGGGCCGTGTGGGTGCATGTATTGGAAGTTTAAAGACACAACTGTAAATGTCCTCTGCAACTAAACTCGGCCTGTGTCCTGTGTCGGAGGGGATGCGGGGTTGAAACGATAAAGTCGTGTTAACGTTCACGCATCTAAACTAAAACTTGGATCGTGTCCGCGGGTGCGGCGGCGGTGGCGGCGGCCGCCCGCCCGGCGTGGTCCTCCCTCCGAGCTCGCCGCAAGTCTTTCCAGGGGCCGTGGATGTGGTGGAGCGCCCTTAGTCTTGCATATCTGCTCGCGGGTCCGTCGAGGTACGATGCCCTGTCGCGGCACGCGCCCCTGCGGTGCACAGCCGTCTCGCCGTTAACCATCAGCACGGCAAACTTTTGGGACTTCAGCACCGAGTGCAGAGTTGGGCTGCCAACCACAACGCACGTGTGCGAGGTCGCCACGCTGCTCGTCGAATGCTTCTACACCGGCGGAGAGGAACTGCCACGAGCTGCCGACGGCTTTATGAGTATCGAACCTAGAGATGTTTGTGATGCGTTGCCTGCACACTTGGACGAGGCTCCTGGGCCAGTGAAGGAGCGTTGGCGACTCGCGGCCAAGGGCCTGCAATGGAGGCTTGGAGGGCGGTTGGAGGAACCTGTTCTCGACGTCTCGATGGAGACCTCGCTTATGCTCGTGCTGCAGGATCGTGCTACCCAGCGCATGGTCGCGTGTGCGGAGCTCTCCTTGCGGCCTGTCGATGGAAAGCTGCCGAGTGAGTTTGCGTGCCCGCCCCTCTTCATGCTGCACAGCGAGGCGAAGCTTGGCGCCTACCTGAGCAACCTCTGCGTCGCAGCGACGCACCGTCGGCGAGGCCTGGCGAAGCGGCTGCTGGCCACTTGTGAAGACGTTGTGCGCAACAACTGGTCGTTGCCGGCGTTGTATTTGCACGTCGATTTGAAGAACACCGCGGCGGCGGAGATGTATCGGGCGTGCGGCTACGAGCAGCTGCCCGACTACGATCAATACTGCAGGCCGCCTGCTCCTGAGCAGGCTGATCGCGTGCTCAATCGTTATCATCAGAAGGTCTTGGTTTGAAGCCAATGTAACATACTCCGAAGCACTTTTAATTAAATAATACGGCTTTTGTGTGCGGCTGCCCGCTAAGTGGCGCTTCACCGCACCGCGATTTTTCTCAGTCGTGAATTTATCATGAATGTCTTTGAGAAGAAAATATGTTTGTGGGGGAAATTTTGTGTCATTTCGTGTCATGTTATTATGAATGAAAGGTGTTGTACTTTTTTGAGAGTTGTGTTTTTGTGAAGTGTTGTGAATCAATTTTTCGAAATGTGATTGCGAATGGCAGCTTCCGCTCTCAACCTTGCGGTCTTCTGCATGCAGACGGCGCCATACCCACTGCCATATCCGCATTCGCCGCAATTACACGACAAAAGTTCGAGGCTGTACGTCGTCGCCACGGACGCCATCAACGACCGAGCTGACGTTGTGACCGTCGCGACGCTCGCGGGGTGGCTCGCTCGGGAACGTGTGCCTGAGATTTTCACGGTGCAGAAGGCCATCGATGATCCTGAGGACTCTAACGCCTTCTGGTTGCGCCAGTTGGCTGGCGAGTACGGCACCATCAACACAACGTTCTTGGCCGATAGCGGTGCTCTTCTCGCTCACTTTGCGCCGCGGATGAGCGGTTACGTTCGCTTCGACCTCGACAGCAAATTCGGGTCCGCCAATGCAGCCATAACCCGCTGCAGCGCCGGCAACGGCCTGGTCGCCGCTGGGACCGCCGCTACGGCCGCACTGCTAGAGTCGCTCGGCGTCCCGTTGCAGCACGACTCGACGAAGGAGACTGCCAGCGCCGCCTTCGAGGCGTCGAAGGCGACGCTGTCCGATCGCCTCGCCACCTTTGCGCCAAATGACGGCAGCAAGGCGCACTGCATGGCCGGGTACGCGGTCTTCAGCCGGAGCCCGGTCATCGAGTTCCCTGCGTCGGGCGACGCGGCGAGCGTCGCGGTCATCGCTCGACTCAATGCTTCTACGCACGCAGGGGTGGCGATGGGTTGGCACAGCGGCGATGAGTTTGAGTATGTAAAGGCGCTCAGCCGGGGCGGCGCGTGGGCGCACGCGAGCGACTGGTCGCAGGACCTGTACGCGCTCTCCAACCTCGCCGCGCACTCGAATGCGCTCGCACGCCTTCGAACGACGCCGCCGAGAGGTCTACCGCTTTCGGCTGCGACGCACGCACACGAGTCGAGCGCCATGCCGGGCGCCGGCCGCTCGGAGCGCCATGCCGAGCGCCGGCCGGTTCAGGCGGCTCACACCGTCGCATTCGTCATGAGCGACGGCGACAACCTGTGCTGGCTCCAAGGCGACTGGCGCAAGGCGTCGTGGTATGGTTCGCCCGATCGCGGCGAAGTGCCCATCGGTTGGACGTTTGCACCGGCCGCGGCCGAACTAATCCCCACAGTGCTTGAATGGGCACGGCGGGGCGCCACCGTGAATGACTCGTTCATCGCAGGGCCGAGCGGCGCGGGGTACTACTTCCCAGACGCCGTCCCGATCGACCGGCGTGACGCGTTCAAGCAGGCGACGGGACAGCTCATGGAACTGAGTGGCATGGATCTCCTCAACGTCATTGGCGCGGCGCCGGCGGCGGAGGCACTCGAACCGTTGCTGGCCTCAGCGGCGGTGCGTGCCCTCTTCTTTTGGACCTACGGCGCGGGCTACTCAGGCATGCGCGGCAACGTAGCGTGGCTCGGCGGGAAGCTGGTCGTCGGGGGGCGTGTCTCGCTCTGGGGCGAGTCAACCGACGTCTCAAGTACCATGGTCGGGCCGGAGGCGCTTGTGCGTGTGCTGAGCAGCCTGCCCAAGGACCCCACTCATCCAAATAGCTACTCACTCATCCCGGTGCATGCGTGGTCACACAACACAAGCTCGGTGCGCCACGTGGCGGAGGCTCTCGAGGCACTCGGGGGGTTCGACGTGGTCTCGCCCTCGGAACTCGTCGAGCGGCTGACGGCGTTCACGCCCCACACCTCGATGTGCCCGATGCCGCGTGGATCGTGGTCGCAGGTGTGCCTCGACTGTACCCTTTCGGGCAACGGCACGTGCGTTCTCGACTGTAATAACTGCGGGGGCAAGCGCGCGGCGTGTGATCTGAGCGTCTGCTCTGACGCCCTTACCATCGACTCACACATGAGGTTTGTTTGCGAGGATGGCACGCTGTGCCCTGCAGGTAGGGAGCCCATCGGCGGCATGTGATTCGTGCTTGCGTGCCTCCGATCGCGGCTCGGTGAAGTCCCTGGCCCGCCCCTCCGCCCTGGGTAGGAGCATAAATGGCACGGCAGTGCACCGGGTGTGCCGCGTTGAAAGTCGAACCGTAACGCCTGCGGCCTGGCCGCACCACCGGCGCACCCGCACGCGCGAGGTGACGCAGCGCGCGCACCTGTCGTCACCCGGCCGGGCTAACCCTTCACGCGCCTTCAGAGGCCGAGGACGTGAGCGCATGTGTGCACGGGTTTTCGGGGGACGAGTGATAGGATATCGTGCTTTCTGCAAACAATATGTACAAGCCCCGCCGGGCCGACCCCTCGCACAGCGCGCGCTCCTCAACACACGTGTTCGGCCTCGACTTTTCTCTTGTCAGCGGCCGCGCACTCGCTCTCTGTCTCTGGCACCAGGCGTCACTCGCTCTTTGGCACCAGGCACGTCGTCGGGGTTTTCTCCTGCCCTGTCCTCTCAGTCAGGCCATGGCTGCCGCTCCTCCGCTGTCCTCGCACACCGCCTCCACATCGCTTACGCATCGCCGAGCAAAGTCTGCGCGAAAAACATCGCCTAGACTGCGCTGGTCTGCGAGGTCCCGCACTCCGCCGCGCGTCTCAGCACGTGGCGACGCGTGGCAGGCCGACCGCACACATGCGTTTGCGCGGCTCGTCTCTGGGAGCGTCAGCCTCCAGCTCGAGCACGCTGAGAGAGCACGCAAGCGCGACCACGTTGGCGTAGCCGCTGCGGCAGCGCTTGCGCCAGTCGCAGCGCAGTGCCGCCAGGATGTCGAGAGCGTCCGTCGACACACCCGACGAGGCCTGCTGCAGAACATCAAGTTCCGAAGTTACGGCGCTTAGGTCGTCTTCAAGGCGAAGGACCTCATCGTCCAAGGCGGAGCTCTCCGCGCGCTCGGCCTCGAGCACCTGCATGTTGTGTGGCCATCACAAGTCAGAGCTGCAGTGGGCGAACATGGGAAAGCGGGACAGAGATGCACGTGCGAGGCTCGGCGAGGGCAAAGAGACTTTGGCAGGTGGATGCAGTGGGCGCACCTCGGAGACTTGCCGTGCGCTCCCGGCGGACTGCAGCGTCTTCGCCACGATCTGACTCACATCCTCACCCATCCGATCGATAGTCTCACGCTGGTGCTCGAGTCGGCGGCTCGACTCAGCAGCTGAGCGGTCGAGGGCCTCGATGGCGGCGGCTGAGCGTGCGTGCTCCTCCTTCATGCGCGAGAGGAGCTGGAGCAGACCGCCGGAGTCGAGCTCCATCGAGAAGCGCGAAGAGAATCCAATTTTCCTGATGGCTACACCCGAATCAGAGTTACCGATGCGAAATAACCAAACCAAATTGCCGTCGGTGTCCCCCCCCAAATTAAACAGAAAACGTTGATATCGGCGATCGGAGATGCCGCTGCCTCTATTTCTAGCCGTTGGGCCACTCGAGAGGCGTCTTCGAACTTCAACTTGCTCACACATGTGCTCATGACTTGCCGCTGTTGTCAGTTCACAACTCAGTTCTCGCGTGTTGGGTTATGCTTATGGGTAGCTATACTCACCGGAGGGCCCAACAGCAACACAGAACTCTACAAGCGAACCTATTGATAAACTATAGATCCCACCCTACTGAGCAGAATCATGGTACATGGACCTAGATGCGCCGGCCATTGCGTCGACCTAGGTCCTGAACATCTCCAGGTGCAGCGCCAGGCACCAGATTGTCCGGGTAGTGCATCCGTGCCCCAACTGGCTTGCCGCACACCTCCACCTCAAACGTGTACAACGGCTGGTCTGTCTCGAGACGCGCGCACGCACGCACGACGACGCGCTTGCCCGCCTCGACTTGCAGCTCCTCCGAGAGCAGCATGAACACGTTCGGCCAGTGCGAGCCGGGCTGCGCGCTCGACACGTCCGGCACGGACGCGTCCGCGTCGGTCATGAACACCTCCACGTGCAGTGCCAAGCCACGGAGCGCGCCTGGGCGCTCGAGTACGAACTCGAGAGTGACATCGTGCACGCCCTCGGGTGCCGCGGCATCGAACCGAAGGTCCTCGAATGTTTGCGGCGCGGCGAGCAGCACGTCGCGGGGCAGTGAGGGCAGCTTCAGAACCGTGGCACCAGGCGCCGCTAGCATCGGGAAAGGAAGCGAGGCGAAGTAGTGCGCGCCAGGGAACTCGGCTGGAGCGAGCAACGTGCGCGCACGCACCGGTATCGACACGATCGCTGGCGCGACGGCTGCACTCTCAGCGGCTGATTCGGAGTCGCCAGCAGATGCGTCGGTGGCCGCTGTGGCGGTGGCTGACGACAGGACTCTAGTGGTTGTTGCCAGGTGCCGCTTCGCAGCGTCTCGCACTGCCACCACCACACCCTCCGCACCCGCAATCTCGCCGAGGATCTCGTGCAGCAGCAAGTCTACGCGGCGCGGCAGCTGCACGTCGGTCGAGTAGCCCTGAAGCACCGTCACACGATCCGAGAGCTGAAGGTCAGCCACTGTCTGGACCGCGGCAGCATACGCCTGCGCGTTCGCCTCAATCGCGTACACGTGGGCCGCGCCAGCTCGTGCTGCCATGACCGCCAGCAGCCCCAGCGCGCCCGTTCCAATGTCGAGACAGACGCGGCCAGAAGCGACCGCTTTGATGGCCTGCTCGTAGGCGCACGTGCGGGCGTGGTCGTCACGCATCCGTGCGTACGTCTCGTCTGTGTAGCGTTCGCACAGTGAGCGTGGATCTGGGCCGAGCGACATTTGTGGGCGATGGCAGATAGTTCTCGAGGCGGCCCGCGTCGTTAGGAGAGCGGGCAGGAGCTGTTGGACACGTGTGAGCCATTTTGCCATCCACACGTTATGGTTTACCGGTACATTGTATTGACTTGACTTGACTTGTAAAAAGACACCGCGGGGGGAGCCGGGACTCACACGGGACACGCGGACGCACAAAGGAACACGGACCGCACAGACGAACCTCACAACCATCCAAACCCACCAACAACACACACCCCGCACGTCAGCGCGACGACCGAAGCCGCGGCCGACTCAACAGCCGCAGGCCCGGTGGGAGCCGACCGCACGCCGCGGCCGACTCAGAAGAGGCCGCCCCCAGCGAACCCGACCCTGCTATGGTTACCGGTACCGGTAAAAAGACACCGGTAGTCAAGTCAAGTCAAGTCAAGACACCAATCGCAAGACACACTGCACACACGGGACACACACGGGACACGTACCGGTACAGCGGTTTTACTGTCGAACGGAACCACCGTGAAAGCAATACAGGTCTCTCAACCCGTTCACACTTCTATACCGTCACATACATCAAATATTCAAGTAAAGCGGATGTACTCTCAAAATGGTCTGTAGAAATAGCGACCGCCCTCACCTCCATCGAAGCAGTCCTTCATCGAGTGGCAGGAGCTCAGATTGGCTCGCGGGCTGCGGTCGAGGTGTTCAAGCGTGCCGCAGGGCAACTCCTCGCAGTACCGATTGTCCTCGCGCCGCCGGTGAAGCAGCCCATACACGCGCGGCACGGTGCGGTTGTGCGGCTCGACCCACAGGCGTGGCACGCCCGCGGCGGTCCGTGTGGCATGCAGCCGATAGCGCAACGGCAGCAGGGCGTAGCCGAGGTTCCAGCGCCATTGCCGCTGTAGCGGCGCCTCGCACTCGCGCGGCGTATCCACCTGATGAGAAAAGGAAATCAGCGTGCAATCAGAATGTAATCAGAATGCAATCAGAATGCAATCAGAATGCAATCAAGAATGCAATCAGCGCCGCGCCGGCCACGCTCGCACTCGCACTGGCGCGGCGTCACCACCTTGCGCCGATGGCTCTGCTTGGGGCTCGGCTCGCAGGTACGGTGTGGGTGGAGGCACGAGGTGTGGAGGCGTGCGCCCACACGGCTCGAAGGCGGGTGGAATTTAGGCCACGGCAGGTGCAGCAGCGTGCTGATGGCCGTCGAGACGCGCGGCTGATGTGGTGGCGAGCGCTGAGACTGTCGCCTGTGCTGTGGCAGCGGCTGCTGCGACGGTGGCGGCTGCTCCTGCCGCTGCTGCTGCGGCGGCGGCGGCGGCTCCTGCTGCGGCTGCTCCGGATGCTGCTCTGGTGGCCAGCTCCCAGGCACCAGTGGCCGCGTCTCGAGGCATCGCGCCACAAAGTATCCATGCTGCCCATCGCATGAGCCCGCGTACGTCCAGTTCGACGGGTCGAAGCCCAAGATGTACTGCCGAGGCAAATCGCACGCTGCTGCATGCTGTGCAAGCGCGCGTGAGCGAATGTCGAGGCCGCCGCTTGCGAACGGCGCGAGCAGCGGCCAGCCGCCGACTGCTCGCTCGGCTTGTCGCGCACAGCTGGCCGGCGCAGGCGAGCTCAGGTGGTCGTCGATGTCGCCGCACCACTTGGCGCGCCCGTCGCTGTGGAAGATCGCCCACCCAAAGTGGCCGTACCACAGCCACGGACTATGTGTGCGCGCACCGTCACGCTCACGCTCACGCCGAGCAAGCCGATGCGCGCCCATGAGCTCGGCGAGCACGCGTGAGTCGTGGATGATTGAGTCGTCCTCAATCTTGCCAATGAAGCGTGCATTTGGGAAGATTTGCAACGCTTGCCGGAACCACTCGGCCGTTTTACAAAAGCACGAGAATTGAAAGCCCATGCGCAACTTGTCGCGATTCGCAGCTGTCGCGTTCTCGTAGAAGAAGTCGGTGCACGCCACCACCAGGAATCGTGGGTCAGCCGCGTGCTCCTGCCGAGTGGTCACATACCGCCACTCGATGCCCTGTGGCCGCGCGCTGCGCCGACGAAAGGGCGGGATCCATTTGGTGACGACCACGCCGAGCGCGAGCCATAATGTGTGGCTCGTAGCACGCGATGTGGATACGCCATCGGACGCGCTGTGCATTTGCAAAAGTGCTCGGTAGGACGCGCGCGCTCGTCCGTCCGAAGGAAATGCTTAATACAAGCTTAGGCGAATCGAATGCGGCCCGCTCGGCCGCTTAGTCGGATCGAATGCTCGGCCGTGACCGGGCACTTACCCGTTGGATGGTTCTCACCATCACGTGTTAGTGTGTGCCCCCTGAGTGTGGCCCTTGCCCCTTTGTGGCCCCTGGAGCGTGGCACCGCGCCCCGATTGCCTAATCGGGCGCGAACTTAGAATCGCGATCACTTCCCGCAAGCGCGTGTTTTTCAGGCGTGAGTCGGGGGTTGTCTGTCTAGAACACCCTTTGCGCACTCCGCGTGCGACGTCTAAGGTTACTCACCACTACTCAAGTAGTCACTCTTTCCCTCGTCGTCGCCGACACGGAGTCAAAAGCCCCGAATCGAGTCTGAGGAGCCGTTTTGGGAAAGTTTTGCCGAGTTCACCGTCGCGGCTCCCTCGCTCTTGCTGCCTCGGTTTCTTGCTCCGCATGGCTAGGCTCGCCCGGCATGGCATGGTCGCTCGGCATGGCTATTGGCGTGGCAGTAGCATTTGGCCATTCTCTTGTCTCGTCGCAGCGTGGCAGCGAATTGGGGGATGGCATTGCACGGGCATGCCATTGGCTATTGGCTGGCACTCTGTGCGGCCTCGGCATGGTCCTCGCATGGGCCGCGGGCATGGCGCTAGGCGTGGCCCTCGGCATGGCATGGCACTCAGCAAGGCACTGGCTTGGCGTTCCGCTCAACAGCGCCACTCAGCCGGGTCTCGTGTATACTCTCACACATGCAAACTCGAGATGGCGGCTAGAGGCACGAAGGCGGCAGCCGGCGGCGGCTTGGCTGCTCTCGCCCCAAGCGGCAGCCTCAGCGGCAGTTTGGCGCTCGGCAACACCTCATCGGGTCGCTCGGCTTTCGGCGTGGCTTGGCATAGTAGCCGGCTCGGCTTTCGGCGCGGCTTGGCATAACGGTTGGCTCGGCTCTCAGCGCGGCTCAACATAGCGGCTGTCTTGGCGCAATATAACCATATAGGTGTGTCCGCCCTCCAGCCCGAACCCGGATTTTGATTTATGCTGATTTTGATTTTATGATGTTTGGCGCCTTTGCACACAGCATGCATCCTGATTTACTTGACTTGACTTTTCTCTCTAGCCTTTTTTCTGATTTTCTGCCGCAGCCGGCTCTCTCTCACATAATCGATGCGATGCACAGGTGGGTCGACGGTGGTTGGTCTCAAGCAGCAACGTATGTGCACGCCGCACGCCGCATGCCGCACGCCGCACGCCGCACGCCACGGCACGAACCGCGCCCTCTGCACAATCCTGCCGACTGATTCACTTGAGTAGTTCGTGGCTCATGCACCTTTGCTCATGTGGCTGCTCATGCGCATGCTCATGCGGCTGCTCATGTGGCTGCTCATGCGGCTGTCCATGCGGCTGCTGCTGCTGCACACGCGCGATACTGGCCTTGGTGGCTTGGCCGGCGCACAGTTCGCTCGCGCATGCGCACATCGCTCTCGGTGCACGCAGCAGCTGCTGGACTGCCGACTGATCGCACTTCGTTCCGTCTGCGCAGATGCCTTCGCACGGGACGTCGAGGAGGAGTCGGACGAGGCGGCTTCCAAGGCGCATGTAGCGGATGTCGCGGCGGAGGCAGCGTCAGACGCTGCGCTGAGTGCGACGGCGTCGTCCGTACACCCAGTTCTCGCGCCGCTCGTCTCGCCGCTGCTGCCCCGGCGAACGGCCTCGCAGGCGCGCATAGCGTCGGCGGCTCTGGAGGAGGCCGCCCGCGCATCGCGCCCCGCCGGCCGCCTGACAGCTAGCGAGCTGCAGAGGAGGCTACAGGCCAAGCAGCTCGCGCTCCGAGTGCAGCAGCTGCACTCGGAGCGCGAGCTGCTCGAGCTCGAGCGACGGTTTGGATCGGCGACCGCCGCCGCCGGGGGGCTCGCGTCGTCGTGGGCGCCGGCTGGAGGGGCGTCCTGCTCGAGCTCCGGATGGCTGGGCAGCGCTGCTGTGGGGGCCGAGGGTTCTTGCGGCGGCGCTGGCGCCCTCTCGGCCTCCGCGTCGGCCGTTTCGTGCGGCCCAGGGCTCGCGTCGTTGTGGGCGGTCGTGAGGCAGGCGGGCACCGCGAGCAAGCTCCCGAGCGTCCGCGAGCAGGTCGAAGAGCTCATCGAGCTGAAGCTGCAGCTACAGCGCGAGGCGCGAGGCATCCCCCGCCCCTCCGTCCCCGCGCTTGCAGTCGTCGCTTCGGGATTCCGAGGTGGCGCGGCACCGCCGCTGGACGGCGCGATGGGCGCCCGGGACGGCGCGACGAGCGCCCGGGACGGCGCGCCCGCTAGCCTTGAGTCTGCGGCTGCGGCGCAGGCGGCGGCTCGTGCGTTGGCCAGTGCCGTTCAAGCCATGGGTGACGCGCCCTCCAGCACGTCTGCGGATGCGTGCGCCGGCAGCGTGGGCGCGTCCTCGCACTTGTCCGCCTCCTCCGCTCCGCTCGAGGCCATCGCCGCCGCCGCCGCCGCCACCGCCGCCACCGCCGCCGCGGCAGCGTACGCCTCCGCGCCGGTGCCGCCAGGTGCTCGATACGACGCCCAACCCTCCGCGCTGGTTCCGCTGGAGCCGCTGGCCGCGCCGCCACCGGCGTTGGCTCCAATGGATGGTGTAGCGACTGTAGCTGAGGGGCTTCGCCGGATGATCGCGCCGCGGCATGGAGTTGGGCGCGACCCCGAGGGGGAGGGTCTGATCTCGTCGGCCGATCTCGCGGCTGGCGCGACGCCGCTCAAGCTCGTCATCGAGGCGCCCAACACGGCGCCGGCACGCTACTCGGTGCCCGTTGCGCCCAACACGGCGCCCGGGCAGAATTTTCTCGCGCAGGTGGGCCTGACCTCAATGCTCGTCACCGTGCCCGAGTCGCTCGACCCGACGGTGCTCGCGGGCGCCTCGTTGCTCATCGAGGTCCCGCCGAGCGAGGCACCTTCGCGCCAGTTCGTCGTGCAAGTGCCACACGGGATCCGCCCTAACGGCAGCTTCGTCGCTGACGTGGGCGGCGTCCCGATGCGGGTGACGGTACCTCACGTGCTCGAGCTACCGGTGCCTCGCGTGCTGCGGGCCGCGGCGCGGCCAGCGTCGGCGCCGGCTGCCGACGGCCAGGCGATGCCCACGACGGCGCTGCCCACGACGGCGCTGCCCACGACGGCGCGGCCCACGACGGCGCGGCCCACGACGGCGCAGCCCACGACCCCGGCCGCTCCCTCCGAGCCGCCGACTTCACTTAGTTTCACGGAGGCCCCAGGGCCACCAAGGAAGCGCAAGAAGTATACTCGATGGAATATCCCGCAGGAAACGCTCTCGGTTCTCGAGGAGATGTACAGGAAGGACAAATTCCCGTCAGTCGAGACGAGGAAGGCGCTCGCCGAGGACCTGAAAGTGACCCCACGGCAAGTCGAGGTGTGGTTCGTGAATAAACGGCAGCGGGCAATCAAGCCCGATGGTTCAGGAGGGATGATGGACGAAGGGGACGAACCTGCTCCCCAGGCCAGAAGCAATGTGGCAGGCCGCGGCTCCCAATCGGTCGACCTCACGAGGCAACAGACCGAACTCGAGACCCTCGCATCCGCGCCAACCGCGGCGCCGGCGCTCTCGGCCACTGCGGTTGCGGTTGCCGCGCATCCCGAGGCCGCCGCCGCCGGCGTGTCGAATCCGCCCCCCGTCTACACGTATGGCGGCGCGCCGCTCCCGCGCAGTGGAAGGTACGGCGGCGGCGGCTACGGCGGCGGGACGGACGCGATGAGTGATACCGACTCGAGTGTCTCTGTGGGCGAGCATCCTCTTCCACCAGTGCCTCCGCCGCCGACCGGCATCTCGCCCGGGGAGGCTAGCGTGGAGCGTGCGTCGCTCGCGCTGCTGCTGGCCGAGCGGCAGGCGGCGGGCGGCGGCGGCGGCGCTGTGAGCGAGATGGGCAATGCCGTGCTCGCCAAGCTCACTGCCTCGCTCGCGGCCGCGCCATCGGACGCAGACGCAAACTGGCAGGTGCAGGAGCGTCTGCAGCGCCAGCACGCCGAGCTTGAGCGCCGTGCCGAGCATGAGCTGCGCGCGGCGAAGGCGCGCCAGAACGAGGCCAGCGTAGGAAGCCTCGACGAGCGCCGTCTTGGGCGCGAAGCGGGCGCAGCGGGCTCCTCGGCCGACGACTTCCCCACAGGCGACTTCCCCACAGGCGACTTCCCGTCCTCCGCCGCGAAGAAGGCGGCGGCGGCGGCGACGGCAGCAGCGGCAGCTGCAGAGCAGCCGTTGATGGGCGCGGGGATGGTCGACCCTGCGGGGGAACCGAGGCACGAGAGCCAGGGCGTCACGCTGGGCGCCTATGGCACGTCCTGGCGCGCGGCCTCCACTCAGGCCTCTAAGTCGACGTCGAAGGCCGCCTCAAAGCCGGCCGCGCCCGCTCGCGACGGCGCTCGCGACGGCGCTCGCGATGGCACCGCGGCGCGCGCTCGCGACGGCGCTTCGGTGCCACCCTCGCCCGGCGCGCGCTTTGCACCGAGCACCTCGCTCTCTGCCTCGCTCTCCGCCTCGCCTGAGGGCGCCGTGGTGCGCGATGCCTCCGAGCTTTTCGGGGAGGACTCGAGCGCCGAGGAGGTCCTCGAGGAGGAGGGCAGGTTCGGCAGCTCGGCCGACGGAGACCTGATCAAGAAGGAAGGTGCCCTCGGGGCCTCCGGCTTCGGCTCCTCGCGTGGCGGCGCTGGGATGCGCTCTACAGGCGCCGAGATGGGCGCATCGGGCTCCATTTCTGATTACGTCGGCTACGATCGCTCCGGGGTTGACGTGCGCAGCGGATCGGCTGCTGCCATTCCGGACGAGAGTGGCGTGCTGCGCAGTGGCGGCTACGGTGACGAGCTGTCCGGCTTGGACGCGTCTGGGGGGTACGGCGCTCCTGGGAAGACGGCCGCCGTCAAAGCCCCCGCCAAGCGCTCGATCACGACCTTCTTCGGCGGCGCGACGGCCAAAGGGGCGCCCACTACGGCGCCGGCCGTGCCCGCGCCCGAGGAAGCAGCGGATATGGGGCGGATCACGCCGCCAGTGAAGAAGGCGAAGGGCGCCGTCGTGAGCGCGTCGGATGAAGACGAGGACATGAACACCGCGACAGGTACGGCGGGGGCACGCAACCGGCCCAATACACGGACAGCCTGGACAGGGGAAGAGGACGCACACATCATCGCAGAGAAGGGCCTAGGGAAGACCGTCATTCAGATCTCTCTTGGCCTGCCCGGCCGGACAGCTGATGCGGTGCGCAATCGGTGGTCACGGAACTTAAAGGAGAAAGACAAGGAGCAGGAGGGCGAGGCGGTAAGTGCTCAGGCGGCAAAGGAGAAAGACAAGCAGGAGGGCGAGGCGGCAAGTGCTCAGGCGGCGCGTGAGTTCGTACGTGCCTTCGAGGAGCGTGAGGCGGTACGTGAGGCGGTACGTGCTCAGGCGGCACGTGAGGCGCGTGAGGCGGTACTTGCAGACAAGGAGGCGCGTGAGGCGGTACGTGCAGACAAGGAGCGTGAGGCGGTACGTGCTCTGCTGGCGCGTGAGGCGGTACGTGCAGACAAGGAGGCGCGTGAGGCTGTACGTGCAGACGAGGAGCGTGAGGCGGTACGTGCTCAGGCGGCGACACGTGCCGCGGAGCGCCACGAGGCGGTCCGGGCGGATATGGACCGGTTGCAGGCGCAGTTTGCGCAGGAGCGCGCGCTGCAGCTGGATCGCATGCGCTCAGGCCCGCCAGGAGCGTTCGACGTTGCGACGCCCAAGGAGAAGTCGCAGTACGCCGCCTTCTTCAACTCGGGCAAGTTTGCCGAGTGGTCCCCCGAGATTTTGCTGCTTGTACGCCGTACACTTCCAGACGTGGTGCAGAAGCTCACTGGCTTCGTCGAGGCTGCCGAGCTCCATGAGCGGCACGGGTACAATGTGGCGGCAGAGCTGGACCCTCTTGTCACGGAGCGCCTCATTGCCATCGGCGCTGTGCTCGAGCCCTTCTACCTGGCGTCTGGGGCGGCGGCGCGCGATGGCATCCTGCCCCTGTCATACTCGGCGGCTGAGCAGGCGTCCCCCGAGGCGTGCGAGCAGCGCTGCCTGACTCGATTGGTCCAGGCGTTTGTACTTTTGTACTCGCCCCTATACCGACGTCGAGCGGGCGGCCAACACGAGCTCGTCCTCATCTGGAGGCACATCGAGCCGTACATCTTTGCCGAGCCGGAGGCCCTCGACCCACGCGGCGAACTCCTGAGTGGCAAGTGGCACGGCGATCAACACGTCAAGACGCGTGGTACAAGGCGCGAGCTGGGCGAGCCGCTGGGCGGCTATCTCGAGTACTGCGACCAGGGCCACAAAGCCTCGTCCATCAACGTGATGTTCAACTCCCAGAACTTTTGCGTACGCGCCTACGAGGACGACGTTGGCCACACCTCCATGATGACGGACGGCGGCAAGCTCGCGCTCGCCCTTGCGGAGCAGTTCAACCTGCCGACCTCGTCGCCCATCGACTTGCTGAGCGGAGCCTTGTTTCTCAAGTGCGTGGACATTCGCTTTTCGGACCCAGTTTCAGTCTCATGGCTTCTTCGTGTTCTGCAAATGCCCGTGCTCAGGCGACGGATCTCGGTTGGGAAGCCCGGTAAGGGGCCAGGCACCTCAGAGCAGCAGCGCGCCAAAACCCAAGTGGACGTGGAACTGTTGGCGGGCTTCCATCGTCCGAAAGGTTCGGCGTACAAACTCTCGAACCTAGACGTGGCCGAGGGCCGGCCAGCGGTTGGCACTCCAGTGCCCTGCCTGGATGCCGTCGCCTACGGCCGCGTCCGTAACGACACTGGGCACTTTTGCCTGTGACGCGGCTTGAGCCGGCTCGTGCGCAAAAGCAGCAGGAAGAGAGAGAGAGAATGAGGGAGAGGCAGCGGTCTCGAAAGAGAGAAAGGCAGAGGCAGCGATCTCGAAAAACGGAAAGAGAGAGAGAGGCCCAGCGTGTAGCGACCACGGACCAACGCGAATGCGCCATGCTCTTTGCCAGCCATCCCGTCAGTAAGCGTGCTTGAGGTCGAGCGCCGTCTCTTACACGTTGCTCGTGTGTGTCTAAACACTAAAGTAAGAGCTACTCTGTACTCACCACCGAGAAACGAGAAACGACAAAAGACAAAACGCGGAAACCGGAAATCTGGGGTGTGCGTGTGGGGAAGCGCGAAGCCGGCGGGGTACCGGGTAGCACTACCGTAACGCAAGTAAACACGCGCAAACTGCAATCCGGAATAGTGTATAATAGTCTAACGTAATCACGGTATAATCGTCGTGAAGACTGATATCTCGAAGGGCGGTGGGGCCCTTACTTCATCTGTTACATTATACATAGCCGATCCGTTATGAACATAAGCCTATAGCCTATACCGTCGTCACGACAAGGGCACGCCTCACGGACTCAACAGCGTGACAACAGACGGGACACCTGTGCGTGTTCATGGTGGTCCACAGCTTGCGTCCATGTCGCACATGCTGCACACCTTGGACCCCATCCTCGTACCAGATGCGCACGGACTGGCCTTTCCGTTGCAGCCACTCGCGTAGGCATCGCACGCACATTCCCGCTCCGCAGCAACGCATGCGGCGCAAGTCGGATGCACACGAGTCATCTGCCTCGTCACACGTGCCGAGGCAGATCGCGCACTCTACACACTCACCGTCCCTCGCGAACGCACGCAACCTGATCGCCTCGGGGCCGTCAGCGATAATGCCATCTGAGGCATTCCGCGCATCGAGCTGACGCTTGAGCTTGCACATCTTTCCGTGCCGCTCCGCTGCGACGCGCTCGGCCGCCGCCTCCGCCTCCGCCGCCTTGGCCACCTCGGCCGCCGCTGCCGCTTCCGCCTCGGCCGCTACCGCCGCCGCCACCTCGGCTGCCGCCGCCGCCTCAGCAGCCTCACGTTCCGCCGCCTCGCGTTCCACCTCCGCTGCCGCTCCTTCCGACTCCACCGCTGATGCGTTCTCATCTGCAGCCGTCTCTGCGGCCGCCACTTCGGCCGCCTCCTTCTCAGCCGCGGCTGTCTCAGCCGCGGCTGTCTCAGCCGCAGCCGCCTCGTCCGCCGCCTCCGCAACCGCCGCTGCCGCTACAGCCGCCGCCGCTGCGCCTGCCTCTGCCGCCGCTGCGGCTGCCTCTGCCGCCGCCGCCTCTGCAGCGGCGTTGTCCGGATCGGGTGCACCAAACGCCAGCTCCTCCACCGGACCAAGTGTAAGCTCGCACGGCTCCTCCACCGAACCAAGCATGAACTCGCACGGCAATTTGGCGCGTGAGCAGCGCGCGGAGCAGCTTCGCCTCGGCAGCGGCGGCGGTATGAGCGCCCGTGGTGGCTTCGGTTGGCGTCGGCGGCAGCAGCGTCGGCGCCCAAGCGCACCTGCAGCAGCGGCAGCGGCTCGCCGATCGTGCCGAGCTGCTTGGCAGCCGCGGTGCCTCCGAGGTACGTGAGCAGCAATGACACGCGCGCCGTCTCAAGCCCGCTGCCCGCCACCGCGACCGCCAGGTCGGTGTCCGCGGGCGAAGCGGCGAGAAAAGGCGGGAAGATGGTTCTCGACTTCGCGCGGGCGGCGGCGGCGAGCGAGCTGGTGGCGTCTGCCAGGTCACGCAGCACAGCAGCGAAGTCCTCGTCGGAGGCGAGCAAGGGAGTGGGCGCCTCCCCGGCACCCGCGCCGTCACTCATCCGCATCCCAAGTGGTGGAACATCCTCGTCATCGGAGGCGCCCGTGCCCGCAGCGCTCGAGGCCCTTGAGGAAGGGAAAGCCGCAAGCCGATCGAGGCAAAGGGCAAGGCCGCTGGTCAGCGCGCACGCACGAGTGAGCGAGCCGCGACCACCGCGACCGCGTTCGCCCGCGCCGGCGCTGAGGCTTGCGTCAGCAGCCTCGCGCCCGGCAGCTGCAAGCCACGTCGCGATGCGCAGCGCCTTAGCGCCACGAGTGCCAGCGTCGGCCGCAGTCTCGAGTACCACGCTACGAAGCAGAACGCGCACCGCGAGAGGCGAACAGACGAGTGCCTCGGAGGCAAGCAATGGCGTTGGCGACGCATCGGCGGCAGGGAGCGCGCCTACGAGACGCCACGTCACGTGGTATGCCTGGGCCCCGAGCGCCCCCCAAAGGAGCGCACTGCTGCCGGCGGCGTCCGATTCGAGCGAGTCTCCGCTGGCGACCACGGTCGGAGCAGCGGCGGCTGCGGCGGCGGCAGGAGGTGTATCGAGC
>Ga0210248_100083_pt1 | contig 69682 bp, 39 predicted proteins | sample ChrtobMetP3_32mM_FD_155493 | JGI IMG/M metagenome (GOLD analysis project Ga0210248, IMG submission 155493) | Chrysochromulina tobin associated microbial communities from unialgal haptophyte culture, Seattle, Washington, United States - P3_32mM | ecosystem: Host-associated > Algae > Haptophytes >...
ATGTCATCTTCGCCCTCGCGCTGCATCATGTCAATCTTCGCCCGAAGAAGATCCGCCTCCGGCTCACCTTGAGGACTTCCAGAGGGCGCCGCTACTTGCTTCTTCTCCACCTTGGGCGCCTTCTGCTCCGCCGCCTTCTGCTCCGCCGCCTTCTGCTCCGCCGCCTTCTGCTCCGCCGCCTTCTGCTGCGCCGCCTGCTGCTCCGCCGCCTGCTGCTCCGCCGCCTTCTGCTGCGCCGCCTTCTGCTCCGCCGCCTTCTGCTCCGCCGCCTGCTGCTCCGCCGCCTCCTGCTTCGCCGCCTTCTGCTTCGCCGCCTTCTGCTCCGCCGCCTTCTGCTCCGCCGCCTTCTGCTCCGCCGCCTTCTGCTCCGCCGCCTGCTGCTCAGCCGCTAGCCGCTCAGCCGCCTTCTGCTGCGCCGCCTTCTGCTCCGCCGCCTTCTGCTTCGCCGCCTTCTGCTCTGCCGCCTTCTGCTTCGCCGCCTTCTGCTCCGCCGCCTGCTGCTCAGCCGCTAGCCGCTCAGCCGCCCGCCGCTCGGCCTCCTTACGTTCGGCCGCCCGCCGCTCGGCCGCTGCCGCCGCCGCACTGCGCCCGCCTCCTTTGACGACTGCCCAGCCGTCGGCTTTGACGGTGCTGGTGCCACCGCCGCCCCCACTCCAGACGTACCCCATCATGTCCCCTGAGGCTGTTCGGAGGCTGGCGGCCCAACGCAACCACGATGGTGCGACCGCATGGGCTTGGGTGCTACTGGGCGGCTGGATCCACACAAACGCGAAGCTGCCCATCCCGAGCGCGCACACGAGCGCGAGCTTCGCGAGCACGGAGCGCCGGCAGCACCGGTAGCCGTTGGACGAGCTGCGTGCTCGGAGCTGCTTGCTGGCAGTACCGCTGCTCGTGTCCAGTACGGCGCGTCGCTTGGTCTTCGCACTCGCTGGCTCGGGCGTGGCTGCCTCGAGCCCGCCGCCGCCGCCGCCGCCTCTCGGGTCGAATTCATCCCATGTGTCCCAGCTGGAATACGTATTCTGTGCGACCAGCGCGCGGCTCGCGCGCAGCTGATCCATACTCAACGCAACCTTCGGTGCCGGTGCCGATGCGTAAGCTTCGAGCTCCGGTACAGGCTCCGCCGATGTGCCGAACGAGGCAAAGTCTGCCCATTCGTCTCCCGTTTCCCCCGCGCCAGGCCGGCCTCGGGCTTGTATGGGCTGCTGCCCTCGCTCCCTCGCATCCTCTCGAGCCACTCGAGCGTTTGCAAGCCGCGCTAGCCAGGCCGTGTCGGCGGCGGCGTCAATCTCAGTGGGAGCCTCCGCTGCTGAGGCCGTGTCGTCGGTGGCCGCGTCGGCAGGCACTCCGGGCCCTCTTGGCCCACTTCGAGGACCGCTGCTGCTGCTGCCGCCGCTGCTGACGCCGGCGCTTGCGCACTCTCTGCTCTCGGGGCTCTCGTGCGAGTCTGACGGCCGGCCCTTTCGCAACGTTGCCTCCGCCTGCTTCAGCCAGAGTGGGTCCTCCTCCGACCGCGGTGATTCCAAGGCTTCGCCAGACTTGGCAGCGGCGGCGGCGGCAGACTTGGCAGCGGCGGCCGACGACGCCTTGGCCTGCGCCTTCGCCTTCGCCACCGGTCTGGACCTCGACCGCTTATCCTCTCCGCTTTCGATGTCTGAGATCTCTAAGTTGCTCACCGAGGCGGCGCTTGCGTGCGTCGTGGATTGGGCCGCCGGGCGACTCCTACGAGCGGACTTGGTGTCGACGTCCGAGTGCTCACTATCGCCATCGACGAACTGTGTGATTGGCAGCTCTGGAAGCCGCCGCATTTTTGTCGAGTCGGATGCATCGGACTCGGAGTCGTTGTCTGTATGCGGTGGTGGCCCCTCGTCGCCTCGTCGTGTGGCCGTGGCTTGAATGAGCTCCTTGTTCAGCAAGGGTGGCGGCCGTATCATGGTCTTAGTACGGGATTGCGACAGAGCAGTCCGCGTTTCCAAAGCGGGTTGTGGGAGTGCTGTGGGAAACGGCGCAATTCCTGAACGGAGCTTGACAAGAAGCTTGCGCCTGGGCAGCGTTTCCGTTCACATGTGCGGGTCGAATCCTAATTGGGCACGCGAGGGTTGGCATCGGCAAGGGGGCCAGCCCGAGAGGAGTGCACGAGCGGGGCCCGCGCCCAGAGCGTAGCGCTCTTGAAATGGGCGAGTCTGCAGCCTATGTGCTCAAGGGCATTGAGGATATGCTGCAGACGGAGGTCAAATATTTTTCGATGGTGTGCAAGGACGGCGAGAAAATGTACATTTGCCTCGGCAAACGTGCCCTCTTCCTCATCGACTTTGAGCCTCCGTTCCAGGAGCAGTTCTACTATGCTTGGGTACGGCGCGTCATCATCGACAGCGACAACCTGCTGCTCTTCCAGATCGATTTCCACGAGGGTCGACAGTCGCTGCTGCTTGAGAGCTTCGAGCGCTCGCGGCTGTGCGATGAGCTTGCGATTTGCTGGAAGGCCGATGCTATGTTTCGGCAGTGGCGATGGCAGCCCTTCCCGCTCAAGCGCGGCCAGTGCGACGTGGGCCGGCGCGACCGCGCGCGCACTGCCGTCGAGTTCACCGCGGCGCCCCAAAAGATGCAGCGCATCGAGTTCAAAGGCTACCAGCTCTTCCTCGATGACGCGTACAGGGAAGACAGTCTCGGCGCGGACGGGATGCCGTCGGGCCGGTACCGCGCGACAGGCCGCGACCGCGAGATCGCGGTGGTGGTCGACCCTGCCGCGAGCGTGTCGGGCCTCGGCCGGCGCGAGAAACACAGCCTGCGGCTGGCGGCGGAACGGATGGCGCGCGGCAACGCGACGGACACCGAGATGATGGTGCTCCGCTCCGAGCAGTACCACAAGAAGATGAATCTGGTGGGAGACCTGGCTTCGTACGGCTGCTGGGCCGTGCACCTCCGCACGCCGCAGCGCGACGTGGGCGTGATCGCCATCCGGCGGAAATTCATACCGCCCGTGGGCGACACCTACCAGGACATCTTTATTGTGCTGCACGATGACGTGGGCATCGAGGATGCGATCATGTTCATGAACGGTCTCGAACGACAGGCAGACACGCTCTCCCCGCTCGTCAAGTTCCCCTTTTACGACGACACGATCACCAAGGTCAAGGCCGACGCGCTCCTGTACGACGAGGACTCATTCTCATGGTTCCACGCTGAGGGCATCATTTCGTCGCAGGTAGACGCGGCTCGCGCCTTTTACAAGTCGATAGCCAACCTGCTGAACAAGGAGCAATGTGTCGAGTTCCGCATGGAGGAGGTCGAGTCAGAGACGGTGATCATCGAAGACCCCTTCCGCGTCATCATCACCCTGTGGGATGACGCACCCGGCCTCAACGAGCACTCCGACCCCCTCGCGTGGCGCAATTGGCGCCGACGGGTCGCTCGCTACCTCTACTGGTCGATCGACGGCGGGCTGCATCCGGGTGAGATGGACATGGGCATGCTCATCAAGTGCCATCGCATGCAGAGCTGCACGATGCGCTCGCGTGATATCCTCGAGCGCCTCTTTGATTTCTTCGTCCACATGTCTTCGGACACGCGACACTTCGAGCTGGACTCGTCGACGCTTGCGGACAAGGTCGGCGACCCCGAGTTCATGCAGTCGTTCACGATGAACAAACGCCCCCTGCTCGTGCTGCTCGAGCAGGGCTTCTTGCAGCGCTGCCTGCAAGAGGAGAGCCCGCCCAAGTACATCAAGTTCCTGGCCGACATGATCAACCGACCGTTCGAGGAGACGGGCACCGAGCTGCTCGTGACGCTATGCAACCAGATCGCGATGATGAGTCAGATTGAGTTCGACAAGGTGCAGCTCATCAAGGAGCACGTGATGCTCCCGCTCATCGAGCTGCTGCGCTCCGATGACGACCACCTGCTGCTGGCCGTCGTCAAGGCGCTCGTCAATCTCTCGTCGGGCAACGCCGAAGCCAAGGACATGGTCGTCAACGAGGGCGGCGTGCGCTCGATCGTCCCACATCTGCTCAACAAGCCGCAGGAGCTTGCGCGAGCCTTCTGCGTGCTGCTCAAGAACTGCCTCACCGCGCCTGAGCTACGCGAGCGCATCCTTAACGACGGCGCTGTCGCGCCACTCGTGACGCTGCTCAAAAAGTCGAAGATCCAGGGCGCCGTGCGCAGCGACGGTGTGGTCGCCGCGGCCGCCGCCGCCGTGTGGAATTTGACCGCTCACCAGAACGCCAAGGCTCTAGCCGTCAGGGAGGGCGCCGTCGAGGCGCTCGTGGTGCAGCTGGGCGAGGACCGGTCGGACGAGGTGTGGCAAAAGTGCGCGGGCTGCCTGATGGTGCTCGCGGCAAACTCGGATAAGAATAAGGAGAAGGCGGGCGCCGAGGGTGCCATACCCAAGCTGGTCGCCGTGATCAAGAAGACGGACGCCGCGGGGCCGCGGGGCTTCGCTGCGAAGAAGGCGGCGCTCGGCGCACTCGCCGTGCTCACCTCCGAGCCCAAGAACATCGCCCGGCTGCGCCAGGAGTCCTTTGACCTGGAGAAGTACGAAGCCCAGGCGGCCAAGGACAAGGACGAGCGTGTCAAGATGTTCATTCAGCAGCTGCACGAGCGGCTCTTCGGGTCGTAACTCCGGTCACACAATATGATTTCGACATTTTTCCACAGCCAATGGTTGTGAACTCGACACCCTAGACATCGGACCGGCGTACAAGTGTACAAACTCGCATGATTAGCTGCACGTCGACGCGTCCTCCGGTCATGCGAGACTCTACCGGTACGTGGTACAAGACGTGATCCGTGTTGAAAAACCGAAGACCGAATTGGGAGCTTCAGTCCACACCCGCGCTCCCTTTGGTCTTTGACGCAGAATGGGGACGCAAGATGGACGTCGGCAGGACACGGGCCGTGCTGCCCCCTCTCGAAAGCTCATGCGCCTTCGAGACTTTCGATTAAGCACCATCCGTTGTTGTTGTCGACGCCCCGAACTGGGCGTGCAGCTCGGCGCGTCGCAGGATGCAGAGTTGGCTACAGTTGCTTCCGAGCCGCCGGCCGCCGCCGCTGCTTCTCCGCCAGGGTCCGGCACGCCCAAGAGATCCTTTTCGGGCCGTGTTATCGCCTCGGCCAGATCGTTCCTCTCGCCCAAAGCCTCGCAGACAGAGCCGAAAGAAGAGGCGGTTGCAGTGCCTCTACCTGAAGACGTTGTGGCTCCGCCCGTAGAGTTCGTCCTCACGGCTCCACCCGGAAAGATTGGAATCGGGTTTGAAGGCAACGGCGAGTTACCGCCCACGGTGAACAAGGTGTTGCCGACGTCTCCGTTTTTGGATCAGATACAAGTGGGCTGGGCGCTGGTGAAGCTCGACGGAGCCGACGTCACGAAGCATCAGGCGCAGCAAGTGATCAATCTTTTGAACCTCAAACTTTCGCAGGTGCGCGTCCTTAGCTTTGATATGCGCGGCCCATGGCGCGGAGAGACTCCACCAGCGCCGCGAGAACCACGGCCGCCGCTCGTGAAATTCGAGGGAGCCGATTACTTCGGGTCGAGCACTGAGCCTGGAAAGTGGCTGCGTCTGAGCGGCGACTTGGTTACGGAGCCGCCCGTATTGAACGGGCCGCGCATGGTGCGCGCACCCAAGCAGCTCACGGAGGAGCAGAGGAACTCCGAGAAGTTCAGCTGGGTCGAACGCAAGGCGCGCGGTGGGCGGACGGGTGCGCCCAAATGGGACACTGATGACAAGGTTGAGAGCTTGTGCTTGGGGGACTCAGACGACGACGAGGTCCCCTTGAACCTGACTGACAGGGATGCGCACCTTTGGAAGTACACGCCAAAGAAGATCATCATCAGCATCCCCGCTCTGGATGCCGCTCTGGACGCCGCTCTGTATGCCGACCAGGCCCTTTTGAGCAGCGATGCGGAGCCGGACGACCTGCCCGGGCCGATCCAGGCGACACATGCAGCAGGCGACGGCCAGCTGAGCGCCAGCGGCGAGAACGTCCCGACGAGGCTCGGCGAGGAAGAACTGCTCCCTGAATTCTCCAGTTTATTGGAGCGGTCACCCATCTAAGAGCTAGTACCAGAGCCAGCTGAGAGCGCGAGTAGCCGAGTACCACCGAGGCGGTCGCCCAGCCGCAGTCCCAGACGGGACCATGAGCATCAGTCTGGTCACAATCCACTAGAGTACAATTATGTGCACAATCATCCTGCGGGAGTCGGCAAGTCCGAACCAAAAGTCCTGTGAGGGCGGGTGTGCCGGTGCGTCGTCGAGTCGGTGTGACTCGTGTCGTAGAAATCCGCGATGCGAGGTACCGCCAGCGCCACGGTTCGATCCGGCGCGTGCCGCGTGCGCGGCTGGTGAACTACCAGCCTGCGCGCGGTGGAGAATCATCAACTTTACACGTCGACACGAAATATTATACAACGACGTCGCGACGTTTTACACCGTCGTGTGGAACATCGGAGTACGTAATGATTTTGTCGGGTCGGTATACAGAGTGGGCGCTGTGCGGGAGCGCCCCCGGGTTGGTCTGAGATCCAATCGACGCGCGTCGACGCAGGCTAAAGCCGCGGTATTACCCACCGCGCGTGTCGCGTGTGGCTTCCCGGTCCGTTTTGGGGTGCGGCGTGATCGCGAGCGCGTCACCTTACGCGCTGCGCAATCGCTTGCGTTCCTGATATCGCTGCCGCGCGGCTGTGACGGCGCTCTCACCATTGCGCCGCTGCTCAGGTACGGCGGAGGCACGAGGAGCACTGCCATTACCACTGCCGTCGACACTGCCGTCGCCGCAGGCCGCTACAGGAGGCTCGGCATCGCCTGCACTGCGCACACCGAGGAGCCTCTTCTCGTCAACGGCCTGAAGCTTTGGCAGGTGGGGCTCGATCCACTCCCACTCGACGGCGCTCGCGCGCAGCATGACCGGCCGCCCCGCCCACGCAAGCTCGCTGTAGACGACGAATTCCGCATGGCGCAGGCGTGTGGACGAGGGCGGCTCGCGCGCGCCACCGTCATCGTGCCTACCGCCGCCGCCGCCGCCTCCTCCGCCCCCTCCGGCGCCGCCAGCGTGTAACTGTAGGGACTGTGGAGGCTCACTGAGGGTCTGGAAGATGAGGGTACCCCGCATACGACGTGCGGCGTGGAAGTAGTAGCCCTGGGCGAGGGCTCGTCGACAGCGTATGCTCACCTCGGCGCTGCTGATCCTCGCCTGCCTCTCGGGCTCACCACACATGCCCGCCCCGCGGAGCAGCTGCAGCAGCTGCCGCTGCACGTCGCTCGCCGTGCGCAAGACGCGCGCGCGCACGCCGTGCGCGTGGCACCAATCGGTGCGCGCGCCGGGCGCCACCGCCGACCACTCGTCGAAAAGGTGAAGCAGCGAGATGTGGTCGCCGTCGGGGCTCTCGAGGCGCTCCCGGGTGGCTTCAGCGGCCTTGAGCACCTCTGGCCGGCCCGAGCGGCAGTAAGGTTCCTCGCCGCATGCCATCGCGCAGATCGAAGCGGCGGCGGGCGCGCACTCCGCGGCGGCCGCCGCGAGCAGCATGCACCCTAGGCTGGGCTCGAGCGGCAGACGCGCCATCGATCGCCCGTGTGCCGTCAGCGCACCGTCGACGTCGAGGGCACCGAGAAGGAAGAGCAGCCGCAGGGCGCGCCGGAGGGCGAGTGGCTCCGGTGGGTCCAGCCACTCGAGAGAGGCCACGTCATGAAGCCCGATCGCCTTCAGCTGGAGCACGACGTGCGCGAGGTTGGTACGAGCCACCTGTGGGGAAGAGGTGCGAGCGCCGTGGTGAGCACGTGCATGCACGCGACGTGCACGAGGTTGGTACGAGCAACTGCTCCACCTCGGGCAACTGCTCCACGTCCATCTTGGCCCACTGTGCCTCCGTGTAGAGCCGGTACACGTGGCCCGGCGCGGTGCGCCCCGCACGGCCCGCACGCTGCGTCGCGGCGCTCTTTGCGATGGGGACGACTGTGAGCACCTCCATACCGCGCTCGTGGTCGTACCGCTTCTCCTTGACGAATCCCGGATCGATGACGAATCCGATCCCCGGGATCGTCAGGGACGTCTCGGCCACGTTGGTGGCGAACACCACCTTGCGGCTGCCCAAGGGCGCGGGCGCAAAGACCCTTTGCTGCTCCTCGACCGACAGCGTCGCATGGAGAGGCAGCACCAAGAGCGGCGCCACAGCAGCCGGCCCGTCCTCCCGCAGCTGCGCCTCAAGCGCCGTCAGCGCGTGCGCCGCGGTTGCAATCTCCTCCTGCCCCGTGCAAAACACGAGCACATCGTCGGCCGCCACGCCGCGCTCGGCGAACTCATCAACGCCCCGATCGCCCTCGCATCCTGCCGCGCGACGAAGTGGACGCTCCACGTGCAACCGAAGTACAAGCTCGAGCGCCGCGTCGACGAGGGCGTGGCTCGAGGTGGGTTCGGCCGCATGCAGCACACTGACGGGGAAGCGCCGGCCGGGCACGTGCAGCACGGGCGCGTCGAAAAAGTAGCGCGCCAGCTTGGCAGTGTCGAGCGTGGCCGACGCAATGAGCACGCGTTGCAGTCCACCGCTGGCGCGCAGCGGCGCTGGCGGCGAGAGTCCTATGCTGCTACGCTCGCGTCGGCTGGCAAGCATGCGCTTCACCAGACAGAAGAGCACGTCCGTGTTGAGCGAGCGCTCGTGCGCCTCGTCGAGCACAAGCGCGTCGAACTGCTCAAGCTCGGGCGTTGCGACAGCCTGCCGGAGCAGCACGCCGTCCGTCATGAAGGTGATCCGCGTTGCCGACGAGCACGCCTGATCGAATCGCACGGCGTAGCCTACCTCGCTGCCCACCACGCCTCCGCGCTCCTCCGAAACGCGCCGCGCCGCCGCAATCGCCGCGACGCGCCTTGGCTGGGTCACGACGACGCGCGCGCAGCCGGCGGACAGGAGCAGCTGCGGCAGCTGTGTGGTCTTGCCCGAGCCCGTCTCGCCGACGATGATGAGCACCTCGTGCGTGGAAAGCGCATCGAGGATCGTGCGCGAGTGAGCCATCATGGTGGACGCGCTTCCGACGTCCATGAGCGGCGTAAACTTGCCCTTCCGAAAAGGATTCTAAATGACGAGAACAATCAACTTTTGCTGGAATGAAGGACGCCTCCGAGACAAACTTCTCTCCTCCCGAGTTTGATTGCGACCTCCATCAAGCGCAACTCTTTCTCTGCAATGCTGACTCGGAGCCGCTTGGCAACCGCGCTGCGGCGACCGGCCCTGGCGCGCAACCTGTGCGCGCCGGCGGTGCCGCTCGTGGACCAGGTGCGTGCGGACCTGGCCGTCATGAAGGCGAAGATCAGCCAGAAGACCGTCGGCGGCTACACGACCGAGGCCTTCTCGGCTGCTCTCTCCAAAGGCACTGTCGACCCGACTCTGCTCTCGGCATCGATGGATTTCAGCGATGAAGCGCGCAAGGTGGGCTGAGGGTCGAACGCCCCGCATTGATACCCCGGCGGCGACCGCGCTCGGCTGGCCCGATGCGCATGCCTTGCCCCGTGTGGTCCTGTGCCTGACGCTCTTTCCCCTGAACCGCAGATGGCGCTGAAGCTCAACACGCAGGCGTCGCTGTGGTCCAACGAGATGGCTGGGGGGCAGGTGGCCAACTTCTCGGCGTATGAGGGCAAGATCGACGCGGCCATCCTCAAGGAGGTCCAGGGGGTATGCCGCAGCCCGCCACTGTTGCCTCACCCCTTACGTGCTGCTGCAAGCTGCCACCTCGAGCTGTTGCCGTCGCGCCGGCACGGCCGCATTTTCTGCTCACCCGATTCGCTGCGTCCGCCTCCCGCGCAGATCTTTGAGACGGAGCTCAAGAAGGCGCAGGCCGACACGAAGGGCACTCAGGAGATTGAGGCGGTTCTGAAGCAGTGGAACGCTGCCTTCGAGGGCAAAGATGGTCTGTTGGAGCTCGCGACCAAGGAGGAGAAGGCGGCGGAGGCCGGCCTGCTGCAGGTCGTCGCGGACATGGAGAAGCTCGAGCTGGATGTGGTGGGCGTCGCCGACGTGACCATCGGCGAGATCCTCGCGCGCGAGCCCGAGCTGCGTGCCGAGATCGAGAAGGAGATCAAGAACAACGTGTGGGCTCCCTGAGCTTAGGCTGGCGCGATCTGCGAGCGCCTGCTGGCCTGCTGGCAGGCAGCAGGGCATGACACGGTGCGTGTGGCGCATGACGGGCGGGTGGCTCTCGTTATTATTCGCCTTGCGCGCGGGCAACTGTGGTCGCGCGGTTCTTAAAAAGTGTGGATGCGAGGCGCACCAGGCAGCGTCTGTTCCTTCACCGAGCGGCGTCAGCCACGGAGGACTGTGTGTAGCGTGGACATGTTAAAGGCGCGTTCTATTTGATCCTACGCTCTATCCCGCGCGTTCTATTCGACCTGCGTAAGAGCTAAGACCTGCGTTTTCCCTTGCCCGCGGTCGAACACGAGTGTGCCGAGTGTCCGTCGAGGAATCACTGATAGGCGTGTGAGCCGCCCGCGCCGTGGGCGCCGTGTTGGCAGCCGCCCGCGGCGCGGCTGTCCGGCGCGGGCCTCGACGCGGGCCGAGCGGCGTGTACCCGATACCTGCCGGGTGCCGCGTCGCTCCGCTGCACGCTCGTAACATTTGATCCGACGCTGCGGAAGCGATGGTTTACAGCATGACGTAGTCTATTCTCTCGAGGAGCGAAGCGGCAATCACTGAGCCACATAAGGCACGGCCAGGAGCCACATCAGCCACGCGCCCTGGCGCTCAACCGGCCATGTCAATCGGCCTTGGTGCTCCTCCCATATTTGGCAGAGGATGGTGGCCGATATTTGGCTCGTATCTGCTCGACGCGCTTGGCAAGTTCATCGCTTCGTTCCGGTGGCTCCTGGTCGGCGGCACCCGTCTCGAGCTCGTCGGTCTCGTCGGCCTCCTCGCCTCGGAGTGCGGCCTTGAGCTCGCTGCTAAGCTTCATCGCAAGGCAATCGATTTCAGCACGACTGGGGGGCACGCGCACGATCGCGTGCGCCGCCGCGAGCAGCATCGGAGGCATTGCCATGTATAGCACAAATGATAAGCGCCCGATCAAGAGCACAGCAAGCGCACTGCCAACAGCGAGCAGCAAATGCAGCTGCGGGAACATCAGTGTCACCGATGGGCAGCCAGGCAGCGTTATGTGAACTATGCCACGGCGCACGAGCAATGCGTGGAAGGAGACGACGCTGATGAGAACCACCCAAAACGCTCCGATCGGGTGCCTCACAGCGCACACCGTGCACCACACCGCCAGCAGACGGCCGTAGTTCGCTCGAAAGTGCAGGGCGTTGCCAAGCAGCCGCGGTACAAGTCGCGCGGTCGTCCACTCGTCTGGCAGCGAGAGATGTTGCTGCAGCTCCGCCAGCGGGCGCACGTCGGTGCTCGTGCCGAACACGGCCTTCAGTGCACGCACTGCCGTGTTTGCAGCACGCTCGTAGGCCAGCATGTGGCCCTCCGACATCTTGCGATTCTTTCCACAGAATCCGCTTGCCGGTTACATTGCCACCGATCGCGCCACAGTGGCAATACATGACAAACTCAGATGTGGTTTCTTGCTGGCGGCGGCCTGCAGGACTGCGTGCCCGGATGCAAAGCAGTACGACTTCTGTCGGATTGTGGAAGTGCATCAATCGTCAAATCGCCAAGTTTGCCACCGGCGCACTCGTCGGCTCGCGCTCTTCCCTGCGGCGCGCGCGGCGCACATGCACACCACGCCCAACGTTGCCATAATGTGCATGGGCTCGCAAGGAGACTGCCAGCCATTCATTGCGCTTGCGCTGGCACTTCAGGCAAAGGGTGCGCGCGTGCGTCTCTATGCTCCGGCCGAGATGGAGGAACTATGTGCCACCTTCATCACACCATTGGCACGGCCGCTCATCGACTTCTTTGGGATGCCGCATCTTAGCGTCAAGAAGCTCCTTGAATCGGATCCCGTTGTACGAGATGCAATGAGCCGTGGCAACTTCTTCAAGTTCATGCAAGGAGTCTCGCAGCCCAAGCACCTTGACAAGACGTTGAGTGATGCCGACCTTGTGCTCAGCGACCTACTCAACCACTTCCCCGCAGACCACATAGTGTACAATACCCTTTTTGCAGCGCAAGGCGCGACGGCCGCCGAGGTGCTCAATGTTTCGTCCACGTTGGTGAGCATGCAGATGACTGGGTCGCCATCTGCGTTCGAGCCATGCCTTCTCATATCTCCCAAACTGTTCCGCAAGCTACCCTTCTTCTTACGAAGAGCAACGTGGCATGCCTTCTCGCTCCTGATGATATATGCCCCGATTTTTCGCGACACGAAGTGGCGTGTCAAGAAGCTCGGCCTCCGTCCACTCAGCACCTCGCAGAAGATGGACATCTGCATGGGCAGCGCCGCAGGTTGCTCGCTCATCATCGCACGGTCGCCACTATTGTCGCCGGCCCCGCGCGACTGGCCCGCTGCAGAGCGCAAACGCGTGCTCGGGGCCTTCATCCTGAGCGCGCAGGAGCAGGTCAAGGCTTGGCCGCCATCCGTTGAGCTATGCGCGTTTCTCGACGCTGCCGATTCACCTGTCTACATCGGCTGGGGTTCCATGGTCGCGATCTCACCCCTCCACATGCTGACTCTGGCGCTGCGTGTGCTCATGGCCCTCGGTAAGCGCGGCGTCATCCTCGCAGGTTGGGCAAAGCTCTCCGCTAACCTGATCGACGAGAGCACCGCCCCTGACGTCGAAGAACTGCGGTCGTACCTCGCAAAGAACGTCCTTATCATCGAGTCGAATGCTCCGCATGAGTGGCTCTTCCCACAATGCGCAGCGATCGTCCATCATGGAGGAGCAGGGACGACCGCCTCTGCGTTGCGCTCTGGCATACCCTCGGTCATCACGCCTTGCTTTGTCGATCAGCCGGAGCTGGCAGAAAAGGTACATAGACTCGGCGTTGGGATCGGCCTCAACCAGTTTCACTCGGTCACCGTCAAGGGGCTCGCGAGCGCCTTGAGCACGGTTCTCACAGATCAGGCCATGCGATCCCGAGCTGCGATCCTCGGCGAGAAGCTCTGCGCAGAAAATGGCGCTGCAATCGCTGCTTCAGATATCTTGCTCCGACTCAACACCATCAATGCCACGAGCATTGATGCGCAGAGCGTGAAGAGGCCTGGAGCTGCTCGGGTTAGGGTGGAGCCCGCTGTCGGGGCGGCATGAGTGTCATCTCCAAAAGGAACTCAACTCCCGGAACCTTTTTGGCGCGTTGTGATGGGTTGGATTTGTGTGTGCAAATTTGGGTGCGTTGTGACGTGTCTTGGTGCGTTGAGGTCTGCGTCTGCATGGCGGAGCACGTGGTTCGTGGCGCCCAGTGGCGCGTACCTGAGAATTGCGGTTGAGCGAGTATGGTAGTGTAATGGTAGTGGTAAGGGGGTCCAGGGGTCCTCGAGCTAGTGGAAATTGCATCCGTATATGTACGCCGGTCCGGTTCGACGGTCCGGTGTCTTGAATGTCGAGGTTGTAATCATTGGCTGTGAATGATGCTCGATGATGTGTTGCGACTGGAACGGCATGTATGTGTATATGCGTTGCACATCGCGAGCATGAGAAGCGTTGCATACGAGGTGTGAAATTGTGAAGTGTGAATTCATAATGAATGATGCTCGATTAGGAAACAGTACCCGGTATGCCATTCGCCAGTGGCGACATGCTCGCGCCGATCGACGCGTCCGGACGCTGGATTCCCGACGCTCCGCTCGTGCCCATAGACTTGGCCCACCGACGGGGTATGCTGCACCGAGGTGTATGGCTGCACGTGCTCAGCTCGGAAGATGAGTTGCTGCTCACGAAACGCTCCCAGAGGATGAAAACATGCCCCGGCACCCTCTCAATAATTGGAGAACATCATAGTGGGCGAGAAAACGACGACGACACCGCGAAGAGAGCGCTGCATGAGGAGCTTCCTGGGCTAGCGAGACGCGACCACGTGGTTCACTCGATGTTGCCGCTGCGGCCAACACCACGCTGGTTCCTTTACGACTACCCCCTTGGGGCTGGCGACGCTGTGCGGCGGCTGGACCGCTGCCTTATTTCGGAATACGTTGTCAGGCTGCTCACCAATACGTCACAGTCTCTCGCATTGATTCACGCGGCGCACGAGCAGGAGCAGGAGCACGAGTCGAGCGACTTTTACTTTCAGAACCTTCGCACGTTGTGGCATCAGCTGAACAGGGAACCGGGAAGCTTTTGCGCGCCAGCACTGTTACCGTCAGCGTTGATGGACACCCTTTCTGATCTATCACGAATCCACGGCATTCGTGGGGCTGCTCTCATCAATCGCTCCTCGCGTCGGGCCGGCCGGGTGCCTGCACTGCCAGAAGCGTATGATGTGACCCGAGTTGTGCGCGAAGAGTAAATGCTGGTACATCTCGGTGGTGGGTGTCGGACTGAATTCGGTGCCTCGTGTCAAATTCGTGATCACTGTTGACGAAGTTTGAAGTGGACGGAAATCTAGGATTCTATGCTCCTCGCCGCGCCCGTGGTTGTGGGGGTCGCCGGGGCGGCTTACGCGTACATTCGCCCGGGAGCGAAGAAGAGCGAGACGGAGGCCGGTGATCCAGGCGCGGAGGCGCTTGAGGAGAGGACTGAGGATGCCAAGGGCACTGAGGCAGATGCTAATGCTGCGATGGCGGATGGCAAGGCAGAGGATGCACCGACAGCAAATGCCAAAAGCTGGCGCGAGTCGGCCGGTCGCGAAAATGGGCCCGATGGCTACGTCTTCGGAGATCTGACCCGCGGCGTGGTCGTTCGCCTGCGCGGCGGTCCCAAGACTACGGAGGAGCAGGCCGCCGAGGCGGAAGCAGACCAACAGTACTCTCATGTGCAGGTGCTGGTGCGCGATGCCGTGCGTATCTTCCGCGCGCGAGGTTACACGGGCACCATCAACATGTCGCAAAACGTCGCGTACTTCACGGAGTCGTGCTCAGTCCGTGTCGATGGGCCCAAGTTGGCCGATGCGCTCGCCTGTGTCTCGGATGTTCTCTCGGCCGAGGAGGCCTCGAACACTATGGGCGAGCATGGCAGGGCCGGGAAGGTCTTTGCCACGCTGCTCGCGCGTCTCGAGCGGCGTGCATGCGCGTGGCAGGCCCTCGCGGGAGGCGAGGACCTCGACCCGATGCTCACCTCGTCTGCGCACATCGGGTTCGCGCTGCCCGTGATCAAGCTCGGTTGGGGAGTCTCTGTGAGCCTGACTGTGACCACATCGAGCCTGCTGCGCTATGCCGCCCATGCCGCTGCATCGGCCGAGAAGGCTACGAGCAGCGAGTGAGAGGTTCGCGGACGACGAGCATGAGCGAGAGAGGAGATGTCTAGGCGGTGGGATGAGCGCGGCACCGGCACGGCGACGGGCGGCCCCGCCCCTGGAGAGCGGAGACGGCATATGAATCGTTACGGCTTACCGAAATCATTACCGCAGAACCATTTTCGTAGAAAATCATACCGATTATCCGCGTCGGCAGAAATGGATACCACTCGACACTCGTTCGGTTGTTACGGTCACGGCGCGGTCCGTCACCGCACACCGGCCCGGGGCAGCCCGACTCGGCGCCACGGCGCACGCGGGCGCTCATCGCCTAGCCTCTGGCCGCATGGCCCATCGGCACATAGACGAGATGACTGTCCGACTGTGCCGGCGATCCAACATCCCGCGATCCTCGACCCTTTGTCCCGAGCGCGGCTCCGGCTGCGGGTCCTCGCCAAGCATGGTCCTCGCTCGCGCCTTCTCGATACCGCGGCTTCGTTACGATCTTTGTTCGAGATACGCCGTACACCACGGGCTGATCGCTGGACGGTACGCACTGTGCCGAGTGGGGCTTCTGTTTCCTACTTGTGTTCGGGGGTGCGCAGCGCAAAGCCCCTTGATTTTCAAGCCGGGCAACTAATGCGTCGGCCCTGGGGCTTACCTGGGCGCGGGTCACCCTGCGGGATGGCGCCGATGAGCAGGTCAGACACTTGGAGCGCGCCGCTTGGCGCGTCGCTCCTGCCGCACGCCACGGCGTCTATCGAGCGCTCGAGCGGATGCTCGTGGCCGGCGGGCGTGCGCCACGCGCCGTGCTTGTGGAACACCCGCGGCCCGGTGCCATCCCCCGTGCGTACGAAACTCGTCGCGGCCAGCACGCGTGCCGCTTCATCGACTGCTCGCGACTGCCACGCACCCGGCAGGCGCACCGACGTGGTGGCGCCGGCGGCGAGCGTCGGCCGCCAGCAAAAGTCGTCGCGGCGCGCTCCGTGCGCGATGGTGAGGAGCGCAATGCATGAGCGCGTCGGCGCGAGCCAGACGACACTGTGGCACATCAAGTCCGCGCAGCAGCGTGCCTCGCAATCGTCGAGCGAGGGTAGGACGCCCACCGCCGCAATGCCGTAGCCGTACGAGGGCTTGAGGCGCCCGTGCGCCGCGTTGTCCACACCAACAAAGCGGCGGAAGGCGCAGGATGCATCACGATGCCTCACCTCCACGGGTGGCCCTCCGCCCGGCTGCGCTGGCAAGTGCGGCGCGAAGTCGCACTTTTTGGTCGCGTACTCGCACATGACAGGCGAATCGTACAGGCTGGTGGAGAGCGGGTGGTCGGCAAAGGACTTGCAGCGCGTCGCAGCGTCCACCTGCGCCATGTACCGCCGAAAGGGCGTACGCGCGGGTCGGCCGTCGCGCAGCGCGTGACGCAGCCCGCGTGCTGTATGGTAGCCTCCGCTCATTCCTCGCCCACACGCCTCTCCGCCTCCCGCCTGGTTGAAGCAGAGCTCACAATTGTGGCATAGGTCGCGCCATCCCCAGTAGCAGCGTAGCAGAGGGCACCACGGGAAGGTGTCCAGAGTGATGTACGCGCGTGCATGCCCGAGCTGTAATGCTGACTTGACGAAGGTAGACGCGAAGACGCCCGCGAGCAAATCTGTTTGCGAGAGCAACCCGAGGTCGAGCAGTTGTAAGTGGAGCAGCTCATCCCCCTCATGCCGGCGGATCCCGAGCAGATGCGAGCGCTCGACTGCTGCCCGGTCCTGCGCAAGCGCAAGCACGTCAAAGCCCGCTGCACCCGCCGCCACAGCCTCCTTGGCAACCGCCTCGCGGTCGGTGGCTAAGAAGAGAGTCCCCGTGTGAAGCCCCGCCTCGCGCAGCCTGCGCACCGCCATCGAGAAGGACGCCACGTACTTGCACCCGCCGCGCTTGTCGTCGCCGCACCCATCGCCCATGCGCACATGCAAGCCGATGAGCGGGCGACGCACCTCTCCCCACCGAGCAACCCCTTCGGCAAACCGCAAAGCGAAGCCACGGCGCACCTCTGTCTGCCCGCGCGCGACTGGCGGTGCCTGCAGGAGCAAACGGTCGTCGGGCGCAGCAGTCGCGCCAGGCGCTGGCGGGGAACGAAGGAGGGTCGTGCGCTGGAGCGTCGCCGCGAGGCCGTCGAGCAGCTTCATGCTCGGCTGAAAGAGGTACTGCGTGAGCGCTCGCCACCACTCGAGCCAGCTGAGCCCACGCTCCGCCCACCGGCGCGGCACGTCGAGGAACGCGTTCGACTGGTGCGCCCAGTGCATCTGCGTGTACCCGTGGCGGAAGCGCGAGGCGGTGTTCAGCGGGCATGCTTCGACGGTGCACTTGCGCACGGTGGGGCGCGACGCATCCGCATCAAATAGCGCTTGGCAAGAGGAGGGATGCATGATATCGTTGAGCGCATAGTTCGTCTTCAGCGTCGAAGGCGGCCAGTCGGTGACGATGAGGGTGCGCTTCTCGGAGAGCGCCATGTGGAAGGCCATGACCATTCCCATCAGCTTGTTGCCGATGCCATTTGGCGAGAAGGGCGCAAACCAGATTGGCGTGTCCAAGGTGCATGGCGCACGATGCCTCGCCTCGAGCCACTCATAGAGCGTGCTCTCGAGCGTGGCATTGCCAACGTGCAAGAGCCCTTGCCCCGAAACGCTCGAATTGAACTCCCATCTCTCGCGCTGCTTGCGGCCGCGCCTGCCCCGGCGCATGCGGGACATAAAAGAGTTGCGGAATTCTATTGAACGTTTGAAGTTGAAACACTGACGAATGCGGGATCGCGGCATGCGCCCATGCCCCACACGCATGCGGTGTGCAAATGGCATGCAAACCCATGTACGTTATGTATGCAGAGTAACCTGTATGGTCGCCATGGGTGGGCCGGTGGATGGCGCAGACTGTGCAAATGCGAAATGGCCAAGCAGCAAGCACCTTGGCTGGAAAGTACGTTATGCGGCAAAAGGCGCTTTCACGCTGCCGCCACGGTCGGCGGTACAGAAGCAGCCGCCCGCACTTGTGCCGCCGCTGCTACACACTCCTCGATGGGCCACCATTCCCACACGTGGCGCAGGTCGCACGGCAGCTCGAGGGGGCGCCCGCTCGCGCTGAGCACCCGCTTGGGCGTTAGTGCCGCTGACGCGACGAGCCGCCGATGGCGGCGGCGGAGCGCTCTGGCATTGTAGCCGGCGGCGGCGGCAGCGGCGGCGGTGAGGGCGCATTTCTCGAGCGTGGAGAAAGCCGTCGAGGGCAGGCCGGCGACGAGCGCGTCCACCTGGTGCAGCAGATAGCGCGTCGCCAGGGTTGGGTACGACGAGGAGCTCTGTCGCGTCTCCTCCCACGCTGTCAGTGAGGCGTCGTCGATGAGGATTGATGAAGCGCGTGGGCCGAGGGCAGGCCCGAGCTCCTCGAGCACGCCGCGCCGGGCTGCAGCAACCGGACCCTCCCACAGCAGCACCTTCTCGCTCAGCGGCGTGCCCCGTGCGCGCTCGCGCCCGTCGGCAAAGATCTGTCGCGCCTCCACGAGCGATTCGTTGGGGGCATCGGGCCTCTGGATGCGCACCTTGACGACACGTACCTCGCGCAGCACGACGCCGTCGCTCTCGGTATACCTCAGCACCGACTCGCCCAGCTCCAGCTCCGTGAACAAAGCCTTGCACCTGCGCACGAGCGACAAATTGCAGAATGAGTCGGGGGTGCAGGGTGCGCGGGGATGGGAGCAGTGCACTGCTGCCTGGGGTCGGCACGCGTGCGCACGTTTTTGCCTTCCCGTCGCCCCAGGATGCCACATCGACACCCATCTCGAAGAGTTTCGCCTCGAGCTCATCCGCGGTCTCGAAGCTGCCAGCTCCGTAGATGGTGACGCCTTGCAGGTTGGCGTCGTCGAGCACCACCTCACGTTTGGAGACCGCTCCCGCCAACCTCGGCGGCGGCGATACTGCTGCTGATCTGTGGATCAAAAAGGGCACCGCCGGTGCCACCGCCCTCGACGCCACCGCCCTTGACGCCGAGGCCACCGCAATTGCCGACGGCCAAAGAAGCGACCAGTACAGCACCATTGTCCGAATCCTTGGAAAGAATCACCGTCGGCAGACCGGACGGGCTAATTACAAAATTAGATCCCTTGATGAAGGGGGAACTGCCCGCTCAGAATTCACACACCTTACCCGGTACACGACCCCATATGAGAAACGGAGCATGCGCGCGCTGGCGGCGTTGAAAGCGCACGTGTGTAGATCTGAGCTTGTGCTTGTAGAACAATGTAGACACGCCACGCACCAGCGCACAGTGGCCGGGAAAAGATACTGCTCAGCGGTTAGCACACGTCCCGCTTGAGTGCGGTCGCGAGCCAGGGGAACTCGTCCACCTTGCCAATCATCTTCTTGTCAAGCAGCAGCTGCGCGAGCTCCTGGTTCTTGGGGCAGAAGATCTTGTTCAGCCGGATCGTCAGGTCCGCGGGCGCCTCGCCTACGTACGAGCGCCCATTCTCGTGCACCTTGCCGTCAGCTGAGGCGGGCGATGCCTTATCGATGAGTTCGTTATTGACCTGCGGGCCCGCGCGCGGCAGCCCGAGCAGCCCAGCAAAGTGCCCCATGACCTTCTTGAACGACTCCGCCTCTTTGAGCGCCTCGGAGGGCACGATGAGCATCGCCTCAGGTGGGTACACCTTGAGCCAGCGCTGCACGTGGTCCACGTACATCGAGCGCCAGATGAAGTTCCTGTCCTCCATCTCCGCGTACAGGTGCGCCTGCTCGAGGGCGGTCAGCCCGAGGCACGAGACGATGTCGTCGTGGTTGGAGCGCGCACACCCGTCAAGCCGCGCCACCTCTGCGTCGATCCTCTCGGTCAGCTTCGCCACGAAGTCGTTGCGTAGACAATCGGTGTCGAGTCGCTTCTTCTCGACGTTACACTTATTCCACACGGCGAGCGCGGCGAGACGCTGCTTGGAGGCGACCGAGTTCTCGTTAATGAGGCGCACCGAGGTGATGCCGTTGTAGCAGTCGGAGCGCGTCCACGTGAGCTTGCCGCAGATCTCGACCTGCCACTTCATGTTGAAGGACGAGACGAGGCGCGAGACTGGCTCTCGTAGGAGCATCACGATCTTCGCGCCTGGCAGGAGCTGAGCGGCGCGCTCTGCCGCTTTTGGATAGTCAAGGTAAGTCGCCGACACCTCGCCGCGCACTCGCTCCCCAGTACACTCGCCGAGCCGCTCGCCGCTGCCGTCGAACCGCTTCTGATACTCGAGCGGCCCCTTGCGGAAGTTGTCGTCCCAGCTAAAGTAGTGGATCTCCTTCTCGCCGTTGTTGACCTGCACTCCCTGGTGCCAGCCCTCCTTGAGCAGCCAGTGGAAGGACGAGGTGCCGCCCTTTTGGGTACCGATGACCAGGAAGCGCGGCAGGCAGCGCGTCATGCGCAGATGGCGCTGGTACAGCTCGGTGCCCTCGTTCGCGCGCACGAGGTGCGTCTCCATCGACAGGTGGCGCAGCCCGATGGATGAGAGCACCTGGTCGTCTCCAAATGTATACGCCTCGAGGAAGGCCGAATGGCACTTGCGCACGCCCTGGTCGTGCCACGAGCCATTCTCCGAGTGGCCACGACACATTTGGCAGCCCGCGTACTGCACGACGAAGGGGATCTTGTCGTTGCCCCAAACGGGCGCGACCAGCGTCTTTTGGCCCTTGACCCACTTCCCTGCGTAATCCATCCAGTTGCCGTTCATGGTGAAATTGCGCTCGAGCTGCACCCTGTCCTTCCACTTGGCACTCTGCGAGTGGAGCACCCACGTGAGCGCGCCCTGCTCGGCGATGCGCCCCTTGTTGCCAATCTGGCGCCGGATCGAGGGTGTGGCGAGCGCGGCCACCTCGGCCATCAACTGGCGTGACCATTCGCACTTGCGCAGCAGGAAGACGCCCGTGTTGAGGCCCTGGATGTCGTTCGCGCGGAAGACGCGCTGCGGATCGCCCCAGATGACGAGGTTGATGCCCTGTGCATCGTAGTCGTCGAAAGGAAACGTGAAGTTCATATCGGTGAAGATGGCGTCGTCATCCATCCATAGAAGCCACTCGATGCCCTGCGTCACCGGCGACTCGGAGTGCATCAGGATGTAGAGCAGCGGGATCTTATTCCACGCCGCCTCGAGGTCCCATGCCGACACGAGCTCCGTCGACCACCACGTCTTGTAGTCGTGTAGCGTCGCGTACATGAGCTTGTTGCGCAGCGCCAGCTCCATGATCCAGTCGCCGCGCCGTGTCGTGCACGGCAGGGGCTGGTTCGCCGTCACCATCATCACCTCGCCGTGGCGCGCGGAGCGCGCGGCGGCGCTGCCCCAACCGCGCGCGTCGCCGCCGCTCGTACTGCCGCCGTAGAGCGTACGGCCGACGTGTGGCATGACAAAGTTCGCCTGCGCTGGCTCTACCTTGCGCCCACCGATCCGTAGGTGGTTGCTACGCACCTGAAAGAGCACCGCCGGCAGGAAGAAGCTGAGCGCGGCGAGTGCGACGATGAGTACCGTCGTCGAGTACACGATGAGCATGTATTTGATGGTCGGCCGCGCCGGGCTCACCGCGGCGGCCGAACCTGACGCGCTGCGAGAACATGCTGAGCACAGACACTTGGGCATGGCGATGCAGCAGCAGCACAGGCTATCGCAGAGTGCCGAGATGCCGGCCGCGGCGCTCGTGCGCGGGCTCTGAATCTGGCCATGATGGAACCCGCGCAGTATGCGCATGATCTTGTGGCAGTCACCGATGACTACGCCAGCTTTCTGGAGCATCGCCTCCGCGCGAACATCGTCCACACTGGTAAGGTCTGCTGCTGTGATGTGTGACTCCATCAGAAGCCGAATGATCGGGTTTGGGTCCTCGACGCGCGCCTGCAACAAGATGCCCGCGATACGGCGCCGCTCTTCTTCCGCCGCGTCGTCGGTCGACGCCGCGGCTTGGCGGGACAACAAGGGGCGCTCTTCTTCCGCCGCGTCGTCGGACGCCGCGGCTTGGCGGGACATTGGCGGACTGGTGTTGGTCGACTCCTAGCCGACCACGGGCGGATACGCGCGGATTGGGGCGCGTTCGCGAGATAAAACGTCGTCACCTGACACGTTTACGAAGGTCGACTCCGCATGCTTTTGAATCATGCATGCACGTCCAACCGATCTTGGCACGTATGCCATGGTCTGCAAGAACCTATATGTTGTAGCTTCATTATGTAATTTCGCCAGATTTCACTGCCACGGACACATTTTGCCCTTTCGTGTCGTCGTACGTCGATTTGCCTAAGACAGGTTCCAAAAAAACGAACAACGTCGAACGTGCTCGGATGGAAGAAAATGGTAACACACACAGTGGGCGCTCTGAGGCCCACTGGCACCGCTATGGCACAACACACCGGGGCCCGCGGCGAAACATCGACAAATTGACATCTGAAGCGCCATCATTTCGCTCACTCCTCAAACCTTGGCCACGCCGAGCATCCCGTCGCGCGTGACGAGGTTGCGCAGTTGCTCCTCCGACCAGCCCTCGGTGCCCGGAGGCCGAGCAGGCAGCACCATGTAGCGCAGGTCGGCCGTTGAGTCGTGCACGCGCAGTGCCACGTTCGCGGGCACCTCGAGCCCGAACTCGTTGCGCAGCAGCTCGCGGGGCCGGCGCACCGCCCGCGCGCGGTAGCTGCGGCTCTTGTACCAGGTCGGCGACGGCCCAAGCAACGCCGCCGGATAGCAGCTGCAGAGCGTGCAGACGATGAGATTGTGCACGTGTGCGTCGCTCGCAACCACACAGAGCTCGGTCGGCGCGTTCGGATTGGAGGCGACGATTCCAAGCTCGAGTGCCGCAGCGTTGCCGTTGGCCAGCAGCCGTTGGCGGAAGGCCGAATCTGCCCACGCACGCGCGACGAGCCGCGCACCGTGTAGCTCGACCCCAGCAGTCTCAATCGCGCTCATCACGGCGCGCAACCGCTCACGATGGACGAGACCGCGCTGCAAGCAGATCCGCACGAGTGCCGCATGCACGCGCTCGCCCGGCCGCGGCGCACCCTCGGCGGCGATCGCCACTCTCTCAGCCTCGGTGCGTGACATGTGATCGTGCCCATGCTCGTGCTCATGACCGTCGGCGTCGTCGTGGGCGTGTACGTGGCCATGCTTTGCGCCTGGCGCGCCTGGCGCGCCGGCGCAGTCCGCACCGGACGCGTGGGGGGGTGCCGCACCATCCAGGTGGCGCATCACCGTCTCGCGCGGCCTCTCGTGCATCCCCTCCGCCGGTACGGGCTCCAGCCAAGACTCATAAATCTCAACATCCACTGTGTCGTCGAGCTCATCCAGCTGCTCTGGCCACAGATCGCTCTGGCGGAATCGCACGCGGTACAGATGCTGCTGGCCCACGGGGCGCACGCCAAAGGCAAGCAGGCTTGGATCAGCGAACGCACCGCAGTGCCGCTCGATCAACCCGTGACAGCCGAATATGTAGCCCGGCGTGCGAAGGTGGGGGGCTCGCCACGCCGTGCGGCGGAGCTCCTCGCGGCGCACCAAAACGGCGTCGCCTGGCGCAAAACGTGGTGGCGACTCTTCCGTGGCGCCGTCATCGTCGGCGACGAGCTCCGCCTCAAGCTGACCGGGCTGCAAGTGCCCTTCCTCGCGAAGCAGATTCGCCATCGCAGCTGACCACCTCTCATAGTAGCCCCACTCCTCGTGCGCGTGCAGGGGCAGCGACTCCACAGCGCGACGCAGCATGTCAGTTTTCAGTATGCCATCCTTGGACAGGATGGCAAAGAGGGCATGGCATTCAAGCTCCCACGGTTGCATCGGCTTCTCTTCCGGCAGAGGAGCGTCGAGGAGCTCGGGCACGCCTCCGACGTCATGTGCCGTGTAACGAACCTTCGGCCCTACGTCGTGGACGGCCGCAACGAGCCGCTGGTCGGACAGCATGCGACGGGCAGCATACAATTGCGCTGTAGCAGAGCAGCTCCGCACGGCGGTGGATCCGAGCACCGTGCGTCGGAGGAGAACATGTGCGAACATGATCCGCCTTAGCCGTCTGCCCTCCACTGAGTCCTCTGACGAATTCCGGGGTCCGTACTGTTCACGTTCACGTTAAGTTGCCATATCGCCAAGTACGACCACAGGTCTCGTGGAGACACAACGTGGAGGGCGCAGACAAACACGAACACACCAGGGTGGACCGACACAGCATCTCCGACACAGTCACAGAGGGGCGGGACGCCGGGAGAGTCAAGTACTAGGATCTAGGTTGGTAAAAGCTAAAAGGCTAAAAGCGTTCCTGACGGAGCACGGGAGCGCGAAGGGCCCGGTTAAAAGTAAAAAGACACGGATGGACCTGGGACTGCGAGCGGGGAGATAGTTCCAGGGGAGATTCGCCAGGACGTCGACCAGGACGTGTCGATCGTTAGCGCATGGGCATGCTGTTCCCCTGTTCCCTGTTGCTGATGCCTCGGAGAACAAGGATGCCTAATCAGCTCATCCGGGGCGCCCGTAAAGCGTAATGGCTAATGGTAATGCGGAATTCGACTTTGCACCAGATCCGACCTCCAGCAAGGACCAGCAAGCTGCAAGGTGAGACGGGCGAAAGACGGGCGCGCTCGCACAAGGGGACAGAAGAACCAAACTGCAAACAGCTAACAGCGGTAACAGGATGATGGTGACGCTCGTCCGCACTCCGCGGGAGAACCCCTCGGTCGCACAGGGCATTGAGTTCCCAAACAGGTGTACGGCGCATCCAATTGGTACGGCGGTTGGGCGGGCGCGCCGGGCCGCGGCGTATGGACGAACATGAAAAATAGTAGACCACTCCCCCTTGGGTCAAGGGGGCGGATCCCAATCTCAGGGACACACATGATAGATGATACGCTGTACACCCCCACAACTTCCCGGACAAGCCCACATACCGCTGCGTCGTACCAGCCCTCCATTCCCTGCTGGCAATCCACCGTCCCCATGGTTTCAATTGAGGGCTTCCTCATCTGAAGTTGCAGAGACCGCTGCACTGGCCGCTCGAGACGGTTTCAGTGAGTCGCGGAGCAGGTCGCGCCCGGACGTCCCCTTGTTCGATGCGACGCGCGAGATGGGCGTGCGAGGACTATCTGGCGACATCTGGCAAGCGGTACAAGCGGCGAGGACGCCAATGGACGCGGCCTCGAGATCGTCCCTTTGCGCCTCTGGAGCCATAAGCACCGCCAAACGGCTATCTTCGCACCCGTCGAGGACCGGTTTGGGCTTGAGCTGCGCATCGTGGCTCGCACGGCACTTTTTCGTGTACGGCAAGAGAGCATCCTTATCGTCGAGCAGCAGAGCGGCCACGAGCGTATCGGCATGGCAGACCTGCACACCCCCGAGGCGAATGGGTCCGAGGCAAGGGCACGAGGGAATGAGAGAGGCAAGGAATGTGCAAGGAAACGTGGCCATGGCCGGCATGTCACCCGGGGGCGGCATATCGCGCGGGCCTGCGGCGGGGATAGCGCGGCACACACCTGGCTTCCCTTGCACTTGGTGATCGACTTCATCACCTGAACCTTCTTATCGATTCCTTCGAGCAAGACAAGTAATTCTGGCCACAGTGGACTCGTCGCATCGGGTCCTACAGTGGACTTGTCGCAGATGGCCTTGATCTCGTTCATCCCCTTGGAGACCTTGGGGGCGAAGGTTTTGAGTGTCTGAGCGTTCCACGCGCCGATCATGCCCACGAGCTCCTTGTCCGCGAGGAGGCAATCCCAGAGTTTCTTGCCGCCGCCGTCGAACTTTTCGGATTCGAGCACGCTGTCGCGGCCGACGGAAAGAGAGCGTTCGACCCACAGGGCCAACTTGAAACTGTGTAGCAGCGCCTCCTGGCGCAAGAGTTTCTCCTCTTCACTCAGGCTGGCGGGGAGCGCCGCGCGGAAGGTGGCCAGGTTGAACGAGCCGTACACGGCAGCCGTGGTCTTGCCGAGTATTGTCGTGTCGAGGTTGGCCATCTCATGCGGTGGCTTCAGCAGCAGCGCGAAGGGTGCGCTGCACCTCGCCAAAAAGTCGGCCGTCAGCGCGGCCGCGTCGCCGCCGGCGACTATCTCGGGTTTCAGGATAGCAGAGGAGGAGGAGGCGGAGGCATAGAGGTCGATCATTTGGGTCGGGAACGGCACCTCCGACGTCTGCCCCTGCACGACCCGAGCCGAGCTCCCGATGTCGTATGCAGCCAGCATCTGCACAGCGAGCTGTGTCTTGTCGCTAGGGCCCTGACCGACGACGACGAGCATGGGCACGCCGCGCAGCTCCGGTGCGAGCAGCTTGATGGCAACCGCATCGTCCGGCTCTAGGTCGGTCGAGAGCAGCACACCGTCGTAGACGCCCTTGAGGTACCCGCCGGGCACTGTGAAACTTTTCTTGGAGCTGCTGGCTCTGGCTGGTTCGGTTTCAATACTGGGTCTCAGGCTGCCCTCAGGTTGCACGGTATTCGTCGGCTGATTGGTCGCCATTCGTGGTGGCACCGGAGGCAACGAGGTTCTCAGCTGTACTGTGCAGTACTTCTTCACCTTCCGAGCGCGCTGTAATGGTGGATAGTTTCCAATCATGTTGAGAAGTTCAGCTCAGTACACGTGTCAACGCTCTCTCATCTGCCTCTTCAATCCGCAAACTTCTCGTGCGTGACCGCCGCACCCGGAGCACGTCTCGCCGCGACGGCCCACGTTCTTTTTGCCGTGTAGCCGAACCCTTGCGAACCGGGCCAGCGCGCACAGAACGCCACGCGGCCTCGGACGATGGCCGGTTCTTTGTTGGTTGTCCTGGCGATCACGAGCTTTGCGCTCAGACGAACTAGCAACGTGCATCTCATCGACCACCTCAACATCAACCACGAGCAAGGTCGGCACGATCTTCTCACTGCATTCTACGTGGACATCTTGGGCTGCACGCTCGACCCTCGGAAGGTTGAGAACCTTGAGGCTGGCAAGGGAACGCTCTGGGCGAATGCGGGCGCGCACCAGTTCCATCTGCCCGCTGGCAAGCCTCACGCGCAAGTCTTCGACGGTGTCGTCACGCTCGGGTACGATTCGCTCGAAGGGGTGCGTGCCCGGCTTGCGTCGCCTCCGCCAGTGCTGGCAGAGTCCAAGTTTGCGAGCATGGCGGCCGACGAGGGCAAGCTCTCGCTCATAGACCCGTGGGGCACGCGCTTCCACCTGGTGCAGCTTGAGGAGGCAGCCGATCCGCGGGGCGCGCAGCCGGGCGCCGAGTCTTCGGACGCGCGTGCGCTGCTGGATTTGACGGTGCGCGTGCCCATGGGCACGCCCCTCGCGGGCGTCGCGCGCTTCTACGAGTATGTGCTCGGCATGCCGGCGCTCTCCTGCGACGCGGAGCGCCTCGTGCTGGCGGCTGGCGACACGCGAGCGGACGGCGCACCCCGGCAGACGCTCACGTTTGCGTGCGGCGCGCGTGAGAGCATGTCCCACGCGGAGCTTGGAAGTGACGAGAACGGGAAGCCTGTCAACCATGGCGCGCACCTCTCTCTCTACCTCGCCGACCTGCGCGAGGCGTACGCCAAGGCGGAGGCGCTCGGCGTGTGCTACGTCAACCACCGCTTCAAGCGGCGCGCGCTCACCCTCGAAGAAGCTTTGGAGCAGTGCATGTTCCGAATATTAACGGTCGTCGACCCGGAGGTGACCCATGCTCCGCCAGCACCGGCTGTGATGGCCTCCGATGACCTCCGATGACCTCGGATGGCCTCTGATGACCTCTGATGACCTCCGATGACCTCTGATGGCCTCTGATGACCTCTGAATGCCTCAGGACCTCGCGGCGGGGCCGCTGCTCGAGCTCGAGCACGAGGTGCGCTCAGCGACCAAGGCGGACGGGAGCAGGTACAAGTCGTACCCGCTCAAGCTTCCGAGCGTCTCGCAGCCGCAACCCTCCATGCCCAACACGACGCCCAACACGACTCCCAAGCCCAGACTGGGCTCTGTGACCATGTGCACTGAAGGCGGTGCAGAACGCAGCGGCGGGAACACAACTTTCTTCAAATGGGCCTCCGTGGACGCGTTCCAAGGAGAGCGCGTCAACCAGCTGCGCCGCCGCGCGGCCCTGCCGCCGCCTCCGCCCCTCGAGCGTGCTTCCACCATCTGGGCCAATCTCAAGGAGCAGGGTGCCGGGCAGGTGACTCTCGTGCTGCTCTTCGTGCTGCTCACCATCGGCGATTTCGTGTTCAACGTCTCTCGCGGCTTCATCTGCGCCCTCCCAGATCTGTGCACACCGGCGAACGTTGTGTTAGACTTCCAGCTCCAGTGAGCGATTCTGACCGTCGCGTTCTGCCTCAGTCTCCGGTCTGTCGGTTGACAATTTGCTGGAGTTACTATGAACAATGTAGTCCCGATCCCCATGCCCGATCCCGTGCAGCGGATCTACACTGTGCGGATCGATACGTGGATACTACTTTACAGTTACTCTTCATTTGGTAATGTCATTTCCGACTGTTGTCGTGTTATCCTCGCTATGTTAGTTTCAGTCCCACAGTCCCTCAGTCGCTGTGTAGTCGTGTTAAATGTCTTGGGTGTCGAATTACTAGAATTACAACCATTGACTGTTAAAAGCGCTGCGTGTCGCGTGAACGTTACATGTAACACTTGCGAGGTGTTGCCCTTCACTCTTTAGAGTTTGGAGGAATTCTACCCGGTAGGTGCGTGACAGGGTCGATGACAGGGCGTGATTGTGTTGTGGAATGAATGACAGACGCGACTTCATCCGCCGCGTGTGTGCTCTTTACGGCACACTGTGTCGACAATGAGTGCGCCCAGGGGCAAAAAGTCAAAGGCGTGCAAGGTACCCAAGGAGCCGAATGAGTCCGGTGCGTCCAAGCGCACGGCAGGCGGTGGCGGCGGCGGCTCCTCAAAGGTAATGAATCCCAGGGGCAAAAAAGGTGACGATACCGACGAAGACATGCTACGTGCAAGCACGCCCGATGCCGAGGAGGGCGAGGACGCGATCTGCACCACATGCGGAGAGGGCTGGTGGGTCGAGGGCAACTGGATGCTCCTTTGTGACGGGCCGGGCTGCGAGCGCGCGTTTCACACCAAATGCCTGAGGCCAGCGCTGGATGCGGTGCCCGAAGGCGAGTGGCTGTGCCCTACGTGCGCTCGGTCGGCGAACGAGGATGAGGACTCGGCCTGCCAAGTGTGTGCACAGACGTGGTGGGCTGAGGGCAACGAGATGCTCCTCTGCGATGGCGCGGGCTGCGAGCGCGCATATCACACCACGTGCCTCGTGCCTGCGCTCGATGCGGTGCCGCAGGGCGATTGGCTCTGTCCGTCGTGTATCTGCAAGATGGTGGCGGCACCGGTCACGTCGCCGGTGATCGCGCCGTGCCTGCGCGCAATCGCATGGAGCACCGCGTGGCACTTTGCCCACGAGCGCGCCGCGAACATGGAGGGGGCAAAGGCCGCTAGAAAGGCGTTGTTCGCTGCGACGACGACGCTCGGCACTCTGCTGGCGGAGAAGATCGTCGAGGCGTGTGTGGGGCTATGCTGGGAGACGGCGGCGAAGCGGATGGCGACAGCAACCGCCTCCAACGAGCGTCGCGGGCCTTCTCCTGACGCCGACCAGGCCCCCGCCGCCATCGTCAAGGCGAAACGAGTTTTCGACGCGCACGCGGCGACCCTCGCACATCGGCTGCCTGCGGCGCTGGTGACGACCCTCGTTGAGCTCGCTGCAGCGGCGACGGAGCACGCGGCAGCCGCCGCGACGCAGGGCGGTGATGGGGCAGGCTCGGCGGCGTCCTCAGTAGCAGCGTCCTCCTTCACCGCCCTCGAGGACGCGGAGCGCTGCCTCGGGCGCCTCGATGACACGTGGCCGCCGCTCTGGCGCGGCACGCCCTTGCCGACCGCGCCGCTCGCCGAGGCTCTCAAGTGGCTCTCCTGGAATTCAGCCTGGCAGATGGCCAATGAACTCTCTGGGCTGCGTGTGGACGCACGGCGGGCGCTCACATCAGTGGAGGAGCACCGGGCCAAGCTGCTCGCGGCGCTGCCGGACGAGCTTGTGGATGTGTGCCATCGGCTGTGCTCTGAGGCGGCCGCACGGGCGTCACACGAGCGCCTTGGCCAGGCCGATGCTGCTGAGAACGCGAGGCGGGCCTTCGAGCTCCACGCCGCTGCGCTCGCACGCCGTCTGCCCGCGGCGCTCGCAGGCACCATCGTCGACCTTGCCGTCTCCGCCAGCTGGCATGCGGCCAACAGCCGTCGTGGTTTCAAGGACGACGCGGCTGAGGACCTGAAGCTCTTCGAGAAGCATGCGCGCGCACTCATTAAGCTGAGTGAGGTCCTTCCTGTGGCGCCTCCACGAGTGGGCTCGAGTGAACCGGAGCGCCGCCGGCGGCGGCTGCGTTCACGCCGGCAGCAGCGGCAGCAGGCCGCGCGCCCTCTCGGCGTGCCGCTCTCAGCGGCCGGCAAGCGTGCCCTCAAGCGCGCGGTCAAGCGGCGCCTCATGATGCGTCATAACCGTCTCGTACGAGATGCGCTCTACGCGGCGCTGCCAGAGGCGGCACGTGTGGTATGGGACGGCTGCCCGTTCCCTGTGCTTCTGGCCCCGAGCCGTCTCCGTCACGGCACAGCGGCGGGCGCGGGAGCGAGGAATGCGCCAGCTGTTACGGCCGACGCGGACGCCCCGACGACCGACGCAACCCCCGACACCATCCCCGACACATCGCCTATCACAACGCCCGAATGGGTGCGCATAGCGATGGCAGCCCTATTCGGTCGGCAGACGGCCGCGAGCTCCGGCGGCGGTGGAGGTCAGCTCGGACTGCCACCATCGCACCCGCTCGCGTCGGCTACGCTGCTCGGCATTCCGTCCTCGGGTGTAATTGGCATTTCATCCTCGGGTGCCGTCGCTTGCACGGCCGGCGACGAGGACGGCGACGGCAATGCCGACGGCAGCGAGGGCGGCGACGACGAGGGCGACGACGACGAGGGCGACGGTACGGGCAGCGCGGCAGTCAGCGGCGGCGAGCGGCGGCGCGGCGGTGGCGGCGGTCGCGAGCTCTTCGTCGGTGCACGCGTCGAGGCTCAGTACGGCACCGCCGACGACGAGGAATGGTGGCCAGGTACCATCACACAGCTGTGGACCAACGGTGATGTGGACGTGCAGTACGACGATGGTGACTTTGAGGCACAGAAGCCGCGGCGGCGTGTGCGCCCGTGCCGTGGTGCCGCTGCTGCGAGCACCGCCACGCACACCCTGATGCATCCTCGGCATTCGCACGTGGCGTTTGTGGGCGCGCGGCCGCGCGGTGACGCGGCCGACGACGCCGACCGCTCGCAGCCGCTCAGTGCGCGGTTTGCCCTGTGCGGCGTACGGCTCGCCATGGTCGAAGAAGGCCTCTTTGCCGACTCAAGTACGGGAGGCCTCATCAAGAGCAGCGTCCACGTCCACTGGCTCCAGCCGCTCGCCGAAGCTGGCGACCATGCCGACGTCGACGGCTCCCTCACGCTCGGCCTTCGCTTCGATCGCTCGCGACTGACGTCGCTCAAGGGCTTACTCTGCGCTGTCCACTTGAGCCATGGCGGTTGGGACGAGCGCGGTGGGCCGCTTTTCACACTGGAGGAAGCTGAGGCGGTGCGCGTGGCCGCGCGCGCGCGCGAGGCGGCGCGCGCGGCCGCGGAGGAGGAGGCGCGCTTCGAGGCCGAGCGCGCCGCGGCCGACCTCGAGCGCCGGCAGCGGCAGGCAATCGTCATCGATTGGCACACTGGCATGCCCCTTGCGGACTCGTTGCCGGAGGGGAAGCGGCGGCGAAGCGCCGCCGCCCGAGCGTCTGAATGATCTGCTTTTACGTTAGATAAACTATAACGGTTGAACTGGTCGCGGAAAAGTTTTTGCGCGAAATCGCGCGGGCGGGGTGTACAGCGGTAGGCAATCCCCCTGTCCGTGCTCCGAACGGACCCGGACTACCGAGAACCTCCGTTCGAATGTCTTGGACAGGCTCCAAGCTAGGACAGGCTCCTCGCCTCGTCGTGACGTGAGCGCTATCGCGCCGCCCAGATCTCGATGAAATAGCATCGGTGAAATAGACTCGTAGTCGAGCGACGAGCCGGCGGCGGCGAGACATAGATTGCCGGCAGGCAGCGTACAAAGCTGGAAGCAAAAGCTCCGCGTACCGCCCTTACGTTAGCGGGCGTTACGGGCGGCTATTAAATCGCATTACGTTATGCCCGCGCCCGCGCGCTTCGCGGGTGACGGAAATCTACTAACTAGACCGGCCTTCCGCCATCGAGCACCGAATGTCAATGTGAATCACGTGCATGCAGCGATGCGCACATTCTCACTGCGCGCGTGTGTAACTACTGGAACTGCTGTTATCCATACCAACGAAACGTGTCGGGTTTGATAACGGGGGAGGCGTCGAGCAGACGCGCCACCCATGGCAGCACGGGAGCATAAGCACGCTGCGATCTTGCGTCGCCCAGCGCTCGCACGGCAGGCTGAGGGCCGCCGCACGACAGAAGCGTCTCTGCGCTTCGCGATGCCATCGCCGCTGGCTTCCGCCAGGAGGGCGCGTCGCGCAATAGCGTGCGAACCCACCTTGCGTTCCGTGGGCGTTTCGTGTGGCGTTGAAGTCGCGGCGTACGAGCTGGAAGGTTTCTTGTGTCCTTACCCGGTGAGCAAGCAGTGACGGCGAGCCCCTCCATCGACCGCCGCTCCAGTCAACATCAAAGCGTCCCAAAGCGCCGTCCAAGTTGATCAGGTTTACCACGGGGTGCTGCGCGATGATAAAGCCTGGAACGGCATCACCGCCCGGCGGGCAGGAGACCGCCTCGAGACGGTGGAGGAGGGCTTGCAAGGGGTTGATGGCCCACGCATGCAGCTCGCGCGACATGAGGTTCAGTGAGCCTAGCATGAATGGGTAGGGCCCATAGCCCTCGCAGCCATGCCGACGCCCCAGGTTGAGAGCGCCAGCTATACCAACGGCGTGGCACTGAAGGCGAGGTAGCCACGCCGGCTTGCGGGTCTTGTTCTGCCGGGCAGCCTCTAGCGAGGTCGCGTTCAGATAGTAGTAGTTTGCAACCCCCGCCCATGATGGACCCAACGGTGCAGCGTCTAACAGCAGCAGCAAGGGAGGCAGATCGATGAGCGCGTCATCATCTGTGACCCCATACCACTTAGCCTGCCAGCGCTGGGCATGTACGAACCAGCCCACCGTTTTGAAAGCCATGATGCGCTCCCTTGAACAGAGCTGCTCCCATGGCCCGCGATTGCGCGTCCAACGCGGCTGGGCCGTTGGCACGGCCACCTCATCGGCCTCCAGAGCTCCGTGTGCATGACTCTCTGTGCACCATTCGCTTGCACTCTGCGATCCGCACTCAGCCAACCATTCGGCACTGAGCACGTATCGAACATCCACGCCGAGCTCGTGCGCGCCTCGGTAGAGGACGCGTAGCCGCTGGCGACGGTCCTTCAGGTGCTCTGTGCTCAACACTCCTAGCACCATTGTCGCACGAGGAGGAGCAGGACTGGGCATCGATGGAATCAGACCGGAGTTCAATGCGTCTGGCGTGGTCCAGACACCGTGCAGCACCCACCAGCCACAGACGAGGCCAAGACCGAAGGAGGCGGCTGAACGTGAAGAGCAGCAGCACACAGGCCCGAGCAGGGTCGTCACGGTCATTTTCTGGGTTCTCATTTGCGTTTTCCAATTATGGGGTTTTGCGATTGGTATGCACTCTCGGCCGCGCGCCGCGTCCGTCTGTGATGAGTCGGATCGTTTCTGGAAGCGCGTCGTTCTGAGCGATTCGAACTTTCGAGCAGAGCTTGAAGCGGTTGTGATGGCGTCCGCGGCGCCTTTGCCGGTCGCGCGCCCAACCACCGTTCCTGCGGACCCCCTCAAGGATGCCTTCAATGCCTACGCAGACGAGTCGGGCGCTAAAGCGCTGCTGGCGGAGGCGCTCGTGGCGCTCACTAATGCATGGAGGAAGGGCGAGGTCGACCTACATCCAGGTCCGGTACCTTGGCTACGAGACTGGGCACACACGGATGCTGGTCGTGGCAAGACGCAAGGACCAGTATTGTCGGATGCGGAGAAAGAACAATTGTCCAAGTACCTCAGAGACTCTGGGGCGTACGACTTGCTCACCAAAGCGCTAATCGAGCTCTACGAGCTTGCCGACCGGCCCCAGGAGCCACTCATCTTCTATAAGGACTTTTTTGTAAGGCAAGCAGGCCCGTACGTCCCGCAACCGCCGAGAGCCAAGAAAGACCGGCCCGTATTGGAGCCTACCGCGCCGGCGGCCCAGCCAGCAGAGCCCGCAGCTGCAGCAGAGCCCGCAGCTGCAGCAGAGCCCGCAGCTGCAGCAGAGCCCGCAGCTGCAGCAGAGCCCGCAGCTGCAGCAGAGCCCGCAGCTGCAGCGGAGCCCGCAGCTGCAGCAGAGCCCGGGGCCGCCCCGCCTCCGGAACCACCAGCATAGTCGCCACCAAAGCCTCACGCAGCGCCGCCTCAGGGCACGGCCGCATCGCGCATGCTGCCAGCTGCGATAGCCCCGGGCGTGTCGGGCCTCGTGGAAGCACGACGTACGACGCACGACGTACGACGATGTGTTCTCGCGGACCTTACGCGGACCGTCCCAAACACGGCCTCGCCTCGAGGGCCGGACCGCCGACGATACGCAGCGATCTACGCCACGCGCGCGCCGCAGTGGCCGCCGCCGTGCAAGGCCGAATTTGAGAGATCGAGTGTTGAACATTGAAGATGAAGTCGAAGATTTCGATATTTACGGACCGCGTCTCGAGAATCGACAACGTCGATTATCGTTAATGAGGCATATGCGAATTTGCTAAGAACGGATGCATCGCCAGATCGGGGTTCGCGGCATTTCGGATTCGTAGTTACGATTTTGATAGATCCGCGACGCTTTACGAAGAGGATGGTGATTATTATGGCGTGTATTGAACCGCGTCAAAGCGTGCGAAAGTCTCGCGAGATCGCGACACGTGACGGATAAGTGACGGAGTTGCCCCGCATAATTATGTATGGACAAGGCTTCCTAGTGGACAAGGCCGCGCCGAGACGGCCGACGGCAGCCTCGCCGCGCGTGAGCCGGCCGCGCGCGCCGCGGCACTCCGCTCAATCCCGCGGAAATCCCTGGGGCTGGGCGGGGGTAAGACGGAGAGTTTAAGAGAGTATCTCAACACGAGAACGCCGTTGCAGCCCCCCTTGAGCTAGGGCCCATTGCCCGATGTCGGCCGCCTCGATCGTGTACGCGAGCCCGGGCGGCGCGAGTCCGTTCCCCGCGAGCGTGAAGAAGTAAAACGGCCGGTCACGCACGTGGGTATTGGCGCCGCCACGGTGCATGGTGTGCAGCGCGTACACGGTTACGCTGCCCGAGGGTACAGCGACAGGTACGTGGGGCAGCTCCTGCTGGCGCGTGCGGTCAGAGACGGCCGGATCGAAGCTGTGCGAGCCTGGGATGACTTCGAGAGCTCCCTGCGTGGCGGCGGTCTCGACGAGGCTCACCTGCAGAGCGAATCCAAAGGGATCCGAACGAATCGGCGCAACCCCGAAATTGTCAGACGCAATCAGGGGTACTCAGGGTGGGCACGATGTGCGCTCAATACGACGCTTTCACCTGAATCGAGACCGTCATCGATGAGCACGAGACGACCGAAGGCGCCACGTCGCGATGGAAGAGCTGTGCTTGGGCCCCCGGGGCCGTGCACATGAAGCCACTCTCGAGAAGCACAGGGGCGCTCGTCCCAAGCGCCTGCTCCAAAAAGGGCGCGAGCGACGACGACAGCTCGTCCAGAGCCGCTGCCGCGTCGTCGACGGGCAGTGCCTTATGCACACGGAAGCTCTTGTCTCGAGTGACCCCAGTGTAATCACGGGTGTGGTTGCCTTGCTGGGCGGCGCGCACGCGCTCGAGCAGTGCAGCGACGCGCGGCGCGCTCAGCAGCTGCGGAAACACGACCAGCCCATGACGGCGCCATTTGGCTAAGGCGTCCGCGAGGGCGCCAGCAGAGGAGGCTGGGTTGGAGGCGGAGAGCCCCTCGATGGTCGATGAGGATGGGTGGGTCTCACACGCATCCAACGCACCCACCGCGCCGCCCTCACAATCGCCGAGGCCGTCGCTGGCCTTGCCCTTACCGCCGGCGCCGCATGCCGCACCTGGCGCCGTGCCGAGTAAGGCCTCCATCTCCGCCGTATCGCACGGCCGCCGATCGCCAAAAGCTACGTGTGTGGCGGCGCACGTGTTGCCGGGCGCGAGAGCGAGAGCTGCCTTGTAGTGATCGAGCGCGCACCAGCCGCCCAGCTCCTCGCATGGGCCGTGCACGCCATACATGCGAAGCCCCTCGCCGATCGCCACGTATGCCTCAGCACTCGTCGGCTGCAGCAACAGTGCCACGCCGTAGGTGGACGCAAGGAAGCGTCGATGATCTGCCGCAATCTCCTCGGCGCTCCGGCTGCCCGCGGGCGTTTGGTAGCAGCGCCCGAGACCCATGTAGGCCTCCACGCGCGTCGGCTCGAGCGCGAGCGCCGCCGCGTACGCCGCACGACCCTCTGACAGCCGATCGGCCCGACGCAGCATGCCTCCCAAATTGAGATGAGAACCAACGGCTGCCGCGCCGGTCGGTGCCAGTCGGATGGCCGCGCGCCAGCTTGCCTCCGCGCCCGCCACGTCGGCGAGCTCTTCCTGCACGTACCCGAGGGACGCCCAAGTGGCCGCGTGCGCCGGTCGCAGCTCAGTCGCTCGCCGGAAGGCGGCGAGGCTCAGCTGCCACTTCTGCTGCTTGGCATAGGCATCGCCGAGCGACACGTGCGCCTTCGCGTCGTCCGGCACGAGGCCTATGGAGGTGGTGAGCGCCTCGATGGCACCCTGAAGGTCCGACTCCTTTGCGGAGATCAGGTTGAGCCCAAGGCTATAGTAAGCCTCGGCGTCATCCGGTCGGAGGCTGAGGCAGTGTCGGAAGGCAGCGACCGCCTCGGCATCGCCGACTCCTTGATCGACAAGAGCGTTGCCGAGGTTGAACCATGCGTTCGCATCTTCGGGCGTTCTGTCCGTGACGGTCCGAAACGCAACTATGGCCTCTTCCGTGTTGCCCTCGGCCTGCGCCGCAAGACCATAGTTGGTCAGAATGGCCGGATGGTGGCGGAGCGGCTCGTGCTCAGCCATGGCGGCGCGGTAATTCGGCGCAGCGCCCAGCAGATCACCCTGCTGGTGAGCCGTGACTGCGAGTTGCAAATGTTGCCGCCAATCAGCCGTGGCCGTCGAGAAGAACGTCGTGAGCACAAGCGCGTGAGTCGACGGCGCCATATTTCGTGCGCGGTGAGTCTGTGAACACGATCAAATACGCCCGAAGCCGCACCCCTCAGCGCCCCCTGAGTCAGCGCACACAGTGTGTGCCCGCACTCTCTCTCTCTCTCTCTATGACTCTCGTCTCTCACTCATCATCGCCCCTCGCTTCAGCCTCGTGTTCCGCGGGATTGTGACTGTATCGCTCACGGCCGACGCAGACTGGCGACTTTCTCCCCGGTGATGCGCGTGAAGGTGCTCTCGACGTCGACCTCGACAGAGTCGAAGTAGGTGGACTCATCAGACGAGTGTAGCACGTGCAGGCCGTCAGGCACGCCGTCAGGAGTCGGCTGGTACACGGTCCGCACCTCGGCGAGCAGCTTGCGCGACGGCTTGAGCAGCGGCAGCACCGCCGCCAGCTCGCGCTTCGCGATAGCAAGCGCATCCATACCCGCAGTCGGTCCCTCGACTCGCGCGGAAGCGACTACGACCCAGCGTCCCGCAGGCGCGACACCGTGGGTAGGGCCGAAGGCGCACATGTACGCATCGTGCTCGCGTCCGATGGCCGCGGCGGGCAGTATTAGCTGGCACGAGGTCGCCTCCTTGCAGAGGTTCGGAGGATGCGCGAGCACTGCGTACAAGCGCACCACCTCATACGCAGGCTGCACGGCGCCGGGCGCGAGGGCGGCGGCGTGCTCGGGGGCGCAGACGACGCACTCAGCGCGCAGAGGCACACCGTCAGCCGTCTTCACGCCCATCGCGCCGCCACTCTCCGCACCCGCCGACAACAGCCCAGTCAGAGGCTGACCCACGAGGCAAGTGCCGCCATGGCTCTCGAGGACGCCCGCCATGGCAGAGGCGAGAGTCGACCCGAAGCCGCCTACGGGGTACACGTAGGGCGAGGTCATGTGCGGGAAGGTGCGGTACGCGTCCTTGTACCGTTTGAGCCGCCGCACGAACTCGAGCGCGGGCACCTTCTTGAGCGCTCCCTGCTGGAGAGCCATGCCTCGTGAGATCATGTGCGCCGCATCGGCGGGCAACTCCCAAAAAGCGAGGAACTTGGCGGCGCTCATCTTGCGCAGGTCGAGCTGGCGTTTGGAGAGGGGTCCCGCTAGGTGTGTGCGCGCGTCAGCCTCAACGTACCGCTCCACCCAGTGGAAGAACTGGAGCACGCGAGCCTTCTCGAGCGGCGCAAGCATGCGCGTCTTGACCACGTCCTCCGAGTTGGCGAGGACGCGGTGGACGTCGGCCGTGCCATCGGCGCGCTGCCGATAGATGAGCGAGCGCTGCACGCGCTTGAAGCCCGGCGGGTTCATATGCTGCCACGCGCCGCTCGCGGTGAGCAACTGCAGCTGCGCACCCGCCGCCATGAACATCTTCGGCTCGCGCTCAATGAGGTACTCGGAAGGCTTGCCGAGCTTCTGCTCAGAGAGCGCCGCGCCGGGCCCGTCGAGCTCATTGGCTAGCTTCTGCAGGTCGATGCTGCGCGACGCGCCGCCGAGCGCCTCTGACGGCTCGATCTGCAGCACGAGCTTGCCATGCTGTGACAGCAGGCCTGCGAGCAGTGACTCCTTGATGCCGGTGCCCACGATGATGACGTCGTACTTGGGTTGCAGCGCGGCGAGGGGGCTCGCGTCCGCCGCGCGAGCAAGTAGCAGCAGCAGCAGCACGTGCACTGGCCTGCTGAGCTCCATGTGCGCGTTGGTGGCGCGTGAGTCGGGCTGCAAAACCCTGATCTCCTCACTCTGATGATCGAACGCAAAGCGCGACGGTTTCGCCCGTCGAACACGCAATCAAAATCCGAAAGGTGGGACGGTCGACATCCGCCAAATACATGTAAGTACGCCTCGAGTGTCGCTTTCTGTGAACCGTATCGGTATTTGTGGACGCTCGCTCAACTATCCAAAGGGGCCGCGCCGCGGTCGATCGACGGACCGTCCATTCGGCTGTGCTGTTCCTGCCATGCCGATCCGGATTTCGAAGACGAAAGAAAACAAGCTGAAGAGAGATGCCAAAGCAGCTGCCGCAGCCAGGAAAAAAGCTGCCGCAGAAAAGGTTGCACATGAAACGCTCACGCCGCTCGCGAGCGCGGAAAGGCCCAGGCCGCTGGCGAGCGCGGAGAACGCGGCTAACATTGCCGCCGCAAAACCTGAGAAGAAGAAGCTCACGGAAAGCGAAAAGAAGGCCGCCGAGCTGGCGCTGCGGCGAGCGATGCCGACGCTTGCGCAGGTGAGCCGCAACGGCGTCTATGAATTCAGCGGGCCGCTCTCTTACACGTTTGCGTTGGGCAATGTGCCCGGTGGCTCGTTCTTGCCAATCAACGCCGTGTGCCGCGGCCACAATTTGTACATTTTCAGCGGCACCAATCCGACCTCAAAGCCGTCCGTCTTCTTACAGATCAAGAAGGCTGACGTCCTCGAAATCGGGGTGCTCACCCTACCCCCGCCACTGCCACCGCACAACCACGTCTTTAAGCTCACCTTTGCCAATAAGCAATTCGGCTCGAAGAGCTTCTTCTTCAAAACGAGCGACGGCAAAGACATGCAGCGGTGGCTCACCCACTTGCGATGGCGCACCACCGCGTCCGAAAACGAAATCAAGCGCAAGTTCGAACCCGACCGCACGAAGCCGATCGTGCGCAATTGCATCGACGAGACTGAGACGGCGATCTTCAAACCGCCGATGAGCGTGTTCGGGATGATCGTGCGGTACAACACCCTACCACCGCCCCCCCCAGTCGACGATATGGCTATCAAAGATGATGTGGTCAAAGCGCCGCCGAGGAAGAAGTGGAGCTTCTTAGGATAGGGTGCTTCTTAAAAAGCGCGATGTGACGCGAGCGCGGCGGTCGACCACGCGTTGCCTTTGAGTTGGGTAACCCAGGTGTAACCTTACTGTTTTAGAGATGCGCTGCAATGCTGGACGGAATACTCGGGTCAAGCGAAATACAGGAGCACCGTTCACGAAGGCTTTCTATCGTTTTCTATAAGCTTTCTAAAAGGCTAAGGCCCTAAGCCACTATAAAAGCTCCAAGTTTCTGCGACCTTCCTAGGACCTTAGCGCTACATGTCTCATGTGGTTGCCTATCTGTGTACTGTGACGTGGCCCGGCCGCGGAGGCTGGTCGAGCGCTCACGAGTCACGTGTACCGATACCGTTTCGATCGTCGAACCACTTGTGATTAACTAGTAAGGGTGCACCATATTAGTGCAATTTACTAGCTGCACTTCTAAGGCGTAAGGGCCCCAAGAATGAGTATGTCCCTCACAAAGTCACAATATTGTGACTATGAACAGGGCGCCGTAGTGAGCAGTCTCGCGCATGTTTCGGGAAGGTGCGCACACATGTGCACTGGGGGTCATGTGAGGTGTGATGCCGGTCATGTCACGGGTTGCTTTGCAGGGCTTCAGAACTTCCTCGTTTCGGAAGTAAACTTCATCCGGCCCCGCACTGCGTGCGAAGAACACAGGTGACAGACAGGGAAGCCCAATCGTGACGTGAGGGCACACTCAGCACAGTCCAGAGAGCAGCTGTGGTCTGAAATTTCTGCGAGCATGCCCCTCTCGGTGGACACGGGACATAATTTGGCTTTGCTACGCGGGGAATGCGAGCGGTTGCGCAAGCACTATCAAACCATCACGAGCGACCGCGGAGACCTCGAGCTCAAGGAGGCCAAGCGTCTGGCGGCTGAGGGCCGCGCAGCGGTGGCGCGCACCGAAGAGACATGGAACTCAAAGCTCGGTGCCGCAACGCAAGCGCACGAAGATGCGCGGCGGGTGGATGCGGAGCGCATCACCAGGTACGAGGTGCGCTGTACCGCCAACTCTGAGCGCATCAGCTCACTCGAGCGGCAAATTGCGGCTGTAAAAGCTTCATATTCGGCTCCACTGGCCACCGCGGTGCTGGTGGAAGCCCACGGTTCCGAGTCCCTGCCATCATTGCATACGTAGAAAACCCGCTGATACATTATCATTAAACTTGCAAGCTCCGATTTGCGCATGGATTCGCGATTCGTTCCTCTGACTCTGTGCACGCGCAACTCTCAAACAATTTTATGGTACGGTTCGCGGTGTCCACCACCGCATCCAGAGTTTGCGGTGGTGCACAATCATACCGCGGTGAGCTCTTCCACTAAAGTTTGAGAGAATTTAGGATTGGATATTACTGTGCTCTGAGAGCGACAGTACATGTAGCGTGGACGCCTGCTCAAAAGCGCCTCGTCAGTCGCCTGCCCAGGAATTTTTGCCAGGCCTCGACCGCACCGTCCGCTACTCGGAGGAAAGGAAAATGTCGACCATGATCAAAGCAGTTTCCGCCGCGCTCAGCCCAATCGTCTTCATGTTTTGTTCGAGGTCCACGCGCCCCATGCTGCGCAAGAGCTCCATGTCAAGTTCCTCCTCCTCGAAAGCACCCTGGTGGGCCGAGAGCTGCAGCCGCACGAGGAACGCTGGCAGGGACTCGCCCGCCTGCGCCTGCGTCTGCAATGGAGCTGGCGGTGAAGGTGTCTTTGCCGCGAGCTGCAGAGCCGCCAGCTCCTTTTCGAGCACGCGAATGCGATTTGAATCCGAGGCGATTTGAATCACGAAGTTGGCCAGGCGGGCGGCATCATCGCGCCGCGCGCTCTCATACTCTCGAGCCTGCTCGGCCAACCGCATCGCAAAGGTCTCTGTGATGCCATAGGCCTGCCGTCGGCACTCGACAACCACGCGCTTTGCCTCCTTGATCTCTACGCCGCGCATTTCTGTCCGATCACGAATCTGCCGAGTGAGCGTGTCTCGCTCGGTCTGCAGCTTTTGCATCTCATCGCGTATCTTCTCAATGTCCTGCTTCGTGAGTGCACGTGGACCTATTGTGCCTGGCTCCAGATCAGACGGATTGGATAGCGACATCATGAGAGGGCACAGGTGCTCGCGATTGGTCCATACTTGCAGGTAATAAAAATAATTCAAGCGGACGCGAGCGGCTCTCGCACGAAATTCCAGGAGTTCCAGGAGTTCCAGGAGTTCCATGAATTTCGTCAGTTTTCAAGAGTTCTTCCGAGCACGCGATCGCAGGCTTCGCAGGGCACCGCCGGGCACCGCAGGAGTCCGAGAGGTACATGTATAAGGACCAAACTTCCGGCGTAATGGACCTCGCCGTACTGGAGCAGCAGTACATCGCTACCCTTGGTTCCGTTGGGACGCCGGCCATGGTGATGCCCTCTGAGAATGAGATGCCCAACCCCGACCATCTGGTGTCCGTGTGGCGCAGCCCTCTGAGCGCCGTGGCTCATCAGTCCCTTCGGGGCCTGATTGAAACTCCGGCCATGGTGCAGGCACCAGCCACCCCCGACCATGGGCCGAGGATTGGCTTGAGCATCCTCGCCCCTCTCCACGATAGCGACGTACTTCCTGACGGGGGCACCATCGTGTCCTCACCCGTCCTGGAGAACAAGAAGTTTGCTTTCGGCAGGCCTGAGTTCACGCAATGGGAGCCGAAGATGTAATATCTCCATCGCCGAGTGCTGTCGTCCCCATGACTGCACGTGTTGACTCTCCTGGAGAGGGCAGCGTTTTCCCATACTGCAGAGTTTGGCCTGGAGCTCCGTGTACAGCGCTCGCTTGTTTGTCCTCATGTGCGTGTGTGGCATGCGTTTGAATGAGAGTGTTACCGATCGATCAAGCGTGCACGCATGCAAGACTCGCGCGAAGCTCATGCTCTCTCTCTCTCTCTCTCTCTTTCTCTCTCTCTCTTCGTCTCTCTCTCTCTTTCTCTCTCTCCTCTCTCTCTCTCTCTCTCTCTCTCTCTCTCTCTCTCTTACGCTCTCTCTTGCACGACAATCCGACGTACGGTACTGGACGAAAATTCGCCCTCGGGCCCGACCCAGACATTATGAAGACGCTTGGCCGTCCTTGGAGCCTGGTGGGACCCCGGAACGTTCCCCATCTTTTTGATATCTCACATCTGTGCCGCCCTGATGCTCGCATTGGCTGGCGTCAATCCGTCGTCCGCTCCAGAACCTCCTCAATCCTCTTGTTGAGTCCATCTGCATCGAGTCCGAGCTCCGTCAGCTGCGTCTGGAGTGCCTGCGTTGCAGCCGGCGTCGCAATGAGCGACAGCGGGAGCAGTAGCACTGGTGCCGTGACCTCGACGATCGCAAGCGCAACCGCGATATTGCCCCACGACGGATCCACTTTGGCGACGGCATCACCAAGCAGCGGCACGCCCGCGAGGAGACCAGCGACGTCCGCGTAGCCGCGCCCACTCACAGTTAAGATCAAGAGCACGAACCCGAGCAGGCCGAAGGTGAGCAGCAACTGCACGCCCGAGAATGCGACAGCGGGGGCAAAGACGCGCACATATCGCTCCACGATATCACGCCGACGTTCCATACGTTTCTCGGCAGTCCACGTGCTACCCTCGGTCCAGACCAGCTGTATCTGCTGTGTCAGCTCGCCAAGCTCCGCAATCGCCTTCTTCGGGTCGATAGCTGTGCCCTCGGCCGAAGCTTTCAAGAATACTGCCGGCCGCGCAGGACCTAGACGCTGGGTGGCGGTGGCCGTAGTGAACGCAGTGAACGCAGTCACGATCACGGGAAAGAGCGTCAGCAGGAGCACGTGCGGCGCCATTAACACAGGAATTCTTCTGTGAATCGTTCAAAGAGACGTGACCCGGATTCACCGTACCGGTAGACAGACACACGAACAGAACCAACCTTTAAACCTGCTGTACAGATACGAGAAACCTCTGTGGGCTCTGTCTCGCGCGCGGGCTCCCCGCGGGGCTTCGATCCGCGCATCCGCCCCGGTCTTTGAACCTCGACTTTTGCAAAGCGCGCCGAGGCGGCCGGCCGGGCGCTTTAGCAAAGCGGCGAGGCGGAAATGACGACCATTGTGACCGTACATGAACACGCTCACACGCGCCTCGCCCCGTCAGAGAGTCAAGAGCGAACCAGCAACGGCATCACCCACAGTTGCACCCCCGCGGGCACTCGCCAGTGTTCGAGCAGCTGCTCAGCGTTGCGCGCCTGACCGCGTTCGGAGCCGTCGTCACCAAAGATCGGGCACGGGTGGCTGCAGTGCCTGGGCAGAGCGCGGTGCGCCAGCTCGCGGCGCCACGCATCGCAAAAGCGCCAGCTCGCCACAGCGTGCAGCAACTGATCGGGGTCGAACCTGAGGCGCTCCTGCAAGGAGCTAGGCAGCCGATTCAGCACGCCCTCGTCGTATCCGCGAGAACATGCGTCGGCCATCGGCGCCTTGAGCGCGTGGCTCGACTTGTTGTCGTCGCGTCTGTGACCTCCGCGGCTCGGGTGTATGTTGCCAAGCTCTTCAGGCAGCACGGGCTGTTCGGGCATGAACTGAGCGTGGAAGAGCTCGATGGACGCTTGCCACTCAGAGGTCAGGCCCACAAATGCCACGTCGCGCACCAGGCGGCGAAGGGCGACGCCAACGTCTTCCGGTGTCAGCGGCGGTAGCGGAGCCACGGCGTTGCTGACGGCCGCGCCGACAAGCTGATGCACGGTAACACCAAGATGGTTGTTCCTCACCGTCACTTCGACGCACCGGGAAAAGTCTTTGCTGCGCAGATCGTAGTGCGAAGCGCAGTAGCTCAACAGACGCTGCCGCGGCTCACGCATGAAGCCTGCGAGCGCCGTCCCAGCGGATGGGTCAACTTTGCGGGCGCCGCCGTGGCCGGTGGTGAACTCCTGCAGCAGCCTCGGACAACGTTGCGAACTCGTCATCCCAAGAAGCCGCGAGGTTTTGTGTGCAACTTGCCTCGCGCCCTCGGCGTGTAGGCGCAGCATCGTTTCCGAGGCACGCACGGATATCAAGCGGGATTCAGTGCGGTTGTCGCTGCACCCATACAGGGCCAATGTTGTCAAAAAACTTTGGCCTGCCTTTGGCACGTGGAGCCAGGCAAGCTTGGGCCGGGATTGCATAGTCGGTGGTGCCTTTGAATGCGGGGTAGTCTGCGCGCCACCACCGGCTTTGCCTCGGATTGAGACGTCCATTTCAAGGCGGACTTGGTATGAGACACATGCAGACGGACATTAGCAAGTCACCCTGAACAAATATGAGTCCGTGAAAAAGGGTCAGAGGAACGACAACGGGCGAGCACCTCAATTCACAAGAAGCCGCAGCGCTGCCGATAGAGCATCTTTGCAGACTCTTCTACTGTAGGACTAGTTGCGCCGTGAGGTTGGCTTCGGCGTCGACGATCCGGATCCCATGGTTTGGGCTCACCGACAAAGTGCACAATCGATACGACCTTCCCCTTGCAGGACACTGACGTCTCCGCTCCTGCTCCACCCCCTTCCGCCACACGCTCTTCGGAGGCGTTCGCGACGAAGCGGCATCCTAACAGCCCTTGTCTATGCACGTTGAACCGGGAATCGAGGAGATTCCACCTCTTGCCGAAGACGCGATTGAGGATGGACTGGTCGGTGAGCGTGGGCTCGCACGCCTTGGGTATGCGTCCGGTTAAGGAGCCGTTGTGGTGTAACCGGCAATCGCGGAAAGCGTTGCTGCTGCCGTTGAAGAGGCGAGCGAAGCGATACACATCATCTTTCGGCGAGCATTGGTCAGCCCAGCTGGCATTCTTCATGGCCGGAAAATAGCCATTCCATGGATAGTGAACGTGGTGTTCAGTGAGCAGGAGCAAGTGGAGGTGCGTCAGCGACGGGCGGAAGACGAACACGCCACTATTGAAGAAGGCGGTGTTGGCATGTTCAGGGCTGGCACTGCCCTTCTCGCACGCAAGGCCGGCGGGCGCCGCGGCGATCGCATTTGGCGCCACGAGCATGTGCTCATCCCTGAGCAGCTCGTCCAGATTCGTCAGGATGAGCACGTCAAGATCTATGAAGGCGACACGTGGAAACGTCTCGGGCGGGAGCGCCCACAGTAGTAACTTAAAGAATAACGCAGCCTTGCCGACGCCGACTCTATAGAGTCGACGGCCTCGGTGCTGGGACGGACCGCCTTCGTCAGAAACAAAGTCCGACATGTTGTCATGGCCATGAAGATCTCGAAAGGCCTCTGCGCGCGGCTGCCGCACCCAACCTTCCCTGTTGTGACGCGGCGCTGCAGACGCTGACCATGGCGAAGGGGGCCGGGTTTGTGCTGCCGTGGCGGCCAGATCCGACACCATGATGATGTGGTTTGGACCGTACGACTGCCTCAGCTGACGGATGCTTGCGGCCAACAGCGCAGAGCCTTTGATCTGATCTGCAACAGCAACGTACACAGGGCAGGTGGTGCCAACGTGCACCATCTGTGTCTTGAAGCACAAGGCGGCTGCCACGTGGTGCTCGCCGCCGACGAGCGTCATGAACGCGCCAGGACATGAGTCGGGCGCAGTCATGCATTGACTCGATGCGCACACTCCCCCATTCTGAACAGTAAAAAACCGTATTCATGCGAAAGGGTCAGTTGAATCGACGTATTCATGTTAAGCAAGCAAGCAAGCAAGCAAGCAACACGTAAGCAACAGAGCAAGAATCGACGTAAGCATGCGGTCTGGGCACACATACCATCTTCTCCGCCCACCCTTTCCTTGTTTCCTACTCTGCTGGTTACAGGGGTATTCGATTGCGCTCGTTTAGGTACTTGTGTTGTTTCGACTAACTAGCTTGCTTGCTTCATGTTAATGCACACAACACGTAAGCAACAGAGCCGTGAAGAGAATACAGTACAATATTCATAGACGAGCGCGTTGGCGTGAGCTCGATATGAGCTCGACGGGCGAGATCGCGCACTCTGCCGGATACCGGCGACTTTGGATTTCATGTTCGTTGTTCCCCTGCGAAGCCCTAAAATGTGTGTTTGCCTTGCGTCGTGAGGAGCTCGTTACAGTCTACGTAGCTACTAGTTAAGGTGTTAAGCTCGTGCTCCGCCTTCTTGGCGTAACACATGTAGCGAGCACGAAGCCGAACAAAATCATTTTGTCAAAGAACCATCACCCTGTGGGCAGCCTGGGTGTGCTGCTGTGTACCCACTCCTTTCCCCCTACAATTGTATCTGCGCAGCCCCGGATTCAGTGCAAAGTAGGAAGTTCCTAAAGGACCAGCAGGCGCCCTCGTCTGAACAAATGACCAGGCGGGCAGGCGTGCAGAGACGACAGGCTCAGGCCCTTAAGTCAGAGACAGTGCTTCGGTGTTGAATGTAGGAATTCACAGTGTGGGGTCCAACGGTCGCGATCGGTAATGGATGCGTCAAGTTCATGCTTGATTGACAAAACTTGACGAACCTGAACGCAATCTGACCAGAGCTGAAAACAGATCTTCTGAGGCCTCATCTCATCGTCTAGGGGCGAAGGAAAACAGGACCAGCGCGCTCGCACGTAACTCGTTTCCGCGCGCGCGGTTTTTATGGCGGTCGACATGAACGGCAGAGCCCAATCATTGTTTGCCCCCGGGGCGCCGGCCCTTGTGGTCTCCTCACCGGCAGCGCTCATCATCGCCGCGAACGAGGCCTTCTGCGACCACATTGGCTACGTGGAGGCGGAGCTACTGGGTCAGCCCTTGCGGCGTCTGCAGCCGCAGACCGTGTCGGGCTCGCTCATCAACGCTTTGCAAGCCCAACAGGCTGGCTCGGGCTTCTCCGTGCACGAGGTGCACCTGCTGCGCAAGAGTGGGGCCGAGGAGCGCGCGACCATCCGCGCCTCGCCGCTGTACTGCATTGAGACGGGAGCGCTGCTGGGCTTCTCACTGCTGCTGTGCGCCTTCGCGCCCACGATAACTGGACCGACGACGGATTCGGCCGTAGCCTACGCCTCGCCGGTGATGCCCGCCGCCTCCGTCGAAGGGTGCCGTAACGTGGCGCCTTCGGTGCTGCGCCTACTGCAGATTGGGGGGGACGAAGCGTGGGAGGCGCCCGCGCGCGCACACATCGAGGCCACGGCGACCGTCCGCATCGACGCCGCCGCCGCCGCTGCAGTCGCCGAGCGGCAGGCCGGTCACGCCGCCGACTTCGGCGCGAGTGACGACGACGGGAGTGGCGACGAAGGCGACGGCCGGAACGGCTTGCCGCTGCCGCCGCTGCCGGTGAACGAGGCGACGGCGCGCGCGGCGTGGTCGGTGCTCTGCGCCTCGGTGCTGCAGAAGAGCATGTTCAGCAACGTGCTCATCACGCGCCAGCCCGCACCGGATGAGCTCCCTTCAAGGGCGCGCAGCGCATCGGTACGACGAATGCAGGTTCAAGACCCAGGACACTACATCTGGCACGTGAGCCCTGGGCTCGAGCAGCTGCTTGGCAAGATGGCCGACGACCTGATCGGGCAGGACGTGAGCGCTCTGAGCGCGCCGCGAACCGCACCGTCCTCGCTCCCGAACCAAGGTTGCATCCCCTGCGGCAGCAGCAACTCGTGCGACAGCGGCTCCAGCTGCAATGGCTCCTGCGGCAACGGCAACGACTCTACCGGCACGCCGGATGAGGGCAGCCAGCACGGCTGCATTGCGGCCGATGCGGTGGGGTCGTTTGCGTCCTCGTCGCCGCTGCGCGAGCTCTTCGAGGCGGTCGCGGCACAGCGCAACTGCCTCATTGAGGTCATCCTGCCGAGTGAGAGCGGTGCACCTCTCTTCTGCCTGGCGTACGTACTGCCCCTTGCATGCAAGGGTCCACGCGCCTCGTCGGTGATGGTCGGGTTCCTCGACGTGCACCGCTCGCTTCCGTACATGCAGCGGCACATGGAGGCTCGAGGCTTCGGCGACTGCGACCTCTACACGTTTGTCAAGTTTTCGCTGCTCAATTGCCTCATCACGGACCCGTCGGTGCGCACGGCCGACCCGTTGCATCGCAACCCGATCGTCTTCGCCTCCGCGGGCTTCGGCGTCATGTGCGGCTGTGCGCCGCACGAGGTGATGCACCGCAACTGCCGCTTCCTACAATCGCCCTCCTTTGTCGAGTCGAAGCCAGGCGTGGACGCAAGCTTCCCACAGCATGAGGCCGTCGCGCACATGTCCGCCGCCCTCGACGCTCGGCACGAGTCTCTCACGTACCTGCACAACTTCCGCAAGGACGGCTCGCCCTTTGCGAATCTGCTCTTCATGACCCCAATCCTCGACCGCGCGGGTGGCGGCGTCCTCTTTTGGGTCGGCGTGCAGCACCCGATGGGCGAGCCACCATCCCAGGCCGGCCAGCACGGCTATGCTCCCGTGTCGGTCGCCCAGGCTGACCTGCTCGCGCAGCTTCGCTCGTGTGGCAGCGCGCTGCACGCGGTCCAGCTGCAGGAGCTGTACGGCTCATACACGGCGCTGGCGCAGCGCACGGCGCTCCTCATCCACTCGGCCGACGGCGCGGCGACGACGATGTGCCGCATGTGCGAGCACAACGTGCTGACGGACTCGATGCAGTCGCACATGCAGTACTGCAAGATTGTCACCCAATGCAAGACGATCGCCGCGTGCTCGGATACGACCCTCGCGCGCCAGCTGGTGAAACTCAACGCGGCCTCGAATGCGTCTGCCATCTTCGGATCGGGTTCCACACCCGCGGCGCTTGTGGTCGACCTGCTGCGCAACTACACGACTGTCCTGCTCGCGATCACCGCAAGCACCACCACGCTGCCCATCCTGAGCACACTCCCCGTCGAACTCGACCGGCTGGTGGCGGCGGTGGTGCAGCCCGCCACGGCCTCGATCTGGGCCGACATTCGCGCGGCGGGGCAGCGCAAGGTGGCGGCGCTGCAGCATGCTTACTCGTGGGCGGTCGACGTGCAGGCGACGATCGTGCACATGCCCACTTCGGACCCGCTCTCGCAGGGCCAGCCCCCTTGCCTCGCGGACTTTGAGATGGTCAAGGAGATCCAGCGCGGCTCGCATGCGACAGTCTGGCTCGTGCGCAAGCGGCAGACCAAGGACGTCTTCGCGATGAAGGTCATCGACAAGCGGAGTGGCCGGCTGAACCGGCTCCAGACAGAGCGCAAGGTCCTCTTCCTCTGCTCGTCCCCCTTCGTGGTCAAGACCTTCTTCGCCTTCGAGGACCCGGACGCTCTGTACCTGGTCATGGAACGGCTGCAGCAGGACTGCAAGCACGTGCTGCAGGTGCACGGCGCGATGAGCGAGCAGCACGCGCGCCCTGTGCTCGCAGACCTGCTCCTCGCCCTCGAGCATTTGCATGCTTGCGGCATCGTCCACCGCGACCTCAAGCCCGAGAACATGCTCCTCGATCCCGCGGGCCGGCTCAAGCTCGCGGACTTTGGGCTCTCGCACATCATGGCGCGCCAGTCGGTGCGCGCCGACGACATCGCCAAGGATCCGTCGATCGTGGGCACGCCGTTCTACATGGCGCCCGAGACCATCCGTGGCAAGGCCCGCTTCTTCGAGGCAGCCGCGGACTGGTGGTCGTTTGGCGTGATCTTATACGAGTTCCTGCTCGGCTTCCCGCCCTTCCAAGGCGCCAAGGTGGGCGAGATCTACCGCGCCATCCTCTCGCTCACCTTCGCGGCACCCATCGCCAACTGCGCAGTCTCGCCCGAGAGTGCTGATCTCATCTCGCGCCTGCTCGTGGCCGACCCGCGCTACCGGCTCTTGGGCGCCATCGCGGTCATGTCACACCCCTTCTTCGCCCCCATTGACTTTCAGCGCCATGCCCTCTCGGCGGGGCACGTTGGGCCGCCACCCATGCCGGCGCAGCCACTGAGCATACCTCACTCGCTCCATCACTCACATCACTCCCTCCACTCCCTTGCTGCGGCGGGCGGCTCGCTGCCCGCACGCGGGCTGCCTTCGCCCTATCCCCCCCTGCCGCCGTACCAGCGCAACGGCTCCGGAGGTTCGTTTCACAAATCAACGCTCGATCAGGTCGTCTCCGCAGACGGCGTCGCGCGTTCGACTGTGGGCAGCGTGGGTTTTGAGTCGGAGCGCTCAGCTGCCTCGACGACGCTCGTGGAGCTCGCGACAGAGCATAATGAGTCACACACTTCCCATCTGGACAACCTGATGGGCCTCAACGCCTCATCATGTGGTGCAGGCTACGAGCGCTGTGAGCGCCCGTCGCACGGCACCCTCGTCACGGGGATCGAGCCGATGCAAAGCGGTCACTGAGGAGAGGCAGGCGGCCTGTGGAATCTGCATGCGTCAGGGAGGTACCCGAGAGAACGAGAGGAGGAGGCAAGGCGCCGGTGAGAGGAGGGGAGTTCAAGCAACGTTGCTGCTCGTGGTGGAGGATCGATGGAGGATGGTTGTGACGTGATCTCGGCGGGGCTCTATCTTCAGAGTTGACCACGCTGCAGAATGGACGCTACATGCCGTCTCATGTTTACATTAAGTATGCGGTACAGTGTTCAGTGTATGTCCTATGTGTTGTAACGCCATTCCCGGAGTAACGACCCGTCAGGACGTCCTCAGTCTTCACAGGACCGGACGGAGGAGGTGTCACGCGGGCGGGTCATCCCGTTAACCGTACTACCCTCTACCCCGGGGGCATCAGCGGGGAGCACCCCGCGCGCCGCGTCCGCTCAGGGTCACCGCTATCGTTCAAGGATCAAGCACGATCGCACGGGCGCGCATCACAAGGACCGCGGTCTAAGGACCGTCGCGCGCGACGGGAGGTGGCACGCGCAAGGCACGCGCCCCACGCGGGCGGTCATAGGAACATCCTAGCGTCAGTATTGGGTATTGCTCGAGGTATTGCGGGATTGCATGCGCTGGCGTGGATTGTTCCAGGATCGTGCGTCATGCCACATGCGGACTTTGACTATCACCAACACCGTATACGTTACTCGGTCTCTTGTCGGGCGGGGGCCTGCGCACCCTCGGGGACCAACGACGAACAACACGCGGCCTCCGAGCGGGGCCGGGCGCGGCGCGGATGCGCCGCCCACACGGACCGACAGCGACAGTCACGCGCGGCGGCGCCGGTGCGCCGCGCCGGCGCATGAATCGCGCCCACAGAGAGAGCGGGTGACGCGTCTGACGTCTGTTGACTGTCGCGTGCACCTCATCGCTAGTCATATAGAAGATAACGACGGGGGCGTGGCAGAGCCAAAAAAGAAAGACCCGACCCGTGCCCAAGGGCCCGAGTGCGAGGCCGGCAAGGGCTTAAAAGGGCGACGCCAGGCGAAATAGCAAAAGAGTGACGCGAATAAGGCAATCACGTACGGACCGTACAGGCCCGTTCTCTCGCGTCTCCGCTCTGACACGCTCTCTCTCGACTCTCCCCTGGTACCTGTCCCCCGGCCCGCAATACAATTGACTGTCATCTTGACAGTGGGAGCGTGCCTAGTAGGATGACGACGGGTATCGGCGCTGTATCCGAAACGGCGTCACCGCCGTTGCTCGTCATCAGACGCCTTCCTATCTCTTCGCACTCGGCCTCATGAACGGTTCGAAGAACTTGCCATTGCCAACCAAGCGCTTCTGCGCTGGCCATCCAGCCATTGCGTAGAAACCTTGAGTGGGGCTGGTTTGGCTGCATATAGTCTGCACACGCCAGGAGCACCACAGCTGGCGCCGAGCTTGCCTCACCATCGTGAGCTCCATATGCGAGTGCTGTCATGCTCGCCAGCAGCGCCAGGTGGTCAGCATCTCCGTAGGTAATGTCGCAGCCCAGGATAACGTCGAAACGTCTGCCGGGCGCGGCGGCAAGCACGGAGCTGGCCTCTTCGGCGTCACCCCAAGTAAGGGCAGAGACCGTTGGGATCCTTGTTGAGCACCTCTTTTCGGCCCAAGGGCTCGGCCGCGGCTCTTGGCTGAGTAGATTTATGTTCAAGCCCACGTTGAGGTGAAGAAGCGGAAGCTGTTCTGGCACGTCGGTGAGCGTCACGTCACATCCGAGCTTGAAGTTCAGGGCCAGCCCCACAGAGCCACACCCAGCACCCAGCTCACACACCCTCGTGCCATGTGAAAGGAGACTACAGGCCGGTGAGCAAAGGTGATCGATAAAGATTGCAGATGCAAACCACATTCGCCCTCCAGTCTTGTCGCAGCCGAGTCTTGGGCACCATTCAGTAGGGTTGGTGTAGACGGAGGCTCCGCAAGACTTGAAGAGTTGCAACTGGCCTTTGGCTGCCAGAGCGAGAAGCGGCAGGAGCAGCTCGGGAGCACAGCACCCTGACGCGACTGCTGCAGCCGCACTCAGATCAGCCTGTGACATACATTGCGATGAAAATATCCATCCTGAGCGTCCGCCGACAGACTCGAGGTGAAGCCCGGTTTGCTCGACATGGGCGCGCTCCATGTTCGATGATCCATTTTGTTTTCCGCGTATCCGATCATCCATCTTTCCGAATTTGGTCGCAAGACATTATTATAAAATGTTCTGGGGACTTCGCAAACACAAGAGATTGTGACTCCAGCACGCCCGCATCCCCGGCCCCGTCTCACGATATTATTTGGATCTGCTACTGGTCTGTGCACTGTGTGCTTTGCTGTTTGCTTCGGAGGACAGAGGAGAGAGCGACAAGGCCGAGAGGCACTCAGTGCTCGTTGGGCGCACGCGTCATACAGACCACGCGTCGCATTGGGCGACTACAAGATCTCCTCAGCGAGCCGCCGCCCGTAGCCGCCGCCACTCGACTCGAACTTACGCTCGCCGCTGCTGCTCACAAACTTTTTGATGCGCTTGCCGTCGAGCTCCGCGACGAACACGGCCACGCGCACGCCCCCGTCGGCGAGGGCGCTGCGGTTGGCCGTCGCGCCTGCATGCGCGACGCTGTGCTGGGCGCCCTGGGGCATCTTCGCGGCCTCGAGGGGCAGTACGAGCGCGTCGTGCGGCCATAGGAGAGGGCCGCCCACTTGCGCGATGTCACAGCCCGAGGGCGTTCGCAGCACGACGCCATCGCCCTCGGTCACCACAAAGAGGTCAAGAGTCGCATGGTACGCGATCGAGGACACGTGACGCGCGTAGACGGCGCGCTCGAGCCCGGTGGCGACACGCGAGAGCCACGTGGCCTTGTGCGTCCCATTCGTGTAAAAGACCTGCACACGAGAGTTCTCGCGGTCTGCAACGTACACGTCGCCGCGCTTGTCGATGACGATCGAGTGTGGCACGCGGAACTGCCCGTCCGCATTCCCAACGGTTCCGAACTCACGGAGGTACGTGCCGTCGTACCGGTAGACTGCCACGCGGCTGTTGCCGTACCCGTCCGCCACGAACACCTCCTCCGTCTGTGCGTTGACCGCCACATCCGTCGGCTTGTCGAACTGCGTGGCAGAGCGACCCCTCCCGGCGCCAAGTGTGAGCTCCACGACGTCGCGCGTCGGGTCGATGCGAAAGATGCGGTGCTGCGCGACGTCGGTCGCCCAGAGCTTACCGTGGTGGTCGATCGAGAGGCCGTGGGGCACGGTGAACACATTGCGGCTTAGTTTCTTCGTGATCGCGCCCAGCAGGGAGAAGGCAAGGATCGCAGGCTGCTGGATAAGTGCAGAAGACACGAAGGTGTTGCCCGAGCGATGAAAAGCGTAGAGCGTGTTGGTGGCGTCATCGAAGGCGAGGCCCGTGATCTGACCGATGCTCGGGGCAGGCAGTCCGGTGCAGGCAGCATCGAAGGCCGCGCTCACACTATTGTCGACCTCGAGCGCCTCTGTGCCGCAGGCCAGCCGCAGCCCATCTGTGGCCATTAAGTACTGGTTGCACATCTCGTGGGTTCGCTCATCGGCGCCGAGGTACGTGATGTGGTCCGTGATGGCGGTGGCGTCGTAGTTGCAATGGAGCAGCAGCGCGTCGCCCGTGCTGAGCGGGCGCGTCTCGGGCAACAGCCGGAAGATTTGAGGCTGCTGCGCCGAGATGAAGCCCAGCTGGGGCAATGGCTGCCCTTCGCGATCAAAGTGCTCCGAGTAGATGTCGCGCGCGAGGCGGTGCGCGTGGTTGCGCCACGCGACGGCGACGCCGCCGTGCGCCACGCGGCACGCGACGCACTCGTCCATCTTGACGAGCGGCGGTACCCGCAGACGCCAGCTCGCCATCAGCTGCACGTCGAGCGGCTTCTTTGGCGCCGTCGGGCCAAAGTACAGATGCACGCCTGACGAGTCGTGCACGGGCGCCGGCGCGAGCTGCTGGTAGTGTATTTGCAGCGCGAACCACTCGTAGCTCGTGCCCGGTCCGATCGCAAAGCCAAGGTCGCCCGCGGCCTCCGCAAAGTCCAGGCCAATCGGCGTCGTCTGGCCCGTGCGCGCCCACGCGTAGACGATCTGGCCCTGGTTGCACATGGGCGAGTTGGCGCGCTGTAAGGTCCTGCTTGAACGGCTCCCCTTCCCGGCGAACATGATCATGTGGTGCACGATCTCCATGTTCACCTCCGGCTGCAGCCGGCGCAATGAGCGAGCACCCGACGGCGGCACGTAGGGGCCGAAGCACGTCAGGTGGACGCCGCTCGGAATGGCATCACCGACGGCAGCCACCTTGAGCTCCATGGATCCCAGGGAACGTCCATGGACCATGGACCCATTGAGCGAGTCAGCCGCGACCTGAGAGAGAGACCCGTTGAGAGAGGTCGCGGCTGAGGCCGCCAGAGCCGAGGCTGTGACTTTCGCTACAAGGGTCATGGTTGTTTGGTGCTGCAGCGACCTCGGAAAAGTCCCGGGGGGCTCGGTACCGGTAAAAAGACACCGGGGGGCGCCGGGACACACACGGGACACACGGGACACGCGGACGCACATAGCTCGGTACCGGTAAAAAGACACGGGGGGAGCCGGGACACCCTCGGGACGCGCGGACGCACAAAGGCACTCGGACCACACAGACGAACCTCACAACCATCCAAACCCACCAACAACACACACCCCGCAGACGTCACCGGTAAAAAGACACCGGGGGGAGCTCGGTACCGGTATGAATACAGAAGCATCTTTCGCAATAGTAGGACTGGGAACCCGGGGTCCTAGGGTAGGAATTTCCTATACTAGGGGTCCGTCTGGGGACACCCTCGTCGCCACGCAGTCCTCCGTGCCTGCAGCGAGCGTTTCCTCCTCACCCAACTCATACGCAACTGCTGCCCCCTACCGCAGCTCTCTTTTCAATCATGATGTACCGCATCGTTGCCCTCGCTGCCATGCTCTTCGTCGGGTGCGCGCGGCGCGCGCTCGCTCCGAGCCGATGCGCGCACTCGCTCCTGCCTGTTGTTCGACGGTGTCCAACTCACGTTAGCCTATTCTCGTTTCATGCGCAGGTCGTCGGACGCGTTCGTCGCGCCCACGTCCGCTCTCGCGTCGTCTGTCGCTCGCACTGATGCCATCACCATGATGGCTGCGGCGAAGAAGAAGGCGCCTGTGAAGAAGGCGGCGCCCAAGAAGGTCGTTGCTAAGAAGCCCGCGAAGAAGGTGGCCCCGAAGAAGTCCTCGAAGTCCTCGGGCAGCCCCAGCCTCCTGGTGAAGAAGGCGGGCTACGACTGCTTCCTCAACCGGAAGTAAACGAGCCTTGTTGAGCTGCGCTGCTTGGGCCCGGCACGGCCAGATTACATCCATGTTCATCGCATGCCGCCCTCATGACATCATACCGAACTAGCGGCATGAGCACGGCACTCGGCGAGCCGAGCACACCCATCATGAAACGTAACCATATAATTCCCCTTGTGTTGTCAATTTATGTGTGCGTTCGTGTAAGCTGTAACGCGTGAAAAGTGGTTTACACGATCTGTCTCGCGCTGTGCATGACAGCATCGCATCAGAGCGGGTGAGCCAGGTACATACCACGGCGATTACCGCTGTGAATGAAACGGCGCCGCCGCCGCGTGCCGGCCGACGACTCCCTCCTCTGACCTCTCCCGCGCGGCCCCCGCGCCAGATGCGCCCGCATGCCGCCGCGGCGCCCTAGGGCCGCGCCCCGGGGCGTATACTGTTGCGCACACGCGTGTGCGAATCATGCCATTTTAGGGTTTGAGGGGTCCCGTGACTTCGCATGTGGGGGTGTGATTTCACAGGGGACTGTGATTTCACGCCCGAGGGCGTGATTTCACAGGGGGGTGTGATTCACGCCCGAGGGTGTGTTTCCATGGCTTCTCAAAATCATCGCCCGGTCCCTCCTGCTCCTTGTGTGATTTCACACGCGCTTCTGTGAATTAACTGTGAAATCACCCCCCAACGCTGAAAACGCACCCTACTGACGAATTTCATGATGCGCGATCATGGTAACCGTACGGGCCGGTCGCAACAGGTCGGAATACGGACGAACCGACAAACCGAGCGCGCGTGCTGGGGCCCGTCTTAACGACGTACGGGCGAGACCCCAGTCCCAGTACCCAGACCGAGAGGCAGCGCGCCTGAAGATCGGATAAAAGCATGAAGAATCTTATATAATCTATATTCTACGGAGATTTACGACCGGTAGACCTAGTGACGAAACACCCTGGTTGCCTAATAAAGAGATGACGAAACCCTGCGAGGTCAGTGACGAAACTTCGACGAACCTCTATATCGAAAATAACCGAGACGCCTCCCCGCTGCCCCCTAGTAGTTAGAAACAGGATAACACGCCCCGCTCGGGTCCGGTCTATGAGGCCGCGCGCCCGGACCGAGCATCCCTGCCCCCCGCCCTAACTGTTGTACGCCACAACTGTGGCGACACGACCCGTGAACAGCTGAACACGTACACCGACCCCATGACGTGCAGAGCCACAGAAGAGTGGGGGGTTGAAGGCTGGGGGGCAACGCCGAACGCGCGAGACCAATCTCAACCCGAACACTCTTGTTGGTCGCGTGTGTGAGAGCTGGCTGAGTCTCGGTCTCGGTTCTGTGGCGTCTGGCTCGCCGACCGGAAACACCCAAATCAGCACTACGACTGCTCATGCTGCGATCATGCCCTATCATGCCGTGCGAGATCAACTTGCGATAGGCATGGCCGGCAGCTGGCCAACACCGCCACGCTAGCCACCAGCGCCGCCCCATGCCAGATACCATCGATATCATCGATACCATGATCGTCGTCGCAGCTGCCTGAGCTTACATTCGGCGCGCACAATCCGCGATCAGCTCACACTTAACAGCCGCATGCTCGCGGTTCCTTTGCCCAAAGGAGAGGCCACACCCCCCGAAGAGCTCGACGAAGAGCCGCCTCCCGAGCCGCAATACTCGGCCACGAAGTAGCGCAGCGAGAGCGCTAGTAGGTCGCGATCCGTGACGCTCTGGCAGGTGAGGCGCAACACCTCCATCGCCCCCGTCGCGCCGTCCGGCTCGTCATCTTGCGTCTGCGGGACACGCAGCTGGATCTTATGGGAGCCCCAACCCTCAAGGGTCACGGACACAGTCTCGGCGTATTCCCAGCTGCCGCGCTTGTTCATAAAGCCTGCCTTGAGGCTGAGTTGCGAGCGTGTGAGGATGAGGGTGCACTCCTCTCGGCCCTCGCCGTCGGCGTCGTCGACGAGGACGACAAACTCGGCCACGCCGCGTACGCAGATCCGATGGAGCTTGGCCTCTATGTGATCGGGCAGTCGCACTTCGTCAGGGGCTCGCACGGTCGTCGTGGTCGTGCCGTACACGTGGTCGCCGTCGTCGTTCTCGTCGTCATTGCCGCCGCCGCGGTCGCCGCCGAAGACCGAGCCCTCCCCGTCAGAGGACGCATCCGAATCCATCTCATCTTGCCGGCTTCGGCGGGAGGTCTCCCTGGCCGACAAGCCACCAGCGCCGCCCCTTGCAGGCGGCTGTCGGCCGACCTCAGGTACCTTCCTAATTTGGTACGGCACCGCGACGACGACCAGTCCACATCCAAAGTCATCTGCGGTGGGCGAGTAATTCGGCCCTTGGGCATATGGGATGAGAGAGCGGCCGCCGGTGCGGGCGATGCGGAACCACGTGTACTCGACGCCGTCGGCATACATGGTCCTGGCAGTCGTGGCCATCAGAATGTCTTCGAGGGTGGGAGCGCGAGTGAGCGGCCGCCGGATGCCCTCGCCTTTCATTTGAAGGAGGCTCCCGCCGCGGCCGGCGCTTCCGTGGCTCTGCCGTGGCGAGTCCGAGACCGAGACGGTCGCATTAGACTTCATCGAGACCTCCAAGGTGATCACGTCCAGCAACAGCGGCGGCGGTGAGCATCCTGTGGGCGGCCACTCGCGCAGGTAGCCGCGTAGCGTCAAGATGAGCACGTCGCGCGAGCGCGTGTTCGGGCACTTGATGAGGTATGAGCGGCGCTCGCTCATGACGAGCTCCATCACCTCGCCGTTGGCGTCCTCCCCCGCCCCGCCAGCCGTCGGCTGCCCGCCTGCGCCAGCCGCCGACGGCCTCGACGGCGCCGCGCCACCCGAGGTCTTGAGGTCACCCGAGATCGCCCGAGATCGCCCGAGATCGCCCGAGGTCTTGAGGTCACCCGAGGCGAGCACCTTCTGCAGCTCGGCGCCCTTGAGGGCCAACGCGGCCGCAGCAGTGTGAACCGAGAGCGGCTTGGAGACGGCGCGGGTGAGCCCCACGGAGTTCTTGTAAGCGAGCTGCAGCGTGCGCGTCGAGCCATCAAGCCGCACGGTCACCTTGGGCAAGTTCTTCTTGGGCTCGGAACTGCTCGAGTGCCCTCCGCGGTGCATGGGCGGCTCGCCCCGCTTCCTCTGGTGCACGGAGAGCAGCACGGCTTCAAAGGTTGCCTTGCCCGCGGACACGTGCGACTCGACGGTATCGCGAAGGCTCGGATGCACTTGCACATAACCCCCGCTCACTGCCCGCCCAGCCTCTATCCCAGCGCCCGCGTCCGCGCCGCCGCTGGCAGAAGACGCGCCAGCTCCTCCGCGGCCGCCGGCGCCCTTCTTCGCGCCCACGTCCTGCTCTTCGGCGCTCACCGAAAGGAAGCAGCCGACATCCTCGACTGTGCACGTATAGCTCAGGGCGCTCTCGGGGGTGCTCGACGCGCCGCCCGCGGGGGCGCTCGACGGGCGCCGCACAGAGCCCACGGAGCGCTGCATAAGGTCCTTTGCCTGGACGCGGCTGCGCTTGATGACCTCTCCGCGATCTGCGGCGCTGCGATGGCGGCGCCACACGACCCATTGCACCGCCTCCGCGCGCTTTGTTGCAAGGCAGTCGCCCACGCGGAAGCAGTCCGTGTTGATCGTCGCACGCAGCGACGCTCCCGTGAGCAAATCGCCCTGCAAGGCGATGGATGGCAGCGGGAGCAGCGCGGGCTCTAGCGCGACGTTGACATGCTTCTCACCGACGACTGCCTGGAGGAGGGCGGCGAAGATTCCCTTGCTGCCCTCGCCGCCGCGAGACGGCGCATATCTCGAGATGGGGCGGAGGGACGTGGGTTGCACGCCAAGCGACACTCGCTCTTCGACCTCGGACACGTGATAGACCTCCCCCGTGTCCAGGTTGCGAACTGTGTCCATGCGTGCCGCCGAGTCGCTGCCGCCCTTGCCACCGGCGCCGCCCTCGGCGCTGGCGCCGCTGCCAGCCACGTTGGCGATGGCCATCGCGATCTCGGCGTGATCGAAGCGGAGCGTCATCGACGTCACTTGGTAGGTACCAATCTCGCCGACTCCACCCAAGAAGTCGTCCGGATCGCCGCGCTCGTCAGGATCGTCTTCACACACCCCAAGCTCAATAGCGTAGTCGCCCGCGGAGTGCACATCAACCAGCCCACCTTTCTTGAGCACCTTTGTGAAGTTCGCCGCGGTCTTCTGGATGTGTACCCTCCTCTCCTTGGTCATGAACCGGCGGGAGACGCCATTCGCAGACAGCACGGACCCTTTGATAAGCAGCTGCAAGTCGTCGCCGCCCTGGACGACGAGGCCTGAGTCGGCGAGCGCCCAGTGCAGCAGCACGTGATCCTTCTCGTTAGTTACTCTTGACTTGGGAGCATACTTGGTCACCAACTTTGCAGCCTTCCGGCACAGCTCGTGTGGTGTGCATACGGGCGCGGGGAGCGAAATGGGCAGTTCGATCCCATTGATTGACCACGTCGCCGACCAAACAAGGTTTGAGGAGTCCAAATGCGCCGGCAGCTTCATCGGGGCGGGCTTGGCCGCTGCCTTGCTGCTGCTCGCAGCGGGTTCTTCTGGCTTCGAGCGATCAACCTTTGGCGGTTTCTCTTTTGGCGGGCGCGCATCGCTGTCGCCCTTTGGCATCCGCTGGCGGCGGAGCAGTGGAGCTTGAGAGGGCGGATAGTCTGATGTTCCTTGGGCTTACTTGTTAACCTTGAGAGTCGCCCCACAAGTCGAGTCGTTTTCACAGAGCGTTATGTTGAGCGACTCGCAACCCACCTCCAACGATGTGCGTGGGTTCTACAACACGCTTACCCGGTAAAGCGACAGACGCGGCTCGGGGGTGCAACAGAAGTGAAAAAAGTGGAGCAAAAGCATGTCTTGAGTGTCTTCCAGCATAGCCAACTGAGCTCAGGCACTCGGTAAAAAGACACCGGGGGGAGCCGGGACACACACGGGCGCGCGGGACACACGGGCGCCGGTTGTCGCGTCTGTCGTGTTAACGTTCACGGGCGCACAAAGGCACACGGTTCGGATGAAAAAGCAATGTCAGCGTCCTACCGTCACGCGATCATCTTCGATGACAGCCTGCACCCAGCGTGGAGTGTCTCCGCTGCAGGCGGAGCGCAGGTTGACCAACGGCACAATCTTAGCGTCAGGGGATCCGGTAGTTTGGCCTCGTGCAGCAGGAGCTTCCGAATGCAGCTCGCTCAGCCGCTCGCGCACGTACGATTGAGGGCGAGGGCCACCATCCAGGATTCGACTCAGCTTAGCTTGCAATTTTGGGCAAGAGGTGTCACGACGATGGCGCAGTGCCGCAGCTCCAGCGACGGAACCGCACTCGGATGGGCGTGCGCCTCGACCATTTGCATTTCGCTCCGCCTCTCATCGGCCCCGGATGCAACGGCAAGATTCGTGCCGTTGTGCACGTTCGGAGGGCCAGCCGCTACGTCGCAGCAATCGTGGCGCAAGTTTGTCGTGCTCACCTCGGCCTTCGCCTCTGGTCATGGCGGCTTTGACGAGGTCGTGCTACTGGCTGGCGCCGCGAGTGAGGGCAAGGCGCTCGAGGTGCTCCTGGATGACGTGGTGCTCGTGCGTGCTGGCAAGCCGCCAGTGGTTGCGGCGGCTCAGCCGGCACCGGATCGACCGCCAACATTCACGCCAGGGTGGTGTGAGTACATGGCTCCGTGGGACGGCGGCTTCGCGAGTCGCCCTAGCAGCAGCCCCGGCGCTCGATCCGCATCGAACCGGCCGATTTGTCGCGTGGCCAATGGTGACCATCTGCGCGGCCGGTGGGTGCAGAACTGCCATCCGGACGACATCCGGCGGCCTGACCGGTACGCGTACGGCACGTCTCTTCCACGGACGCACGGCCTGTGGGATTACCGCGTGTGCTTCCGCCAGTCGTATGCGGAGCGAGTGCGCTCCCGCCGTGCCCTCAGCTGGACATGGCAGCCAGAGAGTTGCACGCTGCCCAAGGTGGACGGCGCGCGCTTCTCTCGCTGGCTCGGGCCGCGAGTCCTTCTCTTCTGGGGTGACTCGCTCAGCACCCAGCACTTTTACGCGCTCGTCCTCCTCCTCGGCTCCTCGGTCGTCTCGTTGCAGGACCGTGAGATGGCGGCCGCCGAGGAGATGGCGGCTGCTTCGCCGCCGCAGCAGCAGGATCAGCAGGCTCAGCAGGCTCATCATCATCATCATCAGCAGCAGCAGCAGCCTCAGCGGCAGCCTCAGCAGCCTCAGCAGCAGCAAGCGCCGCAGCACGCGCCGCACGAAGGGCACGCGTGTGATTACGAAGGGCTCGGCAACGAGGGTGGCTCGCTGACTGAGGCGCGCCTGCAGCACGGCGGCAGGATTATCAAGGTGCTTGGCCACGTGGAGATGGCAGCACAGCTTCAAGACATGGGGCGTGCTTGGTGGCTCCCAGTGTGGAAGGTCGCCGACGTGATCGTCTTCAACCCCGTCGGCCACCACCTGCGCACGCTTCCTCAAGCCTTTCGCGCGGGCTGGTATCGGCGCTTCGTCGTGGCCGTCCTGCCGCAACTCGCGAAGCACACGAAGCCGACGGCGCGACTAATCCTCCGCACAAGTAATGTGGGCCACCATGGGTGCGAGAAGGCCACAGAGCCTCTTGCAAGCCGCGCCGACGCGTGGCGCGCGCTCGGCGGCTGGCGGTGGCGCCCCGCCGCACAGACGCCCGCCTACTTCGGTGCGCCACGCGACGGCCCCGATAAGTATGATTGGCGTGCACCAGCCTTGCAGGAGCATCTGTGGGCGCGACTGGCAGCGTCTTCGCCCCTCGGCGGGCGGCTCGAAGTACTCAACGTGTCACACGTCGATCTTCGAAGCGATGGGCATGTGGCGGCAGCGATGGCTGACCATTGGGATCCTCAAAAGGCGCGTTTGGCCGCCAAGGACTGCCTACACTACTGCTTCCCCGGCCCAGCGGACGCGTGGGCGGTGGCGCTGTACACCCTGCTGGTGCACCGCGCACGGAGCCGCTCGGCGCATAGCGGCGCGGCTCGCACACACGCTCGAGAGGCGCGTGGTAGCTCGGTGGGCCGGCGCTTGCAGCTGGGGCCTGTGGAATCGACAGGCGGGAGCGCTGCTGTGGAATCGACAGGCGGGAGCGCTGCTGTGGAATCGACAGGCGGGAGCGCTGCTGTGGAATCGACAGGCGGGAGCACTGCTGTGGAATCGACAGGCGGGAGCACTGCTGTGCACGCCGATAGCCTCGCCCCATGCGAGCGCCTCATCGCATGCGAGCGAGCCTGGCTTGTATGGAAGGGTCGCCTAGAGTCGGCTGCGGACGACGGCCAGAGGACGCCGGTGCCATGCATGCAGGTGGACGCTCCCGAGGCCAGCGCGTGCACGCGGGCTCTTCGCAGCTCTCGCCGTCGTGAGGGCTTGCTCGTGTTCACGCACCTGCCCAAGGCCGGTGGCTCCTCTTTCGGCGAGCTGCTCGCGCGCGCGCAGCGAAGTAGTCGCTCCTCCCTCGAGCCATGTCGGCTGCTGTGGAATGGCAACGAGCCCGAAACCACCTGCCCGCGCGTGCGCGAGTGGCTCGCGCACAGGCCCTTTCAGCAGGTCCCATCGCTCCCGCACACGGGCGTGGCGTGGCTGAGTGGACAGAATGTCACATTGGAGAGCGCGGTGCCCTTCCGCCACTGCGGCTCTCTTTGGGCGCAACATGTGGACTACTCGATGATCGAGCTCATCAAGGAGGTGCATCCCGAGCTTCTCGTGCGGCCTGTGATCATGGTGCGCCATCCGGCCACACTCTTTTTCTCCGAGTTCCTCTACAAGAAGCACTGCCTCTGGCGACAGCAGGGGCTCGTGGCCGCGCCGCCATCGTCGGCGATCTCGCTCACGGAGCACATCGAGCGGCTGCGGCAGAGCCCGGGACAGCGCGAGCTCCTCACCCGCTTCCTCGCTGGCGCTTCGTGGTGCTCTTGTGCAACGGATCGGATCAGCCGCTCGCAGTGGAGCGCCCCCGAGCTGCGCGTGCGCGCGCGGCGCAATGCAGCTACGTACGCATTCATCGGGATCCTCGAGCGTTACAACGAATCGATGCACGCCCTCCACGAGCTGTTCGGGCGCACCCTCGAACACAGTCAGGGACCTCACGAACATAGTCAGGGACCTCACGGCGAGCCCGGGCAAGCCCCGGCGCCAAGCAACGCGCTCGATGCTTGCATCTCTGCAGCGCAGGTGCCGCCCAAGGATATGCCGACAGCCGAGCAGCGCGCTGCGGTGCACGATCTCGTGCGTGAAGATGTGAAACTGTATCGCGAGCTCGAGCGTGGACTCTTGCGGGGAAAAAACACACGGGCGATACTCGATGGAAATGTAGGCCGCCCGCGATTGCCGATTCCGCGATCGGATGATTGAGACGAGACCCCGCGTGCTGTGTGTACCGTACGCTAGAGGTCGCCTCTATAGCATTGGGAGCAAAAGCGTCTTAGTCGATTTTACATATCCGATCCGTTCCCTTGAGCTTGACCCCGGTCCTCCGGCCACCGGCACCGCGGCGTACCCGGGACTACACACGACGCACCGCCCGGCCCCGGCCCGCGCCGGTTAAGCGTTAACGGTTACGTTATCATAATAGCAGAATCCGTTCCACTGCGGACTGCCTACCTTGTTGCTTGTATCACTTCGAGGTCGCAATTCGAGGTCACACACATTTTTTCGCCGGATCCTATCAAGCTCTAATCAAGCTCAAACACATGGATCATGATGCTTCACAGTACCCTCACCTCACAGCTTGTGTTGAGTCGTAACTATGTTCCCTATCCCGTCCGTCACTCTTAGTCGCGCAGCCCTAGCCACGTCACTAGGGGATTCGCAATGCCATTCATGGCCAGCATCGCGACACCGTTGCGAAAGCCACCACAGATGATTCCAGGCAATGCGCCGATATAAAGGCCGCGTGGCCCACCGAGGTAGCGCACGCTCTCTGAAAGCGTAGCGCCCGGGCGAGGCAAGCCAGCCTGCGCCAGGTTTTTGAGCGTCTCCAGCGGCCAGTTAACAGCATACGAGAACGCACAGCAGCCGGTGACGACCATAAATTGGCCGGCAAGCGACCTGAAGAGCTCGCTCTTGCGACGTGCGATGTCATACGGCACGAAAATGAGCAAGAGCATCCCAGTCGTGCGCACTGCCTGTGCCATGGCCCCGCGGTAGAGATTTGCGATCACGATCGGCTGACCAGTCTGGCGCGACACCTTTGCCTGCTCGATCGGCGCTTCCACAATTATGCGGCAGAGTGAGCAAAACACGGCAGAGGCCACCACCATCGGCCGTACAAGCCCTTGCTTCCAGAACGAATCAGCAGGCAGCCGTTTGTCGAACGCCGTGTATGCGCCCTCGTACGACGAGATCATGACAGACCGATAGACAGCGCTGCCCCAGAGTGGTGGTACGACGCCGCGAAAAAAAGCCCGTGCGCCGTCTCGTCTCCACATTTCGCGGACCGCCGCAAATGACGAGAGGCCATGCATGGATCGATCAAGTTGCATGGCGGCCTTGATATTGTCAAGAGGATGTCCAGACACGGTGTGAGCGATTCCGTACACGGCCCCAGTTACGACCCCGATGGCTCCCTCGCGGAGCGGCGAGGCGCGCGCTTCCATGTGCGTCATTGATTTCCGAGAACAGGTGTGTGTTGCGAAAGGAAGCCATTAAGCTTGTGTGAACGAACCGGTGTGAACGTTAACTTCCCCGAAACGGATGTTGTCTAACATTACGATTATTCAGGCGTTATCAACCTTCGAACATAAAAGATCCACCCCCCTCATTCGATTCGACCAAACGGGCGTCGACAAGCTCAAGCGTCAAGGCCTGGGGCGAATGAGCTCTTAACTTCACAGCACCAGTGCGGTCCTCCACGGCGCGACGACTGGACGACGATCGACGACCGCATCCTACTTCTCGTCGTCCTCGGCGAGCATGCCACCAACCTCCTCCGCGTCGGCCCCACGAGCTTCGCGGTACTTGGCGAGCGCGCGCTGCATATCCTCTCCCTCTGCGAGCGCGCGGCGGTAGCGCACGCACATGCACACGACGAGGCCGATGAGGCACAAGCCTCCAAGGGACGCACTGACGACGAGGCTCACAAGGAGCGTGGGGGTGACCGCATGCGCCAACCCGTCCGCCAAGGAACCGCGGGTGAGCTCGCAGTCGCCGCCACTCGTGCTGCCGCCGCCGTGCCCGTGCCGGTAGGCCTTCAAGTTGGCGCTGACGCCGCACAACCACTCTTCCACAGCTGACAAGGCCTCGTCGTCTGCGCCGCCGTGGGCACTTGCAAGGGCGGCGGCCGCGCTGTGCGAGAGGCAGTCGCCATGGTCGTACTCGCAGCGCGTCACGTTGCACAGCCGGTCGCACACTCCATCGCTCAACCACTCGGCCATGCACCCCGGCGAGCACGTCGTCGACAGCGACGCCATAGGGTCGTCGCCCGATCCAACGCCGCCGCTGGCGGCTCCGGGCGGCTGCGCCATAGCACACGCGCCGGCGAAGCGCATTGTGAAGGTCCATTCGCAACCAATCCGTTCATAGCCGACCCGCTGCGCCTCGACCACCCCGGGCGCGCACAGCAGCTCAAAGCGCACACTGTGTGTGCCGCCCTCGCCGCCCGCGCACGGCGTGCCTGTCGAGAAGGAGAGCTCGAGGCCCTCGCGAGGGCGCGACGTGTCAAGCAGCGTCTTGGTGAGTGTTGGACGGAAGCCGAGGCTCGCGAGGAGGCACTCGCCAGCTCGCTCCGTGGCGAGAAGCCCCACGCTCCCGTTGTCGAGCACGGCCTCCGCAAACGCCTTGTTGCTCGCGCCGAGCACCTCGGCGTCGCCGCCGTTGCCGCCTTTGCCCCCGGTGCCGCCGGCACCGATTTTGCCCCCGGTGCCGCCGTCGCCGCCTTTGCCACCGTCGCCATCACCTTCGCCATCGTCGATGGCCACCGCCCTCATCATCTCCGCCATGATATCCGCCTCGCTCAGGCTGCGCCCGTGCAGGTGGCCTTCGGTGCGGGCCGGTGACACGAGGCCGGCCGCGCTGAGGAGCGCCGAGGCGTTCGCATGGGCGGCGCGAAGCCGCGCATCAAAGGTGGCCTGTGCAGCATCGGCGTTTACGCAGCTGGGCACGTGATGTGCCACCATCCCAATGTGCAGCGGCTCGCATAGCGCGAGCACCAATTCCACCTGCCCGACGAGCGTGCCGCCGTCCTTGGTGCCCTCGTCCAGGCTGATACGCTCCGCCGGAATAGCGAGCCGCTGCACCCCAAATCCACTCAGATCGTACCAGACGGTGGCCGCTTGAGCGAGCGAGGGAGGGCCGGCGCCGCTCACGGCGGCGGCGAAGGTGGCGGCCCGTGCTGCTTCGGTACCGCCACCATCGTGGCCCATGCCCTCGCCCATGACCGTCTCGACGTCAAGGACCGAGGCACCGGGCGACGAGGGCGCGCTGCGGTCAGGCGCGGCCAGCGCGAGCAGGCACGAGCCGGGCGCGCAGTCTCCGTCATCATAGTTACACGCGCGCGTGTCGCACGCTGGGTCGCACTCCCCATCGCCCTGCCACGAGGCTGGGCAGCTCGGCAGGCAGCGCGGCTGCGAGGGCGTCACGAAGCGCCCGTCGGAGGTGACGCAGTCGCCTGAGTCCCATTCACACTCTTGCGTGAAGCACTCGTCGTCGCACTCACCGTCGTGCAGCCACTCGGGCAAGCAACCCGGGCAACCCATCGTCATGCGGAAGCACGCGCCGTTGTCCCAGTAGCACGCGTCGCTCGCGCAGGCAGGGTCACACTGAGGGTCGAGGAGCATCGCGATCGTGCATTTGCTCGTACCACCCAGGCACAGGCCAGTGCCGCCGTTGGCCGATTCGGCCCCGCCCACGCCCTCGACCTCGCCAACGCCCTTGCCCTTGTCTCCGATCCCTCTCATGCCATCGGCGTCGCTCAGCCACGGCGGGTTGGGGCAGCCATCGACGGCGACCAGCTCGATTTCGAGATCGCACCTGCCTTTGATGTGGAGCGACTTGACGACGGGATCCCTCTCGTCCGGGTCGCACCGCAGGATGAATGTGACCGACGCGCGGCGCTCCCCCCGAGAGCCGCTGCTACTGCCGCCGCCGCCCGCCTCCGCGGCATCTACGTCGTCGGTGCACAAGGCGCCGTCAGCGTAGTGCATCACGATGCCGCGCTCGGGAGCTTGAGGCGAAAGCAGCGACATGACGGGCTGCGGCGGCATGGGGCCCTCGGGCACGCTGCCGAAGCCACGGCACTCGCCGTCGGCCTCGCTCACGATGGCTGGGCTACCCGTGGGCGAGGAGAGCACCGTCCTGCACAGCTCGGGCACGGCGGCGCCGCACAGGTTGAGCGAAAGCCGCGCGCCTTCGGCAGTCTTTAAGACGGTCCTGAGGTTCCGTACGGAAAAGTGGAGCGGCTGGCCATCGGCACCTATGACCGGCAGCGAGCACGTGAAGGCCGGCGACGAGGCAATCGACCAGCCGCTCGTCTTGGTAGCTAGCCCGGGAGTCAGAGGCGCATCTTCAGCGATCGATTCGGGCTTCTTCATCGAGGTCTTCATTGTGTTGGCGGTTCTCGCGGGAGAAGGATGCCGTCACCTATCGTGCCATCACACCTGCGCTCAAGATTCTTTTAGATTCATTTGGCAGTTGAATTTGAGGCGAACACGGAGGGTCGTCGATTTTCGTCGGTTTTCCCCACGGACTTCTGACTCACTTCTGTTTCACTTCTGTTTCACCTCTGTCTCACGTCGCCTGGGCAATGGGCGACGCTGCAGAGCCTCGTGGCGCGTCGTCCGCCTTCAGCAGGACGTGGCAGCTGATTCTCGCGCCGTGGTCGGAAGCGCAGCGTGCAGCACTGCGTCGCTTTGGCAAC